>LXNI01000014.1_pt1 | contig 186768 bp, 143 predicted proteins | sample 809091 | NCBI WGS metagenome assembly LXNI01 (sample SAMN04870527, study PRJNA318959) | sponge metagenome | biome: 01000161; feature: marine sponge reef; material: water | host: Sarcotragus foetidus | place: Greece: Milos, Mediterranean Sea | collected 2013-05-29 | depth 5-7 m
AAGCGCCCTTCGGGAGGCAGAGAGGGGCACGCTGGCCGTGTCATTCCTCATTATGTGGGGCCTGCCACATTGCTTCGTCATTCCTTGCCAGCGCACCCCTTTCAGCCTCTGAATCTTTGCGGAGTTAATCAGAGTATCCTCAACCGGTTCACGCCCCCTCTGGTCCCTACAGAATCGTCTCGCCAACATGTCCGAACAGAGGTATCTCGTCACCGCGCGCAAGTACCGCCCGCAGCGGTTCGACGAACTGGTGGCGCAGGAGCACGTTACGGAAACCCTCCGTAACGCGATCCGATTGGACCGGCTGGCCCACGCGTATCTCTTCAGCGGACCACGCGGCGTCGGTAAGACCACCGCAGCGCGCATTCTGGCAAAGGCCATCAACTGCACCAGCGCACCGGAAGAACGCGACGGACAGGCGGAACCGTGCCGCGCCTGCGAGCACTGCCGCACGTTCGAAGAAGGACGCAGTCTGAACGTCATTGAGATCGACGCCGCTTCGAACAACCGCGTCGACGATATTCGCGACTTGAGGGAAACGGTGCGTATTCCCCCGCAGGGCGCCCGCCGAAAGGTGTACATCGTAGACGAAGTGCATATGCTTTCGACGGCGGCCTTCAATGCGCTCCTTAAAACCCTGGAAGAGCCGCCCCCCCATGTGCTCTTTATCTTCGCCACGACCGAGCCGCACAAAGTACTTCCAACCATCCTGTCCCGGTGCCAACGGTTCGATTTTCGGCGGATTTCCGTACCTGAAATCGTTGCCCGGCTAAACGATATCTGCAAAGAGGAAAACATCCGTGCGGACGAAGCCTCCCTGCTGCTCATTGCGCGCAAGGGGGATGGCGCGCTCCGGGATGCGCTGTCGGTATTCGATCAAGCCGTTTCGCTGTGCGGTTCGGACATTGCCTACGCAGAACTCGTCAAGGCGCTTGGCGTGGTAGACATCGATCGGTATTTCGAAGTAACAGACCGGGTCGCGGCGCGCGACATGGGAGGGATGCTGCAACTGGTCGAAAATGCGATCCGGGCCGGGCATGACCTCCAGGAGTTTCTGGCCGGACTGACGGAGCACCTGCGCAATCTTCTTGTTGCGCGCACGATGGAGAATACCGAACTGATCGAGGCGGCGGAGGCGACCCGAAAACGCTATGCCGAGGCGGTGGCGCCTTTTTCGGAAATGGACCTGCTGCGCCTCCTGACGCTCGCCGCCAATGCGGAAAGTACGCTCAAAAACAGTATCCAGCCTCGCCTGAAGGTGGAAACGATCCTGCTGAACATGGCGATGATCACGCTGGGCGCAGACCTGCGCGAGGCGCTTGCAAAGATAGATCGGCTGGACGCTGCAGAACCGGACAGGCGGCCCCCCGGTAACGCAGACGCCAGGACCCCGGCAAGCCAACGCTCCCCGGAAAAGACGACATCGACTGCGCGCAAAATCCCGACGTCACCTCCCCCGGAAAAACAAAACACCCCGGCGCCTCGTGACGCCGACCCGCATTCGCCGCCGGGGGATCCTGAACCCAAGGCCGCGCCGAAAGCACCGCCTATCCGGAAAGACGAGCATCCTTCGGAATCAGCGCCGGCCGAGCCGCCATCTCCCGCGGCCGCGCCTGCAGAAGTCCCCGCGCCTGTCCAGCAACCCGATGCTTCCCCCTCCATTGCCGACACCCTGTTCGGTAAACCCCTGATTCCACGCGACAGCACCCCGGACGAAGAAACCCTGAGCGCTGCTGGCGTGGCGGACCTCGTAGCCGAAGTGGACACCGCCGTCCTTGAAACAGTCGAAACGGACACGAGCGGCATCCCGGACGAAAAGGCGAACCCCATTGCAACCATCTGGAACGATCTGCTGGAGCACGTCAAGAAGGATAAAATACAGATATGGGCCATGCTGCATCGAGCGCAGCCGGAAGAATACGACGAGGGTATTATTCGCATCGCTGTCCCGGACGATTTCCACCGGCGCGGACTGACCGTACGCGCTGACTACATAACCGGGCAACTGAAGTCTCTGACGAATGTGCCGATCCGCGCGATGAAATATGTCGTACGCGAAGACATGAACACGCCCGGAACAGACGGCGCTTCCGAAACCGCCGACGATTTCGATCCGTACGAATACATGGAACGCAAGCGCAAGGAAAATCCGGTGGTGCGTGAAATTTTCGACCAGTTCGGTGGGGAACCCGTCTGGTGATGCCCGCAATGCGTACACCCGCGATTAGGCGCTAAAAGCTCTTTCTCTCTTGATCTCCGGAAAACGGTAAATGATATGCCTGACGGCGCAAATATGGCCGACATGTTCGGCATGGTCATGGAAATGCAGAAGAAGCTGAAGGAGGCGCAAGAGAACCTTGCCTCGAAAACCGTTACGGCCGAGTCCGGCGGCGGTATGGTCAAGGTGACCGCCAACGGCGCTCGTCGTATCACGAATATCCGGATTGAGCCAAGCGCTGTCGATTCCGAAGACGTCGAATTGCTGGAAGATCTTGTTGTAGCCGGAATAAACAAGGCCCTTGATGAAGCCGAGGAAATGGCAAACAAGGAAATGGGCGGCATTGCGGGTACCATGCTCCCTCCGGGTATGGGATTGCCCGGATTGAACCTGTAAACGAAAATTTGCTGTAAGGCCCCGCATCACCCGGACGCAACCCGCCCCTGAAACAGTACGTGCACGCATGGGATTTACCTCCGAATCGGTTGAGGCGCTTGTCGAGCAATTTGCCAAACTGCCTGGCATAGGGCGAAAGACGGCGCAACGGCTGGCCGCTCATGTGCTCAAAATGTCCCGCGCCGAGATTGCAGAGCTGGCGCACACGCTGATCAGGGTCAAGGATACCGTCAAGCAATGCTCCGTTTGCTGCAACGTAACCGATGCGGACCCTTGCGCCATCTGCAGTTCACCGCAACGCGACCATGCCGTCATTTGCCTCGTGGAAGAAGCCAACGATGTCCTGGCGATCGAGCGGCTCAACGAGTACCGGGGCGTATATCATGTACTGGGAGGAGCCATCTCGCCGCTGGACGGCGTAGGTCCGGAAGATCTCCACATCGCCGAACTCCTGCAACGCATTGATCCGGCTCACAAGCAAGCCGCCGCGCCGGTACCGCAAAACGGCCGGGCGCCTGCCGGGGACGACCCGGACGATGCACCCGTTCCGAATACGCATATCCCCCCAAAGGAAATTATTTTTGCACTGAATCCTACGGTAGAAGGAGACACCACGGTCTATTACCTCTCTCAATTGCTCAAACCCGCCGGCGTGCGCCTCACGCGTATTGCCCGGGGTCTGCCCATAGGAGGAGACCTCGAATATGCGGACGAAGCCACGCTGGCGCGCGCCCTCGAAGGCCGCGGCGCCCTCTGAGCTTTGCGGACTTGATCAGAGTATCCCATGTTAACGCGCCGAGGGTCTGCGCTCCTTGCCATTCCCGTCCTGCTCATACTTGCAGCGTACGTGCTCTACCCGAGCCTGCGTACGTTCGAATTGGGACTGACCGCAGAAAACTACTCCCGGCTGTTTTCTTCCTGGTCGTCCGCAAACGTACGGGCCCTTTTCAATTCCGTATTCATCTCCGTGGCGACCGTGCTCGGAGGAGGCATACTGGGCACGACGCTGGCCTGGTGTTTTCATCGCTTCCGGTTCCCGCTGCGCGGTACGCTGATGGCGGTCGCCGCCTTCCCCCTTGCACTGCCTCCCCTCGTAGGCGTGCTTGCCTTTCTCTTCCTGTACGGCGAAAGCGGGATGCTTCCGCGGGTGCTTCAGGATATGTTCCGTCTCGCCGATGCGCCGTTTGCATTTGAGGGCCTCTCCGCCGTCTGGCTTGTGCATGTCTACGCCATGTACGTCTACTTTTACTTGTTCGTGCTGTCGGCTCTCGGCAACGTAGACAAGAGCCTGCCCGAAGCTTCCGCAGATCTTGGCGCGTCCGGGCCCACCACGTTCCGCCGCGTGATCCTGCCGCAATTGAGACCGGCGCTTGCCGGAGCAGCCCTGCTCGTTTTCATGATCTCCATGGCGTCCTTTACGGCGCCGCTCCTTTTCGCCGGCACAGAGAGTTTCCTGACGTTGCAGATTTACAACTACAAGACGAATGGCAACCTGCCTCTGTCGGCAGCGGTCTCCGTCCTGCTGACTGCGATATGCCTGTTGTTTCTGTTCCTGCTGGAAAGCCGCCGCAGGCGCAGGGTGCAGGGGGCGGCAAAAGGAGTCGCCGCTCCGCCGGTACCCGTCCGAAGCGGGGTCGGGCGTATCGTTGCCGTCGCAGCAGCCCTGCCCATGCTCGCGTTTCTGCTTTTGCCCGTGGCGACCGTCGTACTGATCTCGTTTGCACAGGAAGGAAGCTGGACCTGGCAGATTTTTCCCACTGCGTATACCTTCGACAACTATGCGGCGCTTTTCCGGGATCCGGACGTACTCGATCCTGTGTGGAACAGCTTGCGCATGGCGCTTCTCGCTACCGCCGGAAACATCGTGTTCGGCGTCGGAGCCGCCCTGTACATCGCCAAGGGGAAAATTCCGGGACGCGGACTGGCGCGACTGCTCACGGCCCTCCCCTTCGCCATTCCGGGTACCGTGATTGCGGTGAACCTCATCGTCACGTTCAACGAACCCACCCTGCCTGCGCTGAACACCATCCTCGTCGGAGGGTTCTGGATTTTGCCGCTGGCGTATTTCATTCGCCACATCCCCTTCGTCGTGCGCTCGACCGCGGCAGCCCTCGAACAATTCGACGACCGTCTTGCGGAAGCTTCCGCCGATCTTGGCGCCCGCTTCGCCACCACGTTCCGCCGCATCGTGCTACCGGCCATCTCGCCGGGCATCTGGGCGGGCGCCCTGCTTACCTTCGTCGCATCGGTGGGCGAATTCGTTTCGTCCATTATGCTCTATGTCTTCGACAACCGTCCGATCAGCGTGGAAATCCTGGCCCAACTGCGCCTCTACGACTTCGGCGCCGCCGCAGCCTATAGCGTATTCCTGATGCTGTTGATCGGACTGGCCACCGTGGCCGTGGGAAGATCAGGCACATCCATTGTATAGGATACGCTGATCGTGACCGGAACGAATTGCAAGGCCGGATCGACATCTTCCCGAGAACCGCATACAAAAACCAGCATGCCGGGCAAATTGCCAACGGAAGTGCGCACAGGGAACTATTTCCCTCCAGTTCGTAGGAAAGAACTCCTGTCGAACCGGCAACGCGCCCTGTTCAGTAACTTTCTTTTCCGAACAGGCGCTCCGCCCAACTCGACACCCTCACCCGGACCCGCGATCAAATCTCCTGTCGCCTGCTCGCACTTCTGCTACCGTTTCTCGTAAACACGGGGCTTGTCAACAACCGCCCCACCGGACGATAAAATGCTCCCCAGCGGGCTGTCAGTGCCACCATCAGGGTACTGAAAAACCGCCACGGGGTAATCGGATCGTCTATACATCGCAGTTATCCACGATCATCGCGAAGAAGTCGGGTGAGTTCGCACGCCGTACGCATAACGGGGCAAAAACGTCCCGGTCGCATGGATGCACTACGCGTGCATGCGGCAGGCGCCATCGTCATGGCGTTCCTGTTGCAAGGCATGGTGGCGCACTATAGCAGTGCACAGGTTTCTCCGCCGCCAAAAGACGACGCTGTTTCCGATACGTCCGCCGCCGCGTTCGATACGGATGCGCCCACCTTCGATATTATTTTTGGCAATAGATTCAATACGGACACTCCCACCTTCGATATTATTTTTGGCAATAAAACCGGGACCGCCGACACAACGGACACCACAACATTCCGCCGGGCGGATTTTTACCTGCCGGCCACACAGCCCGACCTCCGGATGGCGTCCCCGGTCCAACGCGCCCGCCGCCCCTTCTTCCCCGCACTGGGCAACTACTGGCGGCACGAAGTCGAGCTGGATTCCACTCGGAAGGAATTCATTGTCCGGGAATTCGTCGGAGAGAGCGAAGTACGATACCCGCTCGTCATCGACTTCGAAAGCTACCGGGAACGCCGCCTGAACGCCTGGCTCAGCGACAACTGGCGCATCATCGGCGAACAGCAAGCCCAGCGACGGCGACAGCGAGCCCGGGGCGGCCTTGGATTCAACATCGCCATACCCGGAGGCCGGCAAAGCGCCTTCAGCACTATATTCGGCGCAAACACCGTGAGCCTTACGGTAAACGGGCAGGCCAGCATCCAGGCCGGCTTCGATTACCGTAAAAGCGACCAGCAGGTGGCTATTGCGGGACAATCCGCACGACTTTCCCCGGAATTCAATCAGGATATCCGCCTCGGTATCACGGGCTCCATCGGGGATAAACTCGATATCGACGTGGACTGGGATACGCAAAATCAGTTCGAATTCCAGAACCGACTCCGGCTGCAATACACGGGATACGAAGACGAAATTATCGAGAATATCGAGGCCGGAAACGTCAACCTTTCGACGCCCTCGCGCCTGATTCGCGGCGGCCAGAGTCTATTCGGCATCAAAAGCGAATTCAAACTGGGCGGCTGGCACCTGACGACGGTGGCGAGCCAGCAGGAAGGCCAGACGAACACCCTGTCCATCGAGGGTGGAGCCCAGACGACGGAGTTCGAAATGAAGCCGACGGGATACAACGAGAATACCCACTATTTCCTTGCCTATTATTTCCGCAACCGCTGGGAAGACGCCCTGCAAAGCCCTCCGCAGGTACTCGTCGCCAACGCCTTCGAAAGCATCACCGACATAGAGGTCTGGAAACTTGAACGAACCAGCGCCGAAGAGGAAAATGTACGCCAGGCCGTTGCGCTGGTAGACCTTGGAGAACCCCAGGATGTCGTGCGTCTGGCCAACGGCTATACGGCACAGGTGCTTCCCGGCACCGATGTCTGGCGATATCCGCAAGACGCGCTGGATGCGGAGGTCCGGGACGGCAGCGCCAAGCCACAGGATTATCTGACCTCACTGGGCTTGGGCGACGACGACTTTCAGGTGGGTAAATTCAAAAAACTCCGACCGGGGAGCGACTTTGACTTCGACAATGTGCTCGGGTACATCTCCTTGCGGCAGCGCATGCAGGAAAACGAGGCGCTGGCCGTGGCTTTTCGTTTCCGGGCGGATGGGCAAACGTATCAGGTGGGAGATTTTTCCTCGGAAACGGGAGGCGCTTCCGGAGGGCAAAATGCAGACCGCCTCGTACTGAAGCTGCTCAAGCCCGTGCAACTACGCCAACCCAATCCCGCAGGGGATTTCAACCCGGCCGCATGGTACCTCGAGTTACGCAACATTTACCGGATACCCGGTCGGGGGTTGAATCCGAACGACTTCGAACTGCAAGTGGAATACCAGCCCCCGGGCAGCCCGGCGGCGACCGTCATACCCGCACTGAATGGCAACAAACGGCAAACGCTTCTCCAACTTCTCGGTCTCGACCGCCTCAATACAGACGAAGCGCCCCGCCCCGACGACCTGTTCGATTATCTCGTCAACTTCACGATCAAACCCTCGAAAGGCGAGCTCATCTTTCCCTGGCTCGAACCCTTCGGGAGCCATATAGAGCGCATTATTGACGACCTGGACATCCCCGAGAGCGAGAAACGGGCGCGCAAAAACAAATTCGCGTACGCCGCTCTCTATACGCAAAAGAAAGAACTGGCTGCTCGTCAGTCGCAATTCGACGTGTACCGTATCCGGGGATCCTACAGAGGCGCCGTACAGGATTTCTACGACTTGCGCGCCTTTTCAGGACTCATCGAAGGGTCCGTTAACGTCACATCGGGCGGAAGCAGGCTGACGGAGGGCACCGATTTCGTGGTAGACTACCAGGGCGACACGGTCACGATCATCAATGACGCCTACCTGATCGGAGGCCGCGCCATCGAAATCGATTACGAGCAGAATTCGTATTTCAACATCCAGAAAAAGACGCTGCTCGGCGCGCGCCTCGATTATGTTGTCAGCGACGAACTCGCATTCGGGAGCACGATGTTCAAACTGAACCAGAAATCCCCTATCGATAAATATCGCGTCGGAGAGGAGCCGATTTCGAACACCATCTGGGGACTGGATGGCCAACTGAACATAGAACCTCTGTGGTTGACGCGCGCCGTCGACGCCATTCCCTTGATTCAGACCCGAGCGCCCAGCCATATCCGGGTATCCGGAGAATTTGCGCAACTCCGCCCCGGGGCAAACCCCACCACGGCCTTCGAACGAACACGGAGGAATCTCAGAAAACTGGGTCAGGACTTCGAGGGCGACGAGTTGAAGGGCATCTCCTATCTCGACGATTTCGAGGGCTTCGAAAACACCTACTCGTTGCGACAAGCCGGCGGGTGGCATCTCGCGGCCGCCCCGGATTCGATCGGCGTATACCCTGCCGACTTTTCGGGCTTCACGGCGGATTCGTTGCGCACCAACTGGCGCGCCGTGCTTGGCTGGTATTCGCTGCACCAGAACACGCTGGAGGATCTGATCGGGGAAAATACAAGATGTGATTCGGTGGACCCGGCCATTTGCCCGGTCCACATCAACGACGTATTGCCGAACAAGGATGTCAGCAAGGAATCGCATCCGTATATCCAGCCGCTTGACGTCTACTTCACGCCCCACCAGCGCGGACCGTACAACTACACGCGAGACCTCAAGGGTTTTCTCGACGAACCACGGAACACATGGGGCGGCATGGTGCAGCGATTGCCGGAAGGGTACACCGATTTCTCGACCAAAAACATCGAGTTTATCGAATTCATCGTAAAGGTGTATCCTGAAAGCGGAGGGCGTGTTCACCGGGATGCGAAATTGTTCGTGGATCTCGGCTCCATTTCGGAGGACGTGATTCCCAACGGCTTGCTGAACACGGAGGACGGTCTTACGCTCGCCAGCGCCAGCGCACGCGATCTGGACTCATGGAGCCGCACCGCCAGCGGTACGCAGAATATTACGATCGACGTGGTCGACCAACGCACGGAAGACCTTGGCCTGGACGGGCTGGCTTCCTACTCCCCCTCCGATTATGACGATCTGGTAACTGAACAGGCGCATTTCAGAAACTTCCTCGATGCGCTCGACGACGGGGTGTCCGATGCCCGGTACCGCGCCGAGGCGGCAAAAGCCCGGCTCGATCCTTCGGGCGACGACTTCTTCTACTTCGGGGCAAACGAATACTTCGAAAACCCGGTGTATTACCCGAGCGGCGCCAGCGTACAGGAGCGCTTCTCCCGTTACTTTCCCAGCACGGAAATCAATTCGTTCGAAGCCCAGAACAAGCTGGCGCCCTCGCTATACGGCAAGAAGGGTAATTCGCGTCTTCCCGACACCGAGGACCTCAACATCAACTCGGCAGCCGATACCGACAACAGCTATTTCCAGTACGAACTGCCTCTGGCGCCTGCTGCGCTCGACTCCCTTTCCAGACCGGAGCGCACGAACGATTATGTCGTAACGGAGATTGCGCCGGGCGGCGGATGGTATCAGATCCGTATCCCTGTCCGGGATTTCACGCGCCGGGTCGGCAATATACAGGACTTCAGCCTCATCGAATCGATCCGGGTATGGACCACCGGACACGATAACCCGATCACGCTCCGCTTCCCGTCGTTCGAACTGGTGGGAGCTCAATGGCAAAAATCCGAGGCGGTCACCTTTGAACGAAGCCTTCCGACCGACATCCTGCGGGATCAGACGCGCCTCTCCGTTTCAAGCATCAACAACGAGGAAAACAGTACTACGTACGCCACGCCCAACGGCACGATCATCAGCCAACTCCGCACTACTTCAGGCGAACCGCAGGACGCGCGCGAGCAGGCCATGGCCCTGCGGGTCGAGAACCTTATGCCCGGCAAGCAGCAGGCCATCTTTAAGACATACAACCAGGAAGTCGATTTACTGAAATACTCGAACCTGCGCATGTTTCTGCATATGCACGGCGAACGGGGAGACGGCGCACCCATCGAAGAACGAGACAATGTTCGCTTCTTCATGCGGCTCGGCGCCAACGAAACGAACGACTACTACGAGTACGAAATGCCGCTGTCCCCAAGTTCGATCTCTTCAAGGGACGCCGACGAACTCTGGCAGACCAGCCGCATGGTGGGAGGCGAACTCATCGATCTGAATTCGGTGAATATAAAATTGGGCGCGCTGAACCAGCTCAAGGTATCGCGCGACGACCGGGCCTTCGCCACAGACAGCGTCTACTGGTCGGATGTGCATGATGTCCCGCTCAGTCCCGGCATCGCTGAATTCGCCCCGCCGGGCACGCGCCTCGGGGTCAAGGGAACACCCTCCCTCGGCGACGTCAACACAATCGTGCTCGGCATTCGCAATACAGCGGACTCGACCATTAGCGGTGTTCGAAACATCCGGCCCGAAGACATTCTTGGGGACGTGACGGTCTGGGTGAACGAATTGCGGGTGTCCGGCTACGACGAAACGAACGGTTGGGCCGCTATCGGAAACGCGGACGTCAAACTGGCCGATTTCGCCACGCTCAAGGCCAGCTGGAAACATCAGACGGACGGTTTCGGCGGCCTGGAAAGCACGTTGGGCGATCGCGAGCAGGTAAACATTTCCAACTGGAGCGTTACCACCGATGTCAACCTCGACAAGTTCATCCCGGAAAAATACGGCTGGACGCTTCCCGCTTCGGTCCAGGTATCCAATCAGACCGCAACGCCTCGCTTTTCACCCAACCGGGGAGACATTCGCCTCGAGAAGCTGCTTACACAGACCGATCGGAACGACGAATTGACCGAGGCGGAACGTGAGCAGAAAAAAGACGAGATCATCGAATCGGCCCAAACCCGGTCCCTCACACGCTCCTACAGCATACGCGTCGGAAAGTCGGGATCCGACTCGCGCGTGTTACGCAATACGGTGGACGGCATTTCCTTCAGTTTTTCCTCCTCGGATGCGGCGGCAAGCAATCCATCCCAGCGGCAACGGGACAGTCAGCGATGGAATTCCTCCCTTACCTACCGGGTGAACGTTCGACGACCGCGCACGGTGCGCCCGTTCTGGTTCCTCGGCGATATCCCCGTGCTGCGCACCCTCGGCGGACTGAACTTCAATTATGCCCCCAGGGCCGTCACGACCGGAGCCACAGCGGCACGAAACTTCAGCGTGTCGCAAGACCGCCGGCGTGAACTTCCCGATGCGACGATGCAATCCTTGCCGGAACTGGTCGAATTTCCGCTACGCCAGTCGCACGCGCTTTCGCACCGGCGCAACGGCAACATCCAATACGATCCGTTCCAGTTCCTCAATGTGTCGTATACAGCCAGCACCAGCCAGAGCCTGAATGCGGCAGGGGTGGACACCGTATTTACTGTGATCCGGGTGGACAGTCTGGGCAACGAGAGCTTTTTTGCGAACACGACAGAATCGGAAGCGCTTGGGTCGGGACTGATCGCCGAAAACGACACGCGGTACGAAGTCAGCGAACTGCGTATGGTCCAGGCGGGACAGGTTCTCAATCGCATCTTCTCAGGACATGAAGGGGTTCGAACCGATCAGCACAACGAACGATTCACGGCCACTTTCAATCCCAGAATGCCAGCTTCTCTGGAGTGGTTTCATATCCAGGATATCACCTGGAGCTCGCAATTCACCTGGAGAAACGGCTCGGTCGGACGTAATACCGGCGCCTCTGCAAGCAACCAGGCCGAAATACGCGGCAGCAACACGGTCCACCTGCAGGACCTGTTCCGAAAAATACCGTTCTATGAAGCCATGGAGGAGGCGGAAAGACAATACCGGCAGGAAAAGGAGGCCGAGCGTGCGCAGCGCCGGCAGGAACGTACTGCTGCGAAAGAGGAACGCAGGGCGATCCGGGAAGCGGAGCGTGAGGAAAGAAGACGCCTGGAACAGGAAGAAGAAGAGCGCAAGGAGCGGGAAAAGGCCGCCGAAGAAGCGGCAGAAGAAGGAACAGAGGAAGGCGAAGAGGACGACGCCATTCAGGAAGATGAAGAATTTCCCGACGAAGGGGAAGACGTACTGCCCACACCGGAAGAATTTCCCGGCGAAGGCGAGGACATACTGCCCGCACCGGAAGAATTCCCCGTGGAAGGCGAAGACGTACTGCCCGCACCGGAAGAATTTCCCGCCGAAGGCGAGGACGTACTGCCTGCGCAAGAAGAAGGCGCACTACCCGCTGACGAACTGGAAATTACCGGCGAAGCCGAAGAAGAGATGCCGGGTGAAGAAGACATTGAAGCGGAAACCGAAGAAGAGGACAGCGGCCCGAGTTTCTTCACTGCCCTGTTGCCGAGCCCGGCCTCGGTGGCTCGCCGCACCGTCCTGGCAATCACAGGCATCCGGGAGTTTACGATCACGTACAGATCGAGCCAGGGCAGCAATTCCAGCAACGTGGGGCAACTCATGCTGGACGACAACAACAACATCCTCGGCGTAGATACGCCTTATAGCCTTGTAGACGCCATCTTCAATGACGCAGGCCCCCCTGTAGGATATCGCTTCGGACTCGATCGGTTGCTACCCCTTGAGCAGCGCATCATCAGTGACCGGCTACAGGTGCGGGACGCCTTGACGTCTCAGCAGCAGGTGCAGGGACGCACGTCACTCAACCCCACGCAGTCCCTCCAGATCAATCTGACCTGGAATGCCAATTGGACAAACAACACCAATCGAACGTACCGTCCGGATCCGATCACGATCACAGAAACATTCACCGGATCGAACCGGGCGTCTGTCTGGGTCTTCGGTCCGGGATATCTGGACATGTTCGCAAAGCAGTTGGAAACATACCAGCAAGACGACGCCCGGGCGGCTGATCCCCGGCGCATCGGAGACGAAAATGGAGATGGACGTATCGTGCTCACCAATGAATCCATCGTCACCGATTTTCAGGATGCCTTCCTGTCCGGCCTGGGCACAGTGGACTCACGAGGATTCCTGCCTTTCCCAATGCCCGGCTGGCAGATTTCCTGGTCGGGAATCGGACAATGGCCCATCATCCGTAACCTGGTCACGAATGCCAGTATCCGGCATGGCTACACCTCGGACTACGCCACGGATTATCGTCGCAATGTGATTTCGAATGACTCGACCCGTTCTTTTGCGCTGAGCGGACAACAGATCGTATTCACCATCCCCGAAGACGAGATCGGGAGCATCCGGGTAAACGAGCGCTTCCAACCGCTGATCGGTCTTGACCTGTCCTTCAAGGGCAATTTCCAGACGAGCATTACCTGGGAAAAAAGCACCTCCTATGTGCTGAGCACCACCAACTTCGAGGTTTCGGAGAACAACAACAGTCAAGTCACTATGACGGCCAACTATTCCAGATCCGGCATGAAACTGCCTTTCCTGAAGAAGATCAACAACCGGGTCAGTTTCAGTCTGACTATGTCCGTCGCCAACCTGAGTGACCGGCGCCTTTTGCTGCGGCGGGCGCTCACAGATTATATTGATCGTCGCGAGGAATTCCGTGTACGCGACGCGCTCGAGGGGGACAACGTATCGGTTATTTCCGCCTCGAAGCGCTATACGGTCGCGCCCCGCATTTCCTATCAGATCAGTAATCGCGTCAGCACGGATTTTACGCTTCGCTACGAGAACTTCATCAGTGAAGACAGTCGTACGCCTTCCTCCACCAGCATCAACGGTGGGTTTAATTTCCGGTTAAGCATCGCCAACTGAACCAAATGCAGCCCGGACGAAAGGCATGGATATGAGCGCACCCAGATCCATAATGGTCTGTGACATCGGGCAGATGGATTACCGGCCCGCATGGGCACTGCAGCAGCGTATTCAGCATCGCCTCATAACGGCGAAGCGGCGTACTCCTCCGGAAGTCCTCCCGCATGTGTTCCTGTTCGTCGAACACCCGCCTGTGTACACGATCGGGAAAAGCGGCAATCGCCGGAACCTGCTCGTTTCCGAGGACCTGCTCCGAAAACGGGGCGCCGAGTTCGTTAAGATCGATCGCGGCGGAGACATTACCTACCACGGGCCGGGACAGATCGTGGGCTATCCCATATTGGATCTCGATCGATTCGTTGCCGACATACACAAGTACCTGCGCCTGATCGAACAAACGATCATTGACGCCTGTGCATCGTACGGCGTGCACGGCGGGCGCATTGCAGGGCGTACCGGGGTCTGGATCGATGCGGACGCCCCAACAAGCCGGGGAAACGAAACCGCCCGAAAAATATGCGCGATGGGCATACGATGCAGCCGCTGGGTAACCATGCACGGATTTGCCCTTAACGTGAGCACGGACCTGGACTGGTTCTCGCACATCGTGCCGTGCGGAATTTCAGATTCCAACGTAACGTCCCTCGAAAAGGAGACAGGGCGTTCTATCGACCCGCAGGATGTGAAGGAAAAGATCGTTCACCGGTTCGCAGACCTGTTCGAAGCACAGGTCCACCAATTCAGCGGCATTGTCGCCAACGAATTTCTCGCTGATTTCCTTGAGGAGTAGATATCGCGTCCTGCTCACGGGATCATCTTTGGACAATCAGGGGTACTCGGGCAATATGGATCGAAAAAAGCAAACACATCCACAATTCCAGAAAGATGGCTGCAAATAAACCCTTCAATCTTGAACAATTCGTCCGCATACTGCTCGCAGAAACGCTCTTCTACGACGATGAGTACGGCGCCATCGGTGGCCTGAGTCTGATCGATACGCAAAAGAAGCGGGAACGCTTTATCGCTTCGTTTATGCCCGAAGACGGGGCGTTTGTGATCGAGGAAGCAACTGCCTGGGAAAAGGACGGGGAAGGCGAAGAGGCCATTGGCTACGAACTGGCCGTGGACAGTAAGGAGAATGCTTCTTTCAACTCGCCCGAGGAAGCCGCAGGCGCCCTCCTCAAGCTGGCAAAGCGGCATAATCTCTTCCCCGGTATCACCATCCTCTTCGAAGAGGACGAGATCACCTGAACCCGTCAGGGAATACAGGCTCCGCTTCCGGCGGCATCACTCCGCGCGCCTTATCCCGCGCCCCCCGATGTACGCAGGCCGCTCTCTTGCAGCAGTCCGCTCGGACCCACATGCTTGCTTGACGCATCGCCCCACAATCTTTCCAGGTCGTAAAATGCTCGCTTTTCCGGGCTGAAGACGTGTACCACCACATCCACATAGTCAAGCAAAACCCATTGCCAGACATCGGCGCCTTCGAGGTGCCATGGTTTCTCGCCGCATTGCGTGTGTAGCCGCGCCTTTATTTCTTCAGCAACCGCTTTGATCTGCAGTTCTGAATCACCGGTGCCGATCACAAAATAATCGACGAAGCCGGCGACATCCCGCATATCCATGACCGTGATATCCCGGGCCTTCTTGTCGAGCATGGCCTCCACGGCGTGCGCAACCAGCGTGTACGAAGCATCCATAGGCATATTTATTTCTTGAAGGGGAGCAACGTTTCGTAGTCCAGGCCGATCACAACCGAAGCGTCCAGAAAATATTCCGGGCGAATATCCTGTTCGACCTGTTGAATACCCAGTTCCTCGGCCACCTTACGCGCCGTCTCGAGATTCCCGACCCGGTCGATCACCATGGAGCGGGCCACATTGAACGATTCGTAATCCCCCACCTCCACCACGTCATAGCCGTGCTCACGCAGAAACAGCGTCATTACGCCCGCCAGACCGCCGATACCGCACCCGTTACGCACTTCGACTTGTATAATTTCCCGGGCAATTTCGTCTCCCGGATCGGGAAGAAGGGTAACTCGTGTCACGAAACTGTAAGCGAGCACGAGTACAAAGAGGCCGAGTACAGCAATGGCCGCCCCCATGAAACGATTCTTCCAACGACCCATAACCGGGCACTTAATCGAGGACGCAGCAGCCTTGCTCAGCGAAGATTATCGTTCCAGAAAAGATCGTCGGCAGACCCAACGCGCATATACATCATGCGGCTGCCATAATAAGGCGAATACCCGAAACCGGAGCCATAGCCGTACCTGCCGTAGCCTCCGTATCCGTACGGGTTCATGTAGCTCCCGTACGGGCTTTGCCGCACGGAAAAATGCAATTGCACCTTGTCGGACGGACGATAGGCAATCTCCGCATTACGCAACAGGAACCGACCTTGCGTTCCCTGCGAGGCGCCGAACATACTCGATTCCCCGAACGGCGAAAAGGCATACGCCAGATCAACCCGCCCCGCCAGTTTACTGCTGAACTGGAAGCGCATGGTGTTGGTGTACATGCCGAGCGAGGAACTAACGCCTCCGAACGAACCCATCGACATTTCGTACGAATGCCCCATCTTAAAATGCTGCGGACTGAAAAGCCGGTTCAGTGAAAAGGCCGGTCCGGACTGGGCATCATAGAGCCGGGACTGGACTTCCTGATTACGCGCATCTTGCCGGAGTTGGGCCTGCGCAGGCACGGCTACACCGAAAAATACGATCAGCCAAAGAAGAAACAGCCAGTTTCGCATCATAACGAAAACGGTTTGTGGCGCGCGGTCATGCGCTGCTGAATGAGTGCAACGGGAACGTATAGTACAGAAACGCCCATTATACCTGAATAATAGACCTCCCGGAACTGTTTGTCAATACGAATCGATATCCCCGTACGTACATTGAATATATTTTAATCGTTTAACGCGGTACGCCCCCGACTATTGCACCCCATGGCAAACAACGCACGCATACTGGGCATCGAGAGTTCCTGCGACGATACGGCAGCCGCTGTCGTAGCGAACGGCAAGGTGCTTTCCAGCGAGATTTCCTCGCAGCAGGTTCATGCCCGGTTCGGAGGAGTGGTGCCCGAACTCGCTTCGCGCGCGCACCAGCGACACATCGTTCCGGTGGTGCGTACGGCGCTCCGAAAAGCCGGCGTCGCGCCATCCGACCTCACCGCCGTGGCGGTAACCCGCGGACCAGGTCTTGCCGGATCGCTGCTGGTTGGGCTCGGCTTTGCCCGGGCGTACGCTTTCGGACTGGGCGTGCCGGTGGTGGGAATCAATCATCTCGAAGGACATATCTGCTCTGCGTTGATCGGCCGAGACCTGCCGGAGCATCCCTGGCTTTGCCTCATCGTTTCCGGCGGGCACACGCAGCTGGCGCTCGTAGAAGAGGGCCTTGCACTTCGCATCCTCGGCACAACCCGCGACGACGCCGCAGGCGAAGCCTTCGACAAAGTCGCCCGTCTCCTTGATCTCGGTTATCCAGGCGGCCCCGCTATCGACCGTCTCGCTGCGCAGGGAGACCCGGCCTTCCACCCCTTTCCCCGCGCCCGCCTCGACGGATACGATTTTTCGTTCAGCGGGCTGAAAACATCTGTACTCTACTACCTGAACGGACTCGGCGAAAAAAAGCGCGCGGCGCTCATGCAACACGGTTTGCCGGATATTTGCGCCGCTTTCCAGGAGGCTGTCGTGGATATGTTGATCGACGCCCTGCACCGCGCCATCGGAGAAACCGGCGTGCGCGACGTGCATGTGGTCGGGGGTGTCTCTGCCAATTCAAGACTCAGACAGCGGGCGAAAACATTGGGCGAAACATGCGGCGTACGCATGCATATCCCCCCGCCTGCATACTGTATAGACAATGCCGCCATGATCGCCTTTGCGGCGTACATCCGGCTTTCTATCGGCCAAACGGACCTGCCGGATAACCCTGTAGCGGAACCGAACCTTCCCCTTGCAACGTTTCCGTAGCGGGGAATCGCCCAAAAAGCATCCCCTTCCGAAATTTTACGCAACCGAAGCCCTTCTCATGCCCTCTGGATCGAAGCTGTCGGAAAGCCTGCTGCAGTCCATGCAGGATCTGATGGATCATTTCGGCGAGGACGCTCCCGACATACCGGCGCATCCGTCCGAAGACGACATGATGCCCTGGCGGCAACGCATAGACATCCTGGACCGCATCATGCTGCTTGTGATGAACGAGCGAGTACACTACGCGAACGCCCTCGGCGCAATAAAGAAAAAAATGGGGCTCCCGGTGTATTTCCCGGATCGCGAAGCCGAGGTCATTCGTAATGTCGTGGACGGGAACAAGGGTCCCCTGTCCGACGCCGCCGTACGAAGGCTGTTCGAACGGGTAATCGACGAAACCCGCTCGAACGAACGGTACAAGTACCAGGAACTGGACGAAGACGAATAACGCCGGAGAGAGGCTCTGCGCACCCCTCCCGATTCCGGTACAAAGCGGGGCAATGTACTACCCGTACCGACCGGACGCGACGGCAGAACCCCTGCCATCGAAAACAGGGTCCCGCCTTGCAGCAATTGTTTATGGATACTCTGATTAAGTCCGCAAAGATCAGAGGCTTGCGAGAAGCGCGCTGGCAAGGAATGACGAAGCAGTGTGGCAGGCCCCACACAATGAGGAATAACACAGCCAGCGTGCTTCTCGCAGCCTTCCAAAGGGCGCTTCACGTCCACGATGCCCGAAACCTCAGTGTTTTCCGCAGATTTCAACGATGGAATTATGATGTCCTGACGTGCGAACGTGAAGCGCTGAGCGAAGCGGTTTTGATCAGAGTATCCATATTTTATTTCAACAACACCATGTGCCGGGTCAGCGTGTGCGCTCCCGTTTTAAGCACATAGACGTACACGCCGCTGGCCCACCCGGATGCATCCAGCCGGACTTCATGCTCGCCTGCCGGGCGCAGGCCATCCACCAACGTAGTCATGTTTTGTCCCAGCAGGTTGTACACGGACAGCCGGACCCGGTCGGAAACCGGTTGCGTCCAGGAAATCGAAGTGCTGGGATTGAACGGGTTCGGATAATTCTGCGCCAGACGCACGTCGGAGGGAAGTTCTACCGGGTCGTCCGTGGATGTAATCAGAGAGGTAAGGAACCGGGCGCGAATAGGATACACCTGCCCGGCGAGCGAAAACCAGTCGATACAATTGTCGCTATCATCTCTCTCCTCGCACACCCGAAGGTTCGCCATGGCGCGCCAGCCCGTGACGAGTTCCCCATCCTGATTCGGGATCGTGGCGTACAAGTATGCCAGCGTATCCTGCACAGTGCTTCGTGCACGTGCAAGCGCCTGCGAAAGGTAATTGATATCGGCTCCCTTGTTGGCAAGGCCAATGAAAACCCGCTCCGGAAGCGTCGAAAGCGCCTCCTCGTCCGCCGGAAGATTGACCCTCAGGAATGAATACGTTCCGGAACGAAAGTCGAAGTGCGATGCATTGGGCGATTCATCCACATCCATGCTATACAGTTCATCGCCGGGGAAACCCTCATCGCCCACATTCCATACCTTGAGGGTAAAATCGCGGGGCGCACCGATTGGCGCCGTGCGATTGGTATACTGATTATCGTATAGCGGCGCCACGAAGACAGCCGCCAGACGCGCCTTGTCCGGCACATCGTAAAGCTGGGCCATAACGTCCGTGCTATCTCCGGCAAGAAACACCCGGTCCTGGTTCCGGCCGGTTTCATACGACACCGTGGTCACATCGAACGCGACGCCTCCCCAGTTTCCGGTAATATCGAGCTTGATGGATGCGGCGCTGGAACTCGCCGATGCCCGGGTGTTCGCAACAATAAGCGTCACCCGCGCATACTCCCCGGAAACCGTATGGGTTTGCGTTTCGGGATCGAGGTCCACGAGCTGCTTCGCCCCCGCATCCGTTTCGGTGAACAGCCGCAGCGACAGGTTGGAGCGGTTGCTTGCGCCCCCTGCAATCCGGGTGTCCGTTCCTCCGGGCCCGACTTCGTCTCCTCTATCCTCGAAGTCCTTGATGTCCAGCGCGAGGTCCTTGGCGTTCTCCCAGGTCAGATACTCAACAGCCCCGCTCGACACATTCACCGTGGTCTCTGAGGGCGCAGTATCCGCCTCGGTATCCACTGTGACCGTAGATACCGCCCTCAGGCCCTGCCGGAACGGGGATTCGTAGGCATACTTTGCATCGACCCCGGCGTCGTTGACGAAATTCGTCGTGTGGAAGTCCTCCACGATCTCCGCCGTGGTAAGGTTGTGCTCTCCCAGAATCAGGTCGTATCCGAACACGCCGGTGAGCCACGCCCCCGGCGGGCAATAGTTGACGCCCGAAGGGCATTTTGCCTGCACAATGGATCCGGTAGCCTCCCGCCCGATTCGATCTGCAATATAGGTGGTGAAAAGGCCCGCGCGTTCGTAATCGGCCACAACCCGCACGATGGCTGCGTTACCGCTCCAGCTTAATAACCGGACACGCATTTCTATCGGATTGTTCAGATACCGAATAGACCGTGGCGGAAACCCGTTCAGCAGTTCCGTCCATTCCGACAACCCCTCGTTGATAAAGGTCAGTTCTCTACCGCCCGACTGATAGGCATTATGGATCAGGTGCTGGTGTTCGTGCACAATGGTGCCGCCAAGCGAGGGAACGCCTCTTCTTAGTCCGTCGGGCAGATCGACATAAAGGACATTGGCCGCATTGCCCCTGCCGGGCGCCGGATCGGGATCGAGATCCTGCGCCGTGACATAGCCGAGTATGCAGCAATCGTCGCTGCCTTCCTCGATATCGAACAGAAGAACATTGACCCTGTCGTCCGCATCGGGAGAATCCGGATGCTCGCCGAAAATATCCTTGTTATTTTCAACAAGGCCCTTTTCGGGACGCCAGGATTCCTCAGGCGTCTCGGAAAGCAGATAGGCTGTGATCTGCGCGAGTTCCTCCTCGCTGGCGACTCCCTGCTGATCGTTAGCGAGCCAGAGATTGACGAGATCGCTCTCGTCCACGAGCGTAAACGTGAGCGTTTCCCAGGTGGTAGTTATACCCGAGCCGAGGTTAGTAAGTACATTGAACTCTCTCTCGGAGCCGATCTCATAGGGTACCGCGGTTTTTGCAACAGGCAGCAAGCCAAGCGCTTTCGCCTCATGGTACGCCTGCAATGCGGCTACAGCCTCCGGCATGCGGGCCAGCCGGTCCGACACATGGATAACGCGCATCCCGTCGTCCCCCGACAGAACAAGGTCTTCCTCGGCGACAGGCGGTTGCATGGTTTCAAGCTGGCCCGAAGACTGGGCAAGCGCAGGCGATACGGCAATCAGCACGGCAAAGCAGAGAGCCGGGGAGAGACACGCGGTAAGGTATTTGATCATCGGAGTGCGAGATAGGTGCCTGTGAGCAAAGAACGGGGGGATGATCAGGGAAAAATAGCGATATACGCCACAGGTTTGGAATCAGACGGAATACGTACCTTGTAACAAAGGTACGCGCAGACCCGTAAACAGTGCCGTATTGTTTCCGGCAACATGAAACCCAACGATACCGTGCGAGAACAACTGCGAACGGAGCCGTCCGGTGTACGCAGGGCCGGCGTGTGGAGTACATACCGCGCATACCGCATCTGCCTGTACCGAAAATATGTGATTTTTGCGTGTGCGGCATGTGTTCTGGCAACCTGTCTGGCCTCCTGCGCCACGGATCGCGTACCCGAAGCAGATACCATCACGGTGGAGGGCATGGTTGCCGTGCGCGGCAACGAACCCTTCACCGCGTATGTGCTTGAGACCTCGGATCGCAATACGTACGTCCTCGTCTTTCCGGAGGCCGTGGAAACCCCGGCCCGCCTGCGGGTAACAGGCCGGCTTTACCTCGGGGAATGGGAGGGCCAATCGTATGCGCATATCGAAGTCCATGGGTATGAGGAACTGGCTGAGTAACCCCCATTCGGCCGGGAAGCGTATGCGGCCAGTTCCAAATGCTGGCCATATACAGTGCAAAGTGCTTTGCAAAATACATTGCAAAAAGGATGCCAGATTCTCGCGTCCGGTTATCCGTCTTTCTTCCTGCGCTTGATAAACTGCCCGATCAGGGGATCCATTTCAGGAGCGCGTTGCAGAAACGAGGCGCCGAGATATCCTGTTGCGTACACCGATACCACGATCAGCGCTTCGACCGCAATGTGCATGTCGGGAAGAAGCCACCACAGGAGCCCCGCAGGCGCCGCGGCGGCCAACGCCGTCGCCGTCATGCGCCGCACACTCGCCCATGGCAGGCGGAAGGCAGGCATCATGGTTCCCATGGATCGCTGGAGACGCCATAGTTCGACCCATGCCCCTGTCGTCGCGCCCACGGCCAGGCCGAGGCTGCCCAGATACAGCGTACGGCCTTCCGCGCTGAAACCCGCAACATCCCCGACGGCAATCCCGTCCAGCAGAAGCATCGCCGGGACGGCGACGACCGTCGATACCGCAACGCGCACGACAGCAATGCGGGCCGGCGTGCGCGTATTCTTGCGCGCATAGAACGCGTTTTGCAGCAGGCGAGACATGGCCGTGGCAAGCAATCCCAGCGAATACCCGGACAGCACCAGATAGACGAGCCAGGAATCCTCGGAGCCGAATTCCCCGGTGCGGAAAAGCGCCCCGACAATAAGCAGGCCAAACGCAAGATACCCGATGCATGTGGGTACCGTCAGAAACAGCATCTGGTTTATGGACCGGCCCAGGCGCTGCATGAATGCCTCGGTTTTCCCCAAACCGAAGCGTGAAAGCTCGGGCAATTCCGATGCGGCCACGGACATGCCGAAAAGACTTATCGGCAGGATGTACAACATCTGCGCAGGCCGCAGCGACGACACGGCGCCAGCCGCCAGACAGGAAGCCAGCAAGAGGTCGAGATAAGAGGACAATTGGTAGACGCCTCGACCAGCTACCGCCGGTCCGAAGGCGCGTAGCGCCTCCCTGACCCCCGCGACCTTCGCAGAAAAGGCAAGCCGGAAGCCGCGAAGCGTCCGGAACACGAGGGGCGCCTGTATTGCGAACTGCAGGAAACCGCCCAGAAAGGCGCCGTAGAAAGCAGCGAACAGCAGATCGGTCTGTACACCCGGTTGCAAGCCCGCCGCCGGCTCCAGGACCATACGCGCACCGGCGATCAGGGCGCCGATGATGGCCGCATTCCACAGTACGGGAGCAAAGTAGGGCAGGAAGAACCGGCGATGGCTGTTGAGTATGCCCAGACACCATGCAGCCAGCACCAGTAGACCGGTCATGGGAAATATGATCCGTACCGCCTGTACGGCCAGTTCGAACCGGTTGATCGGCAATTCGCCCGCAGCCACTGCGGCCGCATCGTCCCGAAAACCAACCGCGAAAATCGTCACGATCGGCTCGGCAAGCAATATGCCCACCAGGCTCAGCACGGCTGTAAGGGCAAGCAACAACCCGAAAACCGCACCGGCAAACCGGCCTGCCTCCCGTTCGCGTCCCTCCTCGATCATCTTCGAGTAGATGGGAATGAACGCCGCCGAGATCGTGCCTTCTCCCAACAGGTTTTGCAGCAGGTTCGGCCCCCGGAACGCTACCTGAAAAACATCGGCGTGGGCGCCCAGCCCGAAGAAATGGGCAACCACCCGCTCCCGAACGAACCCGATGAGGCGACTGGTAAGAATCCCCGCCCCAACGACGCCGGCAGCATTCCTGCGCGGTTGCGTCGGCACGCTACCGCGTCCTTTCTGGACTTCCCGAACCTCCGGCTCGGGGTTTTCTGCCGGTTCGAGAGGGATATCGTTCATGCGCGTTACGCTCCCGCTCCATCCAGGAAGTAGCGCACCGCCAGTTCGTACCCTTTCATGCCGAGACCCACAATCTGCCCTGCGGTTACGGCCGCCGTCAGAGAGCGGTGCCGAAAAGACTCGCGGGCATGCACATTCGAAAGATGCACTTCGATAACCGGTACGCCTACCGCCGCCACCGCATCCCGCAATGCAACGGACGTATGCGTAAAGGCCCCGGGATTGAATACCACCCCCGACGCGCCTTCGCTGGCCGCCTCATGAAGCGCATCGATCAGATCGCCCTCGTGATTACTCTGAACAAACCGGAAATCGACGTTGGGGAACAGGGCGCATAACGCATCCTGCATGTCGGCCAGCGTGGCGGTTCCGTAGGTTTCCGGTTCGCGCGTACCGAGCAGATTCAGGTTGGGACCATTGAGAATAAACAGTTTCATAGGATACTCTGATTAAGTCCGCAAAGATCAGAGACTGAGAGGGGGGTACGGAAATATACGGCTAAACGGCGTGGGGCAGCGCATCGCGTCGTCAAGCGCCCGTTTCGAACACCAGCCCGTCGTATCCGAGTCGAATGCTCTCCGGCAAACGAGCCTCGGCATCGGCATGCAGCGTGCTATGCGTCATATGAGTAAAATACGTTTCCCGCGCGCCAATGCGCTGCGCGGCGCGGATCGCCTCGTCAAAGGAAAAATGGGTCGGATGCCCTTCCTCGCGCAGGGCGTCGAGAACCAGTACATCCAGATCCTGCAGCAAATCGAAACTTGCTTCCGGAATCCGGTTGGTGTCCGTCAGATAGGCGAACTTTCCTATCCGGTATCCGAAAAGGGGCAGGGATCCATGATACGCATCAATGGGAATGACGGACACCGAGCAAGGGGAATCGCTGCGTCCGGTTACGGTAAAGGGACCGTCGACGGTTTGAAGAATCAGATTGGGGACCCCGGGATACGAACCGTCCTCAAAGATATACGTGAACATCTTTTGCAGGACATCCACCGTATTGCGGCGGGCGTAGCAGGGGATGGGACGACGGTTTTTGAACAGAAATGGACGGAGATCGTCAATCCCGCCCACATGATCGAAATGGTGGTGCGTGAATAGCACCGCATCGATATGCCGGATATCCTCGCGAAGCGCCTGCCTGCGAAAATCCGGCCCAATGTCTATAAGGATGCGGAGCCCCTGCGTCTCGAAAACGCATGCGCTCCGGGTACGTTCGTCGCGCGGATCCCCGGAAGTGCATACGGGACACGTGCACCCTATTACGGGAACGCCAGTGGATGTACCCGTGCCGAGCAGGGTGACTCGAATGCGGTCCTCAGTCCGTATCATCCGCTTCGTACAATTCCACCGGCTCATGTTGTCGCCATATTTCCTCGACGGCGGCGCGCACAGAGGGTCTTAGGAAAATATCGTCGATGGGCAATCCCCGAAGGCTGTTCGCCAACACGACCAGTTGCTCTTCGGGAAGATGCCGCTTGTTCAATACAATGACTTCCTCGTCGGCGATCTTGCACCGCCCGCCTCGGAAATTACCTTTCTCCATACGCACTTCCAGACCGAACCCGGCAGCCGCTTCCCTGAGTTCCTCAAGGATGTGTTTTGTCTTCATCGGGACGTCCGTGTGTGAGAATCCTTCCGGGATGTTCGGAATCGTACGATTACCAGTTCAGACCCAATGTGATCATGTGCTGGGACCCGAGGTAATCCAGCCGGGTTTGGCTGGGTTCCAGTATCAGATTCGCCTCGCCCACCCGCCAGGACTGTGTACGGAATCCGTATCCCGCCGACAAACCAAAGCGCCCGAATACCTCGCGAATATGTATACGCGTACTCGCATCTACCAGCCATGCTATACCGGTGCTTCCCCCAAAAGAACGCAGCGCAATACCCAATGCGGGAGCGGCCCGTGCCTCGAAACGGACATTTTTTCCTCGCTCCGTACTGCCGCCCAGGCCAGCGCCCAAACCAATCACCGTCACCTGAAACGATCCAAAGGGGGAATTCGCCTGCCCCTTCGGCGCTACGCGACGGTAGTTCGTCTGCAACGTCAAGGGAAGGTATAGCCGGGATGTCTCCGAAGCCCCAATGGTGAAGAGATTGCTCCAGGTTGCAACGGCAAAATCCAGTAGCCTTGTACTGTGACCGGCAGCGGAGCTTTCCGACCCATAGGTTACCGTCGCGGAAATATTGCCCCGTGCATATATAATAGCATAGGCCGGGCCGGTGAACATCGGCGCGCCTTCGGTCGGTCCGTTCGTGTCAGGCTTGAAATCGACGGTCTGCCAGGCAATCGAAAGCACTCCTGCGCGTGGCTGCGCTGTCCTTCCGTAGGAAAAAAGCTGTGCATGGGCCTCCGGAATCGGCGCGAAAGAAGCAAAAGCAAGCAATACCGTCATCGTAGCGCCCGCGACCGGAAACAGCGAACTTCTGCGACGAGACATAATCAATACGAAGAGTAAGGGAAGCGGTCCATGGCGCAAGGCGGTTCAACCTACCCGGACCTGGCGCCCCGCGACAACGGAACCTTCCGGGTGATATCCTCACCGGACCGGGTATCCGTGATGCGGAACGCGTACGGCGACATCGTTCCGTCTGTTTTGAGACGCACCGGCAGGGAATGTTTCAGAAAGAACCCAAAGCGAATACCTGCAATTTTGCGCCTCAGCCAGGCGGCCGTAAACGGGTGCGTCCATAGCGTAAGGCTCCGCGAACCGTCCATGGCCTTGAACCCCACAATCCATTGTTCGATTTCCTGGAGCACCACAACCGGGTCCGGGCGCCTTCCCCGAGAACCCCCGCGCCCCCTTCCGGAAGACCGTTTCGGCTCGTTCCTCTCCTTTTTTTCCGGGGGCGGCGTTTCGCTCCGGGCGGGTTGCGGTGTTTCGCTCCGGGCGGGTTGCGCCGTCGCGGTCGAACCATTCTTCGTCAGAAAATCGGGAGGGGGTTCCCCGGCCGTGACACTGGGACGCAAACGTTGCCGGGTGATCTGGACGAGCCCGAAGTCGCTCATGGGCAATACCTTCGTCACAGCGCGGTCTTTTCTGAATTCCTTCCTGAGTTCGTCATAAATTTTCCTCCGGTTCTTCTCGTCACGGAGGTCAATAAAGTCGATCACGATGATACCGCCGAGATCCCGCAGACGAATTTGTCTGGTGATGACACGGGCGGCTTCCAGATTCACTTTTACCGAACTTTCCTCCTGCGAAAGCCCATGCCCCGCCCTGCCTGAGTTCACATCCACAACATGCATGGCCTCCGTATGTTCGATAAAGAGATATCCGCCGCCAGGAAGATTAACACGCCCCTCGAATGCCTCCTGTATTTCGGCGTAGATGCCGGCAGCCTCGAACACATGTTTCTTGCCGTTGTGATGCCGGATGGCGTCGGCCATCTGTGGAGCTATCGCCTGAATGTAATTCTTGACGTTTCTATAAAGCCGCTCGTTGTCGATCAGCACCCGGTCGTAATCTTCGGAGAACCGATCGCGCATAACCGACGAGAGCATATTCACATCACGATGAACCAGCATAGGCGGGTTGGGGCGCCCGGCGAGTTTCTGCTCCATCTTGCCCCACTTATCAAGCAACAGTCTTAAATCCGTATCGAGCGTTTTGGCGTTTTTTCCCTCGGCCACCGTACGCACGATCAAGCCCACGCCCGGAGGAACGAGACTTTTGGCGAGCGCTTTGAGCCGCCGCCGTTCCTTGTACGAATGAATCTGCTTGGACACCGCTACATAATTCCCGAACGGGACGAGAACCAGAAAGCGTCCAGCCATCGAAATATCCGTGGAAACACGGCTGCCCTTATTCGAGATCGGTTCCTTGACGACCTTGACCAGAATGCGCTGGTTGGTCTTGAGATGCTTCTCCGGCGGATCGCCGGATCGCCGATTTTTATCGGTTTTTCTCGACAGGCGTTGTACGAGTCGTCTCCGGGCGCGGAGTTTCGCTGTCGGCGCGGCGCGATTTGTTTCGTCGGTGCGCCCGGATGCGCTGCGATCGCGGCGCGGCTTCCGGCGCGCCCCCCGTTTTCTCGGCGGCTTCCGATTTTTATTGACTGTGCGAGATACATCCGGCTGCTTTGCGTCAACGAACGCGAGCAACTGCCCGATGTCATCCGACAGATCGGAAAAGTGAAGAAAGGCGTCCTGTTTCCGCCCAATGTCCACGAACGCGGCCTGGATACTTGGCATAACCTTGCAGATCCTGCCAAGGTAAATATCGCCGATCGTTCGGGAGTTATCGGGGTTCTCTATGTAGAGCTCTGCGAGACTTCCATTTTCTACGATGGCTATCCGCGTTTGCGCCTTCTCTGCATTGATGACAATTTCCTTACCCATATAAGACGTGAGCACACGCCTTCGATGAGCCGGTTGATGTGCTGCACAATATTCGGGCCTCCCGGACCGGATATTGTGCCTGTACGATGGATCGATACGGTCCCGACGGCATGTTCATGTGGAGACAGGCGAGTATTCCATGCAATGGTTGCGACAACATGCATGAAACACGTTTCGAAGAGTGTGCCGCCAGGTTCGGAGGATCGCCGGACAACCGGAATATGCCGGGTAAACGGGATATTCGGAATGAACGCTCCACCTCGCGCATGGGCAACGCACAAGGTGCGCTGCTTGCGGGAAAAAGTATCGGAAAACCGACTCAAGGACAACGTGCTACGCTCCTTGACAAATTGTAAAAAGTCGTGCGTGAAGATCAGCGCCCCAGCCGGGGCAGCTAAAGAAAATTCTACATTTTCTATCATGTTACATGCCGGCGCTGCATAAATGATCCCGGCGAATATCCGGCACTTTGTCCTTGTTTGCGCGTACTATAGAGATACCCTGACCAAAACCGCATTCGCTCAGCACGTTCAAGGATACTCTGCACAAAACCGAAATTCCGGTGCTATAATAGTAGGGTTGCCCCGGTGAGGGGCTGCCCGCGCAAAGACAATATAAACCCCCATCATGCCAGCCTCTGATCAAAACAACGCATCGAAAAATCCCGAAAAACCGAAAAATACACCGGCAGCGAAGGTGCAGGGACTGGCTGATGTCGTTGCACTGGATTCGCACATTGCTTTTGTCAACGGGAAAATTGGACAACTATCGTATCGCGGCTACGACATCCGCGATCTCGCCCGAAACACCTCCTACGAAGAAGTTTTTTGTCTTCTCATGGACGGTGACTTGCCCAATCAGGCTCGCCTCGACCAGGTAAAAGAGCAATTGCGGGCAGCCCTCGTCCTGCCGGAGGGCACATGGAATGTTTTACGCCGCATACCGCAAGACGCCAACCCCATGGCGGCCCTCCGAACGGCTGTTTCTGCACTAAGTCTGTTCGACGACGAGGCCGACGACGGATCGCCTGAGGCGAACTACAGAAAATCAATCCGGATTGTTGCCCGTGTTCCTGCGATCATTGCAGCGATCGACCGGTTGCGCAAAGAGGAAGAGCCGGTAGCTCCTCGCATGGATTGTTCGCATGCGCACAATTTTCTCTACATGCTTAATGGCGAAAGGCCCGGAGAGATAGCCGAACGCACGTTCGACGCATGCCTGGTGCTTCATGCCGAACACGGGCTGAATGCCTCTACCTTTGCCAGCCGCGTGATCGGAGCAACGCTATCGGATATCTACTCGGCAGTAACGGGTGGCATTGCAGCCCTGAAAGGTCCGCTCCATGGCGGGGCCAATCAGGAAGTAATGCGCATGTTGCTCGAAATCGACCATTCCGGCCAACGACCCGCCGACTATATTTCGGCAAAACTTGCAAAGAAGGAACGCATCATGGGCTTCGGGCACCGTGTCTACAAGACGATGGACCCGCGCGCCAGCATTCTGAAAGACATGAGCAAAGGGCTCGGCGAGGAAACAGGCTCCCTGAAATGGTACGAGATGAGCCTGGAAATGATGGAGATTATGAAGGCGGAGAAAGGACTGTACCCCAACGTGGATTTCTTCAGCGCCTCCATCTACTACACGCTGGGCATCGCCATCGACCTGTACACGCCCATCTTCGCATTAAGCCGTACGGCAGGATGGAGCGCTCACCTGAAGGAACAATGGAACGACAACAGGCTGATCCGTCCGAAAGCCGCGTATGTCGGCCCACAGGGAAAACGCGCACTCCCGATCGGGCAGCGCGCATAAGCGCCTTCCTCCTCGAATAAATAAACGAGGGGGAAAGAAAAAAGGAAGTAGATGTACTGCGGCCCGCGATCGGTATCTACCCTGACCGCGGGCCGTGCGATATCAATCAGGCAAACAGACTATTCCTCTGCCTCCTCCTCATCCATCTCCTCCTCCATGGGCTCCTCCTCCATGCCTTCCTCGCTTCCCATCTCCTCCATGTCATGGCCTTCCATCTCCATGTCATCGCCTTCCATGTCATCGCCTTCCATCTCCATCTCCATCTCATCGGCTTCCATATCCATGTCATGGCCTTCCATCTCCATGTCATGGTCTTCCTCCATCATAGCGTCTTCGCTATCAGCCTGCTGCCCCCCACAGCCGACAAGGGCCGTTAAGGCAATCACAAGAGTCATTATGGAAAACGTACGCAATATCGTCATAGCTGGCCTCCTTATGGCGAGTGGTGTTTCAAGTGCAGACCTTTGGCAGAGCTTCTTGCGAGATACCCCGCAAACGCCCTCTTCCCAAAGCATGCGGCTCAATTTCGAACAATAGATAGTATATTCACAAAGTTTGTAATAATCCAATGGAACCTGATATTTATTATCTTTAGCATCCCTTTTTGTATCCCGCTACGCCCTGACGAGGCGCAAAAAGCCCTGCACCATGGCGCCCCGAATCAAACACGACAAACCTGATCTCTGGTCGGCCCTTTCCTCTCCGATCGGCAAAAAAGTGCTGACCGGGGTTACCGGCTTCGCGTGGGCGGGGTTCGTTATCCTCCATATGGCGGGGAATCTGAGTTATTTCGGGGCAGGCGAGGCATACAACGAATATGCGCACAAGTTACTGAGCACAGGCCCCCTCCTCTACGCCGTCGAAATTGTTCTCCTGGTTTGCCTCGTAATCCATGCCATTCTTGGAGTGAATATCTATCTCGGAAAGCGTCGCGCCAGAAAGCAAGGCTACGACACCTACCGAAGCGCCGGGCGCCCCGGCTTGCAATCCCCGAGCTCCCGAACCATGCTCCTGACCGGTGTGGTCCTGCTTGTTTTTCTCGTGATCCACCTCAAGTCGTTCAAGTTCGGCCCCGGTATCGCAGAGGGGTACAGTCTGCTGGTGGATGGCGAACCTATCCGGGACCTCAAGCGTCTGGTCACGGAGAAATTCCGTCACCCGATCTATGCGTTCGGATACACAGGCGTAATGATTTTACTGGGATTTCATTTGCGCCATGGCGTATGGAGCGCGCTCCAGTCCCTGGGCGCCATGAACCGGCGCCTGACGCCGTTGATCTACGGGATCGCTGCCCTGCTCGCTGTCGGCATTGCCGCAGGTTTTGTTGTACTGCCCCTGTATATTTATTTTTTCGCCCCGTAACCCCACAGCCATGACGCTGGAAGCCCACGTTCCGTCCGGTCCCCTTGCAGAGAAGTGGCAGAACTATCTCGACAGGGCGAAGCTCGTCAATCCGGCAAACAAGCGAAAGCACGATATCCTCGTGGTAGGTACGGGACTGGCCGGAGGCTCCGCCGCCGCCACGCTGGCCGAGCTCGGATACAATGTCAAAGTGTTCTGTATCCAGGATTCGGCGCGCCGTGCGCATTCCATCGCTGCGCAGGGCGGCATCAATGCCGCCAAGAACTACCCGAACGACGGGGACACCGTCTGGCGCCTGTTTTACGACACGATCAAAGGGGGGGACTATCGCGCCCGCGAGGCGAATGTGCACCGTCTTGCCGCTGTCAGCAACCACATCATCGACCAGTGCGTTGCGCAAGGCGTTCCGTTCGCGCGTGAATACGGCGGCCTGCTCGACAACCGCTCCTTTGGCGGAGCCCAGGTATCGCGAACGTTCTATGCCAGAGGCCAAACCGGCCAGCAACTGCTGCTGGGCGCGTATCAGGCGCTCGAACGACAGGTCCGGACCGGGGGAGTGAAGATGTTTCCCCGCAGGGAAATGCTCGAACTCGTAGTCGTGGACGGTCAGGCGCGGGGTATTATCGTCCGCAATCTCGTAACCGGCGAGCTGGAACGCCATGCCGGCGACGCCGTGCTGCTGTGCACAGGAGGCTACGGCAACGTGTATTTTCTGTCCACAAACGCCAAGAATTCCAACGTCACCGCAGCATGGCGATGTCACCGGAAAGGCGCCCTTTTCGCCAATCCCTGTTACACTCAGATTCATCCGACCTGCATTCCTGTATCGGGGCAGTACCAATCCAAGCTGACGCTCATGAGCGAAAGCCTGCGCAATGACGGCAGGGTCTGGGTGCCCCGGGAAGCCGGCGATAGCCGCCCCCCTAAAAACATCCCGGAAGCGGAGCGCGACTATTATCTTGAGCGCCGGTATCCCGGTTTCGGTAATCTTGTCCCCAGGGATGTGGCGTCGCGGGCCGCCAAAATCGTATGCGACGATGGCTTTGGCGTAGGCGCTACGAAGCAGGCCGTCTATCTGGATTTTGAGGATGCGATCGAGCGTCTCGGGGAATCCGCGGTGAGAGAACGGTACGGAAATCTTTTCGAAATGTACGAGCGCATCACGGGTGAAAATCCGTACCGGGTTCCGATGCGTATCTATCCCGCCGTCCACTACACGATGGGCGGCCTATGGGTGGATTACCGCCTCATGAGCACCATCCCGGGATTGTTCGTGCTGGGAGAAGCCAACTTTTCCGACCACGGCGCAAACCGGTTGGGGGCCAGCGCACTCATGCAGGGCCTTGCCGACGGGTATTTTGTCATTTCTTCAACGCTGGGAGACTACATTGCTTCCGGCGGCGGTAGCGGCAAGGTGGACATTTCCGAAGCAGCGTTCGACGAGGCAGTCAGGGCTGCGGAGGACCGTATCCAGCGCCTGCTCCATATCGAGGGCGGCAAAACGGTCACAGAGTTTCACCGGGAACTTGGACAGATCATGTGGGACTACGTAGGTATGTCCCGCAACCGGAAAGGGCTCCAGCACGCCATCGACGCCATTGCAGATCTGCGCGCCGAATACTGGGAAAACGTATCCGTGCCCGGACGCAAAGACACCTTGAACAAGAACCTCGAATTTGCAGGCCGCGTAGCGGACTTTCTCGAACTGGGCGAACTCATGGCTCGAGACGCCCTGCACAGAGATGAATCGTGCGGCGCCCATTTCCGTGAGGAATATCAAACGGAAGAAGGCGAGGCGCTACGCCGGGACGAAGAGTATACCTACGTGGCCGCATGGGAATTCACGGGGGATACGGCATCTCCGGTGCTGCACAAGGAGACGCTATCGTTTGAAGCGGTCGATTTGTCCACGAGGAGTTACAAATAACGGAAGAACGCTTGTCGAAGCACTGAACCATTCCGCAGCCGCATGGCGCAAACGATGACCATACACTTGAAAGTCTGGCGGCAGTCCGGTCCGGACGCAAAGGGAAAACTGGTCGATTACACGCTCGATGACGTGAACGAGGACATGTCCTTCCTCGAGGCGCTCGACGTATTGAACGAGGAACTCATCAAAAAAGGTGAAGACCCGGTCGAATTCGACAGCGATTGCCGCGAAGGCATCTGCGGCTCTTGCGGCCTTATGGTGGGGGGCATTGCGCATGGCCCCATGAAGGCTACGGCCGTGTGCCAGTTGCATATGCGGCATTACAAGGACGGGGATACGATTGTTGTCGAACCCTTCCGCGCCACCGCTTTTCCCATCGTCAAGGATCTGGTCGTGGACCGCAGCGCATTCGACCGCATTATTGCAGCGGGCGGCTACGTCTCCGTCGACACGGGGGGGGCGCCGGATGCGAACAGCCTTCCCATTCCGAAAGAACATGTGGACGAAGCGTTCGATTTCGCCACGTGCATCGGTTGCGGGGCCTGCGTCGCCTCATGCCCGAATGCATCCGCCTCCTTGTTCACGGGCGCAAAAGTAGCCCACCTTGCGCACCTCCCTCAGGGTCAGGTCGAGCGCAAGGAACGGGTTGTGCGCATGGTAGACCAGATGCAAGCCGAGGGATTCGGAGATTGCTCGAATCACGGGGAATGCGAGGCCGTGTGTCCGAAGCAAATTTCCATCGCCGCCATTGCGAAGATGCGGCGCGAGTACCTGCGCGCCCTTTTCGGGTAGACGAATACCTCCTCCTACAGGGGAATATTCCCGTGCTTTTTCCGGGGATTACGGGCCACCTTGTTCCGTAGCATATCGAATCCCCGGACAAGTCGATACCGCGTTTCGGCAGGCAGAATAATGTCGTCGATGTACCCTTGTCCGGCAGCGATATAGGGATTCGCGAACGTATCCCGGTATTGCCGGATAAACTCTTCTTCCGCCGTTTCGGGATCTTCCGCCTCGGCCAGTTGGCGCTTGTAGATGATTTCGACGGCTCCCTTCGGCCCCATGACGGCGATTTCCGCAGTAGGCCAGGCAAAATTGAGGTCTCCCCGGATATGTTTCGAGTTCATCACATCGTAGGCGCCCCCATACGCCTTGCGGGTGATGACGGTGATTTTGGGGACGGTGGCTTCGCAGAAAGCATAGAGAAGCTTGGCGCCATGCCTGATAATGCCCCCCCATTCCTGATCGGTTCCCGGCATAAACCCGGGAACGTCCTCCAGGACGAGCAACGGGATATTGAAGGCGTCGCAAAACCGCACAAAACGCGCGCCCTTGACCGAGGCGTCCATATCCAGTACCCCTGCCAGCGCCGCGGGATTGTTCGCAACCACGCCGATAGATCGGCCGCCGAGGCGGGCAAACCCTACAAGGAGATTCGGCGCAAAGTCGGCTTGAATCTCGAAAAAATTGCGCTCGTCAACAAGCACCCGGATCACTTCCAGCATATCGTAGGGCTTGTTCGGATGCTCCGGCACTATATCGTTGAGCGCTTCGTCCATGCGATCCGACGGGTCGTCGGTGGGAACGAAAGGAGGAGCCTCCTCGCAATTCTGCGGGATAAAACAAAACAGATCGCGTATCCGGTGCAGGCATTCCACCTCGTTCTCGCAGGCCATGTGTGCGACCCCGCTCTTTTCGGTATGGGTACGCGCACCTCCCAATTCCTCGGCGGTCACTTCTTCCTGGGTCACCGTCTTTACCACATTGGGACCGGTCACGAACATATAGCTCGTGTTCTTCGCCATAAACACAAAGTCGGTGATAGCCGGACTGTACACCGCCCCGCCTGCGCACGGACCAAGCACTGCGGATAGCTGCGGCACCACCCCGGAAGCCATGGTGTTCAGAAGAAAAATCTCCGCATAGCCGCCAAGCGAATCGACGCCTTCCTGAATGCGGGCGCCCCCGGAGTCATTCAACCCGATGATGGGCGCCCCATTCTCCAGCGCCAGATGCATAAGGCGGGTAATCTTGCGGGCATGGGCAAGCCCGAGCGACCCGCCGAATACGGTGAAATCCTGGCTGTAGACGTAGACAAGACGACCATCGATCGTACCAAAACCCGTAACCACGCCATCGCCGTACGGTCGGCGCTCTTCAAGTCCGAAATCCCGCACCTGATGCCGCACGAACGTACCTGTTTCCTGAAAAGACCCGTCGTCCAGAAGAATATCAAGCCGCTCACGGGCAGTCAATTTCCCCCGTTCGTGTTGCTGCGCAATACGCGCCGCGCCCCCTCCGAGACGAGCCTCTTCGCGGCGCTTTTCGAGATAGGCGCGCCTCTTTTCGCGATCGTCCATGAATAACCGGATCAGGTACAGTATCGGGCCTCTACGGCCTCGGTGAAAGTCACGGCAGGAGGGCTGTAGATATTCACCTGGTGTTTCAGAAACACCTCGTTGGCGATGGTCTGCGAAGCCTCCGACCAGTCCCTTGCGCCTTCCAGACGCTGCAGGACCGCTTCATACGCTTGCTCCTTTCCATGAAAAAGACACTGGACAAAAAGATCGCGGTTCCGCGCACCGCGTTCCCCGAGCACGGTATGTTCAAGACCGGTCAGGCCCGCGGGGCCTTCGCTGGCGTCCGGTGCGGCCTCAGGAACAACGGAGTCATGCTCCGAAAGCACGGAGTGGCTCCGTTCGAGCGTAAAAATCCGGACCGAAGGTTCCGGCTGGGCAACTGTTTCGACCTCGACAGGCGCACCGTTTTCCGTGGATGTCCGCTCCGTCGCAACAGCCTTTTCGAGAACTTCTTCGTCAGCTTCCGGCGGAGAACTCGCGCGGAATTGTTTCCAGCGCGGCTCTGCCGAATTATTCACGCCATTCACGGGCGAAGAGGGTGCGGGAGACCCGGAAGTGGACGAAACCTCGTCACGACCCTGCGCGAACCGTTTCCACAAGGGTTGCGGTTCCTGGCGGCGCTCCGCCGGTCTGGCCGACGCACTTGCAGCCTTTGTGACGGCCTCCGCGCTTTTCGCTGTGCCGGATACAAACAACATCTCCAGTTCGTCGAATGAAATGTTTTCCTCCGAACCGAATTGCTGTTCGAGGCGGCGCAGCATCGTTTCCGCCCCTTTTTCTTGCAAAAACGCTTCGACAAACTCCGTGGGGACCTCACGATATCCGGCTGTAGCAAGCACATTGACAAGCGGATCGAATAACCGGAGCCACTCCTCCGGAGAACTTTCCGAGGCAAGTTGCAGGTCGGCCTGACACAGGAACGCCTCGAACCGATCTCGTCCAATCGGCTCGTCACCCTGTTCGTCCAGCCAGGTTTCGAGGGCCTCCCGGTACGGAATCTTCGCAGGATACAATCCCATGCGATCCCGCATCGTGTCTACGCGAACCGGAGTGCCCAACGGATCGAACACCGAGTCAATCAGCGAAGCCGTGGGCTGGATAACCAGGTATAGCGTCTGCTGACACGCATTCTTCAGGAAGTCTGCCCATACGAACGCGGGGAAGGCCGGATGGCGCTTCATGACCTCCATAAAGCGGGAATGCGCTTCCTGCACCTCTGCCGCCTGCAGGTCCACCCAGGAATCCTGCAGATCGTGCTCCGGGAAGGCGTCCCGGAGTTTCATATGCAGCACCTGTTCGAGATAATCGGCGAGCGCTTCCGGCATCGGATCGCGTCGGATGTCCGAACGTCCGTATGTGCGATCCGGGGGGAATGCATCGATCAGGCGATCGAACAGGGCTTGAGCGATCGTAGTAATCATGGTATGCCGTTGCAACGAATGAAATAACGACGCGGCAAGCGGCGGTTCGATGGGTGGAAGGGCAGAAAGGCGACCGCGCGCTATGTCCGGGGCATCCTGGTTCGGGAACCTGCGGATGCCTCGACACCGGATATGGCCGGGTTGTTATGACCATAATCCGGACACAAAAACCCGTTGTCGCTTTGCACGGAACGTCCTGCGTGCAGGTTCCCGTCTTCCGGAACATTGCATTCGACCAAGCCACCGCGTATTTATCCGTACGTCCGGATGCGGCGGATAAGCAAAAAAAACACCCTGGTTATGCCATTGCTGCAGGAACGATTCGAACAATTCATGGCGTGGACAAGCGATACGCCGCTCGGACTCGTCATAGACCGGGCAGAGGGGCCCTGGTTATACCTCTCCGACAAGCGCCGCATCGTCGATATGATCAGCGGCATTGCCGTTTCTTCCCTGGGACACGGACATCCGGCGGTCGTCGAGGCCGTCCGGGAGCAAGCCGCCCGGCATATGCATGTCATGGTCTACGGCGAATTTGTGCAGCGTCCGCAGGTAGATCTGGCTGAATTTCTGGCCCGACGCCTTCCCCCTTCCCTTCAGGTAACCTATTTCACGAATTCCGGGACAGAGGCCAATGAAGGCGCCCTGAAGCTGGCGAAAAAAGGAACAGGGCGATCAAGGATGATCGCTTTCGAGGGATCGTTCCACGGCGACACGCACGGTTCCCTGTCCGTGACCGGTCGGGATGTATACCAGCAGCCCTTTCGCCCGCTGTTGCCCGACGTCGATATACTCCCCTTCAACCAGGAGCGCGCCTTGCAGGCCATCGACGAGCGAACGGCCTGTGTGATCACCGAGCCGATTCAGGGGGAAGGCGGCGTCAATATACCGGAGGACCGCTGGATGCGGGCCCTGCGGGCGCGCTGCGACGAAACCGGCGCCCTGCTGATCTTCGACGAGGTGCAAACAGGATTCGGACGCACCGGAACGCTTTTCGCGTTCGAGCAGTTCGGCGTCATTCCCGACATCCTGACGATCGCCAAAGCCTTCGGGGGCGGCATGCCGCTTGGGGCATTCATTTCCAGCGCGGAACGCTTTCAGGCGCTGCGGCGGGACCCCCCGCTGAGTCATGTAACCACATTCGGAGGCCATCCGGTATCTTGCGCCGCCGCACTGGCTGCCCTGCATGTGTTGGTCGACGAGCAACTTCCCGTTCGAGCCCGCGCCATAGAAGAACGGATTCGCCAGCGTTTGCGCCATCCGTCCATCGTCGAGGTGCGGGGACGAGGCGCCATGCTGGGAATGCAACTTCGCAATGCAGACCTGACCGCCCGTACGGTACGCCGGTGCCTCGACGAAGGCGTGCTGCTCGGATGGACACTGTATTCGGACTGTCTGGTGCGTATTGCCCCTCCCCTTACGATTCCCTTTGACGTGCTCGACGGGGCTTGCGACACGATAATCCAGGCGCTCGACGCAGTGGAGCAGGATACCCGGACATGATTGCGAATTACCATACGCTACACGCACTGGTCACGGAATGGCAAACTTCGCTGATCGGGAGTACGCTCGAAGACGCCTGGTCGCAGGAGCGAGACGAACTCTCGCTGGCTTGCACCACTTCGGGCAACACCCGAACCGTCCGTATCGGAGTCCGGCTTCCTCTTCTTTTCATCGTTTGCGGCGACGGGTACGCCCGCGCCCGGCGCAACGTCGCTACGCTGTTCGAACCGGCCATCGGCAGCAAGGTGGAAAGCCTGCGGATCGCCGACCGGGATCGCATGATCTTTCTGGGTCTCTCCGGCGGCATGACCTTTCATATCTCGCTGTTCGGCCCGCATGCCAATGTATTTCTGGTGGCGAACGACCGCATCCTGACCGCTTTTCGGAACGACGCCGCGCTCGCAGGATCTGCCCCTCCCGCGCCGCGCCCGGCGCCCGACCCCGATTCCTGCGAGGCATTCGAAGCAGGCTGGCGCCCGCAAGGCCGCTCGATCGCCCGGACAGTTTGCCGGACGTATCCATTGTTCGATCATACGCTCGGCGTCGAGGCGATCGTGCGCGCCGGGTTGGATCCGCAGGGAACGGACGATGTCCCCCCCGGCGAGTTGCAGGCGCTTTTCCGCGCCGCGGAAACCGTACGCCGGGCTCTCCTCATGCCGGCTCCCCGTATATACCGGGGCGAAAAAGGCCTCCCGATGTTTTCGCTCATTGCCCTCGAACACGCCCGCAATCTCCCGGAAGAAACGTTCGACACAGTCAGCAAAGCCGTCCGGGAAGGCGTGCGCCGATCCCTGGCGCACCATCGCTTCCGGGAACTGTTCGACCCCATAGACAAGGCGCTCGAACGCGCAGCGAAGCAGTACGACCGGCGGGTACGACGCATGAAGGAAGAATTGTCCCGGGAAAGCCGCGCCGATCGTTACGAGACCTGGGGACACCTGCTGACGGCGCAGGCGCACGATATTCCTCGAGGCGCTGAGGAAACATCTCTCGAAAACCTGTTTGCGGAAGGAGAAAGGATCACCGTACCTCTTGACCCTGCCCTCTCGGCTATAGAAAACGCACAGGCCTTTTACGACCGGGCGCGGCGCACGCGCGTTGCGCGCGAAACCGCCGAAAAGCGCAGGGCGGAGACAGAAAAAGCCGCACAGGAAGTCCAGGACCTGCTGGATGCGCTGCATGCCACGCAAAGCCTGCGGGCCTTGCGCACCTTCCGCAAGGAACAGGCTGACCGGTTGGCCCGCTTCCTGCCCGATTCGGGACAGGAAAACAAACGAATACCCTTTCGAAGATTTCGCCTCCCGGAAGGATATGAGGTCTGGGTAGGCCGCAATGCCCGTCAGAATGACGAACTGACGTTCCGTCACGCACAAAAATACGACCTCTGGATGCATGCCCGCGGCGTATCGGGCGTACACGCCGTGCTCCGTCTGCCCCACCGCAATGCGGCGCCCGGACCCGCTATCGTGCGGCAAGCGGCATCCATCGCGGCCTGGTTCAGCAAAGCCCGGGGCAGCAACCTTGCGCCGGTGATGGTCACCGAACGCAAATACGTGCGCAAAGCGAAAGGAACGCCGCCCGGCGCCGTAACGGTGGAACGCGAAACGGTGGTCCTTGTAGAACCCGGCCTTCCGGACAACGCTTCGTAAAGCGGGCCTGTGCCGGACGCCAAAAGCATGATTTTCCGTATATCCCTGCGGCTGAATCCTCGACCGGCAAGATATCCACGCGTTTCCTATGCCGGGCTGCAATGCGTACCTTGCACGCTCCGGCACAAGCATTCGTCCTGATTCTGCACACCCTCTATAGCATGACCTGGTGGGAGGCAGCGCTTCTCGGTCTCATTCAGGGAATAACGGAATTTCTCCCCGTTTCTTCCTCAGGACATCTTGTCCTCGTCCAGCACCTGCTTGGTCTGGAGATCGATAACATTACTTTCGAAGTATTCGTGCATTTCGGCACGGTCCTGAGTATCGCCACGGTATACCGCGTGCGTATCCTTGAGATAGCGCGCGGCGCATGGGAGGGGATACGTCGGCCCGGCCGGATCGGCGCGCAGTACCGCAGCAACGGGGATTTTCGATTTGCGATCTTCATTCTCCTGTCCATGATTCCCGGCGGGGTAATGTATATGCTTTTCAGGGAACCCCTCGAAGCCGCTTTTTCCGCGCCGCATATCACCGCCGGCATGCTCCTCGTTACAGGCGCTCTGCTGCTGCTTACCCGCATTCGCCCCCGCCCCGAAGGGAATCTATCTGCATGGAAAGCCATCGTGACAGGGGTAGCGCAGGGGCTGGCGATGATCCCCGGCATTTCCCGTTCGGGGGCGACGATCTGCGCTGCGCTGTACCAGAACGTACGGCCTGCACAGGCGGTCGCCTTTTCGTTTCTGATGTCGGTACCGGTCATTACAGGCGCAACGGGTATCGAGGCGATACGGATCGCGCAGGCCGGAGACATAACGAATCTGCTTCCGATCCTTTTAGGCGCCCTCGTCGCGTATGCATCCGGCATATGGGCAATCAGGACGGTAATTCGTTTCGTGCAGCGGGGAAATCTGGCCTGGTTCGCCTGGTATTGCTTCCTTGTGGGCGGTTTGGGACTGTGGTGGTGGTTGTAAATGGAAAGTATCCTTCTGAAAAATCACTGTGAGGGAAGTACCCCATGAGGCTGGTAGCTGTCGTTGGCCGCCCGAATGTGGGCAAGTCAACGCTTTTCAATCGTCTGGTAGAGGCGCGGCAAACCATTGTACATGACGAGCCCGGGGTCACGCGCGACCGGGTGTACGGTACGGTCGAATGGGCGGGGCATACGTTCGACGCCGTGGATACGGGAGGATTCGTACCGGCTACTGCCGAGGTGTTTGCAGAGGCCATCCGCGAGCAGGTGCACATCGCCATCGACGAGGCCGACGCCATTCTTTTCGTCGTGGACGTCATGACCGGCGTCACGGATCTGGACGAGGAATTAAGCGCGGTACTCCGCCGGACCGACAAGCCTGTGCTGGTGGTTGCGAACAAGTCGGACAATGACCAGCGGCGCTGGCAAGCCGGCGTATTCTATGGACTCGGACTGGGGGAAGTATATCCCGTGAGCGCTATCAACGGGACAGGCACCGGGGAAATGCTTGACGACCTGACCGCTGTGCTGCCGGATGTCCCGGACGCCCCGCCTGAGGATACCCGCATTCGCGTGGCGCTGGTCGGAAAACCGAACGCCGGTAAATCTTCGCTGGCGAACGCCATTCTTGGATTTCCCCGATCCATCGTCACGGAAATACCCGGCACGACCCGGGACGCCATCCACTCCGTGATCGAATTCGAGGACCGGGAAATCATGCTGGTCGATACGGCCGGACTGCGCAAGCGGGCAAGGGTGGCCGGAAACATAGAATTTTACGCTACGCTGCGGACCCATCGAGCCCTGGCGACGTGCGATGTCGCTGTGCTTCTGGTGGATGCCGCCGATGGGCTTCAGATGCAGGATATTCGCATTCTGAAGCAGGCGGAAGAACTCAAAAAAGGACTCGTTATCGCCGTAAACAAATGGGACCTGGTCGAGAAAGAAACCAACACGGCCCGGGATTGGCAACGCGGAATTCGCAAGCGGCTTCCGATGCTGGACTACGTGCCCATATTGTTCATCTCCGCACTCACCGGGCAACGGGCGCATACCGTGCTCGGTTCAGCCATTGCCACTCATGAGCGGCTGCGCCTGCGCATTCCGACCCATAAAGTAAACGAAGTGATGCAAAAAGCCATCGGCAGGCATCATCCCCCCACATGGCGCAACCAGTTCGTGCAGATAAAGTATGCATCGCAGGTGGCGTCGAATCCTCCCGTATTCGCCTTTTTTTGCAATTATCCGAAAGGCGTACACGAGTCATACCGGCGATACCTCGAAAACGAACTCCGCAAGGCGTTCGATTTCAGCGGCGTCCCGCTTACCCTGGTGTTTCGCGCCAAGTCCCGGGAGCGCGCGTAGTTTTGCTTCCGGCGGCGCCTGCCGGAACCACATGGCGCGAAGCGCTGCCTGTGCGCTGCGGCTTTTTCCGGAAGAGGCGTCGTATTTTTGCGATCTTCTCAGGCGAATTCTCGCGATATCCGTCGGCAGGGCGTATCTTAAGAAGTATCTTTACTTTGCTGTTTTTTGCTTCCTGCGAGTCCGCCATGCCTGGCAAATCGGCGCCTGTGAAAAAAAAGAACGAACGCACCCTCAATTTCTGGGAGCGTCTGTATCTCCCGGAAGTGTTCAAGGGGCTTGGGTACAGCTTTCGCAAGATGCAGCAGCCAAGCTATACCCTGCAGTACCCGGAAGAGCAATGGTATCCCCCCGACAGTTATCGGGGCCGCCCGGTGCTGGTCGAGGAAGAGGGGCGCCCCCGTTGCGTTTCCTGCAACCTGTGCGCACGGGCCTGTCCTCCGATGGCTATCGCCATGCAATCGCGCGAGATGGAGGGAGCCAAGGAGCGGGAACCGGAGTGGTTCGAAATCAACATGCTCCGGTGCATCTACTGCGGGTATTGCGAGGAAGTCTGCCCGGAAGAAGCCATCGTCATGTCGAAAGAATACGATCTCACCTTTCAGAGTCGCGAGGAAGCCGTATTTGGTATGGAACGACTGCTTATGCCGGCCGAGCGTCTCAAGGACCGGTTCGATTGGCTCGAAGCCTACAAGGACCGGCAGTTCGGAGAACAATGGGATTTCCGGCGGGAAAACAACGTGCATAGTCTCAGGGACCGTTCTTTTCTTGCATCGCTGGCCGAGGAGATCCACAACGACACAGAGACTCCGGCCGAGCCGCTCCCCGATACGGAATGACCGACGCCTCCGACGTTCCCCAAACCGCCGGGGTACGCCAGGCATTGCTGGATCAACTGGCGTATCTGATCGACGAAACGGCTGTGCTGCGAAAGCATGTCGGACGCATTCCGAAAAGCGTTCTGCAAGGGCGGCCGATAGAGAGCGAGCTTTCCTTCCTGGAAATGTACGTGGCGCTGTACCTTTTTGACGAAAAGGTATATTCCCCGGCTGTTGCCCGGCTGGCTGAAGGCAAGGTTGTTTCCCTCGACGTACCCGGGGCAAGAGAGATGCTTGACGACGCAACCCCGGAACACACGGAAATAGAGGCCGTGCTCGATCATATCGGCATGGCCCGTACAAGGTTGGCGGCATTATTTTCCGGACTCGATACCCATGCGTGGCAAGGCCCTGTTACGATCAATGGCGCCGCTACGGACGTGTTTGGCCTGGCGAGTCATGTCATCGGACACGATGTCGATCTTCTGCGCAGGGCAGCGACCCGGCTTCACGAAAGCAGGCTCACGTCGCGCAGGGAAGACATTCCTAAATAATGCGACGCATTTCGGCCCCTGAAAAAAATACATTCAGTGTAACGTTTGCGAAAAAATCCCGTTTAATAGATACAAGGGCGGGAGTAAAGGGTACTCCGCCAGCCATTTTCGTTGAAAAATCCTTGCATCGCTTCCGGTAGCATGGCCGCACGCGAAAAAACATACGAAGACATTGCCACGGCATTCCGGCAGGGAAACTTCAAGCCGCTCTATTTTTTCTACGGCGAGGAACGGTTTCTTACCGACGAATTGCAGGATGTGCTGCTGGCGAATGCGCTCGCCCCGCACGAACGGGATTTCAATCTCGATATCGTGTACGGCCCCGATACGGATGCACAGCATGTGCTGGCACTGTGCGCGTCCTACCCTGTAATGAGCGAACGGCGTGTCGTGATCGTACGCGACTTTGAAAAACTGAAGGACAATCGCCTGTTCAAAGAGTATGCGCAGCACCCGAATCCGTCGGCGGTGGTCGTGCTCGTATGCGGCTCGAAGCCGGACCGCTCAAGGCATCCCTACCGGGCTCTTCGGGAACACGCCGTTGCGATGGAAAGCAAACCGCTCTATAGCAATCAGATGCCCGGCTGGATCAAGCAGCGCGCAGCGAAGCAAGGATACGATATGACGCCGAAGGCCGTCCACATGCTGGCCGACTCTGCAGGCGTCGATCTCGGGACGGTTGTCCGCGAGATGGAAAAACTTGAAACCTATGCCGCCGGACGAGAGACCATTACAGAGGACGATATTGTCCGCGCGAGTGGACATAGCCGGGGATTCAATGTCTTCGAACTCCAGAAGGCGATAGGCGAGCAGCGCAGCAAAGATGCGTTTCACATTGTGGAACGAATGTTGCAGCGTGCATCCAATGTACGCGGGGAAGCACTCATGATCATAGCCGTCCTGAACGCTTATTTCACGAAGCTTTGGAAACTCAGCGCCTGCGAATCGTCCATGCCGAACAAGGAAATGGCGCGCCATATTGGCGTATCGCCATTTTTCGTCAAGGAATACCTGACAAGCCTCCGCCGATACAAGGCGCCGGCAATCCGGAATACGTTCCCCGTATTGCTGGCAGCGGATTACGAACTGAAGGGAGGGGCTGCGCGGAGCGAACGTCTGGTAATGACATTAATGCTTCGCAAAATCCTACCGTCCCCCTTATGACTACATTGCCTCGTTTTCCGCACAATAAGAACAGGGGACCATACGTTCCCGGTGTTGTGCGATAGACGTCAGCATATACCCGGAGGTGTACGCCATGCAAAACACTCATGTCATAAAGCGCCGCCACACGGCCCGAATGAACACGAACCCGAATACGAGGCATCTGGATGCGCTCACTCCGATGAGCGACGAGGACCTGATGTCACAGTTTCAGGCAGGAACCGTAGAGGCATTCGATATCCTGGTAAGCCGTTACAAGGATCCGCTTACCAATTATATCTACCGGTTCCTCGGCGACATGAAGGAATGCGAGGACCTTCTTCAGGAAACGTTTCTAAGAGTCTATCGCAACAGGCACTCGTATCGCCGGATCGCCCGGTTCTCGACATGGCTCTACACGATTGCGGGGAATCTGGCGCGGTCGGAATACCGTAAGCGCAAGCGGCGTCGGATATCTTCGCTCCAGTCGGTCAACAAGAACGATGAAGAGTACGAGATGGAAGTGCCGGACGAAACCTTTTCTCCGGATAAAGACACGGAAAGCTCGATCCAGGATTTCTACATCCAGGACGCCCTGGCGAAAATTCCGGAGGAGTTTCGCGAGGTAGTCGTGCTGCGGGACGTGCAACAACTGTCGTACGAGGAAATTGCGGACATCACGGGGTTGCCCATGGGAACCGTGAAAAGTCGAATTAATCGCGGCAGAACGAAACTTCAGATACTCCTGAAGGATATTTACTTCGTACAGGAGGAGTAACTTCGCCTTGCAGTGCTTGCGCAGATAAGGCCGGGATACGGCGTAAGGTGCGATAGAACGCTTTTTCCGGATCCGGGGGCAGCCTTATGCGTCACATAGCCTGTGACCGGTATAGTCTATCCGGGAGCAAGTATCCTTCTTCCGCAAGTTTTCCACCCGCAGTCGGAATCGGATTAGTTTGCCTATGCCTAACGGGTACAGCGATTCGAAGCCTTACGATGCCTCAAACCTTGAGGACGAGTTTCTCTGCGAATACGTAGACGGAACGATGGATCCTCTTGTCCGCAATGTGTTCGAGGAGTATGTGCGCGCCAATCCGGGCATGGAGGAGCATATTGAGCGCCTCCGGCGCACGCGACGGCTCCTGTGTCGTTACGCTTGTCGTTGCCGGGCGCCGAGCGATTTGCACGATCGGCTGCGCAATTGCATCCCCGGCGACATGTCCCGCCCCGGTATTTCTTCCCCTGTCGTTTCCGGAGACGCGGCGAAGGGAACCGTAGCATCGTCCTACGCCGTGACCGTGATATTAATGCTGGGGCTTGTCCTGGGCGCATCAGGGGTGCAATCCGAAAACGGTCGAATGCCTGCTTCCGCCATGACGGTATCACGCCATGTGCAGGATGCCCCGTCCGTCGCCTACCCAGGCGAAGCGATGCATCGATCTTCATACTCGTCTGTAATTCACCCCCTGCCCCACTCTCCGCGCCGCCACCACGCGCGATCCATCGTAACCGCCGGCATCGAGCGCGAACTTCGGACCCGGGCAACGCATGTTGGCTCCATGGTTGCCGAAGTGGTACATCCCTGACAGGATACGCTGATAGTGATTTCGGAACGGGATGCCCTTCCTTGCGTGCAACGCCATACTTTATACCTGGGGCCCTTAGCTCAGGGGTTCAGAGCGCTCGCCTCACACGCGAGAGGTCACTGGTTCAAATCCAGTAGGGCCCACCATACCTTTTTCGTAGAAAAAACATGTCTTTCCTGCCGACATTGCGGCCGGTAGCCTGACGAGCACATGTCGGAAACGCTGAACGAGCAGCAACAGCGCCGCCGCGAAGAACTGCATGCGCTTCGCGAAGCGGGTATCGATCCGTATCCGTATGCGTGGGATGTCACCCACGAGACAGCGCATATCGTCGAGACGTTCGACGACAACCTGCATCAACCCGGTGAAGACCGCCCCCCTCGGGATCAGTACGATGTAGCCATCGCCGGCCGCATCATGTCGCTCCGTGTCATGGGCAAGGCCGCCTTCCTCGATGTGCAGGACGAGGCCGGCTCCATTCAGGTCTATGTGCGCCGCGACGATCTTCCGGAGGGATATTATCGGGATGTCATCCGGCGGCTGCTCGATATCGGGGATATTGTCGGCGTCAGGGGATTTGCTTTCCGAACGCGCATGGGCGAGATCAGCGTGCATGCCGAAGAATTCAGGATTCTGTCGAAGTCGCTCCGCCCCCTTCCGGTGGTCAAGGAAACCGACGAAGGCGTACATAACGAGGTCACGAATAAGGAATTCCGATACCGCCAGCGGTATGTCGATCTGGTGGTCAATCCGGATGTGCGGAACGTTTTTCGCCAGCGGGCGCGCCTTATTTCCGTCATGCGCCGCTTTCTGGACGATCAGGGGTATATAGAGGTGGAAACGCCTGTGCTCCAACCCATATACGGAGGGGCGAGCGCCAGGCCGTTCACTACCCACCACAATGCGCTCGACATGCCGCTCTATCTCCGCATTGCGGACGAGCTGTATCTGAAGCGGCTTCTGGTCGGCGGATTTACGGGCGTCTACGAGATTTCAAAAGATTTTCGCAACGAGGGACTCAGCCGCTTTCATAATCCGGAATTCACCATGATGGAGCTGTATGTCTCCTACAAGGATTACCGGTGGATGATGGATCTCGTTGAAGAAATGATCGAGCACATTGCGATGGAATTGCTCGGCGCCCCGTATGTGCAATCCGGCGAGCATACGATCTCCTTCCGCCGGCCCTGGAAACGCCTGCCGCTCTTCGAAGCCATTGCAGAGCATACCGGGTATCAACTTCGAGACAAAAACACACAGGAAATAGCGGGTATTGCCCGGGAACTCGGCCTCGAAGTGGATGAAAGCATGGGGACGGGCAAACTCATTGACCATATTTTCGGCGAGAAGGTAGAGCCACACCTTATCCAACCTACCTTTATCACCGATTATCCCCTTGCGCTGAGCCCGCTGGCGAAACGCCATCGCAGCGAGGAAGGGCTTGTGGAGCGGTTCGAACTCATCTGCAATGCAAAAGAGATGTGCAATGCATTCAGCGAGCTCAACGATCCGGTCGACCAGCGCAACCGCTTCGAGGATCAGGCCCGGTTACGCGCCGGAGGCGACGAGGAAGCCATGCAGATCGACGAGGACTACCTCCGCGCGATGGAGTATGGCATGCCTCCTGCGGCCGGCCTGGGCGTGGGCATCGATCGCCTCGCCATGCTGATGACGGGACAGGAATCGATCCGGGACGTCATTCTGTTTCCCTTGCTCCGACCGGAATCGGGACAGGACGAAAGCGAAGGGCAGGAAAATCAGGGCGAAGGCCCTGCCGCATAAAAGCGCCCATCACCCGGCGGTGTGGCGCATATTCCGGCGGGCAATGCGCACATTTCTCTTGAAACCGTCGAACTTGCTGCGCCGGACGGGACTCCTTCTGAAACGCCTCCGAAATTCTTCGAGGTCGATTTCCTCCCATGCAACCAGTTCCGTATCGGTAACGCCCGGACGAGGCGCATAGCGCTCCTCGCGCGAGGGCTTTTTGAACTTGTTCCAGGGACACACTTCCTGGCATATATCGCATCCGAATATCCAGTTTTCGAATCCGGGTTGAAGCGATGCTGGAACATCGTCCCCGCGATGTTCGATGGTCCAGTAGGAGATACACCGGTTGGAATCCACGGCATACGGACGATAGATAGCGTCCGTGGGGCAGGCATCGATGCATCGCGTGCACGAGCCGCAAAAATCTTCCGCCGGGCTGTCGTAAGCCAAAGGAGTGTCTACGATGAGCTCCCCGATGAAAAACCAGGATCCGAGAGACCGGTTGATGAGATTGGTGTGCTTCCCTATCCAACCCAATCCGCTGCGCTGCGCCCAGGCTTTTTCGAGCACTGGCGCAGAATCGACAAAAGCGCGCCCTTCGATACCCCCTGCCTCCCTGCCGAGCCATTCGAAAAGCTCATACAGATTGTCCTTCATGACACGGTGATAATCTTCCCCCCAGGCATACCGGCTGATTTTACCGGCGGTTTTGCGCGCGGGCGGATCCACCGGATAGTAATAATTATGGAGTACGGAAACCACGCTGCGCGCGCCCTCTACCAGGCGGCGCGGATCGATGCGTTTCTCGAAATGATTCGTCATCCATTCCATACCGGCATGGCGTCCCCCGAGAAGCCATTGCTCCAGCCGCTCCGACTCCTCATCCAGTCGTTCGGCCTTGGCGATACCACAGGCGTCAAACCCCAGATCGCGGGCACGCGCCTTGAGCGCGCGACTCAGTGCTTCGGGGGTGGTATGGCGTCCGGCCGACATGATACAGGAAACAGAAAAAACAGGGGTCGGATATGTGAAGGGCAGGTAGCGTCATAAAAAAAGCGGGCCCGCCTGATCGGCGGACCCGCTTTTCCGGCAGCTAATTCGCTTCCGGCGTACTGGTTACTCGTCGTAATAACCGGCGCACGTACCAGGTATTGTGTCCACGCGGCGCGCTTGCTGCGCCCCTTCCTTCTTGGTCGTGCCGGGCAACAGGCCGCGCCCTTCCGTCTGGAAGCGACTTGCGGCCAAACCGTTTTCGGTGTAGAACTGCTCGACGATGCGGGCACGCTCCTCGGAAAGTTGCTGCGCATCGCGCTCACCCGGGGCGGCGTAGCCGACGATTTCTCCACAGAGATTGGGACACTGTCCAAAAATGTCGGCGTTTTCTGCAAGCGACGCACTGCCTTCCTCGGTCAACATGCTGGAATTCCGGTCGAAGTAGGCCGCACTCATCTCCGTGATATCATAGCAGATGGCGGCGAGGCACGGCAGCGCTGTCACCGTAATCGACTCTGTATCCGTGCCGCCTTCGTTTTCTACCGTCACCGTCACCGTGTAGGTACCGCCCTCGGTATACGTGTGCGATGCTTCGGCGCCCATACCCGTGCTTCCGTCGCCGAAGTCCCAACTATACGTGGTGGTTCCCCCGCTCTCCGCGCGAACCGCAAATGCAACCTCCTGGGGCTCGCACACTTCGAAATGCGTATCGCTTGCATCGATGGCTACGACGGTCGGGGCTTCTATGACCTGAACGGAACACATCGCCGACACCGCGTCGCGACCATTGTCGACGGTAACCGTCACATCGTACATGCCGCCGGACGCGAAACTATGCGTAGCCGCCATGCCGGTAGCCATGCCGCCGTCCCCGAAATCCCAACTCATGTTCACGGGCTGCGTGGCCTCGGGATTCGTATCGACGGTAAAGGAACCTGTTTCGTTGGCGCCGAGAACACTCGGGCAGGTCGATCCAAGAATCTCGACCGGCGTGAATGCACTTTCGAGGCTGATCCTGACCCCTACGGAAAGCGAATTCACCAACTCGAAGGAAAGAAAGCCGTCATCCCCTCCGTCCGTATTGTCAAACCCGTCATCCGGGAACGCCACGTTGGAAATGTTTTCGATGACAATCGACGCGCGATCGCTGACAACCACATCGACGCCGGCGCCCAGTACCGGGCCGTACGTGGTGCCCGCCACGTTTCCGCCTGTGACATGCGCTCCTGCTGTCAGGAACGGCGCGATGCGCGACGACGAGCCATAGCGGTACAGCGCCTGAAAACTGGTGTACCCGCCACCAGTGGTGGTGCTGCCATTCACAGGAGCTTCCGGGGTATACACGAGCGAAAGCGGGTGATTGGAACGCTGGAGCGCCAGGGCCAGACTACCATTCTGGTCAAACTGCCATCCGAATTCAATCCCGCCCGCATACGGCGTGCCGCAACATTCGGAATCCCAACTGTCCAGATTGAAATTGAAAGGGGATCTTTCCGTGTCGCCAAGATGCCATGCCAGGCCGACACGAGGCTTCACGAAAAAGGTGCCCTCCGCCCGCAGAATCTGCGCGTGCGCATCCGGTATAAGAAGGAGTGAAAACACTCCGACCAGTAAGGCGGAGCAAATGTTCTGCCACGAAACAGGCATAGTCGTCGTCGAAGGCATAGCGGATAAGGTCGGGATAGTTCGCGGATAATGTACGAAACGAATTGCGAAAATGCGCAATTTTCGCATGGAAGCGCAGGACGCCCGAAAACAGGTGGTTTCCAGACAAAAACAAGCAAGGCCCAGCGTCTACCCGCCTATTCGAGCCCGTTTACGTACTTTTCCAGTTTGCTCTTGGAGTTGGCGGCCTTGTTTCTGTGAATAATACCCTTCGAGGCCAGCCGATCCAGCGTATGTTTTACCTGAGAAAGCAGGGCCTGCCCTTCCTCCTTGTCGGTGACGCCGCGTAGTTTACGTATCATGGTCCGCATGGCGCCGCGGTGAACCCGATTGCGTTCACGGCGTTCGCTATCCTGACGGACCCGCTTGGCGGCTGACTTGTGCTGAGGCATGTTGGTTTCGCACTGTTTGGATTTTGTTCGGCGACGTATCTGCCGATCAGGCATGTGCCGAACCGGGGATGATACGGCAAGCCCTGAAAAACGTTCGTAAAACGGGCGTTATAAGTCCTGGTCGCCATCGGGTTCCATAGTTTCTGACCTCATAACGCCGGAGGAGGGCGTTTCGGTAATGTTTTCGTTTCTGCAAGAATTTTTCAGAAGGGGCAAGGGGATATCGACCTTTGTGGTGATACGCGAAGGCACCGGAAAACCGGCCCGGCAATACCGGATCGTTCCCCGCCGTATGCTGCTGGCGCTTTCCGGGGGCATGCTCGTCCTTTTTGTATTCCTGACCGCCCTGCTTTTACTATCCCCCCTGAACAGGTTGCTTCCGGAGTATGGATCGACGGAAATACGCCAGAACGCCAGATTGAACGCACTGCGCATCAATGCATTGCAGGACTCTCTTGCAGCGCAGGAAGAGTATATGACTCAGCTCCGACAGGTCTTTCTCGGGCAGATCGATCCCGACCCGGAAGACCCCGTAGCATCGGAAACATCTTTGCCGAGAGAAAATTACGTCGCTCCGGCCTCTGGCGAGTTATCGCCGAACTGGACCGATCACCAGCAACCGGCCATCACGATAGACCTGCTTACGGGAAACAACGACATCCCGGCCCGCATGGCGAACACGGCCCCTGTCCGGTTTCCCAGCATTGTATTGCCGACATTAACTCCCGTGGATGGCTTCGTAACGCGAGGGTTCAATGCAGGAACGGGGCATTACGGAGTAGACATTGCCGTGGAAGAAGGCACGGACGTACGGTCAATCGGGGACGGATATGTGGTGATGGCGGACTGGACGCAGGAAGGAGGCTTCACCATCGCGATCCAGCATTCGGACGGCTATCTTTCGGTCTACAAACACAACCGGCTGCTCTACAAGCGTACCGGGGACCGCGTACAGGCCCGGGACAACATCGCGGTAAGCGGAAACTCCGGCGAATTCACGACAGGACCCCATTTACATTTTGAACTCTGGCATAATGGTCTGGCGCAAGATCCCAGTGCGTATCTTGTGGGTATATAGACCGACCATGGAGGCAATTCGCTCCCGTGCAGGGTTGTGCAACGGCCATACTTTCCAGCGCATCGCGCGCCGGAAAATAAGGTCATACGCAAAAGGACATACTTAAGAAACATACTACTATGGCCAGGCAGTCAAACGGCGGCGCTCCCCCAAAGGTGAGCATTATCAGCGAGGGAACGACCTTCGAAGGGACACTCATATCGTCCAGTGACATGCGCATCAGCGGATGCGTCAAAGGATCCGTGGAAACCGCAGGCAAACTGGTGGTCCCGGAAAGCGGTTATATCGAAGGCAACGTCAAGGCGGCCGCGCTCGACATTGCCGGGCGTATCAAGGGCTCCATCAACGTGTCCGGCAACCTCCTGCTGAAGAGAACAGCTATCGTGGAAGCCGATATCCAGCTTGGCCGCCTTATGGTGGAAGAAGGCGCCATATTCAATGGCGAATGCCGTACGGGAGACCGGATCATCGACACCAGCGAAATTCCGGCGCCGCCGGAAGAAACCGACAACCCTCCGCCTGACCACGAGTAACCTGCCAGGAAACCGTCCATGCCTGCTTCGAACGGCGACGATTCCGGCGATCCCCGCAGCGATTTCAGAGAAGCCGGGTCCGATCTCTCCCTGGCCCTGGAACCGGCGCTGACCATGATAATCTGGATAGTTATCGGCGTCCTGCTGGATCGATGGCTCGATACGACGCCATGGCTTGTGCTTGCAGGGTTTTGCCTCGGTATGATCTCGATGTGCATACAACTGGTGCGCGGGGTAAAGAAAAGCGAAGCCCGGGAGAAGAAACGGAAGAAGCGTCCGCCGCATGCCTGAAAAGCGGTTCTGAATTCATTGCATATTGGCTTTTTTCCAGGCCCTTTTGCTGTACATTAGGCGTTTTAGTAAAAGATCTGTTTAACAGGGCATATTTCCTGGTCGGGAGTTTCCCGCGCTCTCGGGAAACTCGTTCCACGTCAATGGAAACGGAAGGATTGGGACTCGGTATCGGACTTGGTTGCCTGCTGGGCGTGTCGTACGTGCTGGTAAGCTTTTTATCGAATCGGATCGCGCTGCAAAACACCCGTAATCCAATGGCTGTCGTCATAGGCGCCATGCTGGTCCGCGTCGTGGTTACCCTGGGCCTGCTGGTCATTGCCTTGCGATGGCTGCCCGTGGCCCCGACAGGCTTGCTGGCAGGTTTTTTTGCGACGTTTATCGTAGGACTCGCGATCGAAATCCGGTATTTCCACAGGAAGCAGCCCCCGACATCATAGTTCCGGTCTGCGAAAAAAGGCCTTCTTATCGCACCACATGACGGCGCTACACGCAAACATACGCTACTGCCGGGTTATCCTGCTTCTTCTGGCAGGATGCGCGTTCTTTGCGCTCCTTATGTCCCGTCCGGCGTATGCCGCCGACGAGGGGGGAGAAATGGATGCGGTTGCCCACACGGCAGACGGCGTATATCTTGATTTCGCCCCGTTCGGCACGGTCGAACTGCCGCGCATTTTCCTGCGGAAGGACCCCTGGGGGCTGGATGTGTTTTCGTCCACCCGCTCCGCGCTGCAGTCGGAATGGTACGTGATCGAGCATGAAGAAGACGGACATTCGGAAGTCTTGCACGGAGAAGCCCTCCACGCCGCCATCGATCACCACGAGCACCTCTACGCCAAACCGCAACCGGTCCTCGGAAGCATAGTGCTGGACCTGTCCATCACGCGCCATCTTGTGTTCGGCATTCTGGCCGCCCTGATCACGGTCTCCATCTTCGTCACGCTTGCGCGGCGCTACCGGCGCCCCGAAGACCGGGTTTCCGCGCCGAGGGGCATCTTCCAGAACATGTTCGAAACCCTTGTGGTCTTCGTGCGCGACGAGATCGCCAAGCCATGCGTCGGTCCCAAATACCGGCAATTCATGCCGTTTCTTCTTACGGCATTCATGTTCATCCTGTGCTGTAACCTGATGGGCCTCGTGCCCTATGCCGGCGCAGCGACATCCAATATTTCGGTGACCCTCGTGCTGGCCGCTTTCTCGTTCGTGGTAGGGCAGCGTAAAGGGTCGAAGGCATACTGGAAGCACATGTTCTGGCCTCCGGGCGTACCCTTGCCGGTCAAGTGTCTGCTCGTGCCGATCGAACTGGTCAGCCTGTTCGCCAAGCATTTTGCGCTGGCGCTGCGGCTCTTCGCCAACATGATGTCCGGTTCCCTGCTGATCCTGAGCCTGATCGGCATCATTTTCACGATCAACGTGCTGTTCGGCAGCCTTACGGCCGCTGTGGTCGCCCCCGTCGGCGTCGCGTTCACGTTGTTCATTTCGTTCATCAAAATCGCCGTGGCGTTCATACACGCCTTTGTGTTCACGCTGCTGTCGGCGATTTTCTTCGGCATGGCCGTAGAGGAGCATCACGAAGACGAAACGCATGCCGAGGAACAGCCGGCCTTTGCCGGGTAAATGCGGCAACGGATTTGCCGGACAACCTCACCATCCGAACCTCTTTTTCCGAATCACCTGATCCAATACTACACGGAGAATTACCATGGACGCTACTGCATTCGCTTATCTGGCCGCCGGCATCGGAGCCGGACTTGTTGCAATCGGAGCCGGCATCGGGCTGGGCAATCTTGCCGGTCCTGCAATGGAAGGCTCGGCGCGGCAGCCCGAGGTCGCCGGCCATATACGGCTTACCATGATCATCGCTGCGGCGCTGCTCGAGGGCGTTGCGCTTTTCGGCATGATCATCTGCCTGTTGCTCTCCTTCAAATGAGCCATGGCGCCCGGCGCCGGATTGCTGCCGCCCCGGCGGCGCATCCGGACGATACCCCTGGGACGTCAGGGAATAATCCACCATCGATTTGGCCATGGATATCATCTTAGCCCAGAGTCTGCTCGAACCCAATGCGGGATTGATCTTCTACAAGGTCATCGTATTCGCGCTGTTGCTCTTCATTCTTCGGAAATTTGCGTGGAAACCCATCGTGAGCGCATTGAGCGAACGCGAGGAAACCATCGACACGTCGATCAAAAAGGCCGAGCGGGCGCTTGAAGAGGCCCGGAAAACCGGGGAGAAGAACGAAGAGGCCCGGCGCGCGGCGGAAGAGAACGCGCGACGCGTCATGCAAGACGCCCGTGCGGCGGCCGAGCGGGTGCGCGGCGAAGAACTGGAGAAGACGCGGGCCAGAATCCGGCAGATGCAGGAGCAGGCGCAGGCCGAAATCGAGCGCGAGAAGCAACGCGCGCTGGAGGAGTTGCGGGATGAAGTGGCCGGCCTTGCGATCCACACCGCCGAGCACATTCTCGAAGAGACGCTCGACGCGGACCGGCACCGCAAACTGGTCGATCGCTTTATCGAGCAGCTTCCCAAAAATTGACCGGTGCGCCGAATGGCTCAGAGTTTGCTCATGCCCCTTTCCGGAAACCGCGCGCGCCGCTCAGCCTCTGCGCTTTGCGGACGTAATCAGAGTATCCCATGGTCGTAGCCCGCAGATACGCACGCGCGCTGTACGAGGAAGCCGAGCGCGCCTCGAAGGTCGAACGCGTCGACGCAGACGTCGCGTTTGTCCGGGCGACTCTGGAGGAGTCGGAAGCGCTGGAGCAGCTTTTCCGGAATCCGGTCGTGGCCCGCGATAAAAAACATGCGGTCGTACGCGCGCTGTTCGAAACGCGCCTGGACGATCTGACGCTGCGGTTTCTCGACATGCTTGTCGGCAGGCAGCGCGAAAGCCTGTTTGTCCGGATTGCGCAGGCATGGCGGACCCTGCATGACGAGCGCCTCGGCATTGTGGAAGCCGAAGCCCGCGTCGCCTCGGAATTCAGCGAAGAGGAACGCGCCGGACTGACGGAAGCGCTCGAGCGGTTGACCGGCAAGAAGATTCGGCTGAACGTCCGCGAGGACGCCGGGTTGATCGGGGGGCTGGTCGTCCGTATCGGGGACACGGTATACGACCGGAGCGTGCGCCACCGGCTCGACGCGCTCCGCGACCGGGTGACCCTCCGGCCTCTTTCCATGAATTAACCGGCGCGCCTCGATAAACCGGCCAGTCATCGCTTGACAAGCAAGCGCATGCGTAACCAGTGACGATAGAAACATTATGACCACGTCAATTCGACCAGATGAAGTTACCTCGGTTCTGAAGAGCGCGTTCGGCGATCTGGGAACGGGAACCGACGTCTACGAAGTCGGGACCGTCCTGCAAACAGGGGACGGCATCGCGCGGCTTTACGGACTTTCGAATGTACAGGCCGGGGAGCTGATCACGTTTCCGGCGAGCGGAACCACCGGCATGGTGCTCAACCTCGAGGAAGACAACATCGGGGTCGTGCTGTTCGGCGATGTCGATTCGGTCAGGGAGGGCGACGAAGCGCGCCGGACCCGGCGCATCGCGTCGATCGACGTTTCCGAGGGCATGCTGGGACGCGTGATCGATCCGCTCGGCAACCCGATAGACGGGCGCGGCCCCATTACGGGCGAACCCTTCGAAATGCCGCTGGAGCGGAAGGCCCCGGGCGTGATCTACAGGCAGCCGGTGAGCGAGCCGCTCCAGACGGGCGTCAAGGCCATCGATTCGATGATCCCTATCGGTCGGGGACAGCGGGAACTCGTGATCGGGGACCGGCAGACCGGCAAGACCGCCGTACTGATCGACACGATCATCAACCAGAAATCGACCCAGGAAACCGACAAGCCGGTTTTTTGCGTCTACGTGGCCATCGGGCAAAAGGCGTCCACCGTGGCCCATGTGATGCGGGCGCTCGAAGAGCACGACGCCATGGCCTATACGGTTATTGTGAGCGCACCCGCTTCTTCGCCGGCTCCGCTGCAGTTCATCGCCCCGTACGCCGGGGCCTGCATCGGGGAATATTTCCGGGATACGGGCCGGCATTCCCTCGTGGTCTACGACGATCTTTCCAAGCAGGCGGTCGCCTATCGCGAGTTATCGTTGCTCCTGCGCCGCCCGCCGGGGCGCGAGGCGTATCCGGGCGACGTGTTTTACCTGCACAGCCGCCTCTTGGAGCGGGCCGCCAAGATCAACGAAACGAAGACGGTCGCGGTCCAGATGAACGATGTCCCCGAATCGCTGCAAGGGAAGGTGGAAGGAGGGGGTTCGCTGACCGCCCTGCCCGTCATCGAAACGCAGGCCGGGGACGTGGCCGCCTATATCCCGACGAACGTGATTTCCATCACGGACGGCCAGATATACCTGGAAACGAACCTCTTCAATGCGGGGGTGCGCCCGGCCATCGACGTCGGGATTTCCGTATCCCGCGTAGGCGGTAACGCGCAAATCAAGGCGATGAAAAAGGTCGCAGGCACGCTGCGTATCGACCTTGCGCAGTACCGCGAATTGCAGGCCTTCTCCAAATTCGGGTCCGACCTGGATCCAGCCACCCAGCGCCAGTTGCTTCGCGGGGAACGCCTCGTCGAAATTCTGAAGCAGGGCCAGTATGCGCCCGTCCCGGTGGAAGAACAGGTGGCCGTAATATTCGTGGCGACGCAGGGATTGCTGGACGCGGTGCCGGTAGCCCGCCTGCGCGAACTGGAAACCGAATTCATCGGCAAGCTGCAGATACAGCACACGGAGGTGCTCGACGCCATTCGCGAAACGGGCGTGCTTTCGGACGAACACCGGGAAGTGCTCACAAGCGTCGCCAGCGATCTGGCGGACCTTTTCCGGGCGTAGCGCCCGAGTTGATTCATGGCCAATCTCCGGGACATACGGAACCGGATCGAATCGATCCGCAATACGCAGCAGGTGACGCGCGCCATGAAAATGGTGGCTGCCGCCAAGCTGCGGCGCGCGCAGGAACGCATATTCAGCACGCGGCCGTATGCATACCGGCTGGGGGCGGTGATCAGCCGGCTCAAGGAGCAACTCGACGCCACGGAGCACCCGTTGCTGCAGGAGCGCGAAGAGGGCCGGAGCATCCTGTTTATCGTCGTGACGGCCGATCGCGGCCTGGCGGGCGCCTTCAACGCCAATATCGTCAAGGAAGCCGAACAGGCGATGACGGCATACGAGGAAGTGCGCAAGGCCGGCAACCTGCATGTGCTGGCCGCGGGCCGGAAAGGGCATGACCATTTCGCCCGCAGGGGATACCGGATGGTCGGCGATTTTCGCGGGGTCTTCGACCGGATCGAGGTAGACACGGCCCGGAAGATCGTCGAGCAGGCCGTGGACGGGTATCTGAACGGTACCTGGGACGAGGTGAAAATCGTCTACAACGAATTCCGGAACACCATCGCCCAGAACCGGATCGTCGAACCGTTTCTGCCGATCCCGAAGAAGCAGTTCCTGACGCCGATCATGGAGGCAAGAGGCGAAGGAGACGCTCAGGCGGACAGCGACCGCAGCGCCGCCGATTCCATCTTCGAGCCGGAAGCGGAATCCGTCCTGCACGAGTTATTGCCGAGATACCTGCACTACCAGGTATGGCGCGTGCTGCTCGAATCGAATGCGGCGGAACAGGGCGCGCGCATGGTGGCCATGGACAATGCGACCTCCAATGCGGAAGACTTCCTGCGCAACCTGAAACTGAAGTACAACCGGGCGCGGCAATCCGCGATCACCACGGAGATCATCGAGATCGTTTCGGGGGCCAACGCACTGGAAGCCGGATAGAATCCGCATCGCGGGGCATCGAACCTCGCACATTTTCCGGCGTTAGCAGAGATCGTGAAATGCAAGCGAAACGTGCGCCGGGATGCGTCCCGAAAGCGCAACGGGAGAGGTGGCCGAGCGGCTGAAGGCGCTCCCCTGCTAAGGGAGTATACGGCGACCCCGTATCGTGGGTTCGAATCCCACCCTCTCCGCCAGTATCTCAGTACATATGCATAATTGCCCCCATGCCCGATCCAGGATACATCCTCGCCCTCGATCAGGGCACAACCAGTTCGCGCGCCATTCTTTTCGACCATAGCGGCACGATCCGGGGCGTCGCGCAGCGCGAATTCCGGCAGATATTCCCGCAGCCCGGCTGGGTCGAGCACGACCCGGAAGAAATCTGGTCTTCCCAGGCAGGCGTGGCCGCTGACGTGCTGGCGGAAGCGAACCTGTCGGCCTCCGACGTAGCCGCCATCGGCATCACGAACCAGCGGGAAACGACTGTCGTCTGGGACCGCCGCACCGGCAAACCGATCCATCACGCCATCGTATGGCAGGACCGCCGCACCGCTGGCATGTGCGACCGGCTGCGGGAAGCCGGGCACGCCGACTTCATCCGCTCCCGGACCGGTCTGGTCCTCGACGCCTACTTCTCCGGCACCAAGGTCCGCTGGATGCTCGATAACGTGGAAGGCGCCCGGGAACAGGCCGAGCGGGGCGAACTGGCTTTCGGCACCGTGGATTCCTGGCTGATCTGGAACATGACGCAGGGCCGCGTACACGTCACCGACGCCACGAACGCCTCGCGCACCCTGCTCTATAATATCCATACGAACGAGTGGGACGACGAACTGCTGGATATCTTCGGCGTGCCCCGCAGCCTGCTGCCGGAGGTTCGTTCGTCGAGCGAGGTGTATGCGAAGACCTCGGAGGATACGTTCATGCCGAACGTCCCCATCGCGGGCATCGCGGGGGACCAGCAGGCAGCCCTTTTCGGGCAGGTATGCACCACGCCGGGCATGGTCAAGAATACGTACGGCACCGGGTGCTTCCTGCTGATGCAAACGGGCGAGGAAGCCGTGCAATCGGACAACAATCTCCTTACGACCATTGCCTGGCGGATCGGCGACCGGACCGAGTATGCCCTGGAGGGCAGCGTGTTCATCGCAGGCGCCGTCGTACAGTGGCTGCGGGACGGCCTTGGCGTCATCCGGACTTCCTCGGACGTGGAAGCGCTGGCAAGTTCCGTACCCGACAACGGGGGCGTGTATTTCGTGCCGGCGTTCACCGGGCTGGGCGCCCCGCACTGGGACCCGTACGCCCGGGGAACCATCACGGGGCTGACGCGCGGCGCTACCGCCGGACACCTTGCCCGCGCCGCACTCGAAAGCATCGCGTTTCAGACGGCGGACCTGATCCGGGCCATGGAAGCGGACGCCGCGCTGCGTCTCACCGAGCTGCGCGTCGACGGCGGGGCTACGGCCAACAATCTGCTTATGCAGTTCCAGGCCGACCTTCTGGGCGTCCCTGCGGTGCGTCCCCGCGTCGCCGAAACGACCGCGCTGGGCGCCGCCTATCTTGCCGGTCTTGCAGTGGGATTCTGGGCGGACCAGGAGGAGATTTCCACGCAATGGCAGGTGGATCGGCGTTTCGAACCCGCCATGGAACGCAATCTCGCCGAAGATCTGCTCGGGCAATGGCGGCGCGCGCTCGAACGCGCCGCAGGCTGGGAGACCCCTTCCTGAGGATGGGGATGCCTTTCTCCCCTCCCGTCGGTACTTTTAAGGATACTCTACACACCATCCCTCCCTGCACCCATGACTCCTTTTTTTGCAGAACTCGTCGGAACCGCTTTGCTGGTTTTGCTGGGCGACGGCGTCGTAGCGAATGTCTTGCTCAAAGGAACCAAGGGCGAGAAATCCGGCTGGATCGTCATCACCTTCGGGTGGGGCATGGCCGTGTTTGCGGCCGTATTCTGCGTCGCCTCCTTTTCCGGCGCGCATATCAACCCCGCAGTGACCCTCGGACTGGCCACGGCCGGGAATTTTCCCTGGGCGGACGTGCCCTTGTACCTGATCGCGCAATTCCTTGGCGGCGCGCTGGGCGCCTTCCTGACCTGGCTGCATTATCGCCCGCATTTTCTGAATACCGAAAACGGTGACCTGAAACTGGGCGTTTTCTGCACCGCCCCGGAAATCCGGAAACCGGGAGCGAATTTCATTTCCGAGGTGATTGGCACGTTCGTGCTCGTTTTTGGCGTACTGTATATTGCGGCGCCTGAAGTCGGCCTGGGCGCCCTGGACGCCCTGCCGGTGGGACTACTTGTGCTGGCCATCGGCCTGTGCCTCGGCGGAACCACGGGATATGCGATCAATCCGGCCCGTGACCTGAGCCCGCGCATAATGCACGCCCTCCTTCCCCTCGGAAAGGGCAAGCGGGACAGCGACTGGGGATATGCATGGATCCCGGTACTCGGTCCGTTTGCGGGCGGCGCGCTCGCTGCCCTGGCGTATTGCGTGCTGGGCGCATAGGCCCGCGCGACATCACGCCCCGGCGCTGCCTGCCGCCGCGCTGCTCAGGAACCGGAGAGAACGGCAATTTGTATAGAATCGGCTTGCCGGAAAACGATCGTAACAGCTACCGGGAGGGGTGGCAGAGCGGACGAATGCACCGGTCTTGAAAACCGGCGTACCCTCGCGGGTACCGGGGGTTCGAATCCCTCCCCCTCCGCGTTTCTTGCCGCCGCGCACCGGTTTCCGGAGAGCGCAGCTTTTTTTTGCAGCGGCGACTGCAACACCGGGACTTTTTTTCCGTAACGACATGTTAGGCCCGGTGTTTTGCGCTGCGATTCCGCCTCGGGAGCGAAAAACATCCCCATACGGAACACCCCGAAATTCAGTCCAGGACAGAAATCATGTATATGGTGAACCATGCCGGTCGTTTTCGCCGGACGCCGCTTTTCGCTCTCCTGCTTGCGGCGGGTATGTTTCTGTTTGCGCCGGGCGGGGTGCGCCACGCACAGGCGCAACAGCCCCGCGTTATCACCTTCGACGAGGCCCTGCGGATTGCGCTCGACCGGAACGTCCAGGTAAAACAGTCCGGAAACAACATCGAACTGAGCGCGCGGCAGGTGTTTCAGCGGCGAATGGATTTTCTGCCCTCTTTCTCGATGTCCACCAACGGATCGCGGGGGTCCGGTTTCGCACAGGACCAGGCGGGACGCAACATCCAGTTCACGAGCCAGAACCTGAACGGATCGGTTTCGGGCCAGGTGAACCTGTTCGACGGGTTTGCGAATATAGCGTCGCTCCGGCAATCGCAGCACACCCTGCAGGCCAACGAGCTCGCGTACGATCAGACCCGACAAACCGTGGCGTTCGATGTAGCCAACAATTTTCTCTTCTATGTAAATGGGGGGCAACTGGTGCTCATCCAGCAGGAGAATCTGGAGGCCCAGCGCCAACTTCTGGACCAGATCGAGGAATTCGTCAATGTTGGGTCGCGGCCCATCTCCGATCTGTACCAGCAGCAGGCGGCTACGGCGCAAGCCGAACTGAATGTGCTTACCGCCGAGCGAGACGCGGAACTCAGCAAGGCCCGGCTTATTCAGGCCCTGCAACTCGACCCACGGGACGAGTACGAGTTCGTGGCGCCACGCTACGAAGACATACCCGTCGTTCCCCAGGATTACGACCTGCAGGAACTCTTCGATATCGCGTTCGCCTCGCGCGACGATCTGGCGGCGCAGGAAGCGCGCATCCGCGCTGCGCAGCAGGGCGTACGCGTTGCAAAGTCGGTGTTCTGGCCGAGAGTGGACCTCGGCGGCAGTTACCGTTCGAATTACTCGCCGAATGATTTTATGAGCAGGTCTTTCCTTGATCAGCTCGAAGGCAACCGGGGCAACTCGCTCGGTTTCAACATCAGCTACTCGATCTTCGACGGTTTTTCCCGGAGTACCCAGGTCCAGCAATCCGAGGTGCAATACCGGAACGCGATGCTGGAAATGGAAAGCCTGAGGCAGAATGCGGCCTTGCAGGTAAGGCAGGGCTACCTTGAATACGAAGCGGCCCGAAAGAGCCTCGAAGTGTCCGAAACGCAGGTGCTTGCCGCCGAACGGGCGCTTGAAGCCTCGCAGAACCGCTACAACGTAGGCGCCGGTACGCTTGTGGAACTCTCGCAGGCACAGGCCCAGTATGTCACCGCCGTAAGCAATCGGGTGCAGGCGCAGTACAATTTCCTGTTCCAGAGCAAACTGGTCGACTTCTTTGTGGGCCGTCTGGACCTTTCGACGCCGTTGTTCGACTGATTTCGTAACAAGGCGCCCGGAAAACGCACTTTTTCAAACACCTTCCACTGTTCAGAAACATGTCGAAAAAATCCAGCGCTACGAAACGCCTGCTGTGGGTACTGGGCGGATTGCTGATCCTCCTTGTGGCGTTCGCCGTCGTGGGACGCATGACGGGTATGTTCGGTCCGGGAAATTCCGGAACGTTCGTCGAAACGGACGAGGCCCAATCCCGCAGCATTACGCAGATCGTGACGGCCTCCGGCAGAGTGCAGCCCGAGGTGGAAGTGGTCATCAGTCCGGATGTCTCCGGCGAGATCATCGAACTTCCCGTCAAGGAGGGCGATACCGTGCAACAGGGCATGCTCCTTGCCCGGATAAAACCTGACTTCTACGTTACGCAGGTCGAACAGGCGCGGGCGGGCGTGTTCCAGGCAAAGGCCTCCATGGCGCAGCGCCAGGCCGATTTGCTGGAGGCCGAATCGGAACGTACGCGCCAACGGGATTTGTTCGAACGCGCCGCGATCGCCCAGAGCGTGCTCGAACAGGCGGAAACACGGTACGATGTAGCCGAAGCCGGGCTGGAGGGCGCCAGGTATGCGGTCGAAAGCGCGGAAGCGCGCCTGCGCGAAGCCGAAGAGCAGGTCCGCAAAACAGCCATCTACAGTCCCATGTCGGGCACGGTCAGCGTGCTCCTGGTGGAACTGGGCGAACGCGTCGTCGGAACCAGTCAGATGGCCGGTACCGTAATGATGCGGGTGGCCCGCCTGGATCATATGGAGGTTGAAGTCGAGGTGAACGAGAACGAAATCGTCAATGTGGCGGTGGGCGACACGGCGTCCATAGAAGTCGATGCATACCCCGACCGCAATTTTCAGGGCGTCGTAACCGAGATCGCGAACTCCGCGCGCACGACCGCAGCCGGAACGCAGGAGCAGGTCACCGAATTCCCCGTCAAGGTGCGGATCCTGGATGCCCATAATATCCAGGAAGGGTATTCCGACGAACAGCATGTGATTGCGCAGGACGAAGTGCCTATCCCCGTCGGCGATACGCCGCTCTTCCGGCCCGGCATGAGTGCTACCGTGGACGTCTATACGGAAACGGTCGTCGATGTGGTGGCCGTGCCGATTCAGGCCGTGACCGTGCGCGATTTATCCGACGTATCCCTGCAGGACGCCAACGGCGATGCGGAAACAGAGGAAGAGAATACGGAGGAGGTCGCCTCGGATTCTTCCCGGGCCGGCCCAGGAAAGGAAGAATTGAGCAAGGTGGTGTTCGTCATAGTGGACGGCACGGCGCAGATCGTCGAAGTGGAAACGGGCATATCCGACGACACGCACATCGAGGTGGCCACCGGGCTTGCCGTCGGCGACCAGGTCGTTACGGGTCCGTACAGCGCCGTCAGCCGTACGCTGAACCATAAGGATCAGATACGCATCCGGGAAAACGGCACGCCCGATTTATCGAGAGCCGGTTCGTAGCGGCGCTTCCGGTCAGCCCAGGACGCACTCCTCTGGTTCATATATCAGGACACTCCGATCAAAACCAGCCTCATGGAAGAAAAACGACCGCTCATAGCGCTGCGCGACATCACCCGGATTTACTACATGGGCGAGCATGAAGTGCATGCCCTTGCCGGCGTGTCGCTGGATGTATTCGAGAACGAATACGTAGCGATCATGGGCGCTTCCGGCTCGGGAAAATCCACGTTGATGAATCTCGTAGGGTGCCTGGATTCGCCGACAGGCGGCGCCTATTATCTCAATGGGCAACGCGTCAGCGAAATGACCGATAACGAACTGGCCAATGTGCGCAATCGCGAGATAGGGTTCGTATTCCAGACATTCAACCTGCTTGCGCGGGCCGATTGCATGCACAATGTGGAATTGCCGCTGATATACAGCGGTATCCGGCGCAGGGAGCGGCGCCAGATGGCGGAGCATGCGCTGGAGAGCGTTGGGTTGGCCGACCGCGTGGACCACAAACCGAATGAACTGTCGGGGGGACAACGGCAGCGTGTCGCAGTAGCAAGAGCCCTGGTCAACAAACCCTCGATCATTCTGGCCGACGAGCCGACAGGCAACCTTGACACGAAAACGGGCAAGGAAATCATGCACCTGTTCGAGCAACTCTACCGGCAGGGAAATACCCTGCTCGTCGTTACGCACGAAAACGACGTTGCGCAACATGCGCGCCGCATTATCCGCCTGGTTGACGGAGAAGTGGATAGCGACGTGCAGGTGGACAATCCGGTACTCGCTTCCGTTTCCACGGCCGATCAGGCAGTCGCCTGACCCACTATTTTTTTCGCCGCAATACGGGAAAGAATGTGTTCCCGCTGCCGGACAGGCAGCCCCTGCACGCGGCGTTCCGGACCGTCTTTTACCTTTTCGGAGCGAACCGCATCTCGCCAGGCTTCGGGCAGTCCCGGCGTAATCGCCTTACGAACTGCCGCGTCGTCGAGGCCCGAACGTACAGCGGTACTCTTCCTCCAACCGCTTGAAGCGTATCGGCACATCCGTCGGGTGCGTCAATACAGCCTGGAACGGTACGGTCAGGGCAGCGGCCGTCAGACAATCTTCCGCGGGAATTTCCGCAAGGTACTCGGCAACGATTTCCGAATCCATCCGGTCAAGGGACAGGAAGGTGACGGCGTAGCCGCTGGTAGTTTGCGGCAGCGCTACGAGAAGCACCATCGCCTGGGAAAAATCCACGGACAGGAAGGGCGTCACGGGGCGAAGCGAATCCTGCCAGGAGGCCCAGGTTTCCTGATCCCGGATGATGATTTCCAGGGTGTCTGTGAGGGCTCCGTACTGGCCGTAGCCGATGGCCGCAAAGTGCAACGGCTCCGGAAGCGGCTCTTCCACCGCAACCGATTCGGAACCGCAACCGCCGAGCAGAAAGCCCGGAATCAGGAGCAGCAGAAGACTGGAAATACGAATGCGCCTTGCAGCGCAGGGCGACTTCATTATTCGTAGCGAAGCGAATCGATGGGGTTCAGCCGGGCCGCCTTGAGAGCCGGGTAGCCCCCGAACACAAGGGCCACGATAGCTACGATGGCTATGGTCACGCCGGCCCAGACCCAGGGGATCGTGGCGGTGATGTTAAAATACAGCGCCGTGCCGTTACCGGCCAGCACGCCCAGAAGAAAACCGGCGCCTCCCCCGATCTGGCACAGGAAAATGGCCTCCAGTATGAATTGCCGCATAATGTCTCTCCTGCGGGCGCCAAGCGCTTTGCGGATACCGATCTCGCGCGTTCGTTCCGTAACCGAAACGAGCATGATATTCATGATCCCGATGCCGGCCGCAAGAAGAGAAATAAGCCCGATGGCAGCGCCTGCCTGGGTAAGCACCGTGGTAAACTGATCGAAGATGGCCCGCATGGAGTCGTTCGTCTCGACAACGAAATCGTTGTCTTCGCCGGGCGGCACCTTGCGAATAGTCCGCAGGCGGCCGATCACCTCTTCCATGCCGGCGGTAATGAACTGCGGACCCGGCGTACGCACGCTGGTCGAGGCAATATTGCGATGGGCGCCGCCGTATCTGAGAAAGAGCGTCTGCATCGGTACAAACACCCGATCGTCCATGTTGAAGCCCAGGAAATTGCCCTTGGCCTCCAGCACGCCGATCACCTGATAGCGCGCGCCGCCGAATTCGGTTACCTTGCCAATAGGGTTTTCGCTTGCAAACAATTCTTCGGCAACGCTCGCCCCGAGGATCGTCACCTTCCTGCCGTACTGGACATCTTCGGGCGTAAAGTTGCGCCCGTATTCGATCGTGTAGCTGAAGTTGCCTACAAAATTCTCGTCGGTGCCCAGAATGGCTACATTGGGTTCTGTTTCGCGGGCGCCGTAACGGATGGCGGTCATGTCGAAATCCTCGATGACGCTCACCACCAGATACTCGTCCAGCGACCGCTTGAGCCGGTCGATCTGCTCCATCGTAATCCTCGGGCGGTACCGGAAATCCCGCTCGGTGACCGAAAAGCTTTCGTAGCGGGAGATCGTGAAGGTGGATGTCCCGAGGAAAGACATCTTCTCCTCGAAATACACGTCGATCACTTTCACCGCCGTAATCGATACAATGATGGCGAATACGCCGATCACCATGCCGAGCAAGGTCAGCATGGTGCGCATTTTGTTGGTGCGCAAGGAGGTCCAGGCAGAGGCTATGATGTCCCGCAGTTCCATGAACAGGCGTGGGTCGTCGGGTTATTCGTAGCGGAGCGATTCGATGGGATCCGATTTGGCGCCCGCCCAGGCCGGAGCCAATCCGAAAATGAGTCCTACAAGCGTGCAGATCACAAAAGCGAGAAAGATCGTTCCGATCGGCAGCAGGGTCGGAAGCGACAGGGCAAGACTGATAATCTGGGCGCACAGGGTAGCGAATGCGACGCCAATGAACCCTCCGACAAGACAGATGGCCACCGCTTCGATCAGAAACTGGATCAGGATCGTGCGGCGGCGCGCCCCGACCGCCTTGCGGAGCCCGATTTCCTTCGTGCGCTCCTTGACCGAGACGAACATGATGTTCATCACGCCGATGCCGCCCACGAGAAGCGCCAGTGCCGTCAGGAAGATGCCGACGCCGTAAATCATGCGCTTGACCGGAGCCAACTGGGCCCGCAGTTCTTCCTGTTCGTTGATCTCGAAATTGTCGTCTTCGGCGGCGTCGACGGAGCGCGCCACGCGAACGATGCCGGTCAATTCATCCTTGGCCTGATCCAGATCGGCGCCCGGGGCAAGCCTTGCCTGCACCGAGACATCCCTGTATCGCAAGCCGAAGGCATTGGCGAACGCCTGCAAGGGAATGCGCGCTTGCTGGTCTACAGATCCCGGCCCTTCGGCGCCCTGGCCTTTTTTCTCCATCACGCCGATCACCTGAAACTGGTGCCCTGCAATACGGATGGATTTGCCGAGCGGATTCTCCACGGGAAACAATGTTTCCGCTACCGAAGCGCCAATCACGGCCACGCGGCGCGCCGTGCGGTTGTCCATTTCCGAATAGAACCGCCCCGAAGCGAGTTCCACGACATGTACGCGCTCATACTCGCCCGTGGACCCCTGGATCGACACGGGAGCAATGGAATTCCCGCCGTAGGTGACCGGCCTGGACGTGGACACGACCGGGGCGGCGGCGGTAATAAGCCGGGCGCGCTCCGAAACGAACTCCGCAAGTTCGGGCTCGATCTGCGGACGATTCATGTATTCCCACCATTTGGTGTTCGGACCGCCTGTCCATGGCCACTTTTCGATATACACCACATCCGTTCCCAACTCGGAAAGGGTGTTCTCGAAAAACTGCTCGATGCCGTTGATGACGGTGACCATCGAGGTGACCGAGGTGATGCCGATCACAATGCCGACCATCGTCAGGGCCGACCGCATTTTGTGCGATGCGATGGCGCGCAAAGCGGTCCGGAGCGCTTCGAGAAGCTCGTAGAGCAGAAAGTTCAGTTTCTTGACCACGGGAAAAATGCAGGGTCAGGCGTGGAAAAACAGCGGGCCGCCAAACTGCCAAAACGGCCGATGCGCATACAGGCGGCCCAAACGTATACGTGATTAGGAGCAAAAAGATACGTTGCCTGCCACACTGCTTTGTCATTCCTTGCCAGCGCACCCCTTTCAGCCTCTGAACTTTGCGAACGTAATCAGAGTATTTATAGGATACCCTGATCAAAACCGCTTTGCGGACTTAATCAGAGTATCCTAAATAGTTTGCGTTCTTGACTTCCCCATTTCTGGCAAAATATTCGGGTCCCGCTTATGAACGGTTCGATGAACAGGCGAAATTTCATCAGGACATCCGCGCTGGGGGGCACAGCCCTCGGTCTGGCGCCGGCAACGATTCGCGCGTTTGCGTCCGGCGCACCCAGCGATGCGATCCGGGTCGCCGTAATGGGCGTGAACAGCCGGGGCGGCGGCCTTGCCAATTCATTCGCTCAACAGAGCAATACGAACATACGATACATTTGCGATGTCGACGCGCGCGCGATCAGACAGGCGTCGAGGAATGTGAGCAGGATACAGGATGAAACGGTAGAGGGAATGCCTGATTTCCGGCGCGCGCTGGAAGATCCGGATGTGGACGCGCTCGTCATTGCAGCGCCCGATCATTGGCATGCCCCCGCCACAATCCTCGGTTTGCAGGCCGGCAAACATGTGTATGTCGAGAAGCCCTGTGGGCACAACCCGCAGGAAGGGGAACTACTCGTGGCAGCGCAAGAACGATACGGCGGGATCGTGCAGATGGGCACGCAGCAACGCTCCGGGCCCGCAACCATCGAGGCGATCCGTATGATCCATGATGGCGTGATAGGACGGCCGTACTTTGCGCGCGCCTGGTACGCCAATACGCGGGGGTCCATCGGGCGCGGCAAGCCCGCGCCGGTTCCTCGCTGGCTGGATTACGAATTGTGGCAGGGTCCGGCGCCGCGTACGCCGTACCGCGACAATGTGGTGCATTACAACTGGCACTGGTTCTGGCGCTGGGGCACCGGCGAGGTGTGCAACAACGGCACGCATGAAATCGATGTGGCCCGGTGGGCGCTGGGCGTGAATTTTCCCGTTCGCGTCAATTCGAGCGGCGGGCGGTACCACTTCGAAGACGATTGGGAGTTTTACGATACGCAGGACGTGTCTTTCGACTTCGAGGAGGGGAAAACGATCACCTGGGAAGGCAGAAGTTGCAACGGGTTTCCTGTGCACAACCGGGGGCGGGGCACGTTGGTGCACGGTACCGACGGAACGATATTGGTGGACAGGAACGGGTACGTGCTCTACGACAAGGAAAATGCCGTCGTGAAGGAGGTCAAGGAAAAGGATCTGGAGTCCACCATGGACACGACCGGCGGCGGCGGTCAGACGAACCGGCACATAGCCAACTTCCTCGAAGCCATTCGCGATGGGCGTCCGGTGCATTCCTCCATCGACGAAGGACACAAGAGCGTCCTGTTATGTCACCTTGCGAACATCGCGCAGAAAGTCGGCGAGACGCTGCACTGCGATCCGGGCAACGGGCATATTACCGGCAATCCCGAAGCCATGGAACTCTGGGCGCGGGACTACGAACCCGGCTGGGAACCCACGGTCTGACGCCATAACATCTCCAGGCCGCACACCCGATCATGGCCCCTGCAACCCGTACGGGCGCTATGGCTGCACGGTAATCGTGGCCATGGTTTCGGGGCTTTCGGCGTAGCCGTAGCGAATCGCTTTGGCCCGGATCGTGGTGGTCGTTCCCGGTTTGAGGCGAATCGGACGGGCATAGAGTTTCCAGTGCGCTTCCTCGCCCTCGTCGGCGGTCCAGGCAATGGAGGCGCCGTCCGTGCCGACCTCGATGATAATCTCGACAGGACCGTCCTGCTCCGCCTCCACCTCCCTGTCGATATCGTTGCGCCTCAGAATAAGCGGCGTGGCCGTAACGGGCTGTTCCTCGCCCATCCACATCTGCCGGACCATCTGATCTTCGGACAGATGCCCTTTTTCGTCGATGTCGAGCATCCAGGCGTCCAGCTCGGCGCGCATCCGGTGCAACACGTCGCGCAGCGCAGGATCGTCCGCCAGATTGTTGACCTCATGCGGGTCGGCCTGCATGTCGTAGAGTTCCTCCGGGGGACGGCTGTCGCGCAGCCACAGTTGCTGCACTTCATCAAGTTCGCCAGCGATATTCAGGCGGAATATCTCCTGAATGATGGACGAGCGGTTGCGGTACGGAACGAATTGCACGTACGGCTTTTCCGGGTGAAAATTGCGAATGTACTTGTACCGTTTGTCGCGGGCGGCCCGGACCATGTCGTAGATCATGTCGATGCGGTCCCGGGCGGCGTAGATATATTCGCGCGGCGGAGCCTCCGCATCGCCAAGAAAAGGCATGCCATCCATGTGCGCGGGAATGGAAACCCCGGAAAGCGACAACACGGTGGGCCCCAAATCGACCAGACTGACAAGCCGTTCGCTGGCCGAACCGGGCGCTTGCTGCCCGGGCGTCCGCACGATGAGCGGAACAAGTATGCCGGAATCGTAGAGCCAGCGCTTGGCGCGGGGCAGGCCGTCGCCGTGATCGCCCCAGAAAAAGACCACCGTATTGTCGGCAAGGCCATCCTCTTCCAGTTGGCGCAGAATTTCCCCGGCCTGTTCGTCGAGGCGGGCAATGTTGTCGTAATGTTTGGCCAATTGCCGCCGCACTTCCGGGGTATCCGGATAGTACGGGGGCAGTTCGAGCGCATTCGGGTCCGTGGCCGTTTCCTCGTCCGGAGTCACCCAGCTTTGACTCTCGTGCGTAATCCCGAAATTGAATACGGAAAAGAACGGCTGACCTTCCTTGCGAAGCGGGCTGCGCCAGTGCGCCCCCTGCTTGTGCTCGTCCCAGATCGTGACGGGGGTACCGATCTGGTAGTCGGTTTTGAAATCGTTCGTCGTGAAATACCCGGCTGCCCGGAGATATTCCGTAAAGGCCTTCACGTACGGAGGAGGCGTAGCATGATACGGCGTGGGAATGCCTGGCGCATCGTGGGTGGTGCGCATATGATGCCCTCCCCAGCCGTTCTGGTGCATGCCTGTGATGATGGCCGCCCGGCTCGGCGCGCACACCCCGGCGGTAGTGAAGGCCTGCGTGTACCGGGTCCCCTCGGAAGCAAGGCGATCGAGGTTGGGCGTGTTCGCTACGGCGTCGCCGTAGGCGCCGAACCGCAAGCTGACGTCCTCGGCGGAAATCCAGACGATGTTGGGCCGGTCCTGCGCAGCGGCAGGCGGCACAGCAAGCAAGGGCAAACAAAGGAGCGCAACGGCGAACGATATTCTCATGGCAACGTTCTGATGGTTGGAAAGCGTCTGCAATAATGCGATAGAAGATGGAATATACGGATACCGAACGGTCCGTGATTTTCCGGGCCTGCCGCCCTTGTTCGCCGTGGATTTTCGAGGCATGTTTTTTCGGCGCATGTCCTGAGGATTCGTTTTCTTAATAGGATTCCCTGCGAAAGCCGTCGTGCGAACAGCGGGCGGCTTCCGGACAGGACAGGGACGGTATTTCGACAAACTCCCATGGACGACCGGATCACGATTCGCGGCGCGCGCGCCCACAATCTCCGGAATATCGATGTAGATATTCCGAGGGAGCAACTTGTGGTCATAACCGGCCTGTCCGGTTCAGGCAAATCGAGTCTTGCCTTCGACACGATCTATGCCGAAGGCCGGCGCCGCTACATGGAAAGCCTGAGCGCCTATGCCCGGCAGTTTCTGGGCATGATGGAACGGCCCGATGTGGATTTCATCGACGGCCTCTCCCCCGTGATCGCCATCGATCAGAAGACGGTCAGCCGTAATCCCCGGTCCACGGTGGGTACGGTCACGGAGATCTACGATTTCATCCGTCTGCTTTTTGCGCGGGCGGGCACGCCGTATTCGTACCTCTCCGGCGCCCCGATGCGAAAGCAGTCCGATGACGAGATCATCGACGAGATCGCGTCCTTCCCCGAAGGAACCCGCATGATGCTGCTGGCGCCGGTCGTACGGGCGCGCAAGGGGCACTACCGGGAACTCTTCGAACAGATGAAGAAGCAGGGCTTTCAGCGCGTACGCATCGACGGAGAGGCGCAGGAAATCGAACCGGGCATGAAGGTAGACCGGTACAAGACGCACGACATCGAGGTCGTGGTGGACCGCATCGTGATCAAGGAGGGCATTCGCTCCCGAATCGCCCGGTCGGCAGAGACTGCGCTCGGCATGGGCGGCGGAACGCTGATCGTGCAGGCGACGGACGGGCCGAAAACAGGCGATCATCTGATGAGCCGTCACCTGTTCAGTCCGGAAGACGGGCTTTACTACGAAGATGCCTCGCCGAACATGTTTTCCTTCAACACGCCCTATGGAGCGTGCCCCGAATGCAACGGCCTCGGCAATCGCCGGGAAATCGACCCGGAGCTGGTTATTCCGGATCCGTCCCGCACCATTGCCGAGGGCGGACTCGTCCCGCTGGGCAAACCGCGCGATATCTGGATATTCAACCAGTTGCGGGCGGTGGCTGCCGCCTGCGGTTTCGGGTTCGACACGCCGGTCGGGGACCTGACGGAAACGCAGCAGGAAACCCTGCTCTTCGGCGCCGGCGAGGAGAAATTCGACATCGTGTATACCTACAAGAACAGGGAAGTATGCTACCGGCACCGCTTCGACGGCGTCTACGGGTACATCCGGCACACGTACGACACCACCTCGTCGAACACCCAACGCAAATGGGCCGAGTCGTTCATGCGGCAGATGTCGTGCAGCGACTGCGGGGGCGGTCGGTTGAAAAAAGAAAGCCTGTCGTACCGGATCGGAACCTGCAACATCGCCGACCTGGTCCGGATGGATCTGGTCGGGCTGCGCGCGTTTTTCGACGAGGCGGCGTTCTCCGACCGCCAGCAAATCATTGCCCGCCCCATCGTCAAGGAAATCAGGGAACGACTCGATTTTCTGATCTCCGTCGGGGTAGGGTACCTGAGCCTGGATCGCGCGGCGCGTACGCTGTCCGGCGGGGAAAGCCAGCGCATTCGCCTGGCGACCCAGATCGGGACGCGCCTTACCGGCGTGTTGTATGTGCTGGACGAGCCCTCCATCGGCCTGCATCCGAGCGACCATTCCAGACTGATCGATTCCCTGCGGCAATTGCGCGATCTCGGCAATTCGGTGCTCGTCGTCGAGCACGACCGGGAGATGATCGAGGCTGCCGATTTTGTGGTGGATCTCGGACCGGGCGCCGGAGAACATGGCGGCCATGTCATGGGGGCCACGACGCCCGAGGCGTTGCCGGTCGCAATAAACGGTCACACAAGCCTTACGGCGGCATACCTCCGGGGGATACGGCGCATCCATGTACCGAAACGCCGCCGGAACGGCTCCGAAAAGCGTTTGGCGCTCGAGGGCGCCACCGGGCACAATCTGAAAGGCGATCCCTTCGCATTTCCGCTGGGCGCCTTCGTATGCGTTACGGGCGTGTCAGGGTCCGGTAAATCCAGTCTGGTCAACCAGACGCTGTATCCCCTGTTGGCTCAACGGCTTCACGGCGCCAGAATCCCGCCGTTGCCTTTCGAATCCCTGAAAGGCACAGAGCACATCGACAAGGTCATCGACATCGATCAGAGCCCGATCGGGAGAACGCCCCGGTCGAACCCCGCCACCTATACGAACCTGTTCACCTCGATCCGGGATTTGTTCGCCCAGCTTCCGGAATCGAAAATCCGCGGATACGGAAAGGGCCGATTTTCCTTCAATACGAAAGGAGGGCGGTGCGAAACCTGCAAGGGCGCCGGTATCGTCAAACTGGAAATGAATTTTCTGCCCGACGTGTATGTGGAATGCGACACCTGCAAGGGCCGCCGCTACAACACGGAAACGCTGGAAGTACGTTACAAGGGGAAAAACATTGCGGACGCGCTGGATATGACGGTATCCGAGGCGCTGGCGTTCTTCGAACACATCCCGCGCATCGAACGAAAACTGCGCACCCTCGACTCGGTGGGGCTGGGATATATCCGGCTCGGACAACCCTCCACGACGTTATCCGGCGGCGAGGCGCAACGGGTCAAACTGGCGCGGGAGCTTTCGAGGCCGGGAACCGGGCGCACCCTGTACATTCTCGACGAACCGACCACGGGGCTGCATTTCGAAGACATCCGGCACTTGCTGGTGGTCCTCGATGCGCTGGTGCAAAAAGGCAACACCGTGCTGATCATCGAACACAATATGGATGTGGTCAAGGTGGCGGACTGGATCGTGGACATGGGGCCGGTCGGCGGTACGCAGGGCGGGCATATTCTGTTTTCGGGCGCCCCGGAAGACCTCGCCCGAACGCATACCGCTACCGCAGAATATTTACGGGAGGAGCTGGAACGATTCGACGAAACGTCCGAGGAAGAAGATACCCGGAGCCTTGACCTGGACGCCCTGACTTCCGACGAAGCAGGGGAAGCAGAACTTGCCTTTCCCCTTCCTTCTTCCGCCTGACCGCACAGACCCTTAGCCGTACCGATGCCGGAACCGCCTTTTATACCCGCCTATCGCAAACCGGACGCCGAAGGCGTCTGGATGCAGTTCGACAATACGGTCGCGATCCGCCACATCGTACGCGCGGAAGATACGTTCGAGCAGGCCGCGGCGGCCGTTTTCGGCTACCTGAAAAAAGCGCAGGGGGATTTCCCCGACTGGCCGCGCGTGCTCTACCTTGATCTGGAAGGACACACCGGGGAGTACGCCGGATTCGACGCGGACTTTTACGAGTTCCAGCAGGAGTTCTTCTTTTCGACGATGGCGCCGTTCCTGACCGGGTTTCATATGCCGCTTACCGGGGCCCTCGTCAATCCGGAAGCGCAACGCAACGACCTGCCGGACGAACTGGTCGTGAGAATGCCCGACGCCTCCTGACAGGGCGGGCAACGACAACAGATCAGGTATCTCCGGATCGCACGGCTACGGTGTCGAGAAGATCGGACGTCCCGTCCCGGTCTTTCTTTCCGTTCCGGTGGCGCACATCCAGCACCTGAATGCAGATCGCGCCCAGGACGATAAACAGTCCGGACAGGATCTCCAGCGCGGACGGTTGCGTCCGGATGGTTGCCCATGCAAGCCATAGCGCGGCAAGAGGAACGAGGTTGCCGTAGAGCACTACCCGGGTCGGTCCCAGTTTTTTCAAGGCGCGCACCTTGGCCCACTGGCCGATACCGACGCCGACGGCGCCCCCGAAAATAATGGCTATCCAGGTCCAGGCGCCGAGCTCCAGCCAGGATTCGCCTGTAAGTGCAGGCAGGGCGATGAGAAGGTAGACCGTGCCGCCAATGGCGGTCCGGGCCGCCACCATGGCCGTGGCGCCATACCGGGCCGCAAGGGGTTTGATGAAATGCAGTTCGGCGACCGCCATGAGCAGCGCCAGAACGAGCAACAGATCGCCGAGCCAATATCCCTTGTCCGCGCGAAAACCGTCGAAGGCCAGGGCGAACGTACCGAGCGCAGCCAGTACAATGCCAACATATCCGAGACGCCCGATGCGTTCCGTGCCCAGCGCGTACCCCAACGCGCAACTGAGCACCGGGCCCAGCGCCAGCCACAAGGAAGCCCGGGCGCCGTGGGTAAGTCCAAGTCCTTCGATACCGAGCCAGGGAGCGAGCGTGGCGCCCAGAATCGCGACGACAAGCAAGCGCGGCCAATCTTTTTTATGCACTCGGGGGAAAAGACGGGCGCCTCTTTCCGCTCCTCCAGCTCCAAAAAAAATCTGGAAGTACAGCATGGTAATCATGGCCGCGCCCCCGAGAAGAAATCGGGAAACGGAAAACCCGATAGGGGACATCTCGCGAAGAGCTACCTCGGCAAGCACGAAATTCCCGCCCCAAAGTATGACGAAAATCAGCAGCAGGACATGGTGGGGCCAGGCGGCCTCCCCATTTCCGTCGAGGTCAGGTTGCTTGTGTTCGTCCGGGTTCATTGGGGAAATGCTGCTTCACGGGTCGCTCCGCAAAGATAGGCAAACGACCGGACATCGAAAGCGGTCCGCCGGACGCACCACCCTGTCGGGATATGCTATGCAGCCCGAGACGCGCGTTCGACGATTTCGACAGCTTCGTCGAATTGCACGCCAACGATACGGGAAACGCCGGGTTCTTGCATGGTGACGCCGTACAGTCGATCCGCCGCCTCCATCGTTAACTTGTTGTGTGTAACGAGAACGAATTGCGTGTGTTCTGCAAATCGCCGGATCATGCGCATGAAACGCCGGACGTTCTTGTCGTCGAGGGGAGCATCCACCTCGTCGAGGATACAGAAGGGACTCGGCTTGACAAGGTAGATGCCAAACAGGAGCGCGATCGCCGTAAGCGCCTTCTCGCCTCCGGAAAGCAGCGAGGTGGTTGACGATGTTTTGCCCCCGGGACGGGCCTTAATGCGGATGGGCGTTTCGAGCGGATGCTCCGGATCTTCCAGCACCAGATCGGCGACCGCTTCTTCCCCGAACAGATCCTGAAACGTTTGTTGGAAATGGCTCCGGATACCTTCGAACGTTTTCAGGAATCTCGCCGATGCGGTCGCATTGATCTCGTCGATCGTTTCGAGCAGCGTCTTTTCGGCTTCCTCGAGATCCTGCTGTTGCTGCGTCAGGAATTCGAGCCGTTTCTTTTCCTCTTCCCAGGTTTCAAGCGCCAGTTCGTTGACGCCCCCCATGACGTGTATTCGGCGGCGCAATGCGCTTACTTCCTCCCGGGCGGCCTCTTCCTCAAAGTCTTCCGGCGTCAGGATAGACGCCGCTTCCACCGCTTCCGGGAGCGACACGGCAAAATCTACAAAAACCTGATTGACCAGCGCATCCGTGCGGGTGCGTATTTCGGTAAGCCGCAGTTCCCGCTCATGCTCCTTTTGCACCAATTGATTGCGGCGATCCCGTAATCCCTGCAATGCGCCCTCAAGGATCGCTACATCCTTCCGGATGGCTTGCAGATCGCCTTCCGAACGGTCCACTGCCTCCTGCAGCACGGCTTGCCGTTCTTGCATGCCGGGCCATTCGGTCGCCATTTTTTCCAACCGACCGCTGGCCTGTTGCATTTTCCGGTCGAGTTCATCGATACGGAGGGCGCGTGCTTTCGTACGGTCACGCAAGTCCTGAAGGCGCCCGCGCGCGCGATCGATATCCCGCTGCAAGTTCTCGTGCCGGTTGCGCGCCTTCAGAGCGTCCAGACTCGCGTCGTTATATATTCCCGCCGCCTCACGGCTTTCGGTTTCCGCAATCTGGAATGCCGTTTCCGCTTCGGCAATCCGGGATCGGACTGCGTTCAGGTTGCCGGCAGCTTGCGCCAGATCCTCGCCGAGGCGTTCGCTCTCGCGACCTGTCCCTTCCAGAAATGCCTTCGCCTCTTCTAATTTGTCCGCAAGCGCCTTCTGTCGGCGTTCAGCCGCTTCCAGATTGAACACGGCCTGCGCCGCTTCCCGCTCCGCCTTCGCAAGGTCGCGCTCGGACTCGGCAAATCGTTCGCGGCCTGCTTCGACCGGAACGGCGGCCATTGCAGTGCGATGTTTTTCGACGGTTCCTTCCGCGGCCTCGATATCGCTTTGTATCTCCTGAAAACGGCGGCGCGTGGTTTCCAGTTGTTCCCGGCGATCAAGACGTCCCGACGCCAACGCATCGCCTTCCTCCTTGCTACCCGCGTGCAGAACTCCTTGCGCATCGACCCACTCGCCGGTGCGCGCAAAGAACCGCACGCCACGGGCGGCCCGGGAAGCAAATTGTTCCGCCTCGTCGAGCGTATCGACGACGTATGCATCGTGCAACAGCAGACGAACAAGGCGGGCGTACTTGTCGGAGCCACCTTGCCGGACAGCAATGCGCACACATTCCTCAAGCGATACGGCCTCGGGACGGTGGCTTTCCGACGCCATCGTATCCGGTATCCGATCCAGCACAATGAATGTGGCCCGGCCCTGACCGTTTCGGCGCAATTGTTCGATCGCTGCCCGGGCTTCGCGGTCGGACTCCACGACAATGCACCCGGCGAAAGGACCAAGCGCGGCGGCAAGCGCAACGCGATCCGCATCCTTGCACGCAAACAGGTCGGCCACCGTGGTCAGGTTTCCGCTCGACCATTCCGAGGCGGCCAGATACTGTACGGCCCCTGAGCAATCCTCGTAGGACGTGAGCATGCTCTCCAGCAATTGGGCCGATGCGCCAAGCGCTTCCCGCCTGCGTTCGAGTTTGTGCAACCGGTCGATCGCTTCGTCAAGACACTCCCGGATATGCGCTTCTTCCTTTACGGCCTGTTCAAAAGCGATCCGTGCCTGATCGACAGCACCCGCCGCGCTGGACTTCAATGTTTCCGTATCGGATGCGAGCGTACGCAGTTCGGCAAACGACTCCTCCGCGTCGCGCCGCTCCGTTTCCGCATCCGCCATATTCTTCTGCACCAGATCCCGCTGACCGACGATCTTGTCGAGTTGGCGGCGTTGCGTGGCATGTTTTTCTTCGTGTGCGCGTTCCTCTGCGCGAAGATGCTGTAATGCCTGTTGTTTTTCCTCGCTGGCGACACGGCGCGCAGCGCGCTCTCGCTCCGCAACGGCAAGCCGTTTCTCCGCCTCGTACAGGGCAGGTTCGGCTTCCTTCAATGCCTTTTCCACGTCCGCAATCTCCTGCGTCATATCGACGCGGCGTATTGCAGCGGTTTCCTGCTCTTCCTGCATGCGTTGCCGCTCGCCGCGCGCAGACTCCAGCTGTCCTTCCAAAAGACGTCGCTCCGTTTCCCGTTCGCGTCGTTTGTCGATGTGCGCATACAGATCGGTGCGTTCCGCATCCAGGCGCTTCTCGCAGGCAAGCAACTTCTCCCGGAGCGCGTTCAGCGCATCCGCCTGATCGGTTTCCTGTCGGGTTGCATGCGTCGTTTGCTCGCTCAGACCCGTCGTTTCGTTATGGAGCCTGCCTTGTTCTTCGGCCAGGCGCGCATATTCGATGCTGGCGAGCGCCAGTTCAAGCTCACGGAGGCGGTTCCGGGCCTTCTTGTAGCGCTCCGCTTGTCCGGCCTGCCGCTTGAGACTCCGAACCTGTTTGGCTATTTCGTCCGTAAGGTCTCGAATGCGCTCGAGATCGTTCCGGGTCGCATCCAGTCTTCCGAGCGTTTGGCGCCGCCGCACCTTGTATTTCGTGATGCCTGCGGCCTCCTCGAACAGACGCCGCCGGTCATCGGTGTTTTCGGACAGAATCTCGTCGATCATCTTGAGCTCGATGACCGAATACGCACCGGCGCCCATGCCGGTGTCCATGAAAAGATCCATAATGTCCCGAAGGCGACACGTTACGCCGTTCATGGCATACTCGGAATCGCCGGATCGGTACAGGCGACGTCCCAGCTGCACCTCATCGTACCGGGCAGGAAGAATATGCCGGTTATTCTCGATCGTCAGCAGCACTTCGGACATGCCCAGCGGCTTGCGCTGCGACGCCCCGTTGAAAATGACGTTCTCCATTTTGTCGGAACGGAGAATGCGGGTTCGCTGCTCGCCAATCACCCAACGCACGGCGTCCACAATATTCGACTTGCCACATCCGTTAGGACCTACGATGGCCGTAATACCCGCATCGAAATGCAGCACGGTGCGATCCGCGAAACTTTTGAAACCATGCAATTCGAGCTTGCTCAGATACATATCAGCCGTGCAATCTGCAAAGACGGATCAGAAAAACGGGCCCGGACAGGAGCGTCGGTGCAGCCCGCGCCATGTTGCCATTATGTTATCAATGTGTCGACAGCCCATTCGTCGAAAACAATAAAACAGTTCTAAAACCGTTTTGCAAGTGCCATATGCCTTTTACGCACGATTGTGCATAAATAACCTACTCTGCCTGAAAAAAAGGAAATGCCCGGAATCAGCCGCCGTATAATCCGTTATTGCGCAAGGTATATGCCGGACACGATCCGGACCGTCGTCTGCGGGACCACATGCGTCCGGACACAATGGATGTCGCTGAAGAAAATGCGGGGGCAACGTAACCTGCACGACAATCTCCCGTAAAGGAACTGTATATGGCAGGGAATTTGCTTGAAATGAAACGGTGCACGTAGCCCGCTGACGAAACATGGGCGGCTATGCACGCAAACACACCCCTCGGTCTTACCTCCGCCGATGGTGTGTGCCACGGAGGAGGGCCTTGCATGCGGACTGGAGCCCCGACATGCCTGGCCCTCCTTTTTCTTTTTTCAGATACTCCGATTACGTCTGCAAAGCTCAGAGTATCCTGATTCTGTAGCGCCTCAGAGCGTCCAGGGCGCCCGCATGGGCCGTCCGAGCATCTCGTTGGCCGAAGCGTCGTCAAGCACCACTTCCCGGTCCGGATCCCATCTCAGATCACGGCCCAACAGCATAGCGATATTGCCAAGGTGAGCAATGGAAATCGTGCGGTGCGCCTCCTCGATCGGGGCTATCGGTTCGGTACCGGCGATCACGCTGTCGATGAAGTCCTGATGATGATTGTCGCTATGATACAGGCGGGTATCCTGATCGCTCAGGATGGTGCTCCAGATGGCCGGGTCGGACACCTCATGGCCTCCGCGAGACACGAATATCCATCCGTCATCCCCTTCGAAACGAACGCCTCTCTGCTCATCACTGGTGATGATCATGGTCACCCCATTGGCGTATTCGGCCTCGAAGTAATATTCCGTGGCGGTATTCCACAAATCGTTCTCCGGGAAGGTACCCTTGGCATTGCGGATGGCTATCGGGCCGGTTCGGGCCGTTCCCATGCCCCACTGCGCAATATCGGGATGATGCCCACCCCAGTCCGTCACTTGCCCGCCGGAGTAATCAAAAATCCAGCGGTAATTGACGTGGCACCGCGCAGGGCTGTATTCCGCTTCCGGAGCGGGACCAAGCCAGAGATCATAGTTGAAGCCTTCGGGCACCGGCTCCGGCTCTTTCCGGTCGCCGGTTTCGCCGAAGTCCGGCTGTCCCGGCGGGAGGCCGCATCGCACCGTGCGTAATGTGCCGATCCGTCCGTTCAACACGAGCTCGCAGGCATGACGGAAACGCTCGTTGGAGCGCTGCTGACTACCGGTCTGGAACACAACCCCTGCCTCCTTTACGGCATCGCTCATGGCCCGCCCTTCCTTGACGGTAAGCGAGAGGGGTTTTTCCCCGTAAATGTGCTTGCCGGCGCGCGCGGCGGCGATCACCGGAAGGGCGTGCCAGTGGTCCGGCGTGGAAACCACGACTGCATCGATATCGTCGCGGGCCAGCAACTCTCGAAAATCTTCGTACCCCTCGCAGGCAGAGTATTTCCCGGAGCGTATCTGCTTGCTGTGGGTAAAATTCACCAACTGCTGTGCAGGTTCTCTGCCCGCGTAGCCGCCGTTCCAGTACCCGTAGCTCGCCCGGTTTACGTCGCAAACGGCCGCAATCTGTACCTGCTCATTTTCGAGGAATCGTCTCACATGCCCGGTTCCCATATTGCCCGTGCCGATGAATCCGAGCGTTATGCGATCGCTGGGGGCCGGACGGCTGGCGCGTCCGAGGGCAGACGCCGGAACAATGCTGGGCAGAGCAAGCCCTCCGGCAAGGAGTGCGCCTGTCTTCAAGAAGTCGCGTCGATTTTTGGATTTCATGACTTTTCGGGGTCTATGGGCGGGACATTCCAACTGAAAAGGTAATACTTAGAAATTTTTTTTGCAGAAAAAGAAAAAGTGTACTGCGCATTCGGAAATGCGCGGCGCCCTCGCGTCAGGCATCCGCACCGCCAGCCAGGGCAGCGAGCGCCTCTCCCGTCACGCGCATGGTCGTCCATTCGTTCATCGATTCGGCGCCGAGCCGCTCGTAAAGCCGGATGGCGTTTTCGTTCCAGTCCAGGACGGACCATTCAAGGCGCCCGCATCCGCGCGCGACCGCCAGATCGGCCACCTGCGTAAGAAACGCCGTGCCGAAGCCGCGCCCGCGCCAGACAGGATCCACATAGATGTCTTCCAGATAAATGCCGGGCTTCGCCAAAAAGGTGGAGTAATTGTGGAAGAAGAGCGCAAAACCCACCGGAGCGCCCTCGAATTCGCCGATAAGCACTTCGGCGTATGCGCGAGGTCCGAACAGGGTATTCCGGAGCGCTTCTTCCGTGGCCAGACATTCGTGCTCGAGCCGCTCGAATCTGGCCAACCCCAGGATAAATGCATGGATGAGCGGCACATCGTCCCGACTGGCGGGCCGGATGGTAAAACCGGGAAGGGGCGTCCGGGGAGTAGTTTCATGCATGGTAGTATAAGGCTATGCCGACACACCCGTTCGGCCGCAACGCGGACGACAATTTAAACAACCTCTTCAGCCGCAGAACGGCCAATGGTTTCGAAGGTCAATCCCTCCGTGTCCGGGGCCATGTCAATGCGTACGCGGTCTCCGTCCGCAATGCACCCGGCCAGAATTTCTTCGGCGAGTTTATTGGAAATTTCCTGTTGCAGCACGCGCTTCAGCGGACGCGCCCCAAACGTCGGATCATAGCCCTGTTCGGCCAGCCGATCCCGAGCAGCGTCGGACAGCGTCAGGGTAAGATTCTGGTTTTGCCGGGCAAGCGCCTCGATCCGGGCATATTGTATATCCACGATGCGGCGTATCTGTTCTGGGCCAAGAGGACGGAACAGAACGATTTCGTCGATCCGATTAAGGAATTCCGGTCTGAGCCGTTGCCTGAGAAGGTTTCTCATGTCCTCCTTCATGGCCGCGAGCGCCTTGTCATCGAACGTCTCGGTAGCTGCGATGCGTTCCTGTATGATCTCGGAGCCCATGTTACTCGTCATGATGACGATCGTATTCCGGAAGTCGGCTACGCGGCCCTTGTTATCGGTCAGACGCCCGTCATCGAGCACCTGCAGCAACACATTGAACACTTCGGGATGCGCCTTCTCGATTTCATCGAGCAGGATCACGGAATACGGCCGGCGGCGCACCGCTTCGGTAAGCTGTCCCCCCTCTTCATACCCAACGTACCCCGGAGGGGCGCCCACCAGACGGCTGACCGTGTGTCGTTCCTGATATTCGCTCATGTCGATGCGGACCATGGCGTGCTCGTCGTTGAACAGGAACTCGGCGAGGGCTTTCGCGAGTTCGGTCTTGCCCGTACCGGTGGAGCCCAGGAAAATAAAACTCCCGATCGGACGCGACGCCTCCTGTAATCCGGTTCGCCCCCGGCGCACCGCGTTGGAAACGACCCGAAGCGCTTCGGGCTGTCCGACCACGCGCCGTTCCAGCATTTCTTCGAGCCGCAACAGTTTATCCCTTTCGCCGGCGAGCATTTTGGCCACTGGAATACCGGTCCACCGCGACACGATCTCTGCAATGTCTTCCGGGCCGATTTCTTCTTTCAGCAGCGCGCCCCGCTCCTGGATTTCGTCGAGCTCAGCCTGCGCATCGCGGATTTTCTGTTCGGCCTGCGGAATCTGTCCGTAACGAATTTCCGCTACGCGGCCGTACTCGCCGCCGCGTTCAAGGTTTTCCGCCTGGATACGGAGCCGCTCCATATCCTCCCTGGTATCCCGAATCGTCCGAATGACGTTCTTTTCCTGTTCCCAACGCGCCCGGAGTTCGTTGCGGTCTTCTTCGAGCCTGGCGATCTGTTCGTCGATCCGCTCGGGCTTGCCTTGCGCGCCGTCCCGCTTGACGGCTTCTCGTTCGATTTCCAGTTGCCGGATTTGCCGTTCCATCTGATCCAGGTCCTCCGGCATGGAATCGATCTCGATCCGAAGCCGGGCCGCCGATTCATCGATCAGATCAATGGCCTTGTCGGGCAGGAAGCGATCGGAAATGTACCGGTGACTGAGTTCGGCAGCCGCTACGATGGCGCCATCCTGGATCCTGACGCCGTGATGCACCTCGTAGCGATCCTTGATGCCGCGCAGGATGGAAATGGTATCGGCCACGGTCGGCTCTGCGACCAGCACCATCTGGAAGCGGCGTTCCAGCGCCTTGTCCTTTTCCAGGTGTTTGCGGTACTCGTCGAGGGTGGTGGCCCCGATAGCGCGCAACTCGCCGCGAGCGAGCGCGGGTTTCAGAATATTCGCCGCATCCATGGCGCCTTCCGCGGCCCCTGCGCCCACAAGCGTATGAATCTCATCGACGAACAGAATGACCTGCCCATCCGATTCGGTGACTTCCTTGACCACGGCTTTCAGCCGGTCTTCGAATTCGCCGCGATATTTGGCCCCCGCGATCAGGGTACCCATATCGAGCGCGACCAACCGCTTGTCCTTGAGCCCTTCCGGCACATCTCCCTGTACGATGCGAATGGCCAGTCCTTCCGCAATCGCCGTTTTCCCGACCCCGGGTTCCCCGACCAGCACAGGATTGTTTTTGGTCCGGCGGGAAAGAATCTGCAGGACGCGCCGAATTTCCTCGTCGCGCCCTATCACAGGGTCGATGCCGCCCTTCCTTGCCAGCTCGATCAGATCACGGGTAAAGCGCTCAAGCGCCCGATGCCCATTGCTTTCCTGTTGGGGATTCATTCGAATACCTGATTTCCGCCGATACATGCATGTTTCGATGCGAGCCGGGCCCCGCATCCGGAAAGGATGCCTCTTGTAGAACCCTCACGCATCGTTGCGAATCTGTACCTGCGAAAAGCGTACCGGAAGCCCATTTTATGACAGTTTGGCAGAGTGCGAAGGAGGATGGATCGTATCTGCATGTTCGCTGATCGTTTGGTGGGGACGTTTACAGGGCAAGCATCAGGAACGCCCGGATACGGCGCCTCGTACCAGATAACAGGGACCGCCCGTCGAATACAGGCGCTGCCGGAATGTTGCGGAAGCCTCGATAGTATGCCGAGCGGTCCGCCAGACCCGAACGACAAATTTCCTGATCGATTTCAAGGGCCCGGAAGCGAACAAGCCATGAAAAACGTACCGGCGGAAGAGGATGCCTGGTGGCGTCATTTTCAGGAACTTCTGGACGATCAGATTGATTTTCCGGACGAGTATGTGTTCAAGTTCATTGTGCCTGCCCGGAGTCTGAACGCGCTGAAGAATATCTTTGGACGGCACCCGGTTACGGTGCGGGCGTCGTCCAAAGGGCGGTATCTCAGCGTCACGGCGAAAATGGAAATGCATTCCAGCGATGAAATTGTGGCGTTGTACCAGGCTGCCGCGAAAGTGGAGCGGGTCATGATGCTCTGAGATAACATTGGAAATGAGTAAAGGATACTCTGATCAAAACCGCTTCGTTCAGCGCTTCACGTTCGCAAGTACAGGATATCATGATTTCATCATCAGAATCAGCGGGAAACACTGCGAATTCGGGGCGTCGCGAACGTGAAGCGCCCTTCGGGAGGCAGAGAGGGGCACGCTGGCTGTGTCATTCCTCATTATGTGGGGCCTGCCATATTGCTTCGTCATTCCTTGCCAGCGCACCCCTTTCAGCCTCTGAATCTTTGCGGATTTAATCAGAGTATCCTAAAAAAGGCGCCGAAAAGGTGTAAAAAAGGTATAGAAAAGGCGCTTTTTCGTAATTCTTCCGCAAAACGCTATGAAACTGACATTCAGATGGTATGGCCCCGGCGATCCGGTATCTCCGGCGTACATCCGGCAAATTCCCCGCATGACGGGGATTGTGAGTTCGCTCCGGGATTGCGCGCCGGGCGAGGTATGGCCGCGGGAAAGCGTGCGCGCGCTGCGCGAGACCATCGAGGCGGCGGGCCTGCGTTTCTCGGTGGTAGAGTCGATCAACATACACGAAGACATCAAACTGGGCCGGCCCGACCGCGACGCGTTGATCGCCCGGTACCAGCAAAGCGTGGAAGCGGTAGCTGCGGAAGGCGTGCCGGTCGTCTGCTACAATTTCATGCCGGTTTTCGACTGGCTGCGTACGGATCTGGCAATGCCGCAACCGGATGGATCGACTGCGCTGCGATTCGATCAAAAGGATATGGAGGCCATCGATTTTTCCGAGGGAACGCAAGATCTGCCGGGGTGGCACGCCGCCTATACGGGCGAAGAAATCACCGCATTGCGCGCCGCGTACGCTGAAGTCTCGGAAGAATATCTGTGGGACAATCTGGCGTATTTCCTGGAACGCATCGTGCCCGTAGCCGAACGGGCCGGCGTGCGTCTTGCCATTCACCCCGACGATCCGCCCTGGTCCGTGGCGGGATTCCCGCGCATTATCACGAGCGGCGCCGCACTGAAACGGGTTACGCAACTGGTGGACAGCGAAGCGAACGGCGTGACGCTGTGCACCGGTTCGCTGGGCGCAAATCCCGCCGAAGCCGCCCGGCTGCCGGAGACGATTCGTTCGCTGGCGGGACGCATTCATTTTGTGCATGCGCGCAACGTGACCCATCTGGGAGACCGGTGCTTCCAGGAAAGCGTACATCCCGATGGCGATGTGGATATGGCGGCCGTGATGGAGGCCCTGCTGGAGATCGGATTCGACGGGCCGGGCCGGCCGGATCACGGGCGGATGATCTGGGGAGAGGAAGGGCTGGCGGGATACGGTTTGTACGACCGCGCGCTGGGAGCCGCCTACATGGCTGGCCTGTGGGACGCTACCGTGCGCAGCGCAGCCTGACAAACGCTGCGAAACGCGCTCTGAGGAAGGGGTTGCCTGCCGGGCGCTCCACGGCAGGCGCGTATCGCGTATCTTTACATTAGGATACCCCGATCAAAACCGCTTCGCCCGGCGCTTCGCGTTCGCACATAAAGATTATGGATATTTGGTCGAGTATGCCTCGATAGTGCAGGCCCATGGGACATCCCTTTCACTCGATTTATTCGCACGGCTTCATCCGGACCGCCGTTTGCGCGCCGCGTTTGCGCGTGGCCGATCCGGATTATAATGCCGAGCAAACGATCCGACTTGCCGAAGAGGCTTCCGCCATGTCGGCGGCGGTAACCGTGTTCCCCGAACTCGGATTGTCGGCGTACGCCAACGAGGACCTGTTCCACCAGGATGCCCTCCTCGACAGCGCGGCGGAAGCCGTATCCCGCGTGGCGAACGCTTCGCGCGACCTGACGCCGGTGCTTGTGGTCGGCGCGCCCCTTCGCTTCGACGCCGCCCTGTTCAACTGTGCGGTCGTGATCTACCGGGGAGAGGTGCTGGGTATCGTCCCGAAGAGTTACCTGCCGAACTACGCCGAGTTCTACGAAAAGCGGCAGTTTACGCGCGCCGCGTCTGCGCTGCGGGGCGAGGTGCGTTTCCGGAACGCTGCCGTTCCGTTCGGAAGCGACCTTGTTTTCGAGACGCCCTCTCTGGAGCATTTTACGCTCCATGTGGAGTTGTGCGAGGACCTGTGGGTGCCCATTCCTCCCAGTACGTATGCGGCGCTGGGCGGAGCCTGCGTGCTGGCCAACCTGTCCGCAAGCAACAGCACCATCGGCAAAGCGGAATACCGGCGGGGGCTGTGCGCGATGCAATCGGGCAAGTGCGTTGCCGCGTATCTCTACGCGGGAGCGGGGCCGGGCGAATCCACAACGGACCTGGCCTGGGACGGGCACGGCATGATCTGGGAAAACGGGCGGCTGCTCGCGGAAACCGAGCGCTTCTCGCCGGAAGGGCAGACGGTACTGGCGGATGTGGATCTGGAATTGCTGGCGCAAAACCGGATGCGCCTGACCAGTTTTCACGACGCGGCGGGCGATCACCGGGATCGGGTGCGGGCAATCCGGCGCATCCCCTTCGATTTCGAGATTCCGAAAGGAGATATCCCGCTGCGGCGCGCGGTGGAACGGTTTCCGTACGTACCGGGCGATCCGGCCACGCTGGACGAGCGCTGTCAGGAAGCCTGCAACATTCAGGTGCAGGGCCTGATGCAGCGGTTGCAGAGCGCCGGCATCGAGCGCGTTGTCATAGGGGTGTCGGGGGGGCTCGATTCGACGCAGGCGCTGCTTGTGGCGGCCCGCGCCATGGACAAACTGGAGCGCCCCAGGGAACACATTCTGGCCTATACGATGCCCGGGTTCGCCACAAGCGACCGGACGCTGGCGAATGCGCGGTCGCTCATGCAGGCGCTGGGGGTTACAGCCGGGGAAATCGACATCCGGCCCGCCGCCATGCAGACCTTTCGCGACATCGGCCATCCGTTTGCGGACGACGAACCGGCGTACGACGTAACGTTCGAGAACGTGCAGGCGGGCGCCCGCACATCGCACCTTTTCCGGCTGGCCAACCTGCACAACGGTCTTGTGCTTGGCACCGGCGACCTGAGCGAACTGGCGCTGGGATGGACCACGTACGGCGTCGGCGACCATATGTCGCATTACAATGTCAATGCGTCCGTTCCGAAAACCCTGGTCCAGCATCTCATCCGGTGGACCATAGCATCCGGCGCCTTCGACGAACCCGTCGCCGGCGTACTGCAATCCGTGCTGGATACGGAAATTTCGCCGGAACTCGTTCCGCAGGAAGACGGAAACGCCGATGAACCGCACCAGCGAACGGAGGAGGTTGTGGGGCCGTTCGAGTTGCAGGATTTTAATTTGTATTACGTCACGCGGTACGGTTTTCGGCCTGCAAAGGTCGCATTCCTGAGCCATCATGCCTGGGGCAGCACGCCCGAACATCGTGAGGATGCGGAGGCAGACGGATCGCCGGTGCATACGTACACCCTTGCCGAGATCAAGCACTGGCTGGGCGTATTCCTATACCGGTTCTTCAAAATCAGCCAGTTCAAGCGCTCGGCCATGCCCAACGGGCCGAAGGTGGGCTCCGGCGGTTCGCTTTCGCCGCGCGGCGACTGGCGGGCGCCGAGCGATTCGGAAGCCGAAGTATGGATCGAGGCGCTCCGCCGGGATGTGCCCGATACGTAATCCGACGGTTCGCTACAGTTAAGGATGCTCTGATCAAAACCGCTTCGCTCAGCGGGTCACGCCGACGAACATGGAGCCGCCGCGGCGTCCGCAAGAATCACCGTTTCCCGAAGCCCCCGGATATGCGAGGCGGGCAGGGCCGGGTCGTTGTCGAGGACGCGCCGAAGCGTTTCCCGCTTGGCCGCTCCTGCAACCATAAACGCCACCGTTTCCGCCCGGTTGAGCACGGCGGGGGTGAGCGTGATCCGTTCCCTTGGCGGCCTGTAGGCAGGCCCCTCTACCGCCACGGCCCACCGGTCCGGCGCCGGGGCGTATCCCGGAAACAGCGAAGCCGTGTGTCCATCCTCCCCGATGCCGAGCAGAACAAGATCGAAGGTTTTGTCCCGGGCAGGGTCGAAGCATGCCCGCAGGATGGCTTCGTAGTCGTCCGCAGCCGCTTCGGGCGTGTCGAGCGAGGTGTTTATCGGATGCAGGTTGGCCTCCGAAATCGGTACGGTGTCGACGAACAGGCGACGGGCCGCCCGGAAATTATTGCCGGGACGATCTTCGGGCACGAACCGCTCATCGGCCCAGAACAATCGGATGTCGGACCATGGCAACGAGCGCCCTTCCGCACCGCCGAGCAACGAAAAAAGGCCCTCCGGCGTCGACCCGCCGGAAAGGCACATGCTGCACGGCGCGCCTGCGTGCGCCTTCGCGCGAAGCATGCGCAAGGCCGCATGGCTCAGCGCATCGAGGTGCTCGCAGGTTTCCAGCCGTCGTTTCATGAAAGACCGCGCCTCAGGAAGCGGAATCCGGACCCGCCGATCCGGGGGCGTACGGATGCACCGGCAGTCCGGCTTCGAGAACCGGCGTGTAGAGCCGCCACGAATTGATCACTTCGTCGGCATGCACGAACAGCGTCTGGTCTCCCTGGATCACATCGCCCAGCAGGGTTTCGTAGGCTTGCGGAAGATCGCCGAACACCTCGTCGTACCGGAAGCGGAGCCTTCTGGGGGTCAGCCTGAGCGGCATGCGAGGCTGTTTCACGTCGAAGTGCAGGTTGAACCCTTCGTCCGGTTGCAGCGTGATTTCGAGGATGTTGGGGCGAACGTTACAGGTGTCCTCGTAGGGCCGGAAAAGCGAAACCGGGGCCGGCTGAAACCGAATCGCAATGCGGGTGCGCTTTTCGGGCATGCGCTTGCCGGTCTCGAGAATAAACGGAACGCCCCGCCAACGCCAGTTGGCGATCTCCATGCGCAGGCGGACGAACGTTTCGGTGGTGGACCCGTCCGGCACCCCCGTTTCCTCGCGGTATGCCCGTACGGGCTTGCCGTCCACGTCGCCAGCGGCGTACTGACCCAGCAGCACATCCTCGGGGCGGAGCGGAACGATGGATTCCAGCACCTTTATTTTTTCCTGCCGGATGGAGTCGGCATCGAACCGGGCGGGCGCCTCCATCGCAACCAGCGAGAGCAGTTGCGTAATATGGTTCTGCACCATGTCCCTTAGCGCCCCCGACTGGTCGTAATACCCGGCGCGCGTTTCCACGCCCAGAGATTCATGCACCTGGATATCGACCCGTTCGATCTGCCCCCGGTGCCATACGCTCTCGAAAAGCGCGTTGCCGAACCGGAAAACCAGCAGGTTCTGTACAGTTTCTTTTCCGAGATAGTGGTCGATGCGAAATATCTGGGATTCGGAGAAATACCGGTGCACGAGATCGTTCAGCGCATGGGCCGACGTCAGATCGTGCCCGAACGGCTTTTCGATAACGAGCCGGGCCCAGCCTGGCGTCTCGTGGAGATTGGCCTGCCCGAGGGCTTCGATGGTTCCGGGGAACGTCTTTGGGGGCAGGGCAAGATAAAAGACCCGGTTTCCGGGCAGACCGCATTCCTTTTCGATGGAGGCAATCCGGCGGGCAACTCCATCGTAGCCGTTGCCGCCGCCCCCCAACGACTGGTAGAACACATGATCGTCGCACCAAGCGGAAAGATCGGAGCCCTCCGGATGCTGCTCGTGCAGCGCTTCGCGGACACTGTCCCGGAAGGCTGTATCGGAAATGTCGGACCGGGCCACGCCAAGAATGTGGCAACAGCGCAGTTCGTCATGCCGCTCCATGAGATGGAACAGGGCAGGCACCAGCTTGCGCGACGTCAGATCGCCGCTGGCCCCGAGAATGACGAAAAGATGGGGTTGGAAGGAGCGCGACATGGGCAGAACGACGTGAACGGATTTTCCCGGTCTCTTGCAGGCAAGGCCGGCATATTCCCCCGCATGTTACGGAATTCGCAGGTTAATGGGATACTGTATGTGATGGACTATAAAGTTAAGGCAAATAGATATGCCCCCTACGACGCCTCCGTGCGGGATTCGTTCAGCAGCCAGTCGATCAGGCGTTCCGCATAATTCGAGGTAAGCCAGGGACCGTGCGAACCCTCGTTGATCCTCCAGAGCTCGACCGTAATGCCGTCCTGGCAGCCCTCACGATAGCGAATGCGGTCGGTTTCCGCGCCGTCGTTGGCATTGTCGATGTCGATGGAGGAAAGTTCTTCGGCCCCGGAAAGGTCGCATCCCGCCCGTTCGGCCCAGCGCTCCACCACATCCTCGGCGCCGACGTACCCGGCGCCGTCGGTGCTTCCTCGATAGAAAATGACTTCGTCTGCGGTGCCGTGGATGTGCAGCACGGAAACCGGCGGCGCCTCCTCGCAACGGGTTGGATCCAGAAACGAGGTACCTGCAAGCGGCGCAATTGCGGTCAGACCCGGAAAACCTTCGCAGGCAAGACGGTAGGACATGAAGCCGCCATTGGAATGTCCGACCGAAAAGATGCGACCCACCTGGATATACTCGCCCGCCTCTTCGATCAGGCTGGCGAGATAGGCCACGTCATCCACGTCGGACTCGAAGAAATTGCAACAGAAGTCCGTGGCGTTCCAGAAACGCGGGCCGGAAGGATTGCGCGTTCCGGCGGGCAGGATCAGGGCAAAGTTATCGGCGTCGACCCGCTCGGAAAGGCCCCAGTACTCGTCATGGCCCGCGGGACTACCCTGAAAACCGTGCAGGCTGAGCACGACAGGAAGGGAACCCATGGTATCGTACCCCATCGGGAGCTTCAGGGTGGCGGGGCGGTCGTCGCCTATGGTATACTCCGTTTGCTGCGGGACGGGTTCGGGCAGGATATCTTCCTGCATCGACTTACTGCAAGCAACCAGCAGGAAGGCCGGAAGGATACAGGCAAAAAACGAACGGGGCGCCAGCAGCATCGGAGCAAAAGGAAAATTCGGTGGGGATTCGATCCCGTTCTTCGGGGGAAGCAGTGCGGGTGCGGAAGCTTGCTCTATAGGATACTCTGATTAAGTCCGCAAAGCTCAGAGGCTTGCGAGGGGCAGGCTGGCAAGGAATGACGAAGCAGTGTGGCAGGCCCCACACAATGAGGAATGACGCAGCCAGCGTGCTTCTCGCAGCCTCCCGAAGGGCGCGTCACGTCCGTGACGCATCGAATCCGCAGTGTTTTCTGTGATCTAAACGATGCAATCATGAGATCCTTTACGTGCGAACGTGACGCGCTGAGCGAAGCGGTTTTGATCAGAGTATCCTATAATAATACGGATAAGGACACAATGCCCGCGCAGCGGTCAGCCCACATAACGGACCACCGTATCGAACGGCAGTTTTTCGATGTCCGGCACTTCGGCATCCTGACTCGGATAGCCCGCTACAAGCAGCAAAAACGGGATTTCGTTGCGGGGCCTGTCCAGAATTTCGTTCAGAAAACCCATTGGGCTGGGCGTGTGCGTAAGGGTGGCGACGCCCGCATGGTGCAGCGCTGCGATCAAAAAACCTGTGGCAATGCCCACCGATTCCGACGTGTAATAGTTCTTGATGCGTTTACCGTCCTTGCCCAAACCATAGCGTTCGAGAAAGATAGCGATAAGCACCGGGGCCTCTTCGAGAAACGGTTTGTGTTCGTTCGTTTCGAACGGGACCAGCGCTTCCAGCCACTCGGGGGTAGCCCGCCGGGTGTAGAATTCATGCTCCTCGGCTTCCGCAGCCGCGCGGATTTTGGACTTGATCCCGGCGTCGCGCACCACCACGAAACGCCACGGCTGGCGATTCGCACCGCTCGGCGCAGAGGACGCAACGAGTAACGCAGCGTCGAGCACCTCGTCCGGGATAGGCCGGGAATCGAAATGGCGGACGGTGCGGCGGCGCACCATATCTTCCGCGAAGCGCTGCGCGCGCTCGATCGCCTCGTCCGGAGAGTAGGAAACAGGCTGGAGTTTCATGATAGCGGGTGAGGTTTTCCGGACAGATCGGGCGAAAAGTGACCGTTAAAACGGTTTGGCGGTCAGAAGTGTCCGGGAAACGAGTTTATGCGTCATAGGCGTCGGTCAAAATACTCGCCGCCCGCCTCAAAGATACCGCTCCCGCAGCACCCCAAGGTGATGCTGCGTATGCCCTGCGGTGATCCAGGCCATGCTCCGAACGGAGAACTCGCAACCGCTGGCGTGCCCGCGGCGATCCCATGCGACATCCGGCAGCCCCTTGAACAGTAACACGGTGGCGTACCGCGACGCATCCCATTCCTCGACCAGTTCCGCCAGGACTCGCTCGTCCGCGTCCGACGCAGCAACGTATTCGTTCTCGTCGAATCCCGGATAGTGCGCCCTGTCGCCCCGGGCAAAGGCAAGAGCCCGCATCGCGAACATCCGCTCGCTGTCGATCAGGTGCCCCACCATCTCGCGCACCGACCACTTGCCCGGCGCGTAGCGATACCGCTCGCGGTCGGGAGATGCGTCCGCCGTCACACGGGCAAGGTCATTCCGCTGTGCATCGAGCGTAGCCACGATCGGACCGTCCGGGGCTTCCATTATGTACGGCCGGTAAAAATCGGCGTATTCGTCGCTGTGGGGTCTGCGTTCCATGAGGTTCAAAACCATTCGATTTGCTTTTGTATGCCTGGTAGTGCCTCCGGCCGTCGTTACAAGACCGTCCAGATAGTTCAACGCTTCACGACTCGCCGGGCCTCAGGAACCGCCGTGCAAAGTCGGTCAGGACCCGTGCGCATGTCTCGATCTCGGTCACGCTGACCCATTCCACCGCGGCGTGGGCCTGCGCAATTGAGCCGGGGCCGAAGCACACAGCCGGGGTTCCGTGCTCGTTCAGGAAGCAGGCGTCCACCCAGGCCGACATCCCCTTCAGGGCGCCGGGCAGGTCGGATCGCATGCACGCCTCCCTGAGGCCGGCCACCAGTGGCGACGAGGCCGGCACCTCGGTCGCGGCGCGGAAAAGCCCCGGGTCGACCCGGCCCTCCAGCCTGGGACAGCGCTCAGCCGCTCTCGCCAGCACCTCCTCCACCTCGGCCATGACGGAGTCGGCGGTTTCCCCCGGCAGTGTGCGGCGCTCGACGACCAAGTGGCAGTGATCCGGATAGACCGACGGTGCGCTCCCGCCCTTGATCGTGCCCGCGTGCAGAGATGCGGCGCCCAGCAGCGCGTGGTCCGTCTCGCGGGCAAGCCGGTGTGCTTCCTCCTCGAAGGCAATCAGGAGGTGGCCCATGTGTGCGATGGCGTCGACGCCAATCTCGGGTCTGGAACCGTGGGCCGCACGGCCTTTCACGTGCGCGTCGATCCAGAGAAACCCCTTGTGGGCCGGCATGACCGTTAGGCTGGTGGGTTCGCAGACTACCGCTGCATCGGCCCCCACGCCGTCTGCGACGAGCGCCGCCATTCCTATCGAGGCGTGCTCCTCGTCGGCCGTCAGCGCGATGATCAATTCGCCCGGGATATCCGCTTCTGCAAGCTCTGCGGCGACCGCGAGCGCACACGCCACACCCGACTTCATGTCGGCCGAGCCGCGTCCGTACATTCGGCCTTCCCGGATCGCGCCCGAAAAGGGTTCGGCCATTCCCGCCACGCCTACGGTGTCCATGTGACCGTTGAGAAGGAGTGACGGCCCCACACCTGCGCCCCGCCGCGCCACCACGTTGTGGCGGCCGGGCGCAACTTCGACGACGGTTGGCCGGTAGCCCCAGTCGCCGAGCCACTCCGCCACCAGTGCCGCAACGGCACCCTCGCCATCGCCGCCATCTTCCAGCAGCGGGTTCACAGAGGGGGTGCGGATCAGGTGCTGCGTCATTGCGACCGGATCGGCGCGTGTCAGGCCGGGGTTGTGTCCAGTCGGGTGGGACATGTGTCCGGTTTTCGCCATGTCTTTCAGGAAAACGTACAGGATAGCGGTTCCGGACCTGGGCGAGGAGAGCGTGCGTGAGCCCCCCCCCGGTTCCCCCTTCTACCACACCTCGCCCGGTGCGTACAGCTTCTTCGCCGGTCCAATCAACTTTTTGTCGGGCTTCGTCACACGCCGCCGGGCATCTTCCTGGTAGGGAAGCTCCTCGAGCACGTAGCGCATGCAATTGAGGCGCGCCCGCTTCTTGTCGTCCGACTTGATCACCACCCAGGGCGACGTTTTGGTGTCGGTCGCCGCGAACATCGTTTTCTTCGCCTCCGTGTACTCGTCCCACAACGAAAGCGACCGGAGGTCCACGTCGCTGATTTTCCACTGCTTGAGCGGGTTCCGGGCGCGCGACACGAACCGCCTAAGCTGCTCCTCGCGGCTTACCGAGAACCAGAACTTGAACAGGTGGAATCCGTCGTTGACCAGCAGTTCTTCGAACGTCGCGACATCTCTCAGGAAACGGAGGTGCTCGGCCGGTGTGCAAAAACCCATTACCGGCTCGACCACCGCCCGGTTGTACCAGGAACGGTCAAAGAAAACGATCTCCCCGCTGGTCGGCAGACACTCCACATAGCGCTGGAAGTACCACTGCCCGCGCTCCCTTTCGGAAGGGACCGGCAGCGCCACCACCAGGGCGCTCCGCGGGTTAAGATGCTCCATGAATCGTTTGATCGTCCCGCCTTTGCCGGCCGCATCGCGCCCCTCGAAAAGCAGCACGACCCGCTGACCCGTCTCCTTAACCCACCGCTGCATCTTCAGCAACTCGACCTGCAGTTCCGCCTTCCGGCGCTCGTACTCGACGCGACCGAGCTTGGTCCTGTACGGGTAGGATGCGCTGATGATCTCCCCCCTGCCGGCCCCTTCGACCTTCTCGCGAATCTCAATCGGGATATTGGCGGTCGGCAGCAGAAGCCCCAACTCATTGCGTTCCTGTGTGGAGACGGTCATGGAAAAACCTTGCTTCTCTCAGAATGGTGCACTCGAATCCCTCAAAACGGCCAACGAGACTGTGCGGCCAATTCGTCCCTTCTCTCTTCCAGGCCAGGGACAGCCCGCTCCGCCACAGACCGCGTAAGGTTGCGGTTGGTGGTGTGAATCTCGTCAATCAGACGCGGATACCAGGAAAACGCCGCCTTCAATCCCTGCTCATCGTAGAAATCGGTGGCGGCTACCTGCGCCGGTAACAACACCGTCGCCGTAAGCCGGTTCAATTGACCGATGGTTTCGTCAAGGGTTTCCAGCAACGGCGTACCCCCGATGATATTACTGATGATATAATCATTCAGCGATTCGAAATTCGTGCCACTGAACGCGGCGTCCAACACGCTGCCCCGGTACAGGTAGTACAGATCGCTCGGCAGCAGGTCCGGCTGTCCGCCCTCCTCGATCTCGGCCACTACGGCAAGGTGCTTCTGTATCTTCCCGTTTTCATGGTCGAGATGGGCGTGAAGCACCTTGAATTCAAGAATCAGGCTGTCGTAGTACTGGAGTTGCATGGACCGCTCATGCACCTCCTCCCGGTAGCCATTAAACAGAAAAGCGAGATAGACGCCCAGGAAAACGATCACCAACTCCATGGCGAACCAGCCCAGGTTCTTATTCTTGATAAACCTCGTGTTGAGAAATCTCGTGATAAACATGTATCGCCTCCGTACAGGAAGATATACAAAAAAGTGAAGCAGCCGACCTACTCCTCCGCCCACGGATCATACGACCCAACGCTCCAGAGCTGCCCTTCCGGATCGCGGACGGCGAAGAGGCTCCCGCCATAGGGCTGCTCTTCCAACTCCATGACAATACGCGCCCCCCTTGCCTTCACATGCTCGTAGAGCGCCCCGATGTCGCTTTCGCCGACCACAATGTAGGCTGCCTGCGTGAGTTTCCCTTCGGGTTCGGAGGCGACCACATGATGCCCGTGTTCGTCGTCCCGCATGGAACCGAGCATGACCATGCCGCCGCCCAGCGTGAGTTGGGCATGGGCAATTTTGTCCTCGCCATGCGGGACCACAAGGCGTCGTTCAAAACCAAGCACGCTGCACAGCCACTCGATAGCGGCGTGCGCATCGCGGTAGCGCAGACCGGGAATGACGGTGGATCGGAGTGTTTCCTGCTGCATGGATTACGGCCAGTATGATTGCAATCCTTTGAGAGTGAGAATATACACGAAAACCACAGAGCAACGCCATGTACCCGCCCATCTCCGCTCTCACCAGGCATCGGAACGGAATAACCTGTCGTATCACCGGAACGGCATGGCCTCTCTCTCCCGTCCACGCGCCGGAACGGAAACAACACACAAACGATATGAAGGATACTCTGCCCGTTCATAACCTCTCCGGCTCTATGCGCTCCTTTCTCCCCCTCTCCGGTATCCTTTTGTGCCTGCTTGCTCTCTCGGCGGCCGGATGCGACAGCGATTCCGGCATGGAGGAGATCACGCCGGACCCCAACCGCGATTACCCGGCGCTTAAAACCCTTGCCGTACACCCTGTCGGCGTGGCCATCCAGGCGGTACACCTGTCCAGCTCGGACCGCACCACTGTGATCAAAAAGGTGTTCAACAGCATCACGGCCGAGTGGGAAATGAAGATGAACCCGATATCCGTCGGTCCGGGGTCGTACAACTGGACCGGAGCCGACGCGCTGGTGGATTTCGCCGAGGAAAACGGCATGCAGGTCCACGGGCATACGCTCGTGTGGCACCAGACGGCGCCATCCTGGATGGAAAACTTCGGAGGGGACGACGAGGCGTTCGAGGAGGCCGTAAAAGAATATATGACGACCGTCATAGAGCGCTACAAGGGACGCGTCGTGAGTTGGGACGTGATCAACGAAGCGTTCGACGACGAACGGGGAGCATTACGCAATAGTGTGTTCCGGCGCAGGATGGGCGACGATTACATTGCCCGGCTGTTTCAATATGCCCGGGAAGCCGATCCGGACCTGCTGCTTTTCTACAACGATTACGGGCTCACCTGGAGCCTGCCCAAGCGCCGCGCCGTGATGAGGATGCTCGACGATTTTCAGGAGCGGGGCATTCCCATAGACGGCGTGGGATTGCAAATGCACATGGCCTGGGACGGCCCGTCCCTCGAAGTAATCACCGAGACCATGGACGAGGTGGTGAAACGCGGCCTGAAACTGCATCTCTCCGAACTGGATGTGCGCATCAACACCGACGGCAGCCTGCAGTCCTGGGATGAGGAGCGGGGAAACATTCAAAAGGAACGCGTCAAGGAACTCGTAGCCGCCTTCAACCGGATCCCCGAGGAGCAGCGTTTCGCCATCACCCTGTGGGGACTGCGCGATCCGGACACCTGGCTCATCGATTTTTACGACCGGCCGGAATGGCCGCTCCTGTTCGATGCAAGATTGCTCCCCAAGCCCGCCTATTACGGATTTGTCGAGGCGCTGCAGGAGGCGCAGTGAATCCTTAGTATCTACTTAGGATACTCTGCACCTCCTGCCTTCCGGCGCCTGTTCTCTACTTCACCAGCATCATCCGCCTGGTCTGCACAAAGGAAGCGCCCGCTTCGAGGCGGTACAGATACACGCCGGACGTAAGCCCGGAGGCATCGAACTTCACCGTGTGTTCGCCGCCGGCCAATGAGGTATTGTCAAGCAGCGCAGCCACCTCCCGGCCCAGCACATCGAATACGCGCAGCGTCACCTGCTCCGCTTGCGGCAACTGGAAACGAATGTTGGTAGACGGATTGAACGGATTCGGGTAGTTCTGCGCCAGGGCATACACCTCCGGCAGTTCCGACGGATCTTCGCTCGACGTCGGCTCCATCGGTCCGACCATCGCCACGGTTTGCCACTGGCTTGGCGTGTTCCACCAGTTGTTGTCTACCGTGGGATTCTGGCTCCATGTGATCTGGTGCTCGCGAGCGTCCCCCCCGTCCCGGTCGTTCAGCGAAATCGTAAAGGGAAAGAAGCGGACCTCGTTCATGCCGGGAAAATCTGCATCGGCGTCGCCGGTGTACTTAATTTCCGGAGTAGGAAAATACGCCAGTATATTGTAGCCATTCGTAGTGGTTTCGTACGCGGCGCCACCGACATTCGGCATGTCGCCCATACCACCAGCCACGTTCGTTTTGGCCGTCGCATCGCTCGCGCTCCCGTGCGGAGACAGGCGGAACTGGTAATCAGGTAATGCTCCACGCATCATATCGCTGTGCGGAGAGCCGCCCAGTATCGATCCCCCGGCGTCGCGCACGTCGTAGTTGCCCCATCCGAGCTCAATGGAATCGAAGGCCCAGGCGCCTTCCGGTCCATCGGCGGCCGGAGCGAAGCTCAGCATATCGTCGGTGACTTCGGCATATATCCATATTTCCGGAGACAACCCCATGGCGTCGTCTCCCCCGTAATACGCCACCCAGACGGATGCGGAGAGATCGTCGTTGTTATCGGGCAGGTTTACGGCATCGGCGATCTGCGAATGCATATCGTCGACGACGAACGGCATGGAGCCCTCAGGGAAACCCTGGTTCGATACGGTACCCGCATTAACCGCATTGAACAGCGTCTCGGACTGCGCATCCGTCAAGGACAGGACCGGCGGCGAAACGGCAAGGTCCGGGTTGTCTACCTCCACTGCGCTGTTCGATACGTCCGGGTTCTCCACTCCGGATGCACTCAGGCTGGTGACCGCATAGTAGAGGGTCGAACCGGAAGACGAAAACGCATAAGGCACCTCAACCTCATGCCGCACCTCGTAAGGAGAAGCGGACACCTTCTGCAGAAACGTTACGTTCGCCGCGCTCACATCCGTGATCGGATCTCCACTGAAATACACATTGTACCCCCCGAAATCGGGATTGTGGGTCCAGGAAATCACATTGGCGGCACCGTCGGCGCGCGCCTCCACGCCGGACATGGCCGCAGGCAGCCCCGAAGCATCCCCCAGATCAAGATCGGCCGGGCCGATAAACACATCGTCCAGATAGATGGGGCCGTTGGAATCTCCGCCTATGTTCGGGTCCCAGTCCCAGTGTACGCCCAGAGACCAGACATTATTCCATTCGAATTCTGTCCACAGATCGGGCCGTTGCGCGGTATCCGGCCCCAACAGATCGAGCCCGATTTCGAATCCTGCCCAGGAACCGGCGTATATCCACTGCGCTTCGTGTCCCGAGATGGTGCCGTCTGTCTTGCCTGCTTCGAGTTCCGCGTAGGTCGGGGGCGGGAGCGCCACCGACACCTCGTGCCATTCCCCATTGCGCATGTCGGTCGGTATGATCCAGCGCAAGCGGAAGGGGTTATTTCCGGCATCTCCGATATTCTCCGCGAAATCCTCGAGCTGAATCCCGAGGGCATGCTCATTTCCGCCGGACGAAGCGTTGGCCGGATCCACCAGAATGCGAAAATGGAGGACGTTCCCGGAGTCCCGGTTGGCCGTCATATCGCGAGGCATGCCGTCAGGAAGGTCAGTGGCGCCAAAACGAAACCCGTGGTATGCGTAGGTGCCCGGGCTGAGTTCCAGCACCTTGTTGGCGGCGTCTTTCGGATCGTCGACTACCTCGCCGCCGTCGACCCGTGGAATATCGAGATTCACCCCGTCCACGAAAAAGATGTAGTGATCGCCAAGCGCCGGAGCCTGCGCCTGGGCATTATGCGCAACGACGCCCGCGAAAAGCAGGGCTGCGGCAGCGCCTCCCGCAAAGCGGGCTATGAAACGGTGAACTGCACGACCGAAGAAATGGATGGTCTGGTGATTCTTAGCGGTATGCATAAGGACCTCGCTCAGGAAGGAAATGGCGTAGTAAGTTGTAAGATACCTATGGTGCAAGATTGACTATTTACGTGAAAATTTCATGTAATGCAATATTTTTCCATATAATGCCTGTCCATAGCTGTGGCATGTACATAACGGTTCTGTAGAGTATAGTTCTGTATAGCGCTGTATAGTGCTGTATTAGGCCCGTATCGGTTTCGTATAGGTCCGTATTGGTTTCGTATCGCAAGAAGAAAAAAACCATGAAAAAAAACCGCATCCGCAGGGTACGCACGATATTTCGGACAGGCATCCTGTGCATCGCAGGATTTGTTGCTGCTTTTCTCCTGATTCTTCCGGCACAGGGGCAAGGCTTTTTTCGAACCGAGGGTAGGCAGATCCTCAATCGGGACGGCGATCCCGTCGTCATACGCGGACTCGGGCTGGGCGGCTGGCTTGTGCCGGAGGGATATATGCTCCACATTTTCCCCCCCGATGGCGGCTCTCCGCGTTCCATCCGGGCACAGATAGCGAGCCTGATCGGCGAGAGCGGAGCGGATCGTTTTTTCGAGATATACCGGGCCAAATACGTCGCGGAAAAAGATATTGCGGCTATTGCCGAATGGGGATTCGATCATATTCGTCTGCCCATGCATTACAACCTGCTCTTCGACCCCGATACCGAAACGTTCATCGAGAGCGGATTTAAAACGATCGACGACCTTCTCGACTGGTGCCGCAAGTACGATATCGATCTCATTCTGGACATGCACGCCGCGCCCGGCGGCCAGAACCATGGCGAGATCAGCGACAGCGACGGCGTGGCCCGTCTCTGGACGGAACCCGACCCGTACCAGGACCAACTGGAGACCGTATGGGTGGAGATCGCCCGGCGCTACGTCGACGAGCCGCGCATCATCGGGTACGATCTGATCAACGAACCCGTAACGCCCGGCTGTCGCGACGGCGCAGCCACCTGTGCGCCAGGCAGCCCCAACGAGTGGACTGCAGAGGAACAATCGGAAGCCTTGCGCGCGCTGTACGTACGACTCATCGAAGCCATTCGCCAGATCGATACGAACCATATCATTTTTATAGAGGGGAATTACTACGCCACCACGTTCCCTCCGGAACTGGAAAACCTCCCCGACGACAATATCGTCTACGCCTTCCACAAGTACTGGAACGCCACGGACGTCGGCACCATCAACTATCTTCTGGATTTTAGCGAAAAAACCAACGTACCGCTCTGGCTGGGCGAATCGGGAGAAAACTCGAATCCGTGGTTCTTTGCGGTAACCCGGCTCGCGGAAAGACACGGGATCGGCTGGAACTGGTGGACGCACAAGAAAATAGCGACGATCACCAGCCCGCTTTCCGCGCCGTTTACGCCGGGCTTCGAGAATGTACTCAACTACTGGAACGGCAACGGGCCCCGTCCTGCCCCTCGGGCAGCCAGCGAGGGACTCTTCTCCATGGCGGAGGGGTTGGACCTCGATTCCTGCATCACGCGGCCCGGCGTCCTTGCCGCGCTTTTGGATCCGGATTACGCCACGCTGCGCAAGCCCTTCAAAGAGCATCCCATCCCCGGCGTCGTCAACGCCGTGGATTACGATATAGGACACGCGGGCACTACCTACCACGACAGCGATCTCATGCGGGTCGATGGACGAGACGGGGTCGGCAACCAGGGGTATGAATACCGAAATGACGGAGTGGATATCGAGAAATCCACAGACCCGGAAGGCTTCGAATATAATGTGGGGTGGATCCAAACGGGCGAATGGCTGACCTGGACCGTGCAGATCGAGAAGACGGGAATCTATGACGTCGAAATTCGCGTCGCCGCCGATGCGGCGGATAATGGCGGCGTCTTGTACCTTGCGCTGAACAACGAACGGCTTGGCGGCAATGTCGTTGCGCCCGTCACCGGCGGGTGGCAGACGTGGCAATCGGTATGGATGCGCGATGTGACGCTGCCCGCCGGCGAGCATATCCTGAGAATGAACGTGCGCAATGGAGGGTTCAACCTGAACCGGATGCGCTTTACGCTGAAGGAAGTCACCTCCGTCGAACAGGCGGACGAACTCCCGGAGGGAATGCGGCTGGAAGGAGCCTGGCCCAATCCGTTTTCCGGAGAGGTCAATCTGGCGTTCCGGACCGACCGACCCGTACGGGCCCGCCTCGAAATGGTGGACATGCTGGGACGCACCGTGTATACGCATGCCCCGGAAGCGTTCGGGACGGGAGAGCACACGTTGTCCGTGCGCGCCGACCTTCCGCCGGGCATGTATTTCTCACGCCTGTTTCTGGAAGACGGGGAACGCACGCACCTCCTGACAACGCCCGTAACGGCTATACCTTAAGGGCACTCTGATTAAAACCGCTTCGCACGCCTTTTTCCGGAAAACGGGAAACGCGGGGCCTCGCCCGTGCAACTATCTCCTTTTTTTTCCGTATCGCGCAAACAAGGACAGTGGTTCAGATGGGGCGGTAGTCGAGTAGTACGCGTCATAGCTCGCCATTTGACCCGTCAAAAAGGTTTCGAACAACCCATTTTCACCCTTTTATGCTTGCGACCGCGCGTATTCTGTGTTTTTTCATGCTGGGGATTGCAGCGATGACGCGTCTGGCCCCCGCAGGCTGGAGTCAGACGCACGCCCGCGTGCAGGACGTCTCCATGGAAGACCCCGCCGGAATACCGGTCGTTACCGCGACGGCTGCGACGGAGACTATACAGATAGACGGCCGGCTGGACGAATCGGCATGGGCGCAGGGGGTAATCGCCGACCGGTTTTTCCAGTTGGATCCCCTTGAGGGGATGCCAGCGACCGAACGCACCGAAGCCATCGTGCTGTACGACAGCGACGCTATCTATGTCGGCGCCCGCCTGTTCGACAGCGCGCCGGACTCGATCATAGCCCGTCTGGGCCGCCGCGATGCAAATCAGGAATCCGATTTTTTCGGCGTCATGCTGGACCCGTATCTGGATCGTCGCAGCGGATACTATTTCGGCCTGAACGCTGCCGGCACCCTCTATGACGGAGTGCTGATGAACGACAACAGCGACGATTCGGACTGGGACGGCGTGTGGCAGGGACGCATCCAGCGCACATCGTACGGATGGACGGCCGAGATGCGCATTCCCTATTCGCAACTGCGGTTCTACCAGCAGGACCGGTATGTGTGGGGCGTCAACTTCATGCGCGGCATCTCGCGCAAGCAGGAACGCGCGTATCTCGTCTACACGCCGAGCGACGAAAGCGGCTTCGTGAGCCGCTTCCCGGAACTGGTGGGCATTCGGGATATCAGCCCGAGCCGCCAACTGGAGATTATCCCTTACGTGACGTCGCGCGCCTCCTACGATCAAACGGCCGGCGAGGGCAATCCATTCAACGACGGCTCCGTGTACGGTCTGGATGGCGGCGTGGACGTACGGTACGCCCTGACGTCCAACCTGACGATGAACGCCACGGTGAACCCGGATTTCGGGCAGGTGGAGGTGGACCCGGCCGTCATCAACCTGAGCGATTACGAGACATACTTCTCGGAAAAACGTCCGTTTTTCGTCGAAGGGGCTTCCGTGTTCGGCGACTTCGGAATGGGCGGCCCCAGATTTAACCTGAGTTTTAACAACAGTCCGTCGTTTTTCTACAGCCGCCGCATCGGGCGTTCGCCCGCGGGCAGATTACCCGGTCATGCGTTTTCGGATATGCCGGACGGTACGCGCATCCTCGGCGCCACCAAGGTGGTGGGCAAGTTGGCCGGTAATTGGAACGTAGAGACCCTGCAGGCGCTCACGGGACGGGAGCATGCCCGGCTGCAGAGCGGAACCGGGGTGCGATCCGAAGCGGAAGTAGAGCCGACGACCTACTATGGCGTGTACCGCGCCCAGAAAGAATTCACGGACGGGCGCCATGGATTGGGCTTTATATCCACCGTCAACCAGCGGTTCTTCTCGGACGAGCGCCTCATGGACCAGATGAACAAGCGGTCGTTGAGCTTCGGCGTGGACGGGTGGACCTTCCTCGACAGGGAAAACACATGGGTCCTGAATGGCTGGGCCGGTTTGTCTCACCTCAATGGGACCGAGCAGCGGCTGCTCGATATCCAGCGCAGTTCGCTACATTATTTCCAGCGCCCGGACGTCGATCATGTCCGCATCGACAGTAGCGCCACGTCGCTGAGCGGATGGGCCGGACGAATTGGCCTGAGCAAGGAACGAGGACGCCTTACTTTCAGTACGGCCATTGAAGCGACATCCCCTTCCTTCGACGTGAACGACGCCGGTTTCCAGTCCGGCTCGGACGCCATCAATGGCCATATCGGATTGGGATACAGCTGGAACGATCCCACCCGCTTTACAAGGGACGCCTTTGTGCTTGCCGCCCTGTTCCGGGGCGTCGATTTCTCCGGGAATGCGTTCTCGACAGGCGCCTTTGTCTTCTCCCGCATCGAATTTTTGAATTACTACACCGCGTTCGGGCGCTTTTTCGCCACGCCGGAAACCATGACCAGGCGGCGCACGCGCGGCGGTCCATTGACGCTGGAGCCGGGGGGCGTGGGCATGGACGTATCCCTGTCTTCGGACCGGCGCAAGAAGTTTGTGGTCGGCCTGGGCGTGGATATGGAACGCGGGGAATCCGGAAAGGAAACGGGACTGGAAGTGGACATCGAGTGGCAGGCGGCGCCCAACATAGCCCTTGCCCTCAGCCCTTCCGTTTCATGGGAAACCGAAGAGACCCAGTGGGTCGGCGCCTTCGACGATCCGCTGGCTGCGCGGACGTTCGGAAAGCGGTACGTATTCGCCAAACTCGACCAGATAACCCTGGCGTCCACCGTGCGGCTCAACTGGACGTTTACGCCGGAACTGAGTTTTCAGTTGTATGCACAGCCGCTCGTTGCCGTGGGCGACTACTCGGAGTACAAGGAACTGGCCCGCTCGCGCTCCTATGACTTTGTGCGCTACGGGGAAGCAGGCTCGACGTTCGATGCGGAAACGCTGGTGGCGGATCCGGACGGACCCGGCGGACTTGCCGAAACCATTGAGCTTCCCAACCGCGACTTCAATATAGCTTCGCTCCGGGGAACGGCCGTGGCGCGCTGGGAATACCGGCCGGGCTCTACGCTGTATCTGGTCTGGACGCAGCAGCGATCCGACTTTACGAACGATCCCTATTTCGACTTCGGCCCGTCGTTCAATCAGTTGGCGACAGCGCCCATGCAGAATGTGTTCGTGCTGAAGATGAACTGGTGGTTCAGCTCGTAAGGATTCGAGCCGGAAGAAACGAATTATGCATTTATTGCATAGATCGGGGTACTTTTATTCGAAAAATGCATAGAAGGGATTATTCTCTCTGGGAAATTCGACATGTGCCCGGTCAGCTCCATCCGTCGCATCCCTTTCCTTGTCCTCTTGCTCGTCATCCTGGGAGGATGCGGTTCCGGTGCGGATGGCGGGAATGAAGTCACGGATTCATCCGAGTCGTTGCAACGTACAGCGCCTGTGTCGCCCTCGGCGGCGCGCTTCGTGCGATTGGCGCGGCAGGCGCTGGTCCGTCAGAACTACGTGCAGGGACTCGCCTTCGCCGACAGCGCAATAACGCACGCGCCTTTTGCCCCCGACGGCCACTTCGTGCAGGGGCTGATTTATTTCGAGTTGGGACGCATTGACGAAGCAGGGGCGTCCTGGCGCAAGGTGGAGCAAATACAGCCCGAGTACCCCGGACTTGCCCACAATCTCGGGAATGTGGCGTTCCAGGACCGTCGCTACCGCGAGGCGCTGACGTACTACACGCGCGAGACCGAGCGCAGCAACGATCCCAATCCGTGGCACGGGCTCGGCGGCACCCACGAGATACTGGGCAACGCAGCGGAGGCGCGGGAAGCCTATCAGCAGGCCGTTGCCGTCGATCCGGACTACATTCCTGCGTATGCCGCGCTTACCGACTGGTATGAACGCGAAGGCGACTTCAGCGCGGCGCTGGCGAATGCCCAGCAGGCTCATGCCCTCGATACGACCAACCTCGCATATCGTTACAAGGTAGGCGCCCTGCTCCGCCGCACGGGCGAACCGGCGACGGCGATTCCGCACTTGCGCGCCGTGCTGGAGGCGCAACCATGGAACTATCAGGCCGCCTTCTCGCTGGGCCAATCCTTACGGGATCTGGGGCGGTCGGACGAGGCCGCCACGATGCTTGCCCACGCTGACCGGTTGCGCGCGGAGCAACAGGACGTCGCGCGCTACGGGCGCGAAGCGCGAACCACGCCCGAAAGTTTCCAGACGCAATTGATCTATGCCGATGCATTGCGCCGCTCGGGCCGGCTGGCGGAAGCGCTCAAGGTCTATAATGTCGCACTCAGCCTGCGCCCGCAAAATCTGGCGCTGCAAGCCAACATCGCCACGCTGTATGCGCAAACGGGGCGGCATGCCGAAGCCGAAACGTTGTTCAACGAGGTGTTGCGCATCGACTCGACGCATGCCGAGGCATGGGCTAATATGGGTTTGCTGTACCTGAGTACGGGGCAGCTCGTAAAGGCGGATACCGCGCTGCGTCGCGCATTCCGCTACGGCGAGGGCAACCCTGCGGTAGAGGCGGTTCGGGAGCGGCTTGGCCAGCGCCGGTGAATCTTTTCAGGGGCGCGCTCCGCCGGACGTCATTCCCGAGTGGCGCCGTCGGACTCCGTCATTCCCCGTCGAGTGTCATGATCCGCTCAAACAACAGGCTGTCCGTCGTCACGGTTGCCTGATCGTAAAGTCGTCGGAGAAGACGGTACTCGTTGTAACGCGGCGCCACGACGCGCAGAAGCGAATCCCTCGCAGCCGCATACGTGGTTGCCGGTTCCGAGCGACGTTGCTCCACGCGGATCAGGGCCCAGGCCCCGGAAGCCTGGCGGGCAAGCATCGGCTGCTGAACGGGGGCCTGCCGAACCGCCACGGCCCATTGAGGCAGGGTATCCAGACTCGCCTCGGTATACTTGACATACTGTGCGTAGTCCGGCGCCCGCGACGGGTCGGATGTCAACAGAGCCTGCGCTGCTTCCGCTTCCGGCTGCGTGGCGAAAGAGATGGTCCAGAAATCGGCGGTCCAGCGACGCTGCCGGGACGCGGGACTGCGATCGAACGCGGCGCGCAGATCCGTTTCGGGAATCGCGGAGGGCGGGTTCGCGCGCAGGGTGTCCCGGATACGCCGGGTAAGTTCATGGCGGCCTTTGCGCTCCACTTCAGCGGCCACCCGCGGGTCGTTACCCAGTCCTTGACGCAGACCGGCGCGGAAGAGTGCGTCATTGCGTAAAGCGCGACCCACGGAGGCCGAAGTACGGGTACGCGCTTCGGAAAACGGCAATTCGGACAGCCAGAAATAGTAATCGCCCGCCGTAAAGGCAATAGTCTCGCCCTCGAATGTATAGGTGGCCAGCGGGGTATCCGGCGTGAGTTCCTCGTGTAATGCGCGCAGATCGGGCCGCGCGGTTTCCGGGTCCATGTTCAACTCCACGGGGGCCGGCGCCACACGGTTTTCGAGGCGCCGGATCGCCTGCGCAAGACTGAGGACAGCAGGCGCGTCGACCTGTACGTCCAGCCCTTCCATGAACGCGCGTACGAAGCGATCGCCTTCGAGCCGCCGCGTGCGAAGCGCAACCTGGGTCGTTATCCCTTCCTTGCGATTCAGGTATTCGGATTCCATGACGATGGGCGTGCCCATTTTTTCTTCCGCCCGGATGATGTGGTAGCCGTAGCGCGAACGAACCGGTTCCGATATCGCCCCGACGTCAAGTGCGAACGCCGCTTCGGCGAAGGCGTCGTCCACCTGAAAGTAACGGATGGGACCCAGCATGCCCGCCGACGAATCGACGGTAGAAAGGTTGTAACAGACGGCCGCTTCTTCCAGAAAATCGCGGCCTGCCAGCAGCCGCGCATGGGCGGCTTCCGCTTCGGCGGGGTCGCGGTAAAAGAGATGCCGCGCGACGACCTGCTGTTTCGACCGGACAAATGCCCGGCGTACTTCGGCGTCGTCGATGGGCGGCAGGGTTTCCAGAAACGCCGTTTCGAAGAAGCGCCCGCCGACAGCCTGCCGCCGCGCGCGCTCGACGATGGATTGGAACGCGCTATCCGCCCCATAGTCGCGTCGCGCCGCTTCGTCGGCCAGCAGGGATGCGTCTGTCAGCGCGGCAAGGTGCAGATAGCGGTTGGCGGGTGTGTCGTTCTGCCCCGTGGAGATGAGGAAAGCCACGTAGGACGTCTCGAAATCGCCCACGGTAATCGGTACGCCGTCCGCGGTCGTCACGACGCGGTCACGTTCGTCCGGCGGCGCTTCGCGCATACAGGACGCCATACTCAACGCCAGAAGAAGACCCCATCCCCACAGACGCCACGACATAGCCAATCCCTCCGCCTTCGAGCCCAAGGATACTCTGATCAAAACCACTTCGCTCAGCACTTTACTTTCACGCGTAAACGACGTTATGATTCCATCGTTGGAATCTGCGAAAAACACTGAGGTTTCGGACGTCGCGAGCGTGAAGCGCCCTTCGGGAGGGTGCGAGGGGCACGCTGGCTGTGTCATTCCTCATTATGCGGGGCCTGCCGCACTGCTTCGTCATTCCTTGCCGACGCACCACGCTCAGCTTTGCGGACTTAATCAGTGTATCCTTAATAATATATCCGCAGGTCGACCATCTGGGTCCCGCCGAGCAGATCGAACGGGATATAGGCGAAGTCGAAACCGAAGCGAACAGCGCTCACGCGCACGTCGAGTCCCACGCCGAAGGTCAAGTGGCTGTCCACATTGTCGATGAACGCATCCTTGTAGCCTGCGCGCAGGTCGAGATTGAATGTGCGGGAACCGTAGTGGAGTTGTGCACCCAGATCGCTGTTGAGGTTGTTGTCGTTGCCCTGGTTGGCGTCGGCCAGCAACTGGAGTTCCGTATTGAACGCCAGCGGAATGGGAACCATGACGCCGAACTTGAACGCCAGCGGCAAGTCCCATCGATCCATATCGATACGGGCCGGGATATCGGGATTGTTGCCCGCCGTGGTCTGGTCGATATCCACGAACACTTGTCCGTTAATCCCCCGCATCTGCATCTTGTTACCGAAATTCTGGATGGATGCGGCGATATTCATGCCGTTCAGGTAACGCGTTTCCAGAATGAAGCCGAAATCGAATGCGATGGCGGAGGCGCTCATGTCGCGTATCTGCTGGCGGACGTACTTGACCGTTCCGCCGAAATAGAACGCTTGCGTGAGCGGCTGCGCATACGTCAGGCCCAGGCTCATATCGTTCGACGAAAACGTTTCTCCGGTACCCTCCGGAAAGGTCACCGTGCGCACCTTCATATCCCCGTAGTTGACGGTAGCGATACTCAATCCGACGGCGCCGGTGCTCATGACAGGCACCACGACGCCCGCCGCATTGTACCTGATGTCGGCAAGCCATTCGTAGTGCGTCAGGAAAACGTTGCCGCGATGCATATCCGCATACGGGCGGGCCGCGCCCGCCGGATTCCAGAACAATGCGTCGCCGCCTGTAGCGAGCGTGGTGTAGGCATGGCCCAGCGCCTGCCCGCGCGCGCCCGTGCCGAGTGTCAGAAAGGGCACGGCCGTGGTCCCGGCGCGGCTCTGCGCAGAAACGTTCGGCACGTTCAGCAACAACACCAGAAGGAAGGGCAAGATTCGTCGCATAAGCATGGTGCAGGTCGATGAAATCCCCTATTTAATCAGCGCAAACTTGCCGACATACTCTCCTATATCGGGAGCGTCCACGTGAAATATGTATACGCCGAAAGCTATGTCCTGCTGGTCCTCCGTGCGGAGATCCCAGAACTCTGCCCCGTCCGAGAGAAATCCGTCGTGTTCCAGTGTTTTGATGAGTTCGCCCCGGATGTTGAATATCTTGATGGTGCACTTCTGGGGCAAGTTGATGAACTGCACCCGGCGTTCGCCGCGTCCTTCAATCTGGGAGCGCGGCTCGAAGGACGAGGCGCCCACGTACGGATTCGGTACAACGGCGATCCGGTCCAGCACGCCCCGCGCCAGATCCGTATCTATAGTGGATGGTTTGAGCGAGAACTGGAAAAAGTCGCCGGTGGCGAACGGGCGGCTGACGGAGATGCGCAACACGTCGCCGGGACTTGGCGCTGTGGAGTTACTCCCGCCGGAGAAGCTGACCCGGTAGCGGAAAAGCCGCGGACTCCTGCTATCGTAGCGTTCAAAGATGATGAGATCGTCCCCGAAGTCGAATTCGCCGCTTGCGTTGCGATCGTCGATCAGCATGTCCGCGGGCGTCCGCCTGGTTGCATTGACGGCAAAGATCGGTATTTCTTCACGCAGGTAGCCGAAGACCCGAGGCGGAGGAAGGTAAAGCGAATCCGCCGGGTCTACCCATCGCAGTTCGTAGTCCCATGCCGCGATTGAATAGGAGGCCGTCGAATCTTTGCGGATGTTTGCCACCCAATCGGTCGAGAAGCCGTCCAGCGTCGTGGGATCCGGACTGAACAGTTCGTTCGCCGTTCCTGCATTCGAAACGTAGCCCGTGCGATCTTCGTCCAGGACAACGAGCGTGTCGTTGGCGAACGAAATCGTGAACCCCTCGATGGGCGGTGTGACATCGGTGAATCGGGCGGGGCCGAAAACGACCTTACCGTCCGAGAGACGCATTACCTGGTATCCGCTCGTGTTGTACAGGTCCGTATTGATCGAATCGGGGGTATCGAAGAATTCGACGCGGTAGAACGTGTCGAAATCAACAAGCTCCTCCTGGAAAATACTTACCGAAATGGAGCCGGTGCCAATGCCGCCGTTCACCTTTTCAAGGCTTTCATTCGCCCCTCCCTGGACGTAGCCCGCCGGCTCGCTACGCGGCGTCACCACGGCCGCGTTCTTCGTGAACCCCGTGATATTTCCGGCCTGGGTAGCGCTGATCCGGAAGGTGTTTTCCTGGGGATCGATATTGCCTACCCCCCGGTCGTACGCCACCAGCACATAGTAGTACGTGAGTCCGTTGGTCACGTTTTCATCCACATAGAAATATTGCAGGCCGGTATCGTCGCCCATGTAGTACACCGCAGTGCCTTCAAGCACGGTTCTTGGACCGTGAATCCCGTTCTTCAGATCGAACTGGGCGATGGGTTCGAAGAAGGTGCCCTCCCCGCCGACATCGGTGATATTCCTGGAGTCGCTCAGCAGAATGTCCGTCCCCCTGTACAGCTTGAAGCCCTCGAAGTCGAACTCCTGAGAGAACCGGTCGAAACTGGCTACGGCGACCGTGTCCCAACTAAGGACGACGCGGCCGTCTCCAGGAACCGCGCTGAGCGTCGGAGTGAACGGGGGCTGTGCGAACGTGTAGTCGGCGTTGAAAATACTCTGCACCGTACGGCGGTTCTTAAAGAAATCGCGTTCGTCGGAACCGAATATCCACGCCGTGGAGAAAAAGTCGGTGCTCTTCGGCGGGAGATTGACCGGGCCGGAGGAAAACAGGAGAAACGGCTCGATATCCGCTTCGATCACGTCCGGCGTGGTCCCGAGCGGGAACTGCGCCACGTTGAAGAGCCGATCCCACATCCAGTCGTCGTCGCGCAGGTTGTCGCCGGATTCGTAGAAGGGGCGCGTGTTCAAATCGAAGCCGGTCAGGCCCACCTGATCCGATTCGTCCACGTCCAATTCATCGAAGTTGGGTTCTCCGATGGTCGGGACGCCGTCTGCTTCTCCGGTGTCGGGACCGGGGTATCCAAGGTCGAACGGTCCAAGGCCGTCGCGGCCCAGGTCGTTATTTATCCGCTCGCCGGCGTCCCACTGCCCGTTTTCGTTCGTGTCCGTATATCCGACCCAGTCCATGTTTTCGTCGCCCGTCCACCAGCGGCCCGCCAGATACGCCGGGCGCGACTCGATGGAGCCGTTGGTCCGAACGAAATCGGCTACATTGAGCGTAGCCATGGCAGCGCCAAGAATTTCAGCCGATCCTTCGATAAGGATGCCGGGACCGCCGAAACGCGACTCGTCGGTCATGCCGTCCTCGTCGTTGTCCAGTCCGTCGAAGGCGCGCGCCGGACTTTCCAGAAAAGCAAACCCCGTATAGCCCAAGTCGTACGTCCCGCCCGAAGCACGCGTCCCGATGCCGTCCTGGTCCCAACCGTACGCCACATCCTGAACCGGATCGTACGCGCCGACTTCGTCCCCTTCCTCGTTGCCGAGACCAAAGTCCATGATTTGCGCGAAATACAGGCGATCATGGTCCGTCTCTCCCCGATTGAAGAAACGGTACAGAATGAACATGATGTCTTCCGCGAGGATGTTCGCCCACTGGAAAATGCGCACCTGGTTGAGCATGCCGAGACCGCCTATCGTAGAGTCGGACGGACTTGGATAATACACGCCGAACTCGCTGTTGGGATTATTCGTGACAGGGTCTATGGCATACTCCATGTCGGAGTGATCGTCTATCACGTAATAGCTCTCCAGGTCTGCGTTGAACACGCCCTTGCCGAAAAAGCCGTTCCACGCCGCCACGGAGGGATCATCGTCGATCTCGTCGTTTCGCCAGCCGGGGTCGTCGGGGCTATCGAGGCGGTCGGGCCAGAATACGGGCCACGACGTGGGGTCGGAGCTGATTGCAGGCGTCGGGGTCCGGGTCAGCGCGATGGGGTCGAGGCGATCAGGATTGTTGAATCCCGGCAGGGGCAGCCAGCCCCAGAGTTCGCCGGAAGGCCCGGTCCGTTTGCCAAAGTCCCGATAGGTGAGAATGAACGGATTCAGCGTGGTATCGGTCTGCGCGTCCAGGTAGAAGCCGCGGCTTTGCCACTTGAGCCGCTCGCCGGGCACCTGTCCGGCCACGATGGCGCCGATGCCGTCGATGTGCCGGCCGCCGATCCCCCTCGGCCAGACTCCCCACGGCAGGTCGTTCCACCTGGAGAGTTCGCCGTGGTTGCGAAAGTTGGTTTCGATCAGGTTCCCGTCCAGAATTCCGCGAGCGATGAATTCTTCCGCGCCGCGCAGGTTATCGGGGATGGCCTCGGCGTTTTGCGCCATTGCCACCCTCGCGCCGGTGAAACCAAAGACCGCGATGGCGACGGCAAGCAGCCGCGACAGGCTCATCGGCGAAAAGGAACGGGTAGCAAACATAATGGAGTATGGTTGCGTCGGGCGTCGGGCCCGTCGCTAAAATCGGTAGTTGAGTCCAAGGCTGATCCTGCGTGGCGCGCCGAAGAATTCCTGCCGGTAGAACCACTCGTCGATGGTGTTCAAGCCGCCCACTTCGCCGCCCGTACGCCGGAGCCGCTCCAGTTCCACGGACTCGTCGGCACGGCCCGTGTCGGAATACACGTTGACTTCCTGCTCCACATCGAACAGGTTCTGCACCTGCAGAAAGAGTTGGATGTCCGGACCTACAAAAGGCGGCTTATAATACGCTCGTACATCCGTGCCGTAGATAAGGGGCCGGGCCGCGTTGTTTTTCAGGTTCGATACGACCAGATCACGGATCGTGGTGTACGGGGTGCCGCTCTGCAGGCGGTTGATGAATGTCAGGTTCAGCCCATCGACCGGGTTGACCGTGATCGTGTTGTTGAGTACATGGCGGCGATCCCAGTCGAGACGAACCAGCGAAAGAATGGCTTCCAGGCCCGATTGCTGGCGTCCGAACGCCTCCCCGGGACTCGACGATGTTCCCTCGGCGAATTGCAACGTATAGTCCAGCGTCCAGTTCAGCCGTCCGCCAGGACGCTGGAAAAGCGAGAAGGTCATGCCGCGAATCGTGCCAAAGTCGCGGTTGATCCAGCGAATGGCGAAATCGCCGTTGGGATTGCGCAGGATCTCCTGCCCGGTCAGGTTGCGTACGTCTTTCGAGAAGATCGTCAGTTCCAGGCCGATATCGTCCGTCAGCCCCTGCTGAAGCCCCACTTCGAAAGAGAGCGTGCGTTCGGGTTTGAGGTTCGGGTTGCCGAAACTGTTCGAACTCGAGGTCGGATTGATCTCGTACTCGGGATTGGAATACAGGATACTGAACGCCGGCACCTGAAAGAACAGCCCCGCAGAAAATCGCATCACACCTGTCGATGAGATAGGGAATGCGATACCCAGGCGCGGGCTGAACTGGTATTCGGCAGGGGTTTCCTGCCGGTTCGAAATCAACGTGGACGGATTGGCGGGATCGGGGATTTCCGTCAGATTCGCCTGCTGCCAATCCATGGGGATCAGATAGTCCGGGTCAAAATAGTCGAAGCGGAGCCCCACATTCGCGATCAGGCCCGTGAATTCCATCTTGTCCTGGATATACGCCGAGAATTCCCTCGGGGAAGTCTTCAGGCTGTTGTCGCTCCACATGTCGGGCGACGGCTGGGGCAGGTTACCTGTCCGGAACGACTTTTCAATGCCGAAGTCGCGATTGTCCAGGGTGTGTAGCCGGAGAAGAAAGCCCGTCTTCACCAGGTGCACCCGGTCCACCTGCCGAGTATAGTCGCCGACGACACTATGGGTGGCCGTGAGTTGATCGCTCGTGTTCATGTCGTTGCCGCCCACCGCAAAGGCAAACTGGCCTTGCAAGGAACTCAGTTGGCTCGACTGGTAGCGGGAGTCGGTCGGGTCTTCATACAGGCGTACATCGGTTTTGTCGTGCAGGTAGCTATACGACAGGTTCGCGAACGACCGGTTATCGACCGTCCAGCGCAGCCCCGCGATGTGTGTCTGGTTCAGAAATTCGACCTGGTTGATTCCGTCGGGGACATACTTACGGAAGTGACTGAACGGGTTGAATGTGCCCCCCTGGAAAAAGAAGTTGTAATCCACCTTGAATTTCGGCGTGACCTGAAAGCCGAAGGTGCCGTTGACGGACAGGCGTTCCGTATTGTTACGCGGGGTAAAATTACCGTCCCCGGTCGATTCGACGAGCCAGGCTCCGGGTGGAAGCCCGGTGTTCAGGTTCGACGACGAGTCGGATGGCGAAAAAAGGTTGCGACCGATGAAATGGGAATTGTCCCGCAGGTAACGCACAGACGCCTGCAGGCCAAGCCTGTTTCTGAGTATGGGTCCGCCAAGCGACGCCTGGGCATCAATGATGTTGGGGAATTCGGCGGCTTCGGTGTAGCTATAGCGCTCCGGCACAAAATCGGAGGGAGCAAGAAAAGAGCCGGGGTCGGTCGTACGGTTAAGGAACTCGATCTCGCGGTTGCTAACGATAGCGCCGGTGTAACTGAGGAAGGAACCGGCCCAACGGTCGGGCAGGTCTTTCGTAACGATGTTAACCACCCCCGACAGAGCCTGGCCATACTCGGCGTTGAAAACACCGCTGATGACCTCGAGGCTCGACACCATGTTTTGTTCTACGTCGAACGAGGCCGTCTGGCTGAATGCATTGTTGATGGGCACCCCGTTGACGAGATAGGCCACTTCGCCGATCCGCCCACCCCGAAAATGGCCATCCACCACCCCGGCTTGCAGGTTTATGGCGTCGCCGATGTTGGTGATTGGCAATGCCGCGAGTTGTTCGCCGTCGACAACGGCGGTGGTGGTCGTGCGATCCATCTCGACAATGGGGCGCTCCGCAACCACGATCACCTCTTCACCCTGAATGACTTCCTCGCGCAACGCAAAGTCAACGGTGACCGTATTGTCCGGAACGACCTTAACGTTCTCCACCGTCACTGTCGCAAAGCCGATGAAAGAGGCCTGCACGGCATACGTCCCGGGTGCTACGTTGAGAATAAAGTAGTAGCCATCCGCGTCGCTGCTCGTGCCCTGTATGGTGCCGGCGATAACCACGTTGACTCCCGGGAGGGGTTCACCCGTGTCGGCCTCTGTGACGCGACCGGCTATTTTCCCGGTTGGTCCCGACGGAGGGGCAGGCGCAAGCGGTAGGTAAAAAGACCCGTTGGCCGCTTTGCTGCCAGCAGGGTCCGCAGACGCCACTGCGGGTTGCAGCGCGATCATGCATGTAACCAGAAGCGGGGTTACTATGCACAGACGACCGGGCAAAAATCGCAAGCAATGGGTCATGGCAACAAGAAAAGTATCGACAACCGGAGGCGCATCTTGAAACAAGGATAGCGGTTAACGCTCATTTGAACAACATCATTCGGTTCGTCCAAGCAAACGCGTTGGCTGCTTCGAGCCTCAGAGCATTGACCTGTAATTCTTTTCGGCTGAAGTCTTGAAAGACTTGATTCTTAACAGTAAGGCAAACCAAGGTGACATGCAAAGTCAAAAAATAAAACAGATGCATATCTTCAATGGGTTGCCCGGATATTCATTTGTTGCCCCGCCGGTACAGATGTACGTGGAATATTATAAACACACTTCATCGTTAGCGATATTCCCGAATAGACGGGGTTGAGGGTGATTAACGGTCCGTGCGAAAAGGCGCTGCGGGCAACCCTTCCTGATTATAGAGATTGGCGCGGTCGGGATTGTCGGCCCACGCATACCGTACGGCCACGGGATTCATAACCGAATCACTCGATACCACCACCGTCTCGCCCTCGATACGGGCGTCGGCCCATACAAAGTGTCCGTCAGCCCCCGCTATGGAGAATCCCCCGGGTTGCGACGATCCGCGGGCGACAAGACCCGAGCCCGTGTGATCGAAAGACAGGATCACGCGGTCGCCCTCCACGATATGGTCGCGATAGAGCGGCCCGGAATACACCAGGTCCTCTCCGTATGCAAGATGCCGGGCAGCCAGGGCAAGACGCAGGCCGACGTCCTGCTTGTTGCGCGGATGGATGTCGTCCGCCTCCCCGATATCGATCGTTATGGCCTGCCCGACATTGGGCAGCGCCAGGGTAGCCGACTGCGATTCGCGCAGGAGCGCCCAGTTACTATCTCCCGGCTCCAGAGGAGCGGCACGGAAACCCGCGAGAGAAACGAACAGAAAGGGCGCCGTATCGTTGCCCCAGGCGGTGCGCCAACTGGATATCAGGGACTGGAACTGCATGGCGTACCGTTCGGCGTCCTCTGCGTTGCCCCCGTTGGATTCGCCCTGATACCAAAGGAATCCCGTAATCGGGAAGGAGAGCAGCGGGTGAATCATCTTGTTGTACAACAACGTGGGCTGGTGATTGGCCCTTTCCTCGCCGCCTTCTTTATACTCGTTGAGCAGTCGGGTAATCTCTTCGGAGTCCATCATCAGAGCGTCCGGCTCCAGCCATGCCTCGATGCGACTGCCTCCCCAAGAGGTGTTGAGAATGCCCACAGGAACGTCTACCGAGGTGCGCAGCGCACGAGCGAAATAGTAGGCCACGGCGCTGAATTGCCCCACGTGGCTTGAATCGGTCGGATGCCATTCCCCGCCCGCCAGCGTCGATTCCGGTGCATAAGCCCACGTACGAGGCACTTTGAAATGCCGAATGTGCGAATCGTTGGCGGAGCGTATCTCGTTCGCTGCATTTGCGGAATTGGCGACGGTCCATTCCATGTTGGACTGCCCCGAGGCAATCCACACGTCGCCGAACCAGACATCCTGTATGTCCAGGGTCCGGTCTCCGGCGGATATCGTCAGCGAATGGGGCCCGCCGGCCGCGTGAGGCTCCAATGCGCCTCGCCAGGTTCCGTCCGACCCTGCTTCTGCTTCCTGGAGCATGCCATCGAATGAAATGGTCACAGGCGTTCCGGGGGGCGCCGTTCCCCACACGGGAACCACAGCGTTTCGCTGCAGGACCGCACCCTCCGAGAAAAGGCGGGATACGGTGAACGCATCGTCCGGATTGGATTGCCCGTAGGCGATACCGCTCAAGGAGACCATGCAGATCAGGAGCAGGGCCTGCATAAAGTGGAGGGTTTTTCCGGGTCGGGAAATCATGGTAGTATGGTGTAGTTGAATAAGAGTAACCGGAGAACGGATCTGCAAGGGCTTTTACCTGCGCTGCCAGGGCACCTTGCCCGCTTCCTGGATATATCCCCGCAGCGCAACAGCAAGCCGACGGAACACATCCGGTTCCTCTGCGGCGAGATCGGTTGTTTCGAGCGGGTCCTCTTCAAGATTGTAGAGCTCGAGCGGGGTAAAAGGGCTGTTCTGGAGAAGCTTCCACGGGCCATGACGGACCGCTTCGATGGTCTTTCCATTGAAGCGCAAGTTCCCTTCCCGCCTCGAGAAGAACAGATATCGTTCCTCCCAGGACTGGTCTTCGCCATGCAGCGTCGGCAGAAAGCTCCTGCCGTCGATGAAATGGGTCAGCCGAGCGCCGGCGGCATCCAGCAACGTCGGATAGATATCCATGGTCAGGGCCGGATAATCGGAGGCGGACCCGGAGGCGACCACACCCGGCCATACCACGGCGGCCGGGACGCGAAGACCGCCTTCGTACATGCTTTGTTTGCCATCGCGGAGCGCACCGTTATTGGCTCCCACGTTGAGCTGTCCGCCATTGTCGCTGGCAAACACGATCAGGGTGTTCTCCGAATACCCGTTTGCCTCGAGGGCTTCGAGAACATGTCCGATGCCGTCATCCATATGCTCGATCAGCGCCACCAGTCTGGCCCGATCTTCATCGAGGCCGGGTTCGCGCGCCTGGACTCGCTGCAGCCACGATTCCGGGGGCTGGATGGGCGTGTGCGGGGCATTGTACGCCAGATACAGAAAGAACGGGGCGGACGACGCCGTACGACTTTCGATGTAGCGCACCGCCCAGGAAGAGAACAGGTCCGTAGCATGCCCCTCCGGCGTGATCACCTCGTCATTCCGCCGCATATAATTGATGCCTTGCCGACGATGGTCATAATAATCATCCATCATGTCCCCGAGGAATCCCTCGAAGAAATCGAACCCCCGGTCATGAGGACGGTCGGGCGCGGTCAATCCAAGATGCCATTTCCCGATCATGGCCGTATGGTATCCCTTGCGCCTGAGCATTTCCGGAAGCAGGATGACGTCTTCGGAGAGCGCTCCCCAGCTATCCTCGGCACGGGTCCGGATGACGCCCGGCACCCCGGCCATCGGTGGATAACGGCCCGACAAAAGCGAGGCGCGCGTGGGCGAACATACCGAGGAGTTGGCGTAAAACCGGTCGAAGCGCATGCCTGATGCGACCAGACCATCGATAGCCGGAGTATGCATATCGGTCGCGCCGTAACTGGAAAGGTCGCCATAGCCGAGGTCATCCACGAGAATAACGACGATGTTCGGCGGCCCTGTCTGAGCAGATACGCGACCCGCAGAGACGATCGCCAACAGGACGGTGAGGACGGTGAGCACAATGCAACGCTTCATGGCAGGAAGAATGGGAGATAGATCGGGAGGGGTCTCTTCATCGATTCGCTGGCAATCCTTCGACCATCTCAAGGGTATAGGGGTGCCGCTGGGGCCTGGATAGCATGGCATTGGCTTCGTCGTCGTCCTTAAAGCGTTCGTTGTCCGGATCCCAGTAGAGGGTCCGGGGAAGTTTCATTGCGATGTGGGCAATCAGACAGGCGCTGGTGGACCGGTGGGCTACATCAACCGGCGCCACCGTGATCTCCCGACTTTTAATACACTGCACCCAGTTCGTGTGTTGTTCCTCACTTGTGTACAGATGAATTCCGTCGGGGCCTATTCGGGAATTCAGGATAGCCGGGTCGCTCGCCATCAGCGGAGGCAGCCACTGCCCCGAAACCGGATCGCTGCTGGTTACCGACCCGCTCCGCGTCACAAAAATCCAACCTTCCTCCCCCTCAAAGCGAACGCCATTGGGAAATTTGCCGGAGATCAACATGGTGACGCCGTTGGCGTATTTGGCCTCCACGTTGAAATCGCCATGCACGTCCCACAGCCCTCCGGTCGCAAACTCGGCCTGGGCCTGTATCTCTATCGGCCCGGTCAACTCGGTACCCATCCCCCAATGGGCCGTATCGACGTGGTGGGCGCCCCAGCCGGTAATCATTCCGGCGGAGAACTGCTCGCACCGCAACCAGCCCGGACGGGAATATCCCTCCGGCAACACGTACCCGGCGGCGGACGTTCTGTCCAGCGGATGCACGCGGTCCAGAGTATAAGGTACCTCCGGCGTCGTGCCCACCCACTTGTCATAATCTAAAAAGTCGGGAACCGGCATCGGCGTGGGATCGCCTCCCGGAGGATCGCCGGGAAGCCCTACGCGGACGGTATGCAGCGCCCCGATCCGACCATTGCGTACCAACTCGCAAGCCCACTTGAAATGAGGCCAGGGGTTTGTCGAGCGCTGTTGACTGCCTACTTGAAACACCGTGCCCAGCCGTTGCAGGTTGTCGCGCAGGATCTGGCCTTCTTCAACCGTCAAGGAAAAGGGTTTTTGCAAATAAACGTCCTTGCCGGCTATCGCGGCTTCGAGGGTGGGCAGGAAGTGCTGATGGTCCGGCGTGCTGATTACGACGGCGTCGATGTCCGATTGGGCAAGCAACTCGCGATAATCCTGATACATCCGCACATTCACATGCGACAAGCTGCCCCGATGCATGGCGTACCACTGCTCGACGTACCGCTTGCCTTCCTCCATGCGTTTCGTATCGAGATCGCACACCGCCACGACGCGCACATCGTCATGCTTGAGCACTTCCGGCAGGTCGTGGCCCCTGGCGATCCGTCCACATCCGATCTGGGCAATGTTGATGATGTCATTCGGTGATCTGCTGCTCCCCCCGCGCCCGTATCCGGAAAAGGGCGTACTCGCGGACATCGCAACCAGGCCTGCCGTACCCAGAACGGATCGTTTCAAGTAATCCCGCCGTGAAATTCCCCGGCCTTTCGTGTTGTGTTCGTTGTGGTCCATGACGCCTGAAGTTTGTTGATGCTCAGGGGGAAATTCCACCGACAACCCATTGAATCCCGCCTAAAATGTGCCGCATAAACCTGGGGTCTTCATAATGCTCCGGCCTGTGACCCAGGGCCGTATACCATTGACGGCCTCCGTCGAACTCCTGATACCAGGCCACCGGAAAGCGGTCGCCAAACAACGTTCCCGGAAACTGTTCTTTTTCCTCATCCGAGACCGTAGCCAGATCGGCCGCCAATAGTACCCGGATGCGGGGATTGATCTCTTTCAGATAATAGCATTCGTCGTCCTCAATCTCCCAGGCATCGGGCAGGAAGGCTGTCGAAGGATGGGTTCGGTCCACCACCTCGACCATAAAGTCCTGCAGGGGTGCATGGCGTTCAAAATTGCCGCCAAGAAGTTTGGAAAACCAGGGCCAGTCCCTTTCCGAACCGCTGGCGGAGTGGATACCCACGAAGCCGCCCCCGTTCCGGACATACGATTCGAGCGCCCGCCGCTGCGCGTCGGTATCGAAGGCTTCGTTGTTGGTGTTGGAAAAGACCAGCGCGTCGTACCGCTTCAGGTTTTCTACGGTAAACAGCGCGGGGTCCTCCGACGCCGTTACTTCGAATCCGTATTCGGCTCCCAGCCCCTCGAGAGCTGCCACGCTAAAGGGAATGTTTTCATGCACGTACCCCTCGCCGTTCTTCGTATAGACCAGCACGTTGGCCCCTCTGAGAGCCCCTGTCGGATGGACCTCGACGCGGGGCGGATTGGCAAAATCCCGCCAGTACCGCTCGGCCAATTCCGCGTCGATGGTTCCATCATAGACCAGCATGCGGTATTGTAAGGCGTACGAGTTGCCTGGCCTGAGCTCCCAGTCGCTTTCCTGAGCCGGGTTGAAATTGATATAGACGTTTTCGACCCCCCCATTCTGTCCGACAGGCCATATTCGCAAGTGCTCCGGGAAATTATAATTTCCGGGGTGGGTCATAAACAAAATACCCGAGGCGCCGGCCGCCGCACCGGAAACGCCGTGTACATCGATCCAGCGTGCGCGGGTCGCATTGGCGTTGCTCTTGTCGAAGCCCTCGGAGGTGAGCAGCGTGGCCGTCTCGTCGTTCCATGTCTCCGTAGCACGCAGGCTAAAGCCCTGATAGCGATACGCTTTGATGGTCAGTGGCGCGTCGGTAGCCGGATTCAGCGTAGAGACGAAATCGATCAACCAGACCCTTCGATCAGTATCCGCATTCCAGACCTTTACCTCCCATTGTTCGTTGAGCGCTACCTTCGCTTCGCCGCTGCTAAAATCAACATGGTCCAGCAGTGCCTTGAATCCGCCAAATAGCGGTCCCGCCGTACGTTCCATCACCTGCTTTGCCCGGACGGTGCCCTGCCCGTCCGCCAGGTTCCAGAAATCGACGCTGCGCCCCTCGAATTCGGTGCGCGTCCAGGGATTCCAGAGGCCGTAATGGTGATAATGATCGGGGGGTTGGATGCGAGAGAGTATCTCGCCTTCCGGCGACCAGATCGGATGGATAAAACCGCTGCGGTCGTATATCTCATCCACGCCTTCCGGGACTCCTTGAAACGTATAGCGGTAGGCAAGGACCGGTTTATCTCCTATTCGCACCTGCAAGTTTTCCCCGTCATCCTCCACCTGTACCGGTCCGGCCCCACCAGGCATTCGGCGTTCTTCAACCACTCGCAATTCAAAATTCCGGACCGCACCCGGTGGGGTTTCTCCGTCGAGGATCCACGTCATGCGGCTGGACATGCCTGGATCGAGTTGTGACGCGACGGGCAGGTCCTCTCCCCCGGTAATCTCGAAGAGTTGCAACGCACCGTCGTGCAGGCGGAGAGGCACTCCTTGCAGGCTCGCTGTAACCGGTACGTTTACCCGCTGATGTTTACCGGCATGGACGGAAAACGCGGCAACTGCTTTGGATTGGGCCTTGACGAAAGGCGCAGAGACCAGAAGCACCAGGGATGAAAGCAACCAAAGAGGAAAAACAGCGCTGGAGCGTTTCCTTTTCCAGGCGTCGACGCTTTGACGAACCGTGCAGGCATGTTCGGGCGCTGCGTCCCCACAATCTGCAACACTATGGACGGCAGCGGGATGCAGGCTGGCCGAATACGCTGTCTCCGGAGCGATATTGCTCATGATAGTATGCATGCAGGCTGCGTTTTACGTATCAGACGTTTTCAGGTCATCCGCCCCTGCCTTGTCGGCCGAAGCGTCGGTGCGGCGCCACCAGTTCGCCAACGCCGAGCCGGAGATGTTCATCCACGGGCCGAAGATGGCCGGGGCCAGCCCGACGGTGGCCACTTTACCCATCTCTACCGCAATACCCGTCGCCAGACCGCCATTTTGCATCCCCACTTCCAGCGAGATGGTGCGGCAGGATTGTTCGTCGAGCCCTATCAGGCGGCATCCCCAGTAGCCAAGCACATAGCCTATCGCGTTATGCATGATGGCGGCAAAGAAAAGGAGCAGCCCGATATCGAGCAATGCATCGCGGCCCGAGGCCACGATGATGGTCAGCACCACTGCGATGCCGGCCATCGAGACCAGCGGCATGGCGCGGTGCAGCCATTGGGCCCGGCCGTGCATGATCTTGTTGAAAAGCAGCCCCAACACAATGGGGACCAGCACGATTTTCGCAACGCTTATCATCATCGACACGAAATCGATAGGCACGAACTGGTTGGCGAGCAATCGCATCAGCAACGGCGTCATGAGCGGCGCCACCAGCGTGGCGATGGCCGTCATAGTGATCGACAGCGCCAGATTCGCCTTGGCGATGTACGCCATCACGTTCGAGGCCACCCCGCCGGACACCGAACCGATCAGCACGATCCCCGCTGCAATTTCAGCGGGAAAGCCGAATATCGAAGCCAGCGACAGACCCACCAGCGGCATGATCGTAAACTGGCAGGTAAGCCCGACGAACACGCCCTTCGGCATCCTGACCACGCCTGCAAAATCCTTCAGGCTCATGGCCGTGCCCATGCCGAACATGATGATCTGGATCAGGGGAACGATCAGTCTCGTGAATTCGAAATCGCCTGTGCGCAGGAAATACTGCGGGTAATACATCGCCACCGCAACCGAGGCGAATATCCAGATCGTAAAAGCAAGCTGACGGAGCCGGGGAACGCCGAGCCCGCCAATAGCCAGGGCCACCAGAAAGCCGACCACCGCAGGCCCGGTGGCCGCAAGGCCGCCAAGGATCAGGAGTACGACGGCGCCGAGCGCACAAAGCGCGGCGAGGACAAGAAAATATCTGTATAGAGGACGCACGATGGCGGCAAGACAGGTTATTCGAAAAACGGCATTCCTTCCGTCGCGTATCGGCGCATGCCTTCCTCATTGATTTCTACGCCGATCCCCGGTTTTTCCGAAAGCGGAATGAATCCGTCTTCTATCATCGGTCCGTCGAACGATACGATCTCGGCAAACATCGGATCGGAATGGAAATAGGTTTGCCACTCCAGCACCATGAAATTGGGTACGGACGCGCACACGTGGCAGGAAGCCATGGCGCCCAGATACGAGGCCACCATGTGCGGCGCGAACGGCACATAGTACAGGTTCGACAAATTGGCGATCCGCTGGCCTTCTCCCAATCCGCCCGCCTTTTGCAGATCCGGCATGATAATATCTACGGCGCCTATTTCGAGCAGCCGCCGGAAACCGTGCGCCAGGTAAAGGTTTTCCCCGGCGCAGATGGGGGTACTCGTGGATTCCGTGATGGATTTGTACGCCTCCACGTTTTCCGCAGGGATCGGCTCTTCGAGCCACATCAGGTTGAGCGGCTCCATAAGTTTGGCGACTTGCTGGGCCGTGGGCGCGTCGTAGCGGCCATGCATATCCGCGCAAATATCGATATTCGGCCCCACAGCTTCGCGGGCCGCCGAGATCTGATCGACCATCCGCTGGAGCTCTGCGGGGCTCGCGGTCCAGTTGTACTGATCGTACTTGTTCGGATCGTTTCGTTGATCCAGATCGAACTTGATCGCCGTAAATCCCATGTTGGCGGCTTCGGTGGCGGCTTCGGCAAACTGCTCCGGCGTGGGCAGCCGGAACTGATACAGCGCCGTATCCATGTAGACCCGGATCCGGTCGCGAAACTTGCCACCCAGAAGCTGATACACCGGCAGGCCCAGCGCCTTGCCGGCAAGATCCCACAACGCGGTTTCGACCGCCGACAGCACGGCGACGTACATACCCGACTGGGCGCCTTCAAAAAAGCCTCTCCGGCGAATGTCCTCGAACAACCGGTGCACATTCAAGGGATTCTTTCCCTGAAGCCGCTCGCCAAACATTTTCACCAGGTGGTATGTCCCGGGTACGGCGTCCACCCCCTCGCCGCAGCCCCAGATATCCTGATTGGTGTAGATCTTCACAAAAAGACCGTGGGCGTTCCGTATGTATCCGCATTTGATATCCGTAATCGCCAGTTCCGAAGGGGAAGAAGCCAGGTTGGCCTTCCCGACGGCGGATTCCAGGTCGCGCCCGAATCCGGCGAGCGGCGCGGCGGCCCATGCGCCTGCGAGCGCGCTTCCGGCCAGAAAGGAACGTCGGGTATGTCTCTTTTTCATGGTTCTTGCAGGGTGTGCTTACCAGGTTCGGGTGTTGAGGTACTCTTGAATATTTTCTTTCGCCACCGGAAGCTCGTCGATGTGCTCTTCGAGCCACCGCGAAAAGTCGCGCTCGATTTCTGCGGACCATCGCGTATCGATCTGACCGGGCGTATAGACCTGCTCGCGAAGACGCTGGTGCCCAAACAGGTCCCGAAGTCGGACGATTTCCGATGTGGTGACCACCTGCTCCGCCAGATGAGGAGGTATAAAAATGACGCCGCCGTCTCTGCCCAGTACGATGTCGCCGGGCATCACCGTCGCCTTGCCGATCCGCGTCGGTTGGTTAATCCCGACCAGGGTGGTGTTGAGTCTGCCGTCGGGATTGTTCAGGTGATGGGAAGGGTGATAACTCCGAAAGAAAGACGTGAACGAACCGATCTCCTTGAGGCCGTCGATATCCCGGAGGGCGCCGTCATAGACGATTCCGTTGCCCGATTTCGCATAGATCGAATTGCCGAGGTTGTCGCCGATGGTCGGCCCGTCTTCGTGTGCGCCGAATTGATCGACGACGTAGACATCGCCTTGCACAAGCAGGTCGATAGGCCACGAATTCTGCGACCCGATGCGGCCGTCTTCCGTATGTCCTTTTCCGTCGATCACCCGATGAATATCCGGCCGGCCCGGCATGAAAACCGCCGTAACGGCCCTGCCCACCAGCACGCTGTCCGGGTTAATCGTCATCCAGCCATCGTCGTACTGATGATTGAAGTTGTCCCCCCTCAGCACCGCCCAGGCTTCTTCGAGGGTAACCTGTCGCATCCGATCCAGAATGTCGTCGGGCACGCGGGGCCGGCCGTCGGGAAACCGTTCGCCCTGCCATTCGGGCGTCAGGAAAACAAGTTCTTCTTTCGAGATTTGCTGCCCCGAAACGGCTTGCGCGAGAAAGAACGACAGTAAGATAAAAGGCAAGAATCGGTGTGCTGTCATACCTGCGAGCGCGCGTGGCTGGAGAAAATGGGTGATGAGGCGATATTTCCAAATGGTTGAACTGAAGGAAGGTAACCGGAAACGGAACAGAATCGAAAACATGTCAAGATATATGGATACTCTGATTAAGTCCACAAAGCTCAGAGGCCCAAAGAGCCAATTCGAATTTTTACGGAAAATTTCGGCTATATTTCCGTGCAGATTGTTTCTGCTGCCCTTAGCAGCCCGAAACGGTCGCCTCGCACAGTTAACCGATACACCTCGGAGGCAAGGCAACGGCCGGTAAGCGCCCCCCCTTCGCACACATTGCGTCAACGATAGCCCAACCTGCCCTCTTCGCTAACCTCGTCGTTCAGGCGCTGCCTGCAGGAACCCGTCACGTTCCGGCGTGAAACACACGCCATGAAACAAGTAAAGCATACTCCCATGAGCAGACTCCGAATCCGTTCAAACCTGATAACCATGCTGGCGGTATGTTGCGCCGCCGCAGTCCTGTCCGCGGGTCTGCGTGCGCCCAAACAGGAACGTGTCCTGGTCTTCTCGAAAACGGAGGGGTTCCGGCATGCATCGATCGAAGCGGGGGTGGAAAGCCTCCAGAATCTTGGCCAGGAGCATGGCTTCGCTGTCGATGCAACCGAAGATGCGACCGCGTTCACGGAGAACAACCTGAAGGACTACCGCGCCGTGATCTTTCTGAACACGACAGGAGACATACTCGACCCGGCGCAGCAGGACGAATTCGAGCGCTTCATCCAGGCGGGCGGCGGCTACGTCGGCATCCACGCCGCCACCGATACGGAGTACGACTGGCCCTGGTACGGAAAACTCGCCGGCGCCTACTTCGAGAGCCATCCCCTCGACCCGAACGTGCGGAGCGGCGTCTTCCGGGTACTGCGCAAGGACCACCCGTCGACGGAAGGACTGCCGGACCGGTGGGAGCGCGAGGACGAGTTTTACAACTTCCAGTCGATCAACCCCGACATCGAAGTCCTCATAGATATCGACGAAACGACGTACGAGGGCGGCACGAACGGCGAGAACCATCCAATGAGCTGGTACCATGAATTCGATGGAGGGCGAGCGTGGTACACCGCGATGGGACATACGGACGAAACGTTTTCGGAGCCGCTCTTCCTGCAGCACCTTCTTGGCGGAATCCGTTACGCGATGGGGGACGGCGCGCCGGACTACAGCCGGGCCCGCCCGCAGGAAAACCGCTTCGCCAAGGTCGTGCTTACCGAAAAGCTCGACGAGCCGCTGGATTTGACCGTGCTCCCGGACGAGCGGGTGCTCTTCATTGAACGCGGCGGCGCGGTGCATCTCTACCACCCCGCCACGGAACAGATCACGCAGATTGCGACGATTCCTGTCAGCACCAGTTACTTGAACGGCAATATCGCCGAGGACGGCCTGCTCGGCGTCGCCGCCGATCCGGACTTCGCGGAAAACGGCTGGATATACCTTTTCTTCTCCCCGGCCGGAGACGATCCGAAAAACGTGCTTGCCCGCTACAGGATGCAAGGAGATGCGCTCGACCTGGACACGGAACAGGTGATTCTGGAAGTGCCCGTGCAGCGGGAAGAGTGCTGTCACACAGGCGGTTCCATCGCCTTCGACGCCGACGGCAATATGTATCTCTCTACGGGCGACAATACGAATCCGCACGGCATAGGCTATGCACCCATCGACGAGCGGCCCGGACGAGCACCCTGGGACGCACAGAAATCGTCCGCCAACACGAACGACCTGCGGGGCAAGGTCCTGCGCATTACGCTGCAACCGGACGGAAGCTATACGATTCCCGAAGGCAACCTCTTCCCGCCGGGTACGCCAGACACGCGGCCCGAGATCTATACGATGGGCCACCGTAATCCGTATCAGATCTCGGTAGACCGGCGAACAGGCCACCTCTACTGGGGCGATATCGGTCCGGACGCCAGTCGCGATTCCGTAGGCCGCGGCCCCACCGGCTACGACGAGTTCAACCAGGCGCGGCAGGCCGGCAATTACGGCTGGCCGTACATCATTGCAGACAACAAGCCATACCACGACTTCGATTACGTTTCGCAAACGCCCGGCGCGGCCTTCGACCCGGCCCGCCCGGTAAACGACTCGCCGAATAACACGGGGCTCGCGGAACTCCCCCCGGCGCAGCCTGCTTTTCTGTGGTACCCGTCCGGACCCTCGCCAGAGTTCCCTCTTCTCGGCAGCGGCGGCCGTTCGGCCATGGCCGGCCCTGTCTTCTACCGGGACGACTTCGCCGACGCCGAGCGGCTGTTCCCGGCCTGGTACGACGGCAAGCTCTTTCTCTACGAATGGATGCGCGGCTGGATCATGGCCGTGACGATGAACGAGGAGGGCGACTTCCTGTCAATGGAGCGGTTCATGCCGAGCCACCGCTTCAGCAACCCCATCGACATGGAGTTCGGACCGAGCGGCGACCTCTACGTGCTGGAATACGGTACGGCCTGGTTTTCGGCCAATGACGACGCCCGGCTCGTCCGCATCGAGTACAACGCAGGGAACCGGAAACCGGCCCCCCAACTGTCGGTGGACCGGTCCGCCGGGGCCACGCCGCTCCGCGTCGCGCTCTCCTCGGAGGGAACAATGGACGCCGACGGCGACACACTCCGCTACGAATGGACAATCACCGGCCAGGATGGGACCGATTTCACCCGACTGAACGAGCCGAACCCCACGTACACCTTCGACCAGCCGGGCCTGTATACGGCCACGCTGACCGTAACCGACACGCAGGGCGAGAGCGCTGCGGCCGAGACACAGATCGTGGCGGGTAACGAGCCGCCGGAGGTGGAAATCGACCTGATCGACGGAAATCGCTCCTTCTTCTTCGCGGGAGATCCGATCCACTACGCCGTGCGTGTCCGCGATCATGAGGATGGCGCCCTGCAAGACGGGCAGATCCCGGCAGAGCAGGTAACGGTCACGGCAGACTACCTGCGGGAAGGATATGACCTGGCAGCCATCGCGCAAGGGCATTTCACGCCAGGCGTTTCGACAGCACACACGGCCGGCCGGGAGTTAGTGGAAGGGGCGACCTGTCTCGCCTGCCATCAACTCGACCGAGCCTCCATCGGCCCTTCCTACGTAGATGTGGCGAAGAAATACGAGGACGACCCGGAGGCCACGCAGCACCTGGTGAAGAATATCCGCGAGGGCGGATCCGGCGTCTGGGGCGAAGTAATGATGCCGCCGCACCCGCAGTTTTCCGAGAGCGAGGCGCAGCAAATGGTGGCGTACATCCTCAGTCTGGCCGAGGAACGCGAGGCGCCCTCGTTGCTGCCCGTCGAGGGAACATACACCCCGCCAGGTGCCGAAGCAGACGGTACGGAGCAAGGTATCGTCGTGCTCCGTGCAGCGTATACAGACCGGGGCGCCAACGGGTTGCCCGGCGCCCTGACCGAAAAAACGCTTGTGCTCCGCGCTCCGACCGTCCTGGCGGGCGACGGCGAACTAACGGAAGGCATCATGAGAATCGCCGTCCCGCAATTTCCGACGCCGATGGCTATCGTATCGCAACCGGATTCGTACATCCGGTTCGATCAACTCGATCTGACCGGAATATCGGAAGTGCGCCTGTTCGCTTTCGCGCCGCGCCAGTTCCAGGCGCAGGGGGGCAAGGTGGAAATCCGGCTTGATGCGCCGGACGGCCCGGTCGTGGGTGAAACCGACTTCATCCAGGACGTGGCGAATCCCACACCGTTCCCGGTTGCGCTCGAACCCACAGTCGGAACGCGCGACGTGTACTTCACGTTCGAAAACGACGAGCATGACGGTCAAGGAATGCTCCTGGTCCTTACGACAGTAGAATTCACAGGCGCCGGAAAAAACGTGCAGCAGCAAGTCGAACAAGAAACGCCCGGCGGCCTGGACACGAATAGCCCTATCAGGGACCTCCTTGCCAACGAACAGGCCAAGGCCGTTCTGGACAAGCACGTCCCCGGCATGACGACGAATCCGCAGTTCGAGCAAGCGATGGGCATGTCGCTCCGGCAGATCGCGCCCTTTGCGCCTGAGACCTTCACCGAGGAGCTACTTGAGGCCATCGACAAGGATCTGGCCGAACTGTAGGATGCGCTGATCGAAGCGGACTTGATCAGAGCATCCTGTAGGGACTTGGGCGCACCCGGGGTAGAAAGTCCGCCTCAGTCTTCCTCGTCCGGCTCCCCCGGCAGGTCAACGCCCTTGTTGTTCCACTTCCACACCCAAAAAGTCAGCGGTCCGTCGCCCGTGTTCTTGACCCCGTGTATATCCCACGGGGCGGCATACAGCATGTCTCCTTCTCCGGCTTCGAACTCCTCGCCGTTGAGGTGCCAGACGCCCTGCCCCTCTGTGACGATCATGTATTCTTCTTCGGCATGCGTATGCGGCGGGTGAATCTCCCAGCCCGGCTTGATGACGGCTGCGCCGGTCAGAACATCTTGCGTACCGTAGGTCTCCCCTTGATGGTAGGTGTAGAACGTGCCCCATTCGAAGTCTTCTTTCAGGGCTTCTTCCGCGGACATCATGCTGGAAGGAATCGGATCGACCGGTTGCCCGGCGAACATGGCGCCAAGCATAAAGGCCAGCGGCAAACCGATGAGCAGGGACAGGGGATGCAGGCGTAAATTTTTCATAGCGGAGGGGGTTAAAGCACTAACCCATTATCAGGATGCTTTGCGAGAGAATAGTTCCGTACCCGGGGTGGGACTCGAACCCACAAGACCCGAAGGCCATCGGATTTTGAGTCCGACGCGTCTACCAATTCCGCCACCCGGGCAGGGCGTGGACGTGCAGCGTTTTCTCTGGATCTTTTACGTACCTCCGGAGCGTTTCCGCAAGCCCTTTCGTACAACGACCATCGGATGCACGGGATCCGCAGCGCCGCAAGGATACGCTGATCAAAGTGAATTTAATCAGAGTATCCTTAACTTGCCCCGGCTTCGCCCTGCCCGCTTGCAGTTCGGCGCCGCATTGCTCAATTTCAGGGGTGCTGCGCTACCCCCATGTTCCGTAAGGCATTCATTCCACGCATCCATGCCCGCTGAACCGACTCCCCTCAGATCTTTCGAGAAAGATCTCGTTGTAGAATCCTTCGAGTTGTTCGACGTACCCCCCCGCTGGCTTTTTCTGAAAGTCGCCACAAAGGGAGGACTTGTCGGCTGGGGCGAACCGGTCGTCGAGGGGCGCAGCGGCGCCGTACGAGCTGCCGTCGAGGAACTGAGCGAATATGTGATCGGGCGGCCCGCGAACCGCATCGAGGACATCTGGCAAGTCCTCTACCGGGGCGGATTCTATCGAGGCGGGCCAGTCCTGATGAGCGCCATAGCAGGCATCGATCAGGCATTGTGGGACATCAAGGGCAAGGCGCTGGACGCCCCTGTCTATGAACTGCTTGGCGGAGCGGTGCGGGGCAGCATCGCGGTATACGGCTGGATAGGGGGCGACAGCCCGGACGGGGTGGCGGAAGCCGCGCAGCACCGGGTGAAGCAAGGGTTTGGAGCAGTCAAAATGAACGCCTCGGGCCGGATGGCATGGATCGACAGCCCGCAGCGCATCGAAGAGATCGCGGAACGGATGCGGTTGGTGCGCGAAGCAGTGGGACCGGATATCGGCATCGGGGTGGATTTCCACGGACGTATCCATCGCGGGCTGGCCCGCCGGGCCATCGAAGCCCTGGAGCCGTATGCGCCCATGTTTGTGGAAGAACCGGTTGCGCCGGGGCACGAAGACCTGCTGGCCGGTCTCGCCGCGGGGTTGCGCACCCCGTTGGCCACGGGCGAGCGGCTCTATTCCCGGTGGGATTTCAAGCACGTCCTACCGCATATCGATGTAGCGCAGCCCGACGTCAGCCATGCCGGAGGTATCTCCGAAACCCGGCGGATTGCGTCGATGGCCGAGGCGTACGATGTAGCGCTGGCGCCGCATTGCCCGCTGGGCCCCCTTGCGCTGGCGGCTTCGCTGCACGTGGATTTTGCGTCGATCAACGCCTTCATTCAGGAAACCAGCCTCGGCATGCATTATCACGACGGGCATGGCGTGGAATTGCTGGATTACGTGGCCAACCCGGAGGTGTTTGCGGTGCGGGAAGGAAAAATTTCGCTGCCTGAGAAACCGGGACTGGGCATCGACATCGATGAGAATATCGTGCGCGAGGAAGCAGGCCGTACGGACGGAAAAAAGGGCTGGAGAAATCCCGTGTGGCGCCTGGGCGACGGCTCGGTTGCAGAATGGTAGACCGTTCGGTTGCGCAGTGGTAGACCGATCGGTTGTGCAATGGTAGACCGATCGGTTGCGTACGAAGGCTATCCTGTGGCGGCCAATTCCTTCATAAAGCGGATGGAAGAGGCAATGCCCTGACGAAAGCGGTCGAGGCCGAAGTGCTCGTTGGGCGAGTGGATGGCGTCCGAATCGAGTCCGAACCCCATCAGCACCGTGTCGAGCCCCAACGCCTCCCGGAAATCCGCCACGACCGGGATCGAGCCGCCCTCCCGGATAAAGACCGGCTGCCGTCCGAATTCATCGTGCAACGCCCGAAAGGCAGCCTGCATGGCCGGCAGGGAACGATCTACAAGAACCGGCATGCCGCCGTGCAGATCGCGGAAGGTAACCTCCATGGTGGGCGGCGTTTCCGTTGCGAAATAGCGCCGGAGCATGGCCACCACTTCGTTCGGACGCTGGTCGGGAACAAGCCGCACCGAAATTTTTGCGCCGGCCCGGGACGGCAGCACCGTTTTGGCGCCCTCCCCCTGGTACCCCCCTCCGATCCCGTTTACATCCAGCGCCGGGCGCCCGCGCGTGGCTTCCAGCACCGAATACCCTTCTTCGGTGCGCGCTTCGGAGATTCCTATATCCTGTTTCCATGCCGCTTCATCGAAGGGCAGGCTGCGAAACGCTTCGCGTTCCTCGTCGTCGAGATCCCGGACCGCGTCGTAGAATCCCGGAAGCGTAACCCGGCCCTGTTCGTCGTGTAACCCGGCAATCAGGCGGGTCAGCACATGAATCGGGTTTTCGACGGCGCCCCCGTACACCCCCGAGTGCAAATCCCTGCTGGGGCCATCCAGAATCACCTCTACGTAGGCCATGCCACGCAGTCCATACCCGATAGAAGGAAGCCCTTCGGCAAACAGCGCCGTGTCGGAGATCAATGCCACGTCGGCTGCGAGACGCTGCCGATGCGTTTCGAGAAAAGGACGCAGGTTCGTCGAGCCGGATTCCTCTTCCCCTTCGATCAGAAATTTCAGGTTGACAGGCAGTTCGCCGGCGGTGCGCAGCCACGATTCCGCTGCCTTGGCGTGAATAAAGAGTTGTCCCTTATCGTCGCAGGCCCCGCGGGCGAACAACTGGCCCGCGCGTTCCACGGGCTCGAAGGGAGGCGTCTCCCACAAATCGAGCGGGTCCGGCGGCTGCACATCGTAGTGACCGTACACCAGCACAGTCGGGCGCTGCGCATCGTGTATGTGTGCAGCGGTGACAATGGGATGTCCTTCCGTTGCGTGGACCTCCACCTCGCCGATACCGATTTCGTGCAGATGGTCGGCAATCCATACGGCAGCGCGGCGCACCTCTCCCGCATAGGCCGGGTCGGTGCTGACGGACGGAATACGCAGCAGATTCTTCAGTTCGTCGACGAACCGGGGTTCGTGCTGCGCGGCGTAGGCAAGCGCACTGGAAACAGACATAAGCAATCGCGAAACGACCAGCCCCTATAATTCGCTTTCGTCCCGCCACCGGAGAAGCTTCCAGACAGCGGACGTGTCTTCCCGAATAATAAGAAAATTCACATTCCCATCCCCCCGAAAGACATCGCCCCCTTCAAGCGAAATGGTCAGGTTGAAAGGACGCACGATCCGGGCGCGCAAATCCTCTTCAAACAGGGTTTGAGAAAGTATCTGGTTCCAGCGCAGATTCACGAGCGTCGCATTTTCGAAGAGCCGCCGGGTGGATTCGAGTTCCTGGGCAAAGCCCCACTCGCGTTCGACCTGGGCGTCGAAATCATAGTAGATGAAAATGAAGGAGGAATCCAGCAACGATTCATAAAGCGTCAAGTCCCGGAGCTCGTAGGCATTCCGGAAATTGGTGAAGAAGCCGTCGATGGTGGTGGGATCGCCCAGCAGATCGCCGAACGGGCTGCCTTCTTCGAGGGCAGGGGCAAAGGGGTTGCAGGCCGCAACGAGCACGACCGGCGTCAGGATCGCAAGCATGGCGCTCCAGCGTGTCCCCATCGGTTCGTATCCTTATTTGATAAAGGCCGCCTTCAGATCGCTCCAGGAAGCGGCTGTGCCGATCGAGTTGTCCGTCCAGGTTGTAATGTACCACAAGCCGTCCTGCCCTTTTTCGATCGACCAGGCGACACGACCTTGCAGCGTGTTCGGCAGTTCGGTGCTTCGGTGGTTAAACACCAGAACGTACGCGGCGTCCACCGTATAACGCACGGCGCCCGCCGTTTGCTCTACGTCGGTCAGGCGCAGCTCGTTGCCGCTGGTAAGGCGGGCCGCCTCCACCAGCGCCCGAAAATAACTTTCTTCTTCCTGAACGCCCCATCCGTTCCAGATGGCAGGATCTGTCGCCTCTGCCTCGGCAGTGGGTTGGAAGTGCAAATCGTCCGAAAACGAACGCCGGTAATTCGGGGCATTCAATTCGGAAATGGCGTGGCGCAGGTTTTCCAGCACCTGGTCGGGCGTATCCGGCTGGAGAAAAGTGCCGGTCTCCGTACCCGGCGGTTCCGGCGTGCGCGTTGCGAACAGGTCGCATCCCGTCGCAAACATCAGCATGATCAGCACGCCCGTCCGAAGGGTCGAGCGGAGATCAACATGTGTCCGTCTCTGGCTTTTCGGCATACAAAATGAGCCGGGGGCTGGCATTCGAATGAGGACGTCCTTCGTAATCGCCGTACGTATGCCGGAGCTGCAGGCCTGCCGAGGCATACATCGCCCGAAAATCCTCCAACGTATAGAGACGAACGGATTCGAGGAAAGACTGTTCGTTTTCGCCAGTGCGAATCGTAATCCGCTTGTTGATTCGCCCGTTTTCTACCCAGCGCCGCTGGCGGATAGTCGATCCGGCCCGCTCGAACCGGTCTTCCGGAACAAGATGGTCGAGTACATAGGAGGCATTGAAAAAATCCTGTACGAACCAGCCGCCGGGGCACAGGGACCGGTGCATGGCCCGCAGCGCACGCACATGATCGTCATCGTCCGCAAAATATCCGAAGGCCGTAAATACGTTGATGACGCCGTCAAAGCAGCAATCGCATACCGGGTTGCGCATGTCGCCGCGTCGAAAGAGAACAGCAAGCCCCTCCTGCGTAGCGCGCCGGGCAGCCTCTTCGATGGCGTACGCGGAAAGATCCACGCCGGTTACATGATACCCCCGCCGGGCAAGGGCCCGCGCATGCCGCCCGCGACCGCACCCCATATCCAGAATGGAAGCACCGGATACAGGCCGGACGATGCGTTCCAGGAAATCCACCATGCGTTCCGCTTCCTCCTCATCCCGGTCCTGGTAAACCAGTTCGTACTCAGGGTGATCGAACCATTCCTCGTACCACATGGAATCGACCGGGGTTATGCCGCCTTCCCGGAGGCAAAAGGAGCGAGGGCTTCGTCCAGGGTGCGGACATCCTCCGCCCATGCGATCATCTTGCGGATAACCTCATCCAGCAACGCGTCAGGACAGGAAGCGCCTGCGGTAAGCACGACATTCAGGGGGCGCTGGGGCGGAAGCCACCCGGCTGTAACCTTTACCTCCCCCGCCCCCGGATCGAAATGCCGGATCGTGTCGGGAGATACGATTTCTTCGGCATCGCGCACGAAATACGCAGGCATCTTCTCTGCGCACAGATCGAACAAATGGCTGGTGTTGGATGAGTTATAGCCGCCCACGACAATGCCCACATCGCCCCCCGAATCAATCAGATGCAGGGTGGCGTTCTGGTTCTCGTTGGTGGCGTAACAAAGCGTATCGCTGGTATCGGCAAAACGGTCGGACAATTCCGCCTCGCCGTACCGCTCGAGGATGACCTGCCGGAGCAAACGGGCAATGGCTTGCGTCTCGGTGGCCAGCATAGTGGTCTGATTTACCACCCCGATACGTTGCAGGTCGCGGAGCGGGTCGAAACCGGGCGAGCATTTGTCGCGGAATCGATCGAAAAAATAATCGGCGCCGGCCTCTCCCCGGACGACCCGGGCAAGGTCTTCCGCTTCGCGCATATCGCGCACGATGACGGCAGGAGCGTCCCGACTGGCGCGGGAAAATGTGGCCCGCAATTCCTCGTGGTGCTGTTTGCCGTGTATGACCACGGTATACCCGCCCCGGCCGATCCGCTTGCTCTTGTTCCATACCTTCTCGACAAACGGGCAGGTCGTGTCATAGGTCATGGTGTCGACGCCGCATTCGGCCAACTGACGCTCGACTTCGAGCGAAGCGCCGAAAGCCGGAATGATCACCACGTCATCGGGGGTGAGCTCCTCGAACGGGATCAATTGCTTGCCGGTGGTCGTCCGCAGGAAGTCTACGCCGGCTGCCCGCAAATCGCCGTTCACCCGGGGATTGTGAATCATTTCCGAGAGCAGGAAAATGCGCCGTCCGGGATTTTCCTCCAGTGCGCGCCAGGCAATGTCGATAGCATGCTCGACGCCGAAGCAAAACCCGAAATGCCGTGCAATCTTGAAGCGTATCGAGCCAAAATCCAGCACGGACGGCGTAAGATCCCTTTTACGCGGATCGGCTGCGCCGCGCGCGGCCTTCACGATCGATACGATCGAACTCGCGTAGGCGCCGGGAACATTGAACTTTCGGGCGGCCATTGGGCAACAAGGTCTGGGAAAAGGCCCTTAAACCGGGGGTAAATCGTTAACGCCCGGAAATGATTCAAGTTCGATTACAGGCTGCTTCGATTACGGGCTGTGAAGTTGCAAATCACAGCCTACAGCTGATGAGGGGGGCTATTTCCTTTTTCCAGGAAAAAAACGAACCGTCGAGGATGGTTGCGCGCGCCTTCCGCATCAGCCAGGTATACAGAGACAGGTTCTGTACGGATGCAATGTGCAGGCCGAGGATTTCGTTCGCCATAAAAAGATGGCGCACATACGCTTTGGAGAAGGTCCGGGAAACATACCCGTCGAGGCCGGGATCGAGCGGCGAAAAGTCGTCGCGCCACTTCAGGTTCCGGATGTTGACGATGCCCTCCGTCGTGAACAGCATACCGTTGCGTCCATTGCGCGTGGGCATGACGCAATCGAACATATCCACGCCGCGCGCTATGTTTTCCAGCAGATTTTCGGGGGTGCCCACGCCCATGAGGTAACGCGGCTTGTCGGCAGGCAGTATGTCGTTTACGACCTCGACCATGGCATACATCTCATGATCGGGTTCGCCCACCGAGAGCCCGCCGATGGCATACCCCGGAAAGTCCATGTCCACAAGCCGCCGGGCCGATTCCTGCCGGATATCCGGAAACACCGTACCCTGTACGATGGGAAAAAGCGTCTGACGGTGTTCGTACAGCGGTTCCGTTTCTTCGAATCGTTTTTTGCAGCGGGCCGCCCAGCGCAGGGTCATCTCGTGCGAAGCCCGGGCATACTCCCGCGATACATCCGCCGCCGGGCATTCGTCGAGGACCATCATGATATCCGCGCCAATGCTGCGCTGGATATCCACCGCGGATTCGGGCGTAAGGAAATGGGAAGAGCCGTCGAGGTGACTGCGGAAGGCGACGCCCTCCTCGCTCAGCGTCCGGTGGCTGCCCAGCGAAAAGACCTGATATCCCCCCGAATCGGTCAGCATCGGGCCGGGCCACGCCATGAGGCGGTGCAGTCCGCCGGCCTGTTCGATCAGTTCCGTACCGGGGCGCAGGTACAAATGATAGGCGTTCCCCAGTACAATCTGTGCCCGTACGTCCTGGAGCAACGTGCGCGAATCGACCGCCTTGACGCTTCCGAGCGTACCTACCGGCATGAATACCGGGGTTTCGATCGGGCCGTGGTCGGTTTCAATCTGCCCGGCCCGCGCCTCCGTGCGAGGATCCCTGCCGGATACGGAAAATCGCATGGCCGAATCAGGGCATGACATCCACTTCTTCGTCCTTCAACTCGAACCGGATATGATCCCGGTAGGTCTTGTAGGCAGCCATGATCAGCGCGGTGACGGGAACGGCGATAACCAGCCCGAGCCAACCCATGAAATGCGCGAAAATGAAGAGCGAAAAGATGATCAGAACAGGGTGGAGTCCCATCTGCTGGCTCATGATATTCGGAACCAGCACCGTCGATTCAAGAATCGACTGACCCATAAGCACAGCCACGATTTTGAACACATCGACGTACCAGGGATCCCCGAGAAAAAGCCCGATTCCTATCCCGATGACGTTCGTGACGATAATGCCGATGTTGGGGATCAGATTGAGGAGACCCCCCAGGATGCCGATCACAAGAGCGAACGGCACGTCGAGAAGAGTAAGAACCACCGACACATTGAAACCGGCGATGGCGCAAATGATGAGCTGACCGCGCAGGTAGTTTCCAACAATCTCTCCGGTTCGGAACAGATAGTCGCGGCGCCCCCCGAGGGTTGGAAACAGCTCGACGATCCGCCTCTTGATGGGCGGAAAATCTTTCAACAGGTAGTAGTGGACCACCGGCAACACCGCTACGAGCGCAACAGCGCCAAGCACTGTGCCGATCTGCGTCAGGATAGATTGCAGAACGTTCGGAATCCTCGTCGCCAGATTCGTGGCCTGCGCCTGCAGGAAACTGGTAAGCTCCCCTACGATTTGGTCCCGATCGACGCCCACTCTTTCAAGATTGTCGAGCAACGTGGCCGATTGCAGCCAGGCGCGAAAATCGTCCATGGTGTCCGTCAGGCGCAGAAACAATCTCTCGAACTGACCTAACAGACTGGGAACGACCAGAAAGATGAAGGATGCGAAAATGCCGATCAGGATCGTCGTCACAGCAAACGAGGCGATAGCGCGACGGATGCCGAAACGGTCATGCAGCATGGTGACCAGCGGATCGAAGAGATACGCAAACAGATAGACCACCGCGAAGGGCATCAGAATGACGGCAAGGTCATTGAGCGCCCACAGAAACAGCATGACAGCGCCCGCTACCAGGAGGGCCCGCACCGTGCGGATTTTTCGCAGGGGCCACAGCAAAACAGCCCCGGCGAAAGCAACGACCGGCGGCCCGATAAAATCGCTGTCCATCTGGTAGATCATGCCCAGAAACAAAAGAACGCCCCCCGCGAGAAGCGCGGTCCGGAACGGGGTCAGGCGTTCATCCGGTACAGGCAGAATCTTCGGCGATTCGTCGGGCATGCTGAAAGGGGCCAATGCGGCTTCTGTCTTCTATGCGCTCGCCTTGCGCTTTTCGTAGACGGGATCGGCGCCGTGCAGCACCGTATCCTGTGTCACCCGGCAGGCTGCGGTATGCGGTTGGGCATGGAGATCGTACATGATTTCGAGCATGATTTGCTCCATTACGGAACGCAACCCGCGCGCACCCGTGCCGAGTTTTTTCGCCCGCTCCACGATGAGGTCGATCGCATCGTCGTCGAAGGAGAGTTGCACGCCGTCCATGGCGAACAATTTCTTGTATTGTTTTACCAGCGCATTCTTCGGTTCGAGCAGAATCTCCCGCATGGCGGCGTCGGTAAGCGGCTCCAGGGCGGCAACCACCGGAACGCGCCCCACCAGTTCGGGAATCAGTCCGAATTTCAGGAGATCGTCCGGCTCGACGCTTTTCAGGATAGCAGGATCGTTGCGGTCGAACACTTTGCGGCGCTCCGACATGAACCCGATGGTGTTGATGGACATCCTGTGCGCCACGATCTCCTGCAGACCGTCGAAGGCGCCCCCCACGATAAAGAGAATGTTCCGGGTATCGATGTTTACCAGATTCTGTTCCGGATGCTTGCGCCCGCCCTTCGGCGGCACGCCGGCCACAGTACCTTCAAGAATTTTAAGCAAGGCCTGTTGTACGCCTTCTCCGGACACGTCGCGCGTAATGGACGCATTGTCGCTTTTCCGCGCAATCTTATCGATCTCGTCGATGTAGATGATCCCCTGTTGGGCGCGTTCGACCTTGAAATCGCAGGCGTGCAGAAGATGGGTCAGAATGCTTTCGACATCTTCGCCGACATAGCCGGCTTCCGTCAGCGCCGTGGCGTCCGAAATAGAAAAAGGCACATCCAGAATACGCGCCAGCGATCGGGCGAGCAGCGTTTTGCCGACGCCGGTAGGACCGACCAGCAGCACGTTGGATTTTTCCAGTTCCACATCGTCGTACTCGTGCACATACCGGTCCGTGTCTATCCGCTTGTAGTGGTTGTATACCGCGACGGACAATGCTTTTTTCGCGTACTCCTGCCCGATTACGTATTCGTCGAGCGCTGCCTTGATTTCACGCGGGGAAAGCAGACGCGGCTTGACGGGCGATGTCCGGGAAGCCGTCTGCGTCTCCGGAACCCCGCTGATCACGCTCGCCGCTTCGCCGATACACCGGTCGCATATATATACGCCGGGTTCGCGCGCCTGAACCATGGACACGGCGCTGTCCACCGATTGCCCACAGAAAGAACACTGGATGATGTTATGTCTGGTACTCATACAGGAAGAGAATGAATGCGTCTATGAGGAAGCGCCGGATTGCCGCCAGCTTGCTCTCGCTGCTTGTCTTCCGCTATGGATGCCGCTGTTCGATCAGGCTGTGTCGTAAATAATTACGAACAAGGTAAGAGTTCCTGTGCAGCAATGCTGTAACATAAGGATACTCTGATTAAATCCGCGAAGTTCAGAAGGGCGCTTCGCGTCCGGGACGACAGCGCGTTGGCGGAGTTCGCCGGGTCCCAATGATCCTTATTTTATCTCTTTTTGAGTAATTTCTATACCTTTTTGGTATAATTTCTCTCCTTTTAGGGAGAGTTTTTACTCAAAAAGCATAAAATACGCAAAGAATACTACCCCAATATCGGCCAGTGTACGCCGAAACGGAAACGGCCCGCAGGAAGCGGGTACACGGGCACGAGCATGGTCCCTTCCACCAGCGATGCGCCAGCCGGCGCATGATCGTACACGAAAAAAAGACGGGCCGTGCGCACGCGTACTTCCGCCACGATATTGCCTGTGTTCGAGGCGCCGAGCAGAAGAGAAGACGCCTCCGGCACGGCAAGCAGCCCGGTGGGTCCGTGCAACGATCGACTGTGGAAGGCGGACCATGCCGCGCCTTCCGCATAAAGATCGAAGCGCAGATCGCCCTGAAAAAGCGCGTACCGCACGCCAAAACGCGCCCTTCCGAACCAGCGGGGAAGCGTACCGGCAAGACGCTTGTGCAAAGGCGAGGCGCTCTGTTCGACGATGTGCATAAAGGTGGGGCGCACCATTGCATAGAACCCGCGTTGGGCATGGCGGCGCCAGCCGATATCCGCATACAGCGCCGCTTGCCGGAGGGGTGACGGCGCCGTGACCGTAACGATCTCGTCGGCCTCGACAAACACATCGACCGGATCGCGGGCCTGGTGCCCGAATGCCCCGAGCGCTATGACAAAGGGGCCTGTCCGGACGGATCCTTCGGTATGCATCGCAAAAGTTCGCCCCGGCCGCACGCCGCGTTGTCCGCGCAGGGTACCGAAACCGGTATCGTATGCAACGGCCGTACGCGGTTTGCCGGTCGAGGCGTCGGCGCGCCAGGACGTTCGGGTTCCGCGCCGCGCCAACCGGACAGACCCGGCAAGCCCGCCGCTCCGGTGAAAAAACCAGCCTGCCGCCGGCTCCAGGATCCATTTCTTCTCCTGTCCCTCCTCACCGGCCTGCCCGAAACGCAGCGAATCGCGAGCCTCGACATACATGGCGAAGCGACGTGTTGCGGATTCCCGGAATGCCTCTCGCGGCGCTATGCGCTCCGACCACCCCTCCATGCGGATCGCAAGGCGGCTCCCGGCGGTGTGCAGCAAGGGCTGGCGGACATGCACCCCGGTGCGTACCGAACGGGTACCGAGCGTGTCAAGGGCGTTGTGGTACCGGAATGTTTCCGTAGAATGGTACAGGGTCGAGGAAGTGACGCCAGCCGAACGCAGCCGAACGCGCACGGTACCCGCTACATCGTTGCGTACAATGCGCCGCTCGGCTTCCGGCATAGCGACTTCGGCGATATCGCTCCGGTAGATCGCATCGGGATCGTCAGGCCGGAGCAGAACGCCCCCGTGCGCGCCGATCCGGCGGCGCTGGGTCAGGTACAGCACCTCTGCCGACCAGGCGCGCTGCGTATACCGCACGCGCAACGCAGTGCGGCGTCCGCGCGCCAGATTGCTGCCCGGATACGCAACATTCGTAGCCCGCCCGCCGTAGGCCCCGAACACCTGCAGCAATCCGGGCTGTCCCCTGAGCGATCGCCGCCGTTGCTGGGCGTGCATAACATCTATGCTCTGAAGTCCCTCCCCATCGCGCCAGTAGGTGGCCTCGGTGAGCGGCGCCGATCCCTCGTACGACCGCAATTGCGTATGCACGCCGGCAGGACGCCCTCCCGACCCGGCGGGATCGAAACGGGGAGGCGCAATAAGAGGCAACGGAACCAGATCCCAGGCCGGGCGCCCGGTAAAAATGTCCGTAAACGGAATATCGTCCAGATCAAGCGGGCGCGTGTTGGGAGAAAGCCCGAACGGACTCCAGCCGTCGGGCCAGCCCGGACGATCGAACAAATAGGTGAAGCTGCCGGGGGCGCCGGCAATAAGTTCGACAAGATGCACATCGGGCCGGAGCGCCGGAATCGAATCGGAAAGCGCCCATACGCTCCCGGACGCTTCATGCAATGCATCGCCGAATCCCATCAAATCAAGAGGCGTCCGGACGAGGGAATCCAATGCAGCCGGCGCCGGCGCAACACCCAGCGCCGTGGTATCCGGCTCTTGTGCGGCTACGGGAGTACACAGCAGGCACCCGGCCAAAACGATACACCGCAGGCGCGCCGTCATGCCGCCCCCGATTTTTCGCGCCGGTTCAGGTAGGACAGGTTTTCCGGCGAAAACGGTTTGAATGCGAGATCGAAATCCTGATAAAAAGCCGTGCTGTCGCAGGTGTTGCCTTCCATGAGCATGTCGAACTGGTCCAGGGAAACAGGCAGAATGCCCGTTCCGTCCAGAAAACGGATCGCCGGACGCACAAGAACGGAAGGATTCGGAATTTTCAGCTTCCGGGCATGTCCGATCGCATCCGTTATGCGGTCGAGCAGTTCAAGGAACGTGATGCGCTCCTGTCCTCCGGCATGATAGACCTTGCCATGCGCCGCATCCAGCGCGAGCGCCTGTACGAACGCCGCAGCGACTTCCTCGACAGACACCGGCTGCATCTCAAAGCGGCCGTTGCCGAAAACGGGCAGCACCGGAAAGGGCCGCACCAGCGTGCGGGCCAATTCGGACGCGAACTCGAAACCGCCCGGTCCGGGATCCCCGAAAATGAGCGAGGGCCGGAAAATCGTCCAGTGTGAGAACCCTGCCTGCCGGACATATTCTTCCGCATGCCACTTCGAGGTCTGATAGGCGGATACGCCATCGCGGCGGGCGCCATTCGCGCTCATCTGGATACATCGGGGAATACCAGCCTTGCGGGCTTCGTCCACAACGGCTTTCGTACCTCCAAAGTGAATGGCGTCGAAGGTAACGCCGCGCGCAGGACGTTCCCGGATAATACCCACCAGATGAATCACGGCATCGCAGCCGTCCATCACTCCGCGCAACGTGTCCGGGGCGGTGACGGAACCGGATACCTGCTCTACGCGGGCCGGGATCGCATCAAGCGCCGGAGCGTCGTTTCGGACCAGACAACGCACGGTATGTCCCTGCCGGAGCAGTTCACGGAGGATATAGCCTCCCACGAAACCAGTAGCCCCGGTAAGAAAAACGGTCATAGCGGAATCATTCGGAGCCGGATGCACGCCCTTTGCGTCAGGTAACGATATCCTGCATATGGAAACTCTCGATGCGGCAATCGAAGTCGCGCGCACCGAAGGAGGTCCCGGTAGCATGGGCTGTAGCAATCATCGGGTGGTCGAGGGGAACCATGCGGGTCTTGTTGGCGACCTCCTCGAAGGCGACACTCGTAAGCCGATTGTTTTGCATCGCGACCATGTGCCCGAACCGCCCCTCGGCAATCATGGCGCCGGCGTAGACGCCAAAGACCGTCGCCAGATCGCGATCGTATGCCGACGGCGTACCGCCCCGCTGCATATGCCCCGGAATCGTGGTGCGCACCTCGCTGTCGATCTGTGTACTCAATGCCTGCTCGAGCACCTTGCCAACCCCTCCGAGGCGCACGGGGTCCGGGCTGTTTTCCACAATCTGTTTAACGACCAGGTCGCCTCCCTGGGGCCGGGCGCCCTCCGCAATCATGATGATCGTAAAGTGCTGCCCTCTGGCTTCCCGTTGCCGGCATACCCATGCCACATCTTCGGTCGTGTATTCGATTTCGGGAATCAGAATGATGTCGGCGCCGCCCGCCACCCCGGCGTAGAGCGCGATCCACCCGGCGTAGCGCCCCATCGTTTCAATGATCATCACCCGGTCATGGCTCTGTGCGGTCGTATGAATACGGTCGATTACGTCCGTAACGATCGAAACGGCGGTGTCGAACCCGAACGTGCGCTCCGTCCCCACCAGGTCGTTATCGATCGTCTTGGGCACCCCGACGATATTCATGCCCATCTGCGCAAGACCGTTCGCAATGGACATCGTACCATCCCCGCCAATGACCACGAGCGCATCGAGTCCGATCAGGCGACAGTATTCGGCAACCTCTTCCGAGACATCCGCATCGTCCCGTTTGTAGTACCTGAATGGATTGGCTATGTTACTGGTCCCGAGGATCGTGCCTCCGCGCGTGAGGATGCCGCTGGCGTCACGGTAGGACAGGGGGCGGGTGCGCCGTTCGATCAACCCGAGGAAGCCATCCTCGATGCCGATCACTTCGGCGCGGTGCTGGAGAATAAGGCATTTCGTGACGCCCCGGATAACCGCGTTGAGGCCAGGGCAGTCTCCCCCGCCGGTAAGGACGCCGACACGCATGGAACTGGACATAATGCAAAAGAGATTAATGGATAATTTCAAGGATAGCGATAAACCCGATGCCTCGCTATAATATAGGATAGCGATGAACCCGATGTCCCGTTACGTTCCGCCTCGGCGAATGCCATGGACAAACCGGGAGACGTCTACCAAAAACGTGTCTGAAGAATGACTGTCCGGCAGGTTCCCGATATCCCGGTTCGGCGCGGTGCGGTCGCGATTTTCATGGGGGTATCCGGTGTAGGAAAAACGACGGTCGGGCAGGCTGTGGCAGAGCGCCTTGGGTGGTCTCTGTTCGATGGGGATCATTTTCATTCGCCATCCAATATCGACAAAATGCGCCGGGGAATCGCGCTGAACGACGACGACCGCGCAGCATGGCTCGAAGCGTTGCACGCCCGGATCCGGCAGTGTCTGGACGAAAAAAAGCCGGCCATTATCACGTGTTCGGCCCTGAAAAAAAAGTACCGGGACATACTCCGAAGCGGCAACGAGGGAACGATCTTCGTCTACCTGCGGGCGGAGCGGGACATCGTGGCGAAAAGAATGAGCGCCCGCCGCGGTCATTATTTCGGAAAAAATCTGCTCGACAGCCAGTATGCGGCGCTCGAAGAGCCGGAACATGCCTTCGAAATCGACGCCGGAGAATCCCTTGACAGGGTCACCGCTTCCGCGATAGCCCTTCTCGAAAACGCCCTTAAAACGCCCGCTTGAAAGCGCGCGAACCCGCCGCCGGACTTTTCGGGCAATCAAGACCCCCCCTTTTTTACGGAATGCCCCCCGAATTTGTTACGCATGGCCGAAAGAAGACGGTGCGCAAACGACCGATCGTCGCGGGACTGAATGCGCTGGAGCAGCGAGGCGGTAATGACCGGAGCGGGAATGTTGAGATCGATCGCTTCGCGAACCGTCCACCGGCCCTCCCCGGAATCGGGCACAAAGGGAGCGATGTCGCGCAGGTCCGCATCTTCTTCCAGCGCATCCGCCGTCAGGTCCAGCAACCAGGACCGGACCACACTCCCATGCCGCCAGATATGGGCGATGGCATGGGTATCCAGATCGAAACGGTCGCTTTCCGCCATGATCGCGAACCCCTCGGCATAGGCCTGCATCATGCCGTACTCGATCCCGTTATGCACCATTTTCACGAAATGGCCGGCGCCGGCAGGTCCGACATGCCCCCATCCCTCGCTGCCGTCGCACGCCAGCGCATCGAAAACCGGGGCGAGCCGTTCGACAGCCTGCGTATCCCCTCCCACCATCAGACAATATCCTTCCTCAAGGCCCCAGATACCGCCGCTGGTGCCTGCATCGACCAGCATCACCCCCCGGTCGTTCAGCGCCCGGGCGCGGCGTATCGTGTTGCGATAATCGGAGTTGCCGCCATCGATCAGAACATCTCCTTCCTCAAGCATCGGCGTAAGCGCGGCAATGGTGGCGTCCACCGCATCGCCTGCGGGCACCATCATCCAGATATGCCGGGGCAAGGTGCACTGCATCACCAGTGCTTCCAGCGAATCGGCGCCTCGCATACCGGATTTCTCATGTTCCGAAACGACCTGGGCCGAAAGGTCGAATCCAATCACATGGTGGTCATGCCGGAGAAGCCGGAGAACCATGCTGCCTCCCATCTTTCCCAGACCGATCATTCCAAGTTCCATCGTGCAGGAGATATTGTTCAAGGACACTCTTTGGAAGATAGTATCTTTTAGTATGACATAGCCCGTTTGATTCTTCCGTTATTCCTGCGCTATTTTCAGGCATTCGCTTCCTCTGGACCATTATCGGTCACATCTGTCGAGAATACGCATGGACACCCCTTCTTCCGGAACGAAATCGCCTGCCTTTACGCCGTACATCCCGGCATCGCAATCCTTGCCCGAGATTACGCTCAAGGCAGTGATCCTCGGCTTTATCCTGTCGGCTGTGCTGGCCGGAGCGAATGCCTATCTGGGTCTCAAGGTCGGCCTGACCGTGTCCGCCTCCATTCCGGCGGCGGTCATTTCCATGGCGATCCTGCGGTTTTTTCGCACATCGAATATCCTCGAGAACAACATTGTGCAAACGGCGGCGTCGGCGGGCGAATCGCTTGCGGCAGGCGTGATCTTTACGCTGCCGGCCTTGCTGATGCTGCAATACTGGCAAGGGTTCGACTTTCTGGCCACGATGGCGATTGCACTCACGGGAGGCGTGCTGGGCGTGTTGTTCACGATCCCGTTGCGGAGAGCGCTCATCATCGAGGCCCAGCTTCATTTTCCGGAAGGCGTGGCCACGGGCGAAGTGCTGAAAGCAGGTTCGGAAGGAGGCGAAGGCGCCCGGTATATCGCTATTGCGGGGGCGGCGGGTGCGGCGCTGAAACTGTTCCAGACGGGATTTCGTCTCGTGGCGGACTCGGCGGCAGGCGCGGTGCATGCAGGCCGGGCGATCTTCGGATATGGCACCGAACTGGGGGTAGCCCTGCTCGGAGTAGGGTACATCGTCGGATTGAACATCGCCGTACTGGTGTTTGCGGGCGGCCTGATTTCCTGGTTGTTCGGCATTCCCATCTATACAGCGCTCGCTTCGCCGGAGGAACTGGCGGCGATTACGGGGGAATCCACGGGATACGAGGCGGCGCTTGCGGTGTGGAGCGGACGCATTCGGTACCTTGGCGTCGGCGCCATGGCCATCGGGGGCGTCTGGGCCCTGCTCTCGCTTGTCAAGCCCATCAAGGATGGTATTCTGTCTTCGCTGGACGCCGTCCGGCAGGCCCGATCGGGGCAGCGTTCGGAAGTATTGCGCACCGACCGGGATACGCCGATTCATATCGTCCTGTGGGGCACCCTTGCCATGTGCGTGCCGATTTTTCTCAGTTTCCTGTTCATCGTGGATCAGGAAGCGCTCGGCATCACGGCCGGTTTGTACTGGGGTACGCTGGCGCTCGGCCTGGTTTTCTCTCTTCTGGCCGGATTCGTTTTCGCTTCCGTAGCCGGATATATGGCCGGTCTCGTGGGATCGTCGAATAACCCTGTCTCCGGAGTCACGATCGCTACGATTCTGACCACATCGCTGTTGCTTCTCTGGATTCTCGGATCGCAAATCAATTTCGCCATCGACGCGACGCAAGCCACCACGGCGGCAGCCACCGCTATTCTTGTTGGTGCGGTCGTATGCTGTGCGGCGGCGATCGCCGGAGATAACATGCAGGACCTGAAGGCGGGGTATCTCGTAGGCGCCACGCCGTTCAAGCAGCAAATCATGCAGATCGTGGGGGTTGTGGCCGCCGCGCTCGTGCTGGCGCCTATTCTGGACCTGCTGTTTCAGGCATACGGGCTCGGCAATGTGTTCCCAAGAGAGGGCATGGACCCGTCGCAGGCCCTTCAGGCCCCGCAAGCCACGCTCATGAGTTCGGTCGCCGACGGCGTATTCCGGCAGAACCTGCCGTGGAACATGATTATAGCCGGCGCGCTCATTGCCGCGGTCATCATTGCCATCGACAAGTATCTGGAGCATCGCGGCGCCGAATTCCGCGCGCCCGTGCTGGCCGTCGCCGTCGGCATTTATCTGCCGCTGGAATTGACCGTCCCCATTTTCATCGGCGGACTGGCGGCCTTTTTCGCCAACCGTTCGTTGCGGCGGCGCAAGGATCAGTTCGGCGGCGAAGCAGCGTACAAAGAAGCCGTGCAACGGGCGGGCCGCCGGGGATTGTTGTTCGCTTCCGGGCTTATCACGGGCGAGGCCCTGGTGGGTATCCTGCTGGCCATTCCGTTCGCTGCGGCGCAGAATACGGCCGTCCTGCAACTGGCGCCGGAGGGCTTCGAGCCGGTGGCCGATGCGCTCGGACTGGTTGCGTTCGGCTGCTTCATTCTGTGGATGTACCGCGTGGCCCGGCGCACCTGATCCCTAAAGGACACTCTGATCACCACTTGTTTGCACAATGAAACTCGTTTATTTCGGGCATTCCGCTTTCCAACTCGAAACAAGCGGCGCGACACTCCTCGTGGACCCCTGGATCACCGGAAATCCCCGGGCGGAAGGCGTTATATCGCCGGACGAACTGAACCCGGACGTCATCTTTCTTACGCATGCGCACGAGGATCACCTTGGCGATGCGCCGGAGATCGCCAAACGATCCGGGGCGCTCGTGGTCGGCAATTTTGAAATCACCAGTTATTTTTCGAGGGTACACGGGCACAACCACGCCCTTGCCATGAATACGGGCGGAGCCTGGACCTTCGACTGGGGCAAGGTCCACCAAACCTACGCCCGGCATTCGTCGTCCTTTCCGGACGGGGGATACGGGGGCAATCCCAACGGGTTTGTGTTCGAAATCGAGGGCAAGTCGGTGTACGCAGCGGGAGATACCTGCGCCTTTGCCGAAATGGAATGGATCGGCGACGATTTCGGGCTGGATATTGCGTTGCTGCCGATAGGCGATTGCTTTACCTCAGGTATTCGCGATGCGGTGCGCGCGGCCAGGTTGCTGCGCCCCGGGCTCACCGTGCCGGTGCATTACAATACGTTTCCGCCCATCGAGGTAGACGTGAGCGAATGGGAGCAGCTTATGGACGAAGCGGGTTTCGCTACGCAGGTGCTCGAACCTGGAGATGCTCTCGACATATTATAGGATACTCTGATTAGGACACGCCTGTGAAACTTGGCATCATCTCGGACACGCACGGCTATTTTCATCCGGCGATCGAAACATATTTCAACGGGGTGGACCGCATTCTGCATGCCGGGGATGTCGGAGGAGGAGACATCCTGGACCGACTCGAAGAGATTGCGCCCGTACAGGCCGTCTGGGGCAATGTGGACGGGCCGGGCATCCGTTACCGCACCGTAGAGGTGCTGCGAACCGAAGTGGAGGGCGTACGCATTTGCATGACGCATATCGGGGGAAGTCCGGGACGCTGGGACCCCCGGATCGCCAAAGCGCTCGCCGCCGACCCCCCGGATATCTTCATCTGTGGACACAGCCACATCCTGCGCATCGAACGGGTGCGCAATCCCCCGAATATGCTGTACCTTAACCCTGGCGCGGCCGGCCGTCAGGGATTGCACCGGGTCAAAACATGCGTGTTGCTGGAAATAACCGAGGGGAGCGCCCGGAAAGCGGATGTCGTGCACCTGGACGATAAACCGCCGCAGGGCCCTTCGCGCTGATGGGTACCGATCCTGATACATCTTCCATGCGAAGCGAGCGGTTCGACCTGCGCGCCCTGTACGAGACGAGCCGCCTTCTGAGCACATCCCTCGATCTGCAGTTCGTGCTGAACAGTTTGCTCCTGACGGTCATGAGCAAATTGCTGACGACCCGGAGCGCTGTCCTGATGTGCAATCCGGTCGAAAACGGATACCGCGTAGCCGCAACAAGAAACATAAAGACGCTTGAAGAAGGGTCCGTCCTTCAGGTACCCGATATACCGGAGGATACCGTGCTGACGGCGGACCGGGTACCGGAAAATTTGCTCGAACACGGTCTGGAACTGGCGGCGCCGATACGTTTCGGGAGCCGGGAAATCGGCATCTTGGCCGCCGGAAAAAAAGCCACAGGCGAGCCGTACACCCCGTTCGAACTGGAGTTTGTCCGATCGCTGGTGCATATGTCCTCCACGGCGGTGCATAACTCCCTGATGGTGGAAGAACTGCAATTGGCGAACCAGGACCTCGACGCAAGAATTCAGGAGTTGAACACCCTGTTCGATCTGTCGCAGGAATTCAATGCAACCATCGATCGGGAGCGTCTCGTCAAGTTGCTATCCTTCGCCCTGATGGGGCAGCTTCTGGTATCCCGTCATCTGTTTCTGGTGCGCCGGAATCGGACGAACGAAGACAATCCGGGCATGTTCGTAACCGCCTCCGGGGGCTTGCCGGAGCAGATTCCGGCGGCGCTGGCGGAGCAGCTCTGCACCCTGGAACAACTCGTGCTTCTGGATAACGGCCCGGCGCCGTCCGGCGACATGCCTTCTTCGCCGGAAGCGGCTTCCGACGATACATGCCAGGGACTCCGCGACCTCGGGTTGATGCTGGCGCTGCCCCTGAAACATCAGGGAGCGCCTTGCGGCGCACTATGCCTCGGCCCCAAGCGAAGCGGACAGCCTTATACCTCTGCGGATATCGAATTCCTGTCCGCTCTGGGGAATCTCACCCTTGTTTCCGTGCAAAACTCGTTTCTGGTCGAAGAACAGATCGAGAAAAAGCGGCTTGAGGAAGAAATGCGCATCGCGCGGCGCATCCAGGAGCGGCTCTTGCCCCAGGAAACGCCTGAAATAGGGCACTACGAAGTGGCGGCGCTTGCCAGACCAAGCCGTTTCGTAGGAGGCGACTACTACGACGTCGTTCGGCTCAAGGACGAACGGCTCCTGCTCGCGATTGCCGACGTGACGGGAAAAGGCACGCCGGCGGCGCTGCTTATGGCCAACCTGCAAGCCAGTCTGCATGTCGTCCTGCCCATGGACATGACGATCGAGGAAGCTGTGGGGCATATCAACCGCGTCATATGCGAGAATACCGATACGGATCGGTTCATTACGTTCTTTCTGGCCATCCTGCACCTCGATTCCGGGCACATGGAGTACGTGAACGCCGGACACAATCCACCCATGGTCGTACGGCAAAACGGCTCCATAGAACTGCTGGATAAGGGAGGGCTGCTCCTGGGCGTGATGGATCGGATCGGCTACGAGCGCGGCACGGTCAAACTGGACCCGGGCGACGTCGCCGTGCTGTTCACCGACGGCGTGACGGAGGCCATGGGAGCCGCCGGCGAGGAGTACCACGAAGATCGCCTCGAGGCTGTGCTGAAGCGGGTGCATACCCGATCGGCGGCGGATATCGTAGATATCATTCATAATGACATTGCCGAATTCACGGGAAACATCGAGGAATTGTCCGACGATCTCACGATGCTGGTAGCCAGGCGGATCGTGGAGCCGGAGCCATCGACATAATCGTGCAAAAGGCGCGAAAAGGCTCGAATCTCAGCGCCTCATTGCGTATTATTAAAGGATACTCTGATCAAACGGTCGCTTTGCCATGAAATTCTTCGTAGATACCGCGGATCTGGAGGAAATCCGTGAGGCCGCATCCATGGGGGTACTGGACGGCGTAACCACGAATCCGTCGCTCATGAAAAAGGCGGGCAACGTCAATTTTCACGAGCACATCTACCGGATTTGCGAACTGGTGGATGGAGATGTCTCCGCGGAAGTTACCGCTGTCGATTACGCCGGAATCATGGAGCAGGCGCGGCAACTGGCGCCCATCCACAAAAATGTGGTGGTGAAAGTCCCGCTCATCCCCGACGGCATCAAGGCTTTGAAAACCTGTTCGGAAGAGGGCATCCGGACAAATTGCACGCTTTGCTTCTCGGCCACGCAGGCGCTCATCGCCGCCAAGGCGGGCGCCAATTACATCAGCCCGTTCATCGGACGCCTGGACGACATTTCCTCAAGCGGAATGGAGCTCATTGAGCAGATCGTCCAGATCTACAGGCAGTACGGCTTCGCCACAGAGGTGCTGGCTGCATCCATTCGGCACCCGATGCATGTAGTCGAAGCGGCGCTCATCGGTGCGGATGTAGCGACGATGCCGCTCGGCGTGATCAAAAAGCTGCTCCGCCACCCGCTGACAGACATCGGCCTCGAGCAATTCCTTGCCGACTGGCGGGAGTACGAAGCCGCCTCCGTCACGCCGTAACGCCGAGCCCGGATGCATTTCGTTTCTCTGGGAAAAACAGAGGCCATCGGCGCCAGTTGTTATCTTGCGCTGATCGACAATACAGGCATCCTGATCGACGCAGGAGCCGACCCCGACGAGGAAGGACCGGCCTCGTTGCCGGATTTCGACATGATCCACAAGCGGTCCGACTGGCATGTGGATCATGTGCTGGTTACGCATGCGCACCATGATCACATCGGCTCGCTGCCGGTGCTGGTCCGGCACTTCCCACATGTGCGCGTGCATATGACACGCGCTACGCGAGATCTGACGGATTTTGTGCTTCCCGCCTCCGCGCGATTGCAGCGGCGCAAACTTCAGGAAGGCAATTCGATCCATGCGCCCCTGTTCAAGGAGGAAGAGCTGGAGGAACACCGTTTTCTGTATGCGCCCCACGACCTGAATACGGATTTCGACGTAACCGGGCTTCGCGGTCAATGCGAAATCACCGCGCGCTTTTACCATGCCGGGCATGTGCTGGGCGCGGCCGGCATCCTTTTGTCCTGGGAATCGGAGGGACAAACCCGCCGGGCGTTTTACACGAGCGACACCAATCAGCACCCGCAATCCATTGTACCGGGAGGGGATTACCCGGAGCCCCCCGTAGATATACTGATTCTCGAATCCACCCTCGGGGCGGATTCCGACGCCGAACTGACCACACGCAAGTCAGAGGAAAAGAAATTTGCCGACGCCCTGGCGAATGTGCTGGCCCGCGGCGGCACGGTGCTCATTCCTTCGTTCGCTTTCGGACGCGCCCAGGAAATTCTTGCCCTTATTCACCGGTTCAAGGAACTGGAGCGGATCCCTTTCGATATTCCGGTCTATACGGCCGGTTCCATGCGGGCTTTTGCGGATATCTACGACCGCACACGCTTCAACACGCCGCGCCTCGACGAGGAATTCAGGGTGTTCGGCGTAGATCAGATGCGCCTTCCCCGGAAGCCGGCCATGCTTAACAATGCATTGCAGGGACCGGCTATTCATGTGGCGGCCAGCGGCATGATGTTCGAACGCACCATATCCAACGACCTTGCGCGGCGGCTGGTCGAGGACGAAAAGAACGCAATCTTTCTGGTGGGATTCGCCAAGGAAGATTCTCCAGCGGCCCAACTTCTGACAGCGGCGGAGCAGGGCGACGACGCCGAAGTGCAACTCGACCGGATGAAACCGGCGCAACCCGTCCGCTGCGAAGTCCAGCGGTTCCGCTTCAGCGGGCACAGCCACCGGCGCGATCTCATCAAACTGGTCGAACGACTGGCGCCCAAAACGGTCGCGCTCGTGCACGGAGAAACGAACGCAAGAACGTGGATGGCGGAGAATATCCGGTTTTTTTATCCGGACATACGCGTCGTGATCCCCGAAGAGGGCACGCCGGTCGAACTGTAAGACCTGTTCCGGGGACTGCATGGGGAAGACACGCATGAACGACGCCTTGCGGGACTTTCGGCACGCGCTCGCTCCCCGTATTGCCGGCGAGCTGCTTTTCGATGAGATGTCGCGCGCGCTGTACGCAACCGACGCCAGCATCTATCGCATGCAGCCGCATGCCGTGCTGGTTCCGCGAACGATGGACGATGTCCAGGCAGCGATCGAGGAAGCCGCCCGTTTCGCCATACCGGTCCTGCCGCGCGGCGGAGGATCGTCGCTGGCCGGACAAACGGTGGGGGAAGCGCTGGTCATCGACTTTACGAAGCATCTCGACCGCATTATCGAGATGGACGAAGAAGCGCGTCAGGTGCGCGTACAGCCCGGCCTGGTGCTGGACCGGCTCAATACGGCCCTGCTGCCTGCCGGACTGATGGTGGGCCCGGACCCCGCCAGCAGCAATCGGGCGACCCTTGGAGGCATGGTCGGCAACAATGCGACGGGCGCCCATTCCATTCTGTACGGGAATACGGTCGATCATGTGCAGGCGCTGGACGTGTTTCTCGACGACGGGACCTCCGCGCGCTTCGAGGAAACCGGCGCCGAGCGCTGGCGCCAGTTCACCCGCTCCAAAGGGCGCGAAGGAGCAATCTATCAGAGCCTGGACCGGCTCTTGCAGGCCGATGCGGAAACGATCCGCCGGGACACGCCCCGGCACTGGCGCCGCAACAGCGGGTACCGCCTGGAGCATCTGCTCGACAAGGCGTCCCGGAACCCGGCGCGCCTCCTGTGCGGCAGCGAGGGGACGCTCGCGGTCACGAAAGAAATCCTGTTGCAGACGGTCGAGCGTCCGAAAAAGTCGGTGCTCGGCGTGGTCCACTTCGCCACGTTGCGGGAAGCGCTCGAATCCGTAACGACCATCCTCGAAACGGGCCCTTCCGCCGTCGAACTGTTTGACGGAATCGCCATCGAACAAACCCGCCGCGCACCGGGCTTTGCACACCGTCTCACGTTCATCGAGGGCAATCCGGAGGCGGTGCTCATCACAGAGTACTTTGGCGACAGCGAACAGCAACTGACCGCCCGGCTGAACGATCTGAAACGAAAGATTGAACGAAGCAAGGCCGGCTACGCGGTCGTTCCGGCCCGCACGCCGGAAGAGATCGCCAATGTCTGGGCCGTACGCAAGGAGGGCCTTGGCCTGATCATGGGCGTCGAAGGCGAACACAAGCCCATCGCCTTCATCGAGGATGCGTCCGTGCCCGTCGAGCATCTTGCGGAGTACGTGGCGGCGCTCACGCCGCTTCTGAAAGGCGCCCGGACCGTCCTGTACGCCCACGCCTCCGCCGGCACCCTGCACATCCGCCCGTTCATCAATACGAAGGACGCGGAAGACGTGGCGAAGATGCGCGACATTGCGCAGGGATCGATGGAACTCGTGCGGCGGTTCGGCGGGACGGTCTCCTCCGAGCATGGCGACGGACTGGCCCGCAGCGAGTTTCTCGAACCGCTCCTCGGACCGGAACTGTACCGGGTCTACCAGGAAACGAAGAATCTCTTCGACCCGCGCGGCCTGCTCAATCCGGGCAAGATCGTCGGGGCGCCCCCCATGACCGAAAACCTGCGCATGGGACCGGAATACGAAACGCTTCCGGTGGTGGAACAACTGGATTTTTCGGACCAGGGCGGGTTTGTCCGATCCGTCGAGTTGTGCAACGGCAACGGAGCGTGCCGCAAACTCGACACCGGCGCCATGTGCCCCCCGTTCATGGTCACGCGAAACGAGCAGGACAACACGCGGGGACGGGCCAATGCATTGCGCGAGGCCTTGTCGGGCAGACTTCCCGAGGAAGCGCTGACCGGAAAACGCATGTACGAGGTGATGGACCTGTGCATTCAGTGCAAGGCATGCAAAACGGAATGCCCCTCGAACGTGGATATGGCCCGGATCAAGTCCGAGTGGCTCGGCATGTACTGGAAAAAACATGCCCCGTCCCTGCGCACGCGGCTTTTTGCGCACATGCCACTGATGGCGCGGCGCATGAACGGAAGAGCGGCGCGCATCGTCAACGGATTGAACAGGCAGCGGGGCATCCGGCGGCTCCTCGAACGCACCATGGGGGTCTCCCCGCATCGCGCACTCCCCTCCTTCGCCCCTGAGCCTTTTACGAAACGGTTTGCGAACCAGGAGACGAAAAACGCCCCTGTGGACGGCCCGCCCGTGCTTCTTTTCGTCGACACGTTCAATAACTGGCATCATCCCGAGACAGCGCAGGCGGCAGCGGAATTTCTACGCCGCGCCGGCTTCGCCGTACGCGTTGCATCCGAAACCCTCTGCTGCGGACGCCCCCTGTTCACCAAGGGATTCCTCGAGGCGGCGCGCAAACAGGTCCGGCAAGCGGTGGACGCCCTGCATCCGTGGGCCAAACAGGGCATCCCTGTGATCGGACTCGAACCGAGTTGCATTCTTACGTTTCGCGACGAAGCCCGGACGCTCTTGCCCGGAGACGCTCGCGTAGACATCCTCGCCAGGCAGGTGTTCACCTTCGAGGAATTCGTAATCGGGAAGGCGGATTCTTTTGCCGGAGCGGTGAAATGGACCGACGAAGCCCGCGAAGTGCTCCTGCATGAGCATTGTCACCAGAAGGCGCTTACGGGAATGGCCGCAACCGCGGCATGCCTTGGGTTGCCGCCGAACTATACGGTCCGCACCGTCGATTCAGGGTGCTGCGGCATGGCCGGCGCATTCGGCTACGAAGCGGAGCACTACGATCTGTCCATCGCCATGGCGGAGCGGCGCCTTGCGCCGGCTGTCCGAAACACGCCGGAGACTACCCTGATCGCCGCCGCCGGCACATCGTGCCGCACCCAGATTGTCGACACCACGGGGCGCAGAACGCTCCACCCGGCGGAAATTCTGCTGGATGCGCTCCGGTAAGGGTTAGTCGCCCTCTTCCTCCCGGAGCCAGCTATTGTTTGAAAAATCCATATCCGGCAACAGGCTCTCCGGATCGATGACGACGCGCACCACGGGGCTGTCCGTGGCGAACGTAAACGAAGCGGTGGTGGCGCCATTGAGCCAGGCCGTGACGGGAATCCGCCTCCCCATCACTTCGCCGGACTCCAACTCGATACCGAGGAAAACCGGCATGGGCGCCAGTCCGTTGTCGCGCACCGTAATGGTGGTCTCGACCCCGTCCGTCTGCACTTCTTCAATAGCCTGGTCAAGCGTCCAGGTTTCGTAATACCACGACCGCCAGAACCAGTCCAGATCGCGCCCGGAAACCCGCTCGAACGTATTGAACAGGTCCCAGGGGTACGGATGCTTGTACGCCCACTCGGCGATGAACGTCCGGGTGGCTTCGTAAAACACCTCGTCGCCCAGCACCGCGCGCAAGGCGGCCAGCATGGTGGCGGGCTTCATGTAGGAAGCGATCGTAAAAGCGAGAGCCGTTGCGTGATAGCCGGAATGCCGCATCATCGCCCCCTCGATACGCTGCCGGGCCACCGTGGTGTAGATTTGCTGATCGGGGAGGTAATGGTTGAAGCCCGGGTGATAGTCCATGCGGGCGTCGTTCTCGTGGAAGGTCGTGAAGCCCTCGTCGATCCAGCTGAATTGCCGCTCGTTCGTACCGACGACCATCGGAATCCACATGTGAGCCAATTCGTGCGCCGTGACGTTGTACAGCGCACTGTCGCCGCGCGCATTGTAATCCCCCATCAGCGTCATCATCGGATATTCCATGCCGCCGCCGATGATTTCCGCGCCTTCCACGGCGGTCATGTGCGACCACGGGTAGGCAAAACCGGTATTCCGGGAGTGATACCGGATCGCGTGCTGCTGATACTCCGTAACGTCCGCCCAAAGCGGCGCCTCTTCGCGATAGAACGTGTTGATTCTTGTAAAGTCCTCTTCCCCATCCCCGTCGCGGTCCCCGACGGATGTGCGGCCTGCCTCCCAGACGGACTGCTTCGTGGCGCTGAACGCGGCGTCGCGTACGTTTTCGGCCAAAAAACGCCACCGCAACAGACCATCGTCGGTTGTTGCCGTACCCGCCTCTCCGAAATCTTCCGGTCCGATTACCTGCAGCACACTATCGCTCTCCCATGCCGCATGCGCGCGATCGAGGATATGCGGCGCCAACACCTCTTCGGGATTCTGCAATTCGCCGGTCGAAGCCACAATCCATCCTGCGGGAATCTCGACCGTAATGTCGTAATCGGCGAACCCGTGGTAGAATTCGGACATGCCCGTAAACGCCTCGGTGTGCCAGCCCGCCACATCGTCGTACACAGCCATGGTGGGATACCAGTAGGCGAGAAACAGCAGGTTATCCCGAGAGCGTCCCATACGCCCCCCGGCGCCGACCCGCGGGATATTGAAACGCCATTCGATATCGATCGTCACGGTTTCTCCCGGCGCCATCGGCTGCGGCAGCGTCAGGATCATATTGGTCCCGCTGACCTGGTAATGCGGTCCTTCAGAAACCGGGGCAGGCGGCAATTCCTCCCCCTGCACAGCCACGCGCCGGACCACCACGCCCCCGGTGACTTCCGCCGCTTCGGCGCGGCGTACGCCGGGCAGATGGAAATTCTGCGTGATCTCCATGTAGAGCTCGGGAAGCGCAGCAGGCGAATGGTTCGTGTAGGTGATGACGCCGCTCCCGTCAAGCAGTCCGGTCACGGGAAAAACGCGGGCGTTCAACACATATTCCGTTTCCTGCACCCAGTAATTCAGGCCGGGTTCTCCGGTGCCGGAACGCGTTCCCCGGAGAATCGCCTGCTGGTAGTTGCCGGGAGGCGTAATCTCCCAGGGAATGGGCCGATTCGCCACTTGTTCGATATGCGCGGTCTGGGTTACCCCGGCGAGATTGGGCGTCGCACACCCTGCAAGGAGCATAATGCCGGTCGCCGCAAAAAACGGAGCGAATGAGACGCGATAGGGCATGAAAATTGCTCCTGCGGCGGATTGTACGGGATGAGGTAATACGCGGATAAAAACGACGCTATTGGCGGTTCGCCGGGCGATCGGTTTCCTGCGGGGGCGAGTCCTGCCAGGACGCAAGACCTTCGGCAAGGCCCCACAATCCCAGCGCCGCTTTCAGTTCCGGATCGACTTCCTGATAGATGCCATACCACGCCTTGTGACCGAATATCTCCTGAGCGATACGCCCGCGCAGATACACTTCCAGCGTTCCGCGATACGTATACAATGCGTCCGCCGTAACTGCCCGCGTACTGTCCGCTTCTTCGGAAGCCTCCGTCACCGGATCATCGGTATCGGTGGAATACGCCACAAAAGACGCCCATAATTCGTCGGATATATCGAACGTGGAGACAAATTCCGCTTCCCGGTCACGCCATCTTTCCCGCAGGCGCTGTTCGTCCTCCCGGAACCATTTCCGGGCAAAGCGCCTGTCGAGACCGCGTCCCAGCACGGCGCGCAGGGCCGGCGTGGTGTCCGGCTTCACAATGTAATCGGGAAGGATGCCGCCCCCGCCGAACACGTCGCGACCATGGGTGGTTTTGAAGCGCAGCGAATCGGGGATGCTATCCGAATACTCGCCGGGGCGATACGTCGCCTGCTCCAGCGAAGAAAACTTCTCTTCGTAATAATCTTCCTGGTCGCCGTCCTTGTACGGGGTCTGGATGAGCCGTCCCGAAGGCGTGTAATAGCGCGCGACCGTCATTTGGAGAATACTCTGGTCCGGCAGGGCAAACTGGTGCTGAACGAGTCCCTTGCCGAATGTGCGTTGCCCCACAATGAGTGCGCGATCATGATCCTGCAGGGCGCCGGCCACGATTTCGCTGGCCGAGGCCGAGTAGGCGTTCACCAGCACGATAACCGGTTCCTTTTCGAGAATGCCGGTGCGCCGCGTCCGGTAGGTACTGGTCGTTTCCGGTCGCCGGCCCCGGGTATAGACCACCGTCTTGCGCCCGGGCACCATCTCGTCGACAATCTCTATGGCCTCGCTCATATACCCGCCGGTATTGGACCGGAGGTCCAGCACCAGCCGCTCCATGCCCTGATCTTTCAGTACCCGCACGTGCTCTATGAACTCGTTGTAGGTTTCCTGGGAAAAACGCGACACGCGAAGGTATCCCGTCACGGTATCCACCATGTACGAGGCATCCACCGTGTACAGCGGAATCACATCGCGCGTGAGCATGAATTCGAGCGGCGCACGCGTTCCATGCCGCTGGATAGTGACCTCAACCTGTGTGCCGATCTCTCCCTTCAACTTCGAGGTAACCTCGTCTTCCGACAGGCCCACCGCCGTGGAATCGTCAATGCGGATAATGCGATCTCCGGCCATCAACCCGGCCCTTTCGCTGGGACCGTCTCCGATGACCGACATCACCCGCACCGTGTCGTCGCTCAGGTCCTCGTCGTTACGGGTAATTTCAAACCAGATACCGATACCGCCGAACGACCCCTGAAACCGCTCCTGCATATCCTGCGCATCTTCGGCGGAAACATAGACGGAATGCGGATCCAGCTCGTCCAGCATGCTCGTAATGGCCTCTTCCGCCAGCGATGCCGCATCGACGGGTTCGACATACTGCTTGTTGATGAGCAGAAACGCATCTTCGAGTTTGCGAAGTTGCGCCATGGTATCCTCCCCGATACGTACGGACCCGATCGTGAGTCCGAGCAGAACGCCCGCCAGAAGAAGCGCCGTGACGGGAAATATCCGAAATCGTTTTGGGGAAGCGGACATAATGTTCAAGGGTGCTGCGGCAAGGCATTTCGCCCCGAATGTATTCTGTACGAGACCATTTTCGTAAAGTGCCCATCTGGGCGCAATTTTATACACAAAATCCCCGCAACTCAGACGGCGCCTTGTCGTATCCTATAGCGCAGGAGCGCTCCGGCGGCGCCTGCACCCTTTCCTCACCGGTCACTAATTCGCAGTGCGATGCGCAGCAACGGAACGATCGCCCTTCTTCTTGTTCTTCTTATCGTGCTCTTCGGCGGATGCATGGGATGCAATGCATACAATGGCATGGTCGAGAGCGAAGAGCTCGTCGAGCAATCCTGGGCAAATGTTGAAACGCAGTACCAGCGACGCGCCGACCTGATTCCCAATCTGGTCAGCACCGTGCGCGGGGCCGCCGACTTCGAGCAGGAAACGCTCCAGGCGGTAACACAGGCGCGGGCCGACGCAACTTCGATCCAACTAACCGTGGACGACCTGGAAGATCCCGCCCGCTTGCGCGAGTTTGAGGCGGCGCAAAGCCGGCTGGGCGGCGCACTGGGCCGACTGCTTGCCGTCTCCGAGAATTATCCGCAACTGCGCGCTACAGAATCTTTCCGGGATTTGCAGGCGCAACTCGAGGGCACGGAGAACCGGATTAACGTGGCCCGCCGCGATTACAACGGATCGGTGCGCCGCTACAACACGCAGATACGCCGCTTTCCCGGCGCTATTTTCGCCTCCATATTCGGCTTCGAACGACGTACTTCCTTCGAGGCGGAAGCAGGAGCCGAAGATGCGCCCACCGTCGATTTTTCCTCCTGATACCGGATGCACAGGCAGGGCGACATAATGCGCGCGGAGCAGGGCGTCCAGACAGGCCTCCTTGCCCGGCGCCTGACCGAATCGCTTCCGGGCAAGCTGTTTCTGGCGGGGTTGTTTCTGGCGGGATTGTTCTCCGTCGGCGTAGTGCATGCCCAGGGGACCGTGGACGTGATTGCTTCCACGGGCCGCCTGGTGACGGATCAGGCCGATCTGCTTACCTCTTCCGAGGAGCAAAGGCTGACCGCGAAGCTGAACGCGTACGCGGATACCACCTCCACGCAGATCGTTGTCGTTACGATTCCGTCGCTCGATGGCGTGCCCGCCGCGGAATATGCGCTGGCCCTGGGCCGTAGTTGGGGCGTAGGGCAGGCGGGACAGGACAACGGCGTGGTGATCCTGGTATCGCGCGACGACCGGGAAGTGCGTATCGAAACCGGCTACGGCCTCGAAGGCGCGATTCCCGACGCGGTGGCGGCCCGCATTTACCGCAACGTCATGGTGCCGTACTTCCGGGATGGACGGTTCTATGAGGGAATTTCCGGCGCCTCGGACCTGCTGATCGCTGCCGCGGCAGGCGAATTTACAGCGGAAGAGGTAGCGCCGAGGCGCTCCGGGAGACCCCCGATCGACCCGTCCGCGCTGATGGGATTGTTCATTATTGCGTGGTTCGTTATTACGTCCATCCGGCGCCGCGGGGGTGGAAAAGACGGAGGTAAACGCTATCGGCGTAGTGCGTATGGTCCCCACTTTATTGTCTGGGGAGGCGGACTCGGCGGGGGCGGCGGCGGATTCGGCGGGGGTCTGGGCGGAGGAGGCCTGGGAGGCGGCTTCGGCGGATTTGGCGGCGGGGGATTCGGTGGCGGCGGCGCAGGAGGAGGATGGTAAGCTGTCCGACAATTCGCAAGGCATGGTCGGCCCCGGCCCTGCCGGCAAGATTTCTCCCGTCATGATGCAGGCTGACCGGTTACAGGCGCTGCAAGCGTTCCACCAGGAAGACCCTGACGATGCATTCGTACGGTTCGCTCTGGCACAGGAATATCTCAAGCGTGGAGACACCGAGGAGGCGCTTCGTTTTTTCGAGGGCCTCGTTTCCAATGATCCCGAGTACGTAGGAACATGGTACCATCTCGGGAAACTGTATGAGGAACTGGGCCGGAAGGAAGACGCCATACGGACCTATACGCAAGGCGTCGCGATCGCGGGGCAGCAGCGCGACACCCATGCGCAGGCCGAACTCCGGGACGCCCTGATGCAGATAGAAGGGGTCGGATTCGACGATTGACATCGCGGGCGACAGGGCCCTTGTCGTCTGTTGTAACGGGGGCCGGTTTCCAGCCTGTCCAAAATGTGCATTGGGATCACCCGCACCCATTACCCATTTACACCGAAACATCTTGCCTATCCGTCGGAGTACGGAAAATCATGACCGGTGAAGCCATCTATCAACCCGGCGTCTGGAAAACGTACCACAACGCCTCCCGCTCGGCCACGTACGGGTTTCTGGCCGCGCTCCCCCTGCTCGTCCTGTACGAAATCCTGATCGTTTTTGCGAACCGCAGCGCCGTGGCGCAGGTGCGCGTTTCGTCCGAAATGTGGCTCAAGCAGTTGCTGCTGGTGGTAGGGGACTACGGCCTGACCGCCTTCGGGATTGCCGTACTGCTCGCCGGGATCGCCGTATTCTGGTACGACCGCAAGAAAAAGGTACCCTTCAATCCCCGGTATTTCCTGTGGATGTTCCTCGAAAGCACCGTGTATGCGGTAGTGATCGCAGTCATCGTGTCCGGAGTGGTTTATACGATTCTGCCGGCTCTGGCGCAATCCGGACCGGCGGAGGGACTCGCCATGAAACTGGCGCTTTCGGTCGGGGCGGGTCTGTACGAGGAACTGCTGTTTCGCGTACTGCTGGTGGGCGCCCTGTTCTGGGTGCTGCGCTGGTTCATGGGAGACCGTCTTCTGTCCTATACCCTGGCAGCGGTCGCCGGGGCCTTTCTCTTCAGCCTGGTGCACTACATCGGACCGCTGGGCGACGCCTTCCGCCTGAACTCATTCCTTTTCCGGATGCTTTTCGGGCTGGCGCTGAACGTCCTGTATCTTACGCGGGGATTCGGCATCGCCGCCTGGACGCACGCCCTCTACGATGTGATGGTGATGGTCGTGCTGGACGGGTAGGTCGTCTGTTTGCGCACGCAGGCGGGCGAACTGCCCCTTCCGATCAGCGCATCAAGGACGATCCCGACTTCCGGGAGTTGCTCGACAGCATTTCCGCCTTGCAGCATGGACATTCCGGATAGTCCGGCAAGGCGCAAAACCCCTCTACTCCATCTCGTCCTCGTCTCCTTCCTCCTCCATCGCTTCCTCGCCACCTTCTTCCGACAAACCAATCCGCTTCCAGACCTCTTCGAGGCGGAAATCGAGAATGTGGCCTACGTGGTACCACGTATCTCCCTCGACACGGGCGTCAAACGTGATGGATTGGCCCGCCAGCCCCGCAGAACTGTGCCAGGTGATGTGCTCGATGTACGTGTCCCCGTCGAACGAATAGGTGCCCCCGCCTGCGAACACTTCCTCGTCCAGTATCTGGCGCCCGAAGGCGAAGTGCGTGGAATTGAGGATCTTAGTGGTATACGGTATCTGATCGGTCCGATCTACGGTGCTGTCCGGATACACGACATGCTGGGAGACCATTTCCCACGTTCCTTCGAGCGGGTTGGCCGGAAGCTGGGCCAACGCCCCGGATACGGCGAACAGGGAAACTATTCCGATAAGTACTGCGCGTCTCATACAAGAACCTCCTTGTCTTTACAGGGGAGCATTGAGAGACATATTACGCAAGCATTTATTCAATAACAATTCGCGCGAAGGAAAACGACGTACGCTTTGCTATTTCCTGCAATGCAACGGAACCGCGGCGTCCTGCGGATCGCCGCATGCATGACCCGCGCCTGCGTCTTTTCCTTACGAATGCAGTGCAAAACCGGCGCCCTGCGGATCCACGCAATGGGCTATCCGGCCCCCGCCGGGCACTTCTATCGGCCCCATGACCACCCTGCCGCCGTGCTGCTCGACGTCTTCGACGCTCCGGTCGATATCTTCCACATTCACGTATAACGCCCACCAGGGAGGCGGAGGCCCGGGCATGCTGTCGAGTTTGGTGAATATGCCCCCGTAGACAAGGTCGTTCTGACCGTACATGCGATAGATGCCCGAGTCGCCCATATCCATTTCGCTCGCAATCTCCCAGCCGAACAGGATCTGGTAGAAATCGAAAGCGGCCTGGTAGTCCGAGGTGGCCAGCTCATGCCAGGAAAACTCGCCGACGCCCGGCTGCGCTTCCATGTCCGGCTCCCCCATGGTCGATGCGAACATCGCAAAAACGCCGCCCTGCGGGTCGGTTGCTATGGCGAAGCGGCCCGCGCCCGGAACGTCCTCCGGCGCAACGTGGATTTCCCCGCCCAGTTCCCGGATTCGTTCGACCGTCTCATCCACGTCCGGCGTGGAAATGTAGGGAAGCCAGTGGGGCGGAATCTGCCCCATTTCCGGCTCGATCTCCATGAGGCCGCCAAAGGGCGCCCCCTTGTTGGTGAGCATCGTGTAGGGCTTGGGGCCGCCCTCGAATGCCTCGGTTCCCCAACCGATGATGTTTCCGTAGAATTCTATTGCCGCTTCGGTGTCGGTGGTAAGCAGGTCGTACCATACGAAACGACCCGACTGCTGGTGCTTTGCCATAATTGCGGTGCCGGACAGCGTTTTGTGAACGAAATACGGACAAAAAACAAACCGGACGAATACACCCGTCCGGCTCGATTCATTCCGTGGAGCTAAGCGGAGTCGAACCGCTGACCTCTGCAGTGCGATTGCAGCGCTCTACCAACTGAGCTATAGCCCCATTGAGTTCAGGATACCCGAACGAGGTTCGGCGCGGTGCGGTTCCGGAGGGGGATGGCGCCGGGTCATTTTTCCTACCTATGAAACCAGGGAGACATCTGACCTCTTAAACAATTTGCGGGGGACGCCTTGGTAAAGTTCGCACTTTACCTTATCGTTCTTAACATACCCTGCCCGAGACTCGAACAAGCCATGAAACGCTGCATTGCTATATTCGTCGGCTTTTGGGTTTTCGCCACAGCCGCCTTTGCACAGGACATTCTCCCCGTTTGCGAACGCAATATGTGGGTGCGAGACGCTATTGTTTCGGCGGTCGGTGCTTCCGATTGCAATGACGTAGAAATTCCCAACGATTTGCTGAGTATATCTCGTCTGGAGATTTTATGGAGACCTATTACTGAATTGAAAGTCGGTGACGTTTCGGGGCTGGATAACCTTCAGGAACTGAAGCTTCATGGTATTCCCATTACTTCTTTGCCGGAAGGAATCTTCGCGGAGCTTACGAAGCTTGAATATCTGGAGTTAAGCATTAACGAGTTGACCACCTTGCCGGATAATATATTCGCGAATCTGGAAAATCTTGAAGAACTGATTATAAGCACTACCCGCCTTGCTTCCTTGCCGGAAAGAATGTTCGCGGACCTGAAAAACCTTCAAGAACTGCACTTAAGAAGTAGTGGCTTTGCTTCTTTACCGGAAGAAGCCTTCTCAGGATTGGAAAATCTTCAAGAACTGTATTTAACCGGTAACTTATTGACTTCCTTGCCGGAAGGGATCTTTGCGGAGCTTACGAATCTTGAATATCTGGATTTAAGCCATAATAAATTTATCAACGTGCCGGAAGAAATCACAGTACTGAAGAACCTTCAAGAATTGCATTTAAGAGGAAATGACCTTGCTTCCTTAAAACAAGGAATTTTTGTAAAATTTGAAAACCTTAAAGTGCTGAATGTAAAGGAAAACGAGCTAACCTCTTTGTCGGAAGAAATTACAGAATTGGAAAATCTTGAAGGACTGGATTTAAGTTTTAACAAGTTGGCCGCCTTGCCGGAAGAGATCGCAGCATTAAAAAACGTTCAATGGATAGATTTAGACCGGAACGAATTAACCACCTTGCCAGAAGAAATCGCAGCATTGAAAAACCTTAGATGGATATATTTAGGATCTAACAAGTTTACTTCTTTCCCGGAAGAAATTGCAGCACTAAAAAACCTCTCCACGCTGGGTTTATACAGTAACGAGTTGCTCTCCTTACCAGCAGGGATATTCGCAGAGATGAAGAATCTTAAGGAACTGATTCTATGGAATAATAGCCTGGATTCTTTACCGGAGGGAGTCTTCGCAGGGGCGACCCTCACAGGGCTGAATCTGGCTCGCAATCCCGGTTCGCCTTTTACTATTAGTATGGAAGTGGTAGAAACATCCCAGGCCGGTCAGATAGCGATAAGCATACCTCTTGGAATACCTTTTACGACAGAGGTAACGTTATCGGCTACGGGCGGTACGGTATCGCCTGAAACAATAACTATATCGGCAGGATCGACATCCAGCGAATCCGTAACCGTAACCCGAAATGCGGATAACAGTGAAACGGTAGAGGTGAATATCGTCAAATTACCGGATGTGCCCGAGAATTATTTTGGCGTACAATTCAGCGCTATCCCCCTTGTATCCGATAACATACCTACCTCTGCGGAATTCGAGGAGATTCCCGAAACCCTTACGCTGCATACCAATTACCCAAACCCGTTCAATCCGCAAACGACCATCGACTACGCACTGCCCGCATCGGCCGATGTACGGCTTGCGGTGTACGACATGACCGGCAAGACCGTTAGCGTACTTGTGGATGGCGTACAGCCACAGGGACAGCATACGGTGCATTTTCGCGCGGATGATCTGCCGACCGGAACCTACATCTATCGCCTGACGGCGAACGGGGAGACGCGGACCAGAAAAATGACATTGATACGGTGAACCGGCGTTGCGCACGATTCAACCACTCCCGCGGATCGTCGGGAGAAAAACGCTCATGCTGATTCATATACCACCTTTCCTTCCTGCAGCGCCGGTTTGATAACCAGCGCGTGGCTATCCTTATAGCGCTCGATATCCGCCGGCGTGGCCACAATCGCTACAACCATCGTCCCATCTCTATTCTCCGCAAATTCTGCGTAGAATAATAATGAGAGTGGCTTCTGGCCACCCAGACCCGGAATTACGGTCCTATTCACCGCATATATTGCGTAGAATAAGGGAAAAATACGTATTCCGACCCCGAAAATGCACTTCAACCATGAAAATCCATAGTAACATTTTAGATTTTCATGTATATTCAGGACATGATACCACGCAACGAACACGAAACAGCCCTTCGCGGCCTCCTGCAGCAGTTCCCTGTCGTCGGCATCGTCGGCGCCAGACAGGTTGGCAAAACCACGCTCGCCCGGCGCCTTGTCGGCGACCGGAAGCCCCCTGTTCACTTTTTCGACCTCGAAGATCCAACGCACGAAGCAGCGCTCGCAGACCCGAAGCTGGCGCTCGAATCCCTGCGCGGGCTGGTCGTCATCGACGAAGTGCAACGCCGACCCGGGCTCTTTCCCCTGCTGCGGGTACTTGTAGACCGTCCCGGCAATCCCGCCCGTTTTCTCGTACTCGGCAGCGCAAGCCCGGACCTGTTGCGCCAATCCTCGGAGACACTTGCCGGACGCATCGCGTATTATGAACTGCCGCCGTTTCTAATGAGTGAGGTCGGCCAGGATATGGCCGGAAAGCTCTGGCTGCGCGGAGGGTTTCCCAACTCGTTTCTTGCCGCAGACGACACGCAGAGTTTTGTCTGGCGCACCGCATTCGTCCGCACCTTTCTCGAACGCGACCTGCCGCAACTCGGATTTTCCGTTCCCGCCGAAACCATGCGCCGCTTCTGGACCATGCTGGCGCACTACCACGGCAACCGATGGAACAGCGCCGAACCCGGACGCGCCCTCGGCGTGACCAGCCCCACAATCAATGCCTGGCTCGACATGCTCGTCGATGCGTTGATCGTGCGCAAATTGCCGCCATGGTACGAAAATCTGAAAAAGAGACAGGTCAAGGCGCCCAAAATATATATCGGCGATACCGGACTGCTCCATGCCTTGCTGGGGATAGACGATAGAGAAACGCTCATCGGCCATCCCAGGTCCGGCGCATCCTGGGAGGGGTTCGCAATGCAGGAAATCGTCCGCATGCTGGGCGTCGCCTGGGACCGGTGCTACCACTGGGCAACCCATCAGGGAGCGGAACTGGACCTCTTGATAATGCAGAAAGGACAGCGAATCGGTTTCGAGTTCAAGCGCGCGAGCGCGCCCGCCATGACGCGCTCCATGCACTCGGCGCTGGACGACCTCAAGCTCGACCGCCTCTTCGTCATCTTCCCGGGAGATACCCGCTTCCCTCTGCACGAACGGGTAGAAGCAATAGGGCTGTCCGTTGCCTGCGCCGAAGGACTCCGGCTGTCTTGATCCGTACCTTTCCCCGAACAATTCGGCCCTTCGGAGAGTATTGGAGTATCCTCTATTTCTTGCATTAGAATTTGCGGCGGGCTGGCCGGAAGACCCCGGATCGCCTCGCCCGCCGCCCCGATACCATAAGAAACGGAATCATGAAAAAAGACCCCTTCGGCGCCCGCGAAACCTTCGACACGGGATCGGGCAATGCGTACCTCTACCGGCTCGACCGCCTTGCCGACCATGGCTTCGGCGGACTGGACCGCCTGCCGTTCTCCATCAAGGTGCTGCTCGAAGGAGTGGTCCGGGAATGCGACGGACGCGCCGTCACGGAACAGGACGTCGAACGCCTCGCCACGTACGACCCGAAGGGGCCTGCCCGCGAAGAGATTCCCTTCGTGCCCGCCCGCGTCCTGCTGCAGGATTTCACGGGCGTGCCGGCGGTGGTGGATCTCGCCGCCCTGCGCTCGGCAGTGGCGCGGCTTGGGGGAAACACGGACGCCATCAATCCGAGGGTGCCCGTTCATCTGGTAATCGACCATTCCATTCAGGTGGATCATTTCGGAACGCACGAGGCGCTCCGGCTCAACTCGGACATCGAGTTTCGTCGCAACCAGGAACGGTACGCGTTTCTGCGCTGGGGACAAAAGGCCTTCGAGAATTTCTCGGTAGTACCCCCCTCCGGCGGCATCTGCCACCAGGTCAATCTCGAATATATCGCCCGGGGCGTCTGGACGCGCCCGGAAGACGGGTTGCAGGTCGCCTACCCGGATTCCCTCGTCGGGACGGACAGCCATACGACCATGATCAACGGCCTCGGCGTGCTCGGCTGGGGCGTGGGAGGCATAGAAGCCGAAGCGGCCATGCTGGGCCAGCCGATCTGCATGCTCATGCCGGAAGTGGTGGGATTCCGGATGACGGGCCGCCTCCCCGAAGGCGCCACGGCCACCGACCTGGTGCTGACCGTCACGCGCCGCCTGCGCGCATACGGCGTCGTGGGCCGGTTCGTGGAATTTTTCGGCCCCGGCCTCGATCACATGTCCATCCCGGACCGCGCCACCATTTCCAACATGTCGCCGGAATACGGCGCGACCATGGGATTCTTCCCCGTGGACCGGATTACCCTGGACTACATGCTTCGCACGGGCCGCGAACCGGCGCTCGTCGACATGGTGGAACGGTACGCGAAGGAGCAGGGCCTTTTCCGCACCGCAGACACCCCCAATCCGGAATTCCTCGATGTTCTGGAGCTCGATCTCGGAGAGGTCGTGCCCGGCGTGGCCGGTCCGAAACGCCCGCAGGACCTGATCCCGGTGCCGGAACTCGGCAAAGCCTTCGCCGCGACGCTTACCGCCCCCGCCGGTCCCCAGGGATTCGGGCTTGCCCCGGACGCCCTGACAAGCACCGGCCAGTACCGGGACGAACAGGGGAACGACATGCCCCTGCGGCACGGCGACGTCGCCATCGCCGCCATTACCAGTTGCACGAATACGAGCAACCCGTCGGTGATGATCGGCGCCGGGCTCGTGGCGAAACACGCCGTGGAACGCGGGCTGCAGGTTCCGCCGTACGTCAAGACGAGTCTGGCGCCCGGCTCCCGCGTCGTCACCCGCTATCTGCACGAAGCGGGACTGCTTCCGTACCTGAATCAACTGGGATTCAACCTGGTGGGATACGGCTGCACGACCTGCATCGGCAATTCGGGGCCGCTGCCCGAACCCGTGACCGAAGCGATCCGGGAAGGCGATCTGGTCGTGGCGGGCGTGCTATCGGGCAACCGGAATTTCGAGGGCCGCATTCACCCGCATGTACAGGCCAACTTCCTTGCCTCCCCGCCGCTCGTCGTGGCGTATGCGCTGGCCGGCACGGTCGATATCGACCTGACGAACGACCCCATCGGCACGGATTCGTCGGGCAACGACGTATACCTGCGCGACGTCTGGCCGTCCTCCGAAGAGATTCTCGATGCGATCCGGGAAGTCGTCACCCCCGAACTGTTCCGGGACGAATACGAAGGCATCGAAACGTCCAGCGAAACGTGGAACGCCATCGAGACGGCCGAAGGCTCGCTTTGCGAATGGGACGACGCCTCGACCTACATCCAGGAGCCGCCCTACTTTGTGGATATGGCCCCGGAGACGCCCGCCATCCAGGAAATCAAGGGCGCCCGGGTGCTTGCGAAGCTGGGCGATTCGACGACCACGGATCACATTTCGCCCGCCGGGTCCATTGCCCGCGACGCGCCTGCCGGGAAATACCTGACCGAGCGGGGCGTGGCGGCGCATGCATTCAATTCGTACGGCTCGCGCCGGGGAAACCACGAGGTGATGATTCGGGGGACGTTCGCCAACATCCGCATCAAGAACCTGCTGGTTCCGGGGACGGAAGGGGGCGTTACGCGGTACTTCCCTACGGACGAAACCATGTCCATCTACGACGCCGCGATGCAATACGCGGACGCAGGCGTGCCGCTGGTCGTGCTGGGCGGCAAGGATTACGGGATGGGATCGAGCCGGGACTGGGCCGCGAAAGGCACGCTCCTGCTCGGCGTCAAGGCGACCATTGTGGAAAATTACGAACGCATCCACCGGTCGAACCTGATCGGCATGGGCGTGCTTCCGTTACAATTCCGCGATGGGGAAACCGCTGCAAGCCTTGGGCTGACCGGCGAGGAAACCTTCGACGTCCCCGTGAACGACCAGGTGGCCCCCCGGCAGGAACTCGCGGTCACGGCCACGAAACCGGACGGAACGCAGACGACTTTCCAGGCCGTGGTACGCCTCGATACCGAGGTCGAAGTCGATTACTACCGGAACGGCGGCATCCTGCACTACGTGCTCCGGGATTATCTGCGGCGCGAGCAAGTGGAGGCGTAAGGGGGCAAATCCCCCCCTTATATCCCAACCTCCAGTACGGCGCGGCCCGCATCCACGGCCTCTGCGGCGACCTCCTCCAGATGCTCAAGTTCCGCGTGCCATTCGCCGTACGCTCGCGAAGCCGACATCCATGCATGGGAAGCGTACAGCCCCCCTGCGGCTTTTCTGGCGCTTCGCCTCAACCCCCTGACTTTCCGCGCGCCCTCCCCGACCAATCTCTGCAATTCCAGCATACGCTCGGTCCATGCCTGTACATGGTCCTCCGAACGGTATTGCATATCGGCGATTTCGTCGGTTTCCGAAGCAATGTTTGCGGCGAATTTGCGCGTGTTTTCGGCGGCGATTCTTGCTATCCGCTCGTGCGTTTCCGCCACGCGAGCATGGTTCTCCTGTCTCAATGGCCCCAGGGCCTCGAGATCCTCCATATACCGCACCAACTGCGCTATTTGCGTCTGCTGCGAATCCTCGACGAAAATATCCGAAGATTGCGCCCGGGCATCAGTGGCCAGTGCGAGGACGGCGAGCACAGCGATGGTGGTATGCAATTTCATTCGGATCTCGTACGGTTCCGTGAAAGAGCTTTGGGAGAAGCGGTCGGAAGGGTTCCGTAACGTAAAAACCGGGAAGTGCTCATAAAAACCGGCCAGGGCGTCTCCAATTATATTGGATGCTCACGCGCGATACCGGTTCCGGTGTGCGGCTCCCTGCCTAAAGGATACCCTATAAGGATACGCAATCACGCCCTCGGACACCCGCGTTCCGGACCCGGCGCTGTCTCCTGTCCCCATATTCGCCCTGCCCGGCAATTTTCTTTATGCATTTTCTGCATAGATGCACCCCCTTCTATGCATTTTGTGCATAAGGGCCACATCGGGGCACCTGCGCAACGCTCTATAGACCGTTCTTCACCCTTTACCCCAGCCGCCGCCGCCCGGCGTTTCGATCCGCAGCACATCGCCTGCTTCGAGCCGCCGGCTGAACTTGGCGGGCAGCGTTTCCTCCTCGCCGCCGGGCCGCAGGAGCGTATTGCGTCCGCAGGCGCCGGGCGCTCCGCCCTGTAGCCCCCAGGGAGCCGTCTCCCGCCGTTCGCTGATTACCGTCACGGTGGCGGGCCGGAGCAACCGGTAGGCGCGAACCAGACCGTCTCCGCCCCGTCGCTCGCCCGCCCCGCCGCTTCCCCGGCGCAGCGCATAGGTCTCGATCCGAAACGGAAACGTCATCTCCAGCGCCTCCACGGGCGTGTTCAGCGTGTTGCTCATGTGTACGTGTACGCCGCTCAGGCCGTCCGCCCCGGCAGAAGCGCCCATGCCTCCCCCGATGGTTTCGTAGTACGCATAGGGCGTTCCGTCGGCGAGGGCGCCCCCGATGGTCAGGTTGTTCATCGTGCCCTGCCCGGCTGCGGCCACGCGGGCCGGCATGGCCTGCGCCAGGGCGCCGAAAACCGCGTCCACGATGCGTTGCGAGGTTTCGACATTGCCGGCGGATACCGCATGGGGCGGGCCGGCGTTGACGAGACACCCCGGCGGAGCAATAACCCGCACGGGCGCAAAACACCCCGCATTCATGGGAATGTCGGAGGCGACCAGACACCGCACCGCATAGTAACAGGCCGACTCCGTAACAGGAAGCACGGCGTTCAGCGAGCCGGACACGGCGGGGGAGGTCCCCTCAAAATCGAACGTGACGCCGCCCCCCCGGATACGGGCGGCTGCGCGAATGACCGCCTCTTCCCCGTTCGACGCTTCGCCGGGAGCGATTTCCAGGGTGTCCTCGAACTGGAACACCCCGTCCGGCCATTGCCGGATATCCTCGCGAAGCAGGCGTTCGCTCCAGGCCGGCAGATGCGCCGCATACGCTTCGACCTCGGCAGCGCCATGCCGGTCGATCAGTGCGACGAGCCGGGTTTCGGCTACCGAGTGGGCCGCCTGCTGCGCAGCCAGATCGCCGCGCCGCTCTTCCGGCGTGCGGACATTCCGCAATACGAGTTTTTCCAGGTCGGCTGCAAGCTTGCCCTCGTTGCGCCATTTCACAGGCGGGATAATAACGCCTTCCTGGTACAATTCGCGGGAAAGCGGAAGCGATCCGGGACTCATGCCCCCCACGTCGGCGTGGTGGGCCCGGCTGGCGGCAAAGAAAACGAGGCGGTCGGCTACGAACACCGGGGAAATCATGGTGATGTCCGGCAAGTGCGTGCCCCCTGCGTAGGGGTCGTTCAGAATGACCGTATCGCCGGGGCGCCAGACATCGATGGCGTCCAGCGCGGCTTCGAGGCTGCGCGGCATGGCGCCGAGATGCACCGGAATGTGCGCCGCCTGCGCCACCATCCCGCCGCCGCGGTCGAACACGGCGCACGAAAAGTCCAGCCGCTCCTTGATATTGGGCGAATAGGCCGTACGCTGCAGGGTAACGCCCATTTCCTCAGCGACTCCTGAGAAACGATGCCGGTATAGTTCGAGGAGAATCGGGTCCATCACATTATTGCATTCGGGAGAAATGCAGATTACGCCAGGCATCCACCTCGACATGCCACGAGGGAGCCACGAAAACGGTTGCATCGTACTGGGCCACCACGGCAGGACCGTCCAGCGCATGACCGAAGCGCAACCGGTCTCGGTCGTACAGCGCCGCCATGACTTCTTCCCCGCTATCCAGCACGACAGGGGTCTCCCCGACCTGCGCGGCTGCGGCTGTCTCCGACGCGTCGGCCCGGTCCGTATCCTGCGGCAGACGAACTTCGGCCCCGGCCGCCGTTCCCCGCACGCGCAGCGTCACGATTTCCACAAGGGCGTCCCGCATGGCGTACCCGTACCGGCGGGCGTGTTGCTCATGGAAACGCTCCCGGGCGCGTTCGGGTCTCGCAGGGTCCATCGGTACGGTCAATTCGTAGCTCTGCCCCCGGTACCGCATATCCGCAAGAGTTTCGATGGCGGGACGCTCGCAATCCTCCCCCGCAAAGACATTCAGAATCCGTTCGGTTTCCTGCGCATAGAGGGCTTCGAGACCGGTTTCGTCGTCGGGAGCCGAAACGGACGTATCGTATGCAATGTCCGCCATCAACAGACCCAGCGCGCTCAGCACGCCGGGCTGCGGAGGAAGCAACATGCGGCGGATCGAGAGCGCCTCCGCCAGTTCGCAGGCATGCAGCGGCCCGGCGCCTCCGAACGGGACCAGCGTATAGTCCTTCGGGTCGTACCCGCGCTCGACGGATACGCGGCGCAAGGCGCGCTCCATCGACGCATTGGCGATCCGGACGACGCCCAGCGCCGTTTCGTGGAGGGACAGCCCCAGCGGACGGCCCAGCTTTTCCACGGCGTTCCGCGCCGCGTCGGCGTCGAGGGGGAAGTCGCCCCCCAGAAACCGGTCGGGCAGGATACGGCCCAGCGTCACATTCGCATCCGTGACGGCAGGCGCATCTCCGCCCCGCCCGTAGCACGCCGGACCCGGTACGGCCCCGGCGCTTTCGGGACCGACACGGAGCGCCCCCGCCACGTCGGCATGGGCAATGCTCCCCCCGCCAGCCCCTACCGTATGAATATCGACGGAAGGAAGGCGCAGCGGCAACCCCGCAATGTCGCTTTCGGCGGTGCGCGGTATTTCGCCGGGGCACAACGCCACGTCCGTACTGGTGCCCCCCATGTCGAGCGTGAGAATCTTCGGGGCCTGCTCGCCAAGCGCGGTTCCGGCAAGCCGGAAGGCGCCCACGACCCCGCCGGCCGGCCCGCTGAGCACAAGGCGGGCGGAACGGCGCGCCGCCTGTTTCGTCCCGATGACGCCCCCGTTCGATTGCATGATGCGCACCCGCCTCGGGGCTACGGCGCGTTCGAGCCGGTCCAGATACCGCGCCACGATGGGTTGCACATAGACATTCACGACGGTGGCGGCCGTCCGCTCGTATTCCCGGTATTCCGGCAGAATATCCGCGCTCAGGGAGAACCGCGCATCGGGAAGGTATTCCTTCAGAATCGCCGCCGCTTTGCGTTCATGTTCCGGATACAGAAACGAGAACAGAAACACGATGGCCACCCCGGCCACGTCCAGGCGTTGCAGGCTTTCGCCCAGCTCGGCCACTTCTCGCTCGTCAAGCGGGGTCAGGATCGAGCCGTCGGCGCCCACCCGCTCCGTGACTTCGAAGCGCAGGTCCTCCGGCACAAGCGGGGGCGGGCGGCGCCGGGAAAGCGAATATAGCGCGGGACGGTTCTGGCGCCCGATCGCCAGGACGTCGCGGAAACCTCTGGTGGTCACAAGAGCGCAGCGCGCGCCGCGATGTTCGAGGAGCGCATTCGTGGCGGTGGTGGTGCCGTGCGCAATAGCCGCCGCTTCGCCGGCCCGGAGCAACCGTACGCCCTCCTCCACGGCGCGGCTCTGGTCGTCCGGCGTGGTGGCCGTCTTGCGAATGACGGGCGTCCCCCCCTTCAGGTGCACAAAATCCGTGAACGTGCCGCCCGTGTCGATCCCTATGCGTTCCGTCATGCCGGGGATACTCCGATTAAGGATGCGCTGATTAAGTCCTCAAAGCTCAGAGGCTTGCGAGGGGTGCGCTGATCGAAGCGGTTTTGATCAGAGTGTCCCTTTATAACTGCGAGGCAGGCCGTACGTATGGGCATGGTGGATGCCGGTATGGTTCACATGCCCTATGTATCGCCCCAGCACCCGGACTTCCTCGAAAATATCCGGTTTGATGCGGATGTCCGCATATTCCTCGTTGGCCGGTTCGAGACGCAACCCGTTCTCATCGTAGTACACCCGCTTCAAAGACGTCTCGCCATTGTAGAGAATGGCGCCAATGCCTCCGTTGGGAATATCGTCGTCTATCAGCAGCACATAATCGCCGTCATGGATGTCGGCGCCGATCATAGACTGCCCTGCTACGCGGATTGCAAAAATGCGATCGAGATTAGGAAAGAGCGTCTCGAGCGTGATGGTTCCCAGATCCGCATCGACGGCTTCCTGCAGTTGTCCCGCCGATATAATGCCGCGCACGGGAATACCCACCGCACTCGTCAGGAAGTCGTCTTCGTTGAGCAGGCGGTATCCCCGGTTACCCCGCGTCAGAAATTCCTTCTTCCAGAGGGCGTCCAGGTTCTGGGTGACGCTGTTGGGAGATCGGAACCCGAAATGCGCGGCGATCTGACGGTAGGTGGGCCACACCCGGTGGGCACGCACGTATTCCGAGATATAACGCAGAAATTCGTATTGCTTCGATGTCAGTTTTTTACGGCTCATGACGGTTTGAAGCGCCTGTGTTTATGACACGAAGAGGATTGCGAAGGCGCGGCGACAGGGGAAATTACCCGGTATCGTGTCCTGTGCATGCACGACGCCTTGCACATATAATGTACAGTATAGGATTGTTTCCTTGAAACGTCAAGCGAAACGGCAAAAAATCTTCCGAATCCGGGATGTTTTAAGGATACTCCGATTATTTCCGGTTGAGGAGTTGCTTCACCACGCGGCGCCCGCGTGTCGGCAAGGCGTCCTCGACGTGATACCGCAGGAAATCCTCGATGAGCTGGCCCAGTTCCGAAGCCGTGCGCTCGTCCATGCGCATCTGCATGATCGTATCGGGATCGGCGCGGGCGACGATGGCGAACGCCCGCAGGGTCCGGCGCGCGGCAAAGCGCATGGTTTCGCGGTTCCGGAGCTCCCCGGACGGCTGAACCGACCCGGTTTCCAGCAAGAGCACCCCGCCGGATTCGGGGATGCGCTCGACCTCTTCCCGGTCGACGCGCGGCGCAAAACCAAGAATGTTCGCCAGCCGCAACTGGAAAAAATAGAACAGGTGCTCGGCCCGGCCCGCATGACGATTCAGCCGGTCCAGCACATCGAGGAGGAGTTGGAATACGAGCGGATTTTCGTCTTCGTCCTGCATCAACGCTTGCACGAGTTCGACCACGCGCTGGCCGTATGCAAGCGCCGCAAGATTTTTGCGGAGGTCCCCGAACGTTTGGATGTGGCTGCTTTCGGAAAGCGTCTGTACTTGCCGGGAATCCTTCCAGTACAGCATGGCCTGCACATACGCCATGGGTTGCAGGGTCGATCCGAACCGGCTTTTGGGCCGCAGCGCGCCCCGGGCCATGACCGCAACCTTCCCCTTCTCTCTTGTGAAGAGCGTGACGATCCGGCTGGTCTCGCCGTACTGGATGCTTCTGAGCACGATGGCCTCGGTACGAACAATCATTTTTGAAAATGGAAGTTATATCCGAGGCTTTTTTGTGTCTGTGTCAGGAAAAAACATTCCATATGCGACTGCTTCACCGCTTGCAGCAACGACTAAGCCTGACGAGACACGAGGCCATGGCGCTCTCGTGCCTGTCCGGATTGCTCATTATCGGCATTATTGTACGTCAAGTCCAGCAACAAGCCATATTGGTGCCGCCGGACGCGTACGACGAACTGGACCGGGTCTTTTTCGAGCGGTCGGGGATGGAGGGCGGCGCAACGCCGGATACGACTTCGCCGGCGCCCCTCGCCTCCGCCAGCGAAACGGATTCCGGCGGGCATGAGGCGTCCGCAGCGGCGGCCTCCTCGACCCGCGAGCCGCCCGGGACGCCATCCGCTTCGGGAGCGCTGCACATCGACATAAACCGGGCAGGCGCATCGGAACTCGAAAAACTGCCCCGAATCGGACCGAAGACCGCCGAACGCATTCTTGCGTTTCGCGACGCCTACGGGGCGTTTCGCTCGGTAAACGATCTGCAGCAGGTGAAGGGCATCGGACCAAAAACCCTTGAACTCCTTCGACCGCACGTTCATACAGGAGCGCCTTCCCCTTCCGTCGAATCGTCCTCCGGCGATTCGTCGGGCGGGCGATAGGGGTCTTCCGTCCAGGCTTCGGCAATCTTTTCCTCACGCTTCAGGAACCGGTACACCGGCACCAGCAACAACGCGGCCAGCGCCGCAAAACCGACCAGTGCAAGGAGAACGACTCCGTTGTACTCATTCATGAAATCACGAAAAAAATTCTCGAAACAGGAGGTTAACCCCTATGAAGAACGCCCTTGCACGCATGTTGATCGTCGACGGCGACATAAAAACGTCCATGAACCTGGGCAGCATCTTCGAACGGCAGGGATATGCCGTAACCGGAGTCCGCGACGGAGAGGAGGGGCTTCATCTCCTCACCCGGTCGCCCGCATACGACATTGTACTGCTTGAAACCGCGATGCCGCGAAGAAACGGGTTCGATGTATTGCGCCAGGCCCGACTCGCCGGCGTCACCACCCCGATCATCATGCTTACATTCCGGGCGAGCGCCAACGACAAGCTGCGGGCGTTCGACATCGGCGCAGACGATTACGTAACGAAACCGTTCCATATAGAGGAACTCTCGGCCCGGGTAAAGGCGATGCTTCGACGCAGCAGCCTGCCGGCCGAACACCCTTCGGACACCTACGATTTCGGGAGCCTGCATGTGAATTTCAGCAGTCACACGGCCCATCGCGACGGCGACGCCGTTCGACTCACCGCAAAAGAGTTCGATATACTCCGGTATTTTATCGAACACCGGGGCCGGACCATCAGCCGGGGACAGATTCTGCGCAACGTATGGGGGATTCCGTTCGACGTGTCGACGCGCACCATCGACCGGCATGTCTCGGCGATTCGAAAGAAAATCGAACCTGACCCCGAAGACCCGACATGGATCAAGACCGTGTACGGCGTCGGGTACCGGTTCATACAGCGCCCGCGCCATGTGGGGCAAGCGTGAAACAGAACGCCGAAAACGGTATATTATCCCTTAGACCACCCGAAAACGCCATGGTCAACACCCTTTCCATCGCCAGCGATCTTTCCGAAGCAGGCATCGCAAGGCCCCACGCCGAAGCGATCGCGAACGCTATCGGAACCCGGCAAGAAGACGTTGCCACAAAAGATTTTGTGCGCACGGAAATGAGCACCCTCGAAACCCGCCTTGTGCGCTGGATGGTCGGAACGGTTTTCGCAGCCTCCGGCCTGCTGTTCGCCGCCCTGCGGTTCATACCGTAAACCCGCCCTTACCGCTTCGGCCCGGCGACGCCGGCAACAGGGCGCCCAACGGCTCGGCGACCACGCCGTCTTACTTCACGAGCAGCATGGAACGCGTAACGATTTTGCCTGCGGCCTGCAACCGGTAGATATAGAGTCCGCTGGGAAGGTCCGCCGCATTGAAGCGCACCGTGTGATGGCCTGCGGACTTCGGTTCGTCGACAAGCACCGCCACCTCGTGGCCGACGAGGTCGTACACCGCAAGCCGCGCTTCGCCCGCCGTCGGCAATGCATAGCGTATCGTCGTGTGCGGATTGAACGGATTCGGGTAGTTGCCCCAAAGCGTTACCTCGGTCGGGAGCTCCTCGCTTTCCGCGCTCGTCACCTCGGGCAACGTCACGACTACCTCTGCGGAGGCGCCTCTGCCGACGTCGTTCACCGCATGCACCTGGAAGGTGTACGCCCGTTCGTTCATCAGGCCTGTGACGGTGTAGCTGCGCGCATTCGCTTCGCCAGGGCCGCTTTCCGGAATGTCCGTATAGCCGCTGAAGGTCCCATCGCCTTCTTTCTTCCGGTAAACGTAGCCGGTGATGCTCGCTCCGCCGTCGTTGCCCGGCGCATCCCAACGCAACGTCACCTGCGCGCTGCCGACCGTGGCGCGCAAGTTCTCCGGCGCATTGGGAATCGTGCGGGGTGCATCGTTTCCCGTGTCTGTGCCTGTGCCCGTGTCCGTACCCGTGCCCGTGTCCGTGTCCGTATCGTTGTCCGCTTCCGTTACCGTCACGTCCGAAGCGGTTACGCTCGCGTAGTCCGCTCCCGCTACGGCATGTTCTATCGTCGCCGCGCCGTTCGCCGTGTCGTTGTCCTCCGAAGCGTTCACCGCCACCGTCTGCGGCTCGTTCCAGTCCGACGTGGTGAAGGTGAGCGCCGTCGAAGACGCAAGCGTTATGTTCGCGTCCGAACCCGAAGCCAGCGACGGCGTCACGGTTACGTCGCCGGTGGGTTGCGAGGTCAGCGCCACCGTGTAGCTCCCCTCGCCGCCCTCCGGAACGCTCAGCGCCGTGGTCGAAAGCGTCACGCCCGCTTCGTCGTCGTCGTCGATCGTAACGTCGGCGCTTGCCGGGCTACCGCCCGTTACGCGCGCGGGCAGCGCTCCGAAACCGATCGTCACCGTCTCGTCGCCCTCGGCTATGTCGTCGCCTGTCGCCGTAAAGACGATGATCTTTTCCAGATCGCCTGCGGCGAAGGTTACCTCCGTCGGTATCGCGTAGTCGCCGGAGACGGGCGCGCCTTGCAAGGGAATCGTCACCTCCCGCTCGGGGTCCGCGCTCAGCTTCAGCGTTACGGTCACGTCCTCGCCCTCGTTCACCGTGTACGAGCCGGCCCCGAACGACGCCGACACCGCCGTCGCCGTCGCGCGCGTCACGGTCACCCTGTAGGTCCAGATGACATTACCGCCCTCGGCGGTGACCTGTACCTTGATGACGTTGGCGCCTTCGTCGAGATCGACCTGTAAGCCGTCTTCCACGCCGTTGGCGTCGGCAAGCTCCGTATCGCTCGCATTCAGATACGCTACCGACGCGTCGCCATCGTTGGCGGTCGCATCGATGGTAACCTGATCGACGGCGTAGGCGACACTCGCGGTGTAGCTCGTGACGTCCGGGGTGAAGTTCGGACTGAGGGCGATGTCCGTATCGGAGTCCGTTTCGGTCAACTCGAGATCGCTCAGCGTGGCGTCGATGAACTTCATGCTCACTGTCATCTTCTGGCCCTCGACGATGACGAAGCCTGCGGGATCGACTACTTCGACGAGGTTCGGTGTGCCATTGAACGCGAAAGTCAGGCCGCCGAAGATGAATGTGGTTCCGTTCGGAGGCACTGTCGAAAGTGCGACAGCCGCCTTGGTAATGCCGAGCGTGCTGGCGATGGCGTCCCGAAAATATACATTGGAGAAACGATAGTCGGTACCGACGATTTCCACGATAGCGTCATCGATCGATCCCACCGATGTCGAGTGGTGGAATCCGTAATCCGTAATCGTGCTCGACTGCACCGCCACCCCCGCGGTCATCGTCGTGCACCAATCGGCGTCGGACGGGCAGGCGGCTTTTTCCGGCGCCACCTGCGGCGCCGGGTACCCGCGCTCGGGCCATGCATCGCTGGAGACGGTCTCTTCGGTACCGCCGCCGTCGGTGTAGGTGACCTCGACCTTGATTCTCTTGCCGACGTCCGCGTCTACCGGCGTGTAGGTATGAGAATCCGCGCCGATGTTTTCGGGGTTGCTTGCGCCGTCGCTGTCGACGCGTATCCACTGGAACGAGTAACCTGCGGGGAAGGCGGTCGCCGGCAAGCCGTTGTCGTCGGCGATGTCGCCGAGGCCCGCGGTCAGCGTCTCACCCACCTGCGGCGGGCCGGTGAGAGCCGGATTGCCCGTGGCCGGGACGTTTGGGGGAGAATCGCGCGTCACCGTCACCTCGTAGGTCCGGATGATGTTGCTGTCCTCGGCGGTGACCTGCACCTTGATAACGTTGGCGCCGACATCGAGATCGACCTGCAAGTCGTCTTCCATGTCGTCCGCGTCGGCGAACTCCATATCGCTTGCATTCAGATACGCGACCGACGCGCCGTTGTCGTTCGCCTTCCCATCAATGGTGACCTGGTCGACGCTGTAGATGACGCCCGCGGCGTAGCTCGTGATGTCCGGGGTGAAGTTCGGACTGAAGGAGATGCCCGTTCCGTCGATCGTTTTATTCATTTCGAGGCTTCTCAGCGAGGCGTCCGTGCTGGGAGGCGCCTCGGTCCCCCTGACTTCCATTCGTATGACATTACTCGGTCCCCTCCAGGAACCGGCAATAAACCGCCGGCCCCTGTCGTCAATGGTCCAGCCCGTGACGCCTTCTTCGGTATCGAGACTCGTTAGCGCTATATCCCGAGCAGTGACGGTGTTCAAATTCCTGACTTCAACGAAGTACGACGCATCCTTCTCCAGCCTCGTATCGGCCGGCGCCGTGAAGGTCTTCAGGCCGCCGCCCAAAATATCCGATGGCGCGGTCAGGGTGGCGAGCACACTGCCGGGATTGTCGCTGCTGCCTGTGTGAAGGGTCACTGACATGTCCGGGCTCTCGGTATTCGACCACTCGATCCTGACCCTGGTAAGTATGTAATCTTTGTCGGATCCCACTGTGAATTTCTGAGCGTAAGCCACGGAGCCGAAGGGGCCGCCGAGCGTGAGCGATGCGGTGCCCGGTTCGAACGTGTTTCCCACCAGCAGCGAATCGGTGGGCGCCGCGCGCGTCACCGTTATCTGGTAGGTCTCGATGGTGTTGGTGTCCTCGGCGGTGACCTTCGCCTTGACGACAGTGGCGCCGACATCGAGATCGATCTGGAAGCCGTCCGCCACGTCGTCCGCGTCGGCGATATCCATATCGTCGCTGTCGAGGAAATCGACGGTCGCGTTGTCGTCGTTCGTCGGCGCGTCGATCGTGATCCGGGTAAGGTCGTTGCCGATGCTCGCGGCGTAGGACAGGACGTCGGAGGCGAAAGCGGGCGAGAGCGTGATCGAGTTGGCGCTCCCGTCCTCCAGCGCCAGGTCGCTCAGCGTGGCGTCGGTGGAGGGCGTCGCGCGCGTCACCGTTATCTGGTAGGTCTGGATGGTCATGTTGTCCTCGGCGGTGACCCGCACCTTCACGACGTTGGCGCCGGCATCGAGATCGATCTCAATGCCGGTGAACTCCATATCGTCGCTGTCGAGCAAAGCGATGATCGCGTTGTCGTCGGTCGTCTTCGCATCAATGAGGATCCGGTCGACGCTGTAGGCGACGTCCGCGGCGTAGGACAGGACGGCGGCGTCGAAGGCGGGCGAGAGCGCGATCAGATTGAAGCTCCCGTCCAACACGTCGAGAGCGCTCAGCGTGGCGTCGGTGGAGGGGACGACCTCGCTCCCGTTCACGCTGAACACGAACGACTGGCCTCCGCCGACCAGACTGTCGTCGAATCGCCTGGCGTCCTCGATGCTCCAACCCGTCGCGCCGCCGTCGTCTTCCGCATCGGAGGTGGTCCGGGAAAGCACGAAATCGTTTCCTCCATTGCCGGTCCCCCGGAAGACGAGCAGGTAGTCGGTATCCGCATCGAGCTCGGCGTCGGCGGGCGCGGTAAACAGGTTCACCGCACCGTCCGTGTAACTGGCCGGAGACGTCAGCGTGTACACCAACTGGTCGTCGGCGCCATCGCTGTCCGCAGTGTAAATGTAAACGATGAATTCCTCACTGCCCTCCAGATCCTCGTCGTGGACGTGGATACCCACAGACTCCAGGTTGTAGCCGAGAGCGTGCGACCCGGTCGTGAATCCCTGGGTGTGCCGCCTGTTCCTGTTGCCGATCGCCTGGCCCGACGATAGCAGGGTCTGTCCGGTGTTGCTGACAAGCGAGACGGTCGTCTGCGCCTTTGCCGGCGCGGCGAACAGGGCCGCGAACACCGCCAGCAAGAGCCCCGCCGCGAGCAACCCTGCCCCTGCAGAGCGGATGCCGGCGGTGGATGGTTGGCGTACGTTGCAGAGACGGTTGACGATCTGCCCGGCCGAGACGAAAGAGGTGATGCAGGCTGCCCACATCGTCGTGTTCGGCGACGTTACTTCAACTTTTGTATGCATTTTGCATGCAAGCCCCTTCCCGATGGCGATCGAAAAGAGGCCAAAACCCCAAGCATTAATTATGAACCGCTAAATATCATCAATATTTAGTAGAATTAAAATGAACAAAACATATTTTATTGACTAAATATCGTGTTTTTATCATGACTTTTGGACATAAAACACCATTGGAACGTTATTTCCGGTGCGGACGCATGATCGGACGCCGACTTTTCCGGTGAGTCGGGCTGAGCCGAAACGAGGCGTGTTCCGGGGGCTGAATTGCTCTTATCGACCCCGCTTTCCCGTAGCGCGAAGGCGCAGGAAATCCTGTCGTTGGCCTGGTCTGCCTTTACTCTTTCGGCTCGGCGATGCCGTCGCGGTGGGTGTACGCAAGCGCGGAGGCGGCCTCTTCGTCCAGCAGGATGTGGGCATGGGGATGCATCTGCAGGACGGAAGCCGGACACATGGCGGTAACCGGACCCTCCAGGGCATCGCGTACGGCGGCGGCCTTCCCCGTTCCGCTCGCCAGCATCAGGAGTTTGCGCGCCTCCATGATGGTGCCGAGTCCCATCGTGACGGCCTCGCGGGGCGGCGCTTCCCCCTCCTCGAAAAAGCGCGCGTTGTCGGCCAGCGTTTTTTCGGTCAGTATCTGGACCCGCGTGCGGGAGCCGAGCGAGGAGCCCGGTTCGTTGAACGCGAGGTGTCCATTGGACCCGATGCCGAGAATCTGCAGGTCGATGCCCCCGGCCTCGGCGATGCGTTGTTCGTACGCGGCGCAGGCGGCGTCCA
>LXNI01000015.1_pt1 | contig 180795 bp, 180 predicted proteins | sample 809091 | NCBI WGS metagenome assembly LXNI01 (sample SAMN04870527, study PRJNA318959) | sponge metagenome | biome: 01000161; feature: marine sponge reef; material: water | host: Sarcotragus foetidus | place: Greece: Milos, Mediterranean Sea | collected 2013-05-29 | depth 5-7 m
AAACCACAAGCGAGCCGAAAATTACATCGGCTTCGTTCACTGCCGCGTAGGCAGCTTAGAAATTCCAACCAGCGACAGGCCAGCATGAAGTTTGGTTCACTGCCGCGTAGGCAGCTTAGAAATGAGGGATACAACTAATGTCCCGCTCGTTATTGTTCACTGCCGCGTAGGCAGCTTAGAAACTCGTCAACACCCGCTTTCATGAAAGTAACCCGTTCACTGCCGCGTAGGCAGCTTAGAAATCTGTATCTCGTGCGGTAGCTTCTACTGTTTAGTTCACTGCCGCGTAGGCAGCTTAGAAAAACACCGAAGTCAGCAAGCCTGAACTTCTGGCGTTCACTGCCGCGTAGGCAGCTTAGAAAAAGACCATGGCGGGAAAGGCTTGCGAATATCTGTTCACTGCCGCGTAGGCAGCTTAGAAAAGTGAGCCGGGCGGCGCGCGCGGCACAAGTCCGTTCACTGCCGCGTAGGCAGCTTAGAAATTTTTGCTCGTTGGGCTAACGTGCTCCCTATGTTCACTGCCGCGTAGGCAGCTTAGAAATGCCAGTCTGCTGCAGCCTGTTCGGCTGCGTCGTTCACTGCCGCGTAGGCAGCTTAGAAATCGTAAGCGTGAAGCATCCGCAAGCTAGAGAGGTTCACTGCCGCGTAGGCAGCTTAGAAAATCAGCAACCAGACGATCAGCACGGCCCCCAGGTTCACTGCCGCGTAGGCAGCTTAGAAACGTCACAAGGAGGCTTTCACCCGCACCATGAGGTTCACTGCCGCGTAGGCAGCTTAGAAATTTAGAATCTTTAGCAAGGAGAATATCATGGGGTTCACTGCCGCGTAGGCAGCTTAGAAAAGTCAATTCCACGGCGACAGGACCACAGAAAGGTTCACTGCCGCGTAGGCAGCTTAGAAATCGCGAGTAGGCAACTTCTGGCCTAGTCTAGCGTTCACTGCCGCGTAGGCAGCTTAGAAATGTCACGTTTGGCCCCTACCGGATCAGAGGCTGTTCACTGCCGCGTAGGCAGCTTAGAAACTGAAATTTCGACAAACGGAGATAGAAAATGCGTTCACTGCCGCGTAGGCAGCTTAGAAAATCAATGTTTTCAGTGGGACTAGGCCGAGATTGTTCACTGCCGCGTAGGCAGCTTAGAGTTCGAATAGGAACATCTCTAAAGAGAAAGATCGACCATCGCTCTTTTTGCTGTGCAAGCAACAGAGAAACTTTTTCAGTAAAGGGCAAGCCTTGGGTACTACCTGCGGTTGGAGGTTTTGCCGGTCAACTCTATTGCTTGTGCCTAAACCCCTTATAATGCCGCGTCCGACGCGTTGATAGGACTGTCCATGTTCAAGAAAGACTTGACGATTGCCGGATTCGATCCGGAAATTGCCGCAGCGATGGAAGCGGAGCGCCTTCGGCAGGAGGAGCATATCGAACTGATCGCTTCCGAGAACTACACCAGCCCCCGGGTCCTGGAGGCTCAGGGATCGGTGCTGACCAACAAGTATGCGGAAGGCTATCCCGCCAAGCGCTATTACGGTGGCTGCGAGCACGTGGACGTGGTCGAGCAGCTAGCGATCGACCGCGCCTGCGAGTTGTACAAGGCGGACTATGCCAACGTGCAGCCGCATGCCGGATCGCAGGCGAATGCCGCGGTCTATACCGCGCTGCTGGAGCCGGGCGACACCCTGCTCGGCATGGCGCTCGCCCATGGCGGACACCTGACGCATGGTTCGCATGTCAATTTCTCCGGGCAGAATTACAACGCGGTCCAGTACGGCCTGAATCCGGAAACCGGCGAAGTGGACTACGATCAGGTGGAACAACTGGCCGCCGAGCATCGCCCGAAAATGATCGTGGCCGGATTCTCCGCGTATTCGCGCGTCATGGACTGGCAGCGCTTCCGCGACATCAGCGACTCTGTCGGAGCCTTGCTGATGGTCGACATGGCGCATGTCTCGGGATTGATCGCGACGGATCTCTATCCGAGTCCGGTGCCGGTCGCCGACGTGGTGACGTCCACCACCCACAAGACTCTGCGAGGCCCGCGCAGCGGCTTCATCATTGCCCGCGAGAACGAAGAAATCACCAAGAAGATCAATTCCATGGTCTTCCCCGGCATGCAGGGTGGCCCGCTGATGCACGTCATCGCGGCCAAGGCAGTGGCATTCCGCGAAGCCGCCCAGCCCGAGTTCAAGGAGTACCAGATCCAGGTGCTGGCCAACGCCAAGGCCATGGCTGAAGTGTTCATTTCGCGCAACTACAAGGTTGTCTCCGGCGGGACCGACGATCACCTGTTTCTGGTCGACTTCATCGCCCAGGAGTTGACTGGCAAGGAAGTCGACGCCGCACTGGGGAGTGCGCACATTACGGTGAACAAGAACACCGTGCCCAACGACCCGAAATCACCGTTCGTCACCAGCGGCATCCGGGTCGGCACGCCTGCCGTCACCACCCGGGGCTTCAAGGAAGACGAATGCCGCACATTGGCTGGCTGGATGTGCGACATCATCGACAACTTGGGCGACGAGTCCGTAATCGATCGTGTGCGCGAACAGGTGAGGGAGATCTGCGCGCGCTATCCGGTGTACGAGGCCGACTAACCGGTCCGGTCCCCGGAGAGCAGGGCACTGACGAGGAGATCGTGCGCTGCCCGTTCTGCAAAAACGCCAACACCCAGGTACTGGATTCCCGGCCCGTGGGCGGGGGCGATCAGGTGCGCCGCCGTCGCCAGTGCCTGAATCCAAATTGCGAGCAGAAACGATTTACCACCTACGAACGGCCGAAGCTGAAGCTTCCGGACGTCGTCAAGAAGGATCAGGTGGTCCCGCAGGCGTTCGATGCCGAAAAGCTGACCTGGAGCATCGAGATGGCATTGCGCAACCGGCCGGTCAGCCCGGACACGGTCGAGGAAATGGTCCAGAACGTGTGCGACCGGGCGCGTTCTTATTCAGGCAAGAACGTTCCGACCCGGACCTTGGGGATGTGGGTGATCGACGAGCTGCGCGAACGAGACCAGATCGCCTGCATCCTGTATGCCTCGGTGTTCGAGGAGATCACCACCATCGAACAGTGGCGGCAACTGCTGGAGCGCGAAGCCAATGCATTGCCGGAATCGGCGCGGCGCAAACAGATGGATCTGCTGAATGGAGGGGAAGATCCGGACGATCTTTCGCCATGACAGTACAGGGGATGGACGCGCGCTTCATGGAAGAAGCCCTGGAACTGGCCGAGCGAGGCCGCTATACCGCCCCGCCCAACCCCTGCGTCGGGTGCCTGGTGGTGGCCGATGGCGCGGTAGTCGGGCGAGGCTTCCACCGCCGCGCGGGGGAACCTCATGCGGAGCCTCAAGCCTTGGCGCAGGCCGAGAGCCGGGCGCATGGGGCCACGATGTATGTGACGCTTGAACCCTGCGCACATCAGGGACGGACGGCTCCGTGCGTGCCGGATATCATCGCCGCCGGGGTCAAACGGGTCGTCTCGGCCTGCGAGGACCCCAACCCCCAGGTGGCCGGACGGGGCCATGGAATGTTGAGGGAGGCGGGCATTGAGTGTGTGGTCGGCATTGGGGCCGAACAGACACAGGAACTGAATCGGGGATTCTGGAAACGCATGACGACGGGACGGCCCTGGGTTTGCGTCAAGCAGGCGATGAGCCTGGATGGAGGAACGGCGTTGGCCGATGGAAGCAGCCAGTGGATTACGGGCCGGAAGGCGCGCGCCGATGTGCAATGGCAGCGGGCCCGAAACGGCGCGGTGCTGTCGACGGCCGCGACCGTGCGCCGGGATGACGCTCGGCTCAACGTTCGTCTGAGTGCGGAAGAGATGGGCGTGGATCAGGTCCGACAGCCGCTGCGGGTCATCATGGATCGAAAAGGAGAACTGTCGGAGGATCTTGCCCTGTGGTCGGCGCCGGGCTCTTGCGTGGTCTATACCTTGGGCGAACGTGCCCCAAAACTCCGTGAGGAGATCCCAGGCGAGGCGGAAGTTCAGGCCGTGCAGGCGGCGGGAAAAGGGTTGGACCTGAAAGCGGTGCTGTCGGGATTGGCGGCAGACTACGAAATCAACGACGTGCTGGTCGAAGCCGGCGCGAAATTCGTCGGCGCGCTGCTCCAGGAAGACCTGGTCGACGAATTGATGGTCTACATCGCGCCCCGCCTGTTGGGCGCAAATGCGGCACCCTTGGCGGAACTGGCATCGGCCGAAGGTCTGCCGGAGCATCTGGATTGGATGCTGCAGGACGTTCATGTGCTGGAGCCTGACGTTCGCGTGACCTACCACCGGAATCGCTGATGTTTACGGGAATCGTCGAGGCGCGAGGCCGAGTCGTGGTCGCAGAGGCTACGGATTCGGGTCGCCGCGTGCGCATCCAGCATCCGGGGCAGGACCGTCTACGGGGAGTGCGGGCCGGCGACAGCATTGCCGTCAATGGGGTCTGCCTGACCGCTTGCGTGGCAGAGACAGGGAGCTTCGATGCGGATTTGAGCGACACGACACTCGAACACACCACGCTGGGCGACCTGGAAGTGGGGAACGACGTCAATTTGGAGCCGGCGCTGCGCGTCGGCGAACCGCTGGGCGGACATCTCGTGAGCGGGCATGTCGATGCGGTCGGCACGATTGCCTCTCTCGAGCCGGAAGGAGATTGCTGCCGAATGGAAGTGGAAGTCCCGCCGGAAGTCCATCGCTACCTGGTCCCACGCGGCTCGGTCTGCGTGGATGGCGTCAGTTTGACCGTGACCGGAGTCGGGACGGGCACGTTCGGGGTCATGCTGGTCCCGCATACCCGTGCCGTCAGTTTGGCGGGCGATTACCGTGCGGGCCGGCGAGTTAATTTGGAAGTTGATATGCTGGCGAGATATCTGGAACGGCTTCTTGAGGAGCGCAACGAAACATGAATTTCAACACGACCGAGGAGTTGATCCAGGAATTGAGGGCTGGCCGGATGATCGTGCTGGCCGATGACGAGACCCGCGAGAACGAAGGGGATCTGGTTGTGGCAGCTTCGCTGACGACGCCGGAGCATATTAATTTCATGACCCGTCACGGCCGCGGCCTGCTGTGTTTGGCCATGACCCGGGAGCGGTGCCAGCAACTGAATCTGCCTCTGATGGATCCGACCACGGACGAGGCGCACCGTACGAATTTCACTTTCACCATCGACGCGCACGAGGGCATCAGCACCGGAGTGTCGGCACAGGATCGAGCGGCGACGATCCAGGCGGCCGTCTCGGCGGACGCCCGCCCGGGCGATATCCTCCAGCCTGGCCATCTGCAATGCCTGATGCAGCAGCCCGGGGGGGTCCTGACCCGCGCCGGACATACCGAAGGGGGATGCGACTTGGCGCGTCTTGCCGGCTTGGAGCCTGCCGCCGTCATTGTGGAGATCCTGAACGAAGATGGCACGATGGCACGGCGCCCGCAGTTGGAAGAACTGGCTCAGGAACATGGACTCATGATGGGCACGATCGAGGATCTGATCCGCTACCGGGTCGAGCGTGAACCGACCGTGCGCCGCGGTGCCAGTTGCCACTTGACGACCGAGTACGGGGAGTTCGAATTGATCGCCTACGAGGACCTGACGGTCGACACGGTACACCTGGCGCTGGTTGCCGGCTCTCCGGACCCACAGGAAGCGACCCTGGTGCGTGTACATGTGCAGAACACCCTCGGCGATGTGGCTATGGCCACGGCGCCGGATCTGGGCTGGCCGCTGCGCGACGCGCTGCAGCGGATCGCCTCCGAGGGCCGGGGAGTGGCGGTGATCCTGCGCTGGCCGGAATCTCCGCAGCGTTTGCTGGAACGCGTCCGGATGTTGCACAATAGTCCTGAGCCGGCTCGCGGCCGGGCCGCCCCGACAGACCGGCGGGTGCTGGGAGCAGGCTCGCAGATCCTGGCCGACATCGGGGTTCGCCGGATGCGGTTGATGAGCGCGCCTCAGGTGCTTCATGGCCTGGGCGGGTTTGGACTTGAAGTCGTGGAGCATATCGAACAATGACGGATTCCCTACCTCACTACCAACAGATTCGCGATCCGGATGAAAAGCGTGCGCTGGCCGACCGGGGCATGGATTTCGGACTAGTTGCGTCTCGCTTCAACGAGTCGGTTGTCAATCGTCTGGTCGAAGGCGCGACCGCCACGCTGGTGGCGCGCGGGGCCAATGTCAAGAATATCGACCTGATTCAGGTCCCGGGCGCGTTCGAGTTGCCTGCCGCGGCGCGACTGTGCGCGGACACAGGGATGTACGACGCCATCATTGCGCTGGGTTGTGTCATCCGTGGGGAAACCCCTCATTTCGACTACGTGGCCTCCGAATGCGCACGCAACCTCGCCCGCTTGGCCCGGAGAGAGGACGTGCCGATTCTCTTCGGCGTGCTGACGACCGATACCCGGGAGCAGGCCGAGCAGCGGTCGGTCCTGTTCGATGATTGGCAAGATCCGGCGCCTAGGATGGAGGACGACCGGAAAGTCAGCAACAAGGGAGCGGAAGCGGCCGTGGCAGCATTGGAGATGATCGAAGTATTCGCCGAGATAATGGAAGATATCGACGACGATGACGACGATGACGATGACTGAGGTTTCCTCGTCGTCGGAGAAAGACCGTGCTGAATACCGTGGGCGACATTGGGCTCGCCGCCTTGCGTTGCAGGCGCTCTACCAGTGGGACATGTCAGGAGGGGACATCTCCGAGCTGCTTGACCAGTTTTCGCGCAAGGATGACATTCTGCGCGCCAATGCAGGGTATTTCGAACAACTGGTGCGTGGTGTCCTGGATCACGAAGAAGATCTTGACAAACAATTGACTCCGGCTCTCGACCGGCCCATGAAGCGCCTCGATCCGGTGGAACGGACGGTCTTGCGTTTTGCCTGCTACGAGTTGCTGCATTGCCGGGAAGTGCCGACCGCCGTGATCCTGTCCGAAGCAACTCGGCTGGCCGCAAAATTCGGCACGGACAAGGGAAGCAAGTACGTCAATGCGGTACTGGACCGGGTGGCGATCAGTCTGCGCAAAGCTTGCGCTGCCTGATTTTCGATCGGGTTGAGCCGGAATTCCACCACGGCACGAGGGGGAGGACCTCGAGAATGGACGAGGACACGCTGATCCAGCGGTACTTCAGCTTTGATGCGGACTCGCCGGCCTTGATCCAAGGACCTGGAGACGATGCGGCGCTGCTGACGCTGCCGCCCGAGGATTGCGCAATCAGCACCGACCTGTTTTTGCAGGGGGCTCATTTCGACCCGGGAGACGATCCTGTCGATCTTGGCCACAAGGCATTGGCGGTCAACCTTAGCGATTTGGCTGCAATGGGCGCCACTCCGGTGTGTTTCACATTGGGCCTTGCCATGCCACGGATCGATGAAGATTGGATTGCCGGCTTCAGCGAAGGAATCAAGGGCCTGGCCCGGGAGTACGGGATCGTGCTGGCCGGCGGCGACCTGTCGCGGGGAGAGCTGGGCGCCTGCATTACGGTCATCGGGACGCTGGAAGGAGATGCGCCGGCCCTGCGGCGCGACGCGGCGGTAGCCGGGGACAGGATCGGAGTGACCGGGACCGTCGGGGATGCCGTCCTGGCCCGTCTCTACCCGGACCGGGTCGGGCTGGAGGGTTGCCGAGAACGGTTGCACCGCCCTCAGCCGAGGGTTGAATTCGGGCGCCGTATTCGCGGTCATGCGCATGCGGCGATGGACATCTCGGACGGCGTCCTGAAAGACTTGGGGAGGCTGCTCAAGGCTAGCGGGAAGGGCGCGTCGGTGGAATTGGCGGACATTCCGCTGTCCGAACCAGTTGCCGAAGAGCGGGCGAAGACCGGGGACTGGTTCACGGTCTTGGGTGGGGGCGAGGATTACGAACTGGTGTTCACTGCGCCGGAGTCCGAGTGGAAGGGAATCCAGGAGATTGGGCGCCAACTCGGCGTGCCGGTCAGCGGCATCGGGACGGTAGATGCGGGCAGCGAATTGAATCTAACTCAGGAAAGCGAACCAATCCCACTGCCGTCGCAACTGGGCTACGACCATTTCAGCGGTGCCTGACAAACATGCGTGTTACGTGGCAAGGTCTGACTGTTTTCCTGGCGACAGGCTTCGGAGTGGGCTATTGCCCGAAGATTCCGGGCACTGTCGGAACTCTTGTCGGAGGCGTGCTTTACTTTGGATTGTCGACGCACCCTTGGTCCCTCTACGTCCTTACTCTAGGAATCATGCTGGTGGTCGGGGTTTGGCTGTGTGAGCAGGCGGCGGAGTCTTTCGGGGATCCGGATCCCAAAGAGGTCGTCTGGGATGAGATGACTGGTTACCTGGTCGCCATGGCGGCGGCTCCGCGCAGCCTGGCTTGGGCTGTTGCAGGGTTTGTGTTGTTTCGACTTTTCGACATCGTCAAGCCGGGTCCCGTGGGTTGGGCAGAGCGCCGGTTCAGCGGAGGGGTCGGTATCATGCTGGACGACTTGCTAGCTGGGATTTTGACTCTGTTTGTGCTTGGGGGAGCCGAGTGGGTGCTGAAGATTGCATAGCTGCGGATGGAAGTGTCATGGCGTGATACAATCAGGCCATGATTCGATCCACAAGAGGAAAGTTGATTCTTGCCGTACTTGATGGGTATCCAGGGAAAGGTTTTCCTGCCGAGGTTTTCGATATAGCTGTAAGGAAAGTAACCATGCTGGCTGCCGCCCAAACATTGGATGATCTTCGTGTGCCACCGGCAAATCGACTGAAGGCATTGAAAGGTGGCCGAAGGGGGCAACACTCGATTCGAATCAACAACCAGTGGCGGATTTGCTTCGTCTGGACAAATCAAGGCCCGGCCGAAGTCGAGATTACCGATTATCACTGATGGATTCTGGAGGAACCGACATGACGATTCTCAAAAAACCAAGCCATCCCGGGGAAATCCTGAAATTCGAATTTCTTGAACCGTTGGATCTTTCTGGGGGCGCACTTGCCAAGCGTCTCGGCGTACCCCGCACCCGGATCGAGCGTCTGGTGAAAGGGACGACCTCGGTCACCCCGGACACGGCTTTCCGCCTTGCCCGATTCTTCGGGTCAACGCCACAGTTCTGGCTGAATATGCAGACTAATCACGACATTGCGAATGCGAATATCGACGTCAGCAGTATTGAGCCCCTAGGCGGGGTCACCGCTGATGCCAGTGGATTCTGACTGCGATCAAAGATCCATCGGAAGACCCCGACAGGCAATTTCATAAAGTGGGGTGTAGCGCAAAGTGTCGGCGTGATCTCGTACGTCAATTTAGGTTCATGGCAGCCTTGGGGGCTCATCAAACTTCAAGGCAACCTTAATCGCGAAAAAACTGAATATCGTACAAAGGCGTAGTAGAGATGATTCTGTCGAGTGTTGCACTACTGACTACTCATAAATTTTTTAGAATACATTAGTATTAGATTGAAATAAAGCATATTTATCTGAATAAAATATAGATGGACAGCATTTTTATGTACATAAAAATGCAAGGGCGGCACACTTTTCCCTACATAAAAGTGGGGGAAACGTACACTTTTTTCGGGATAGGCTTTCCCCATGGTGATACCATCACCGTCAGTTTTCAATTCTATGCCAGCGATCGCCGTGGATCCGACTGAAAATCCGGTTCAATGGACCTACCGAAAGGGCCGAGGCGCCATCAGCAACCCGCCGGGTCGCTACGAACTGGAACAAATCGAGTTTCAGCATGATGGCCGCGAATACGAGAATGAGGCCCTTGAGACGCGCTACTTCGACGCACCCGCAAAAAGCCTCATCAACTATAACCAGTCGCCCGATATCGCGCTGGACCGCTCCATCAACCCTTATCGTGGCTGTGAACACGGTTGCGCGTATTGCTTCGCGCGGCCTAATCACGCCTATCTTGGGTTGTCGCCCGGGCTGGACTTTGAGACTCAAATCTTCTGCAAGACGAATGCCGCGGAAGTCTTGGCGCGTGAATTGCGCGTTTCCCGCTACCGGTGCGCGACGATTGGCCTTGGCTACAACACGGACGCCTATCAGCCGGTCGAGCGGCAGCTCAAGATCACCCGCTCGATCCTCAAGGTCTTGCGGGAGTTCGGCCATCCGGTTTCGGTGATCACCAAATCCGGGTTGATCGAGCGGGACTTGGATATCCTGCAGGATTTGGCCCGCGACGACCTTGTGGAGGTGATCGTGTCCGTCACCACGCTGGATGCAGGCCTCAGCCGGGCCCTCGAACCTCGTGCTGGAGCGCCTCACTCCCGGCTTGCACTGGTGCGGACGTTGTCGCAGGCAGGAATCCCGGTGGGTGTCCTGGCGGCCCCGGTGATCCCGTTCCTGAATGACGGAGAGTTGGAGGATATTATTAAAACCGTGGCGGAACAGGGGGCCTACTGTGCCGGGTACGTGATCTTGCGCCTGCCACACGAACTGAAGCAATTGTTCCGGGAGTGGCTCGAACAGCATGTTCCGGAGCGCGCCGACAGGATCATGAATGTGGTTCGAAGTCTGCATGGCGGGGTCGACTACAACCCCGAGTTCGGGCGCCGCCTGAGTGGGCAGGGGGAATTCGCACAGTTGTTGCGGCAGCGTTTCACGCTGGCCTGCAAGCGGCATGGACTGAATGGACAGCGCCGGCCCCTGCGGACCGACCGGTTCCGTGCCCCGTCCGATCAGGCGGAGTTGTTCGAGTAGAAGGCAGCGCAACTCATGGCCTCATCTCGCACGACGCTTCCGGATTACGTGGACTCTGGTCTGCGCGTCTTGTCCGTGGGGCTGAATCCTTCCGTCCCTTCGGTTCGCGCGGGCTTCTATTTTGCTAATCCGCGGAACCGCTTCTGGAAGGCTTTCGGCGAGTCCGGGCTGGCCGAATCCCAAGGCGAACCCTCGCGGTTACGTCACCGGATCCTTCTGGAACAGGATCGAATCGGATTCACCGATGTCGTGAAGCGTCCAAGCCGGCAGGGGCACGAATTGCGGGCCGAGGATTTCCGGCGCGATGCGCCGCGGCTCCTGCAGTTGATTGAAAGGATCCGGCCGGCCTGGGCTTGGTTTCACGGCAAGCAGGCGTACCGACACTTCTTGAAATACGCATTGGATGCCTCTCCCAAGGAAGTCCGCTGGGGCATGCAGCCGAGGGTGATCGGAGGGGCGCGGGTGTATGTCACACCGAACCCGAGTCCGGCCAATGCGGCTTACTCGCTCTCCGATCTCCAGCGCTGGTACCGTCGCCTGGCGCGTCATGTCAATGCGTAGATCCCGATACGGGCTTGCCGCGGCCCTGTGGTTTTTCGCCGTTGCGGCCGAAGCCTTGCCGCCGCCGCAGGAGATTACGTTCACCGCGCCGGTGTACCAGTCCGAAGACACGATTGATTTGACGGCCTACCTGTACCGACCGGAAGGGGAAGGTTCGCATCCGGCCATCGTGGACCTGCACGGTTGCAACGGGATCTGGCCGGTTCGCTCGGAACTTTGGTATGAAAACTATCTTGATTGGGGGTTTGCGGTTCTGCAAGTCGACAGCTTCGGCCCGCGGGGGCATAAAAATATCTGCGGCAGCCTGTTCGCTGTCCCCACCTGGCACCGGGCGCGGGATGCGCATGCGGCGAAGCGCTGGCTGAAGGCGCAGCCTTGGGTGGCCGAGCAAGAGGTTTATCTGACCGGGTTCTCGCACGGGGCGACGACGACCCTTCTGGCCTTGGACGATGACGTGAATGCAGAGCAGCCTTTCGCCGGTGCCATTGCGGTCGCGCCCTGGTGCCTGGATCAGCTTGGCAACTCCCATACGGACTTGCTGATCCTGATTGGCGGGCAGGACCAGTGGACGCCGGCGCAGCGTTGCCGGGTGATGATCTCAGTCCGGCCCGAGCGGGTGGATCTGGTCGTCTATGAAGATGCTTTCCACAGTTTCGATGCGCCGGGGGTCGACAGCATCTATTTGGGGCAACGGGTCGCGTACGATGCCGAGGTGGCCCGGGATGCGGTGCGTCGCGCGCGGGAGTTTTTCAGGCAGAGAGTGCAGGCGGACCTGCGCCGGGGAGAACTACTGCGCTAACACAATCCGGTGCAGGGGGTAGTACAGGCCGAAGTGGTCGCCGGTGATGTGAAGGTGCAGGGTATCGTTCTGGGTCTTGGCGTCCCCGACATGGGCCATCCCGGCATAGTGGCCGTCCGTCATGTTGCAGGAGGCCAGTTCCAGGTTTACGCTCAGGGCATTGATGCCGGCCCGAAATTGCTCTAGGGCTCCGTAGTAATTGCACCCGGCACTGTCCGTTCCCTTGATCTCGCCTGTCGGCATCACGTTAATGCTGATGCTGAGCTGCTCCGAGGTGTATTCCCACAATCCCGCGAGCTCGGTCAGATCGACCGCCCGTTCAAACAGCGGGTCGTAATTCAGGGTTAGTGTGCCGGTGTCCTTGCCCGTGGTCAGGTAGCGTGCCGTGATCACGGTGGCTTGCTCGCTGACCGTCCCGTTCAACTGCACGGTTGCCAGAAGGGAGCCGTCCCGCAGGAATATGGACATGTCGGAGTGGTACTGCTGTTCGTCCCCGGCCACGGTCCCTCGGTAGACTACGTTGGAGTCTACGCTGTAAGCCGAGACGACTCCACCGATATACAAGGCGGTGAAATCAAATTGCCCCTCGCCATTGATATCGAAAACGCCGCTCCATAGCCCGTCCAGGACCTGCGGCGCGGAGTCGCTGGTCGCGAAAGAGGAAAAACTTGCAGCCAGCATCAGGGTGCCGAGCCAGGCAATCGGTTTTCTGATCATCGGCAACGTTGCGTGGGGAGCAGGCCGCCGGAATGCTGGCTGCTATGGAGCAGCCGCAAGAGACCGAACAGGACGAACCCGAACAGCAGGGTGGCGATCAGCGTGTTATGGAAGAACGGAATCGCGGCAACGTAGCAAGCGAGCAGCCCGGCTGAAGTCATCGGATAAAAATCGCCCTGCAGCCAGACCGCGAAGTTGGTCAGCAGGAAAAACAGTGCGGAGCCGGAGATGCCCGCCCCCAGGATGGGCAGCACGCCGGGAGGGTTGAGTATCCAGCGGCCGAATCCTACGCACAGGGCGACGGCCAGGTAGACGGCCCAGACCTGGTCATGAAATCCCAGCACCAAGTCTCCGGCGATCATGCCGAGCAGTGGAATCAGCAGGGTGTGTGAAGGACGTGCGTACAGGGCGCCGCAGAAGATTGCGACGGCAAGCACCGGAGTAAAGTTCGGGGGATGCGGGATGAGCCGGGAGAAGACGATCAGGAGGATCAGCCCGGCAGCGACCCAGATACCTGATTGGCGTCGTAGAGGTGTCCACATAATCGGACTGATTCTACCTTATAGGCTGCATTGACAGCTTCCTGCTGAACGGTGAAAATAACCTGCCAAGGTGATGGGGCTATAGCTCAGCTGGGAGAGCGCTTGCATGGCATGCAAGAGGTCGGCGGTTCGATCCCGCCTAGCTCCACCACCCTCTTTTGGGTAATCGAGCCTGTTGATCGGGTGCAGAATCTCGCAGAGAACCCGTCGCATTCAAGAATTTCCATGGACTCTATAATCCGAGTGACCCGTGCTGGTGCGGAAAGTTCATGATCGCGGGATACGGCCTGTTGGGAAAATGCTATATTATGCCAATACAGCGCAGTAGCGAGGTTATATACCATGCCAACACGAAACGTGGTCCTGACCGACCATCAATCGTCCCTCATCACGCAATTAGTGTCTTCGGGGCGCTACCAGAATGCCAGTGAAGTTTTGCGAGAAGGCATCCGGCTGATTGAACGCCAGGAGGAGGAATGCCAAATCTATCTGCAAGCGTTGCGCGAGGCTGCCGATGCTGGCCTTGCCGACATTGAGGCGGGCCGTTTTCGTGATTTCAGCACACTCAAGGCACTGCGTGACCACCTCACCACATTGACCAACACGGCTCTTGCCGGGACACCCTCCGATACAGGCCGCAGGCGATGACAAAGGCCCGCCGTTGGCGGATCCGCTTGACGGTGGCGGCCGAGCACGATTTCCAGGGCATTCTTCATTGGACGGAAGAACGTTTCGGTGGAAAGCAGGCGGAGGTCTATGCCGAAACCTTGATTCAAGCGATTGAGGCATTGGCGGCAGGGTCGCGGGTAGCAGGGGCAAGGGGGCGAGATGACATCTCGGCAGGACTGACGCACTCCATGTCGCACGGGAAGGGCGGACGGGACGGCATCTAGTGCTGTACCGGACCTCTTCCGGAGCCGACCTTCCTGTCATCGAGGCATTGCGTTTGCTGCACGACTCGATGGACCTGCCTCGCCACATGGGCCCAGATGAAGGAGAGGCCTGGCGGGGGATACGTTTTTTCGGCGGCGGGCTAATCGGGAGCAAACTCCGGAAACCCGGATTCCGGACAACGCCGGGTTTGGCATAATAACGCGAGATTTCTATCTATTTGCCACCCCCAATTTTCCGACAAGATGTCGCCCGAGCATCCCTTATCGCCCCACCTGCAGATTTATCGCCTGCCGCTGGCAGCGCTCCTGTCAATTAGCCATCGCATCATGGGAGTCTTGCTGACGGCTGCCACGGTGGCCTTGGCCTTCCTGATCGCGGCGGCGGCCTATGCGCCCGGCCTCTGGCAGGTCGCCATGTCCGTGCTGCAGCATCCCCTGGGGCAGATCCTGCTGATTGCCTGGACCTTCGCACTGGCGTTCCACCTGTGCACCGGGATCCGGCACTTGGTCTGGGATGCCTGCATCGGCCTCAGCATGCCGGCGGTGCAGGCGAGCAACTGGCTGGTGCTCGCGGGTTCCACCACGTTGACGATCGCCGTCTGGGCCTGGATTTGGGCATGAGCGGTTCCGGCTCGGCTCGGCGGCACTGGTGGCTGGAACGGATTACTTCGGCCGCGCTGATTCCCCTGTCGGTCTGGCTCATTTGCGCCTTGGGCAGCCAGAGCCTGTCGGACCGGATTCATTTCGAGCAGTGGGTCGGACAGACGGACACAGCTATCTGGCTGGGCCTGTTCTTCCTGGCATCCCTCTACCACGCAAAACTCGGGCTTGAGGTTATCGTCGACGACTACGTCAGCGATCCGGCCTGGAACCGGGCAACGCACCGGATCGCACAACTGGTCCTCCTCCTTTCTCTCGTTGCCGCCCTCGCGGGGCTGTTACATTTCCTGATATGACCGCCGCATACAAACTGATCGAGCATCACTACGACGTCGTGGTCGTGGGTGCAGGCGGGGCCGGCCTGCGGGCGACCCTGGGCATGGCGGTGAAAGGCTTGTCGACCGCTTGCATCACCAAGGTATTTCCGACCCGCAGTCACACGGTGGCCGCACAGGGCGGGGTCAGCGCTGCGCTTGGGAACATGGGCCCGGATGATTGGCGCTGGCATATGTACGACACGATCAAGGGTTCGGACTGGCTGGGAGATCAGGATGCTATCCAGTACATGTGCCGCGAAGCCATTCCGGCGATTATTGAACTGGAGCACTACGGCGTCCCGTTTTCACGGACGGACGAAGGCAAGATCTACCAGCGCCCCTTCGGCGGGATGACGACCCATTTTGGCGAAGGGATCGCGCAACGCACCTGTGCCGCCGCCGACCGCACCGGCCACGCTATCCTGCATACGCTGTATCAACAATCCCTCAAGCACAACGCCAAATTCTTTATCGAATACTTCGCCATGGATCTGGTCATGGATGACGAAGGCCGGTGCTGTGGGGTGCTGGCTTGGGATCTTGCAACCGGAGAATTGCACCACTTCCACGCTCACACGGTCCTGTTGGCGACGGGGGGCTACGGTCGCGCCTATTTCTCCTGCACTTCCGCGCATACCTGCACGGGAGACGGCAACGGCATGGTGCAGCGCGCCGGGTTGCCTTTGCAGGACATGGAGTTCGTGCAGTTCCATCCGACCGGCATCTATGGCGCAGGCTGCCTGATTACGGAAGGCGTGCGGGGAGAGGGAGGCTATCTGACCAACAGCAAGGGCGAGCGCTTCATGGAGCGGTACGCGCCGAATGCCAAGGACCTGGCATCGCGCGACGTGGTGAGCCGCTCGATGACTATCGAGATCAACGAGGGGAGGGGCTGCGGGTCCGAAGCGGATCATATTCACTTGCACCTGGAGCACCTCGGCGCCGAGGTAATCAAGGAGCGCTTGCCCGGCATCGCAGAGTCGGCGCGCATCTTCGCCGGGGTCGACGTGACCCGTGAACCTATCCCGGTCCTGCCGACCGTGCACTACACCATGGGCGGCATTCCGACCAACTACCATGGTGAGGTGGTCACGATGCGGGACGGGAATCCGGATGCGGTGGTGCCCGGCCTGATGGCCATTGGGGAAGCGGCCTGTGTCTCAGTGCATGGGGCGAACCGCCTGGGTTCCAACTCCTTGCTGGACTTGGTGGTCTTCGGGCGGGCGGCGGCGATGCGGGCGACCGAGCTGGTTAAGCCGGGGGCCGCACATCCGGAAGCACCGTCTGCATCGGTCGAACGGATCTTGGATCAATTCGACAAGTTCCGCCATGCCAGCGGCGGGGTCCCGACCGCAGAGCTCCGCTTGCAACTCCAGCGTGCCATGCAGAAACATGCGGCGGTGTTCCGTACCGGCGAAACCCTGAAGGAAGGCCTGGACCAGGTCCGGGTCGCTGACCGGGCCTTCAGCGACATCCACGTCAGCGACCGGTCCCTGATCTGGAATACCGACTTGGTTGAAACCCTGGAATTGCAAAATCTTTTGCCGCAGGGCGTGGCAACGCTGGAGTCGGCGCTCAACCGTCTCGAGAGCCGAGGCGCCCATGCCCGGGAAGACTACCCGGAGCGGAACGACGACGAATGGATGAAGCACACGGTTTGCTGGACCGACGAGCAGGGGGCGTGTCGGATTGATTACCGGGATGTCCATCTGTACACTCTGGACGACGAAGTGGAAGTCGTTCCGCCGAAAGCCCGCGTATACTGACCGGAAACGATCAATCGGATCATGGCTCAATTCACCCTCCCAGCCAATGCAGTAGTCCGCAAGCAGGGCAATCAATACACGGCGCCTCCGGATGCGGGCGACGCGCGGACCTTCCGAGTATACCGCTACGAGCCGGATGAAGGCGAGAACCCGAGGTTGGACAGTTACGAAGTGGATCTGGAGGAGTGCGGCCCGATGATCCTCGACGTGCTCATCAAGATTAAGAATGAAATCGACCCGACCCTGTCGTTTCGCCGTTCCTGCCGGGAGGGGATTTGCGGCTCCTGCTCCATGAACATCAACGGCCAGAATACTCTGGCCTGCACTTGTGGGGTGGATCAGTTCAAGGGAGACATCCGGATTTATCCTCTGCCGCACATGCCGGTGGTCCGGGACCTGGTGACGGACTTGTCGGGCTTTTATCGGCAATATGCCGCCGTGGAGCCCTGGTTGAAGAATGGCGCGGACGAGCCGGAGCGTGAACGCCTGCAGCAGAAAGAAGAACGCGCACGGTTGGATGGTCTCGAAGATTGCATCCTGTGTGCCTGCTGTTCCACCAGCTGCCCAAGCTACTGGTGGAATCCGGACAAATACCTGGGGCCGGCAGCTTTGCTGCAGGCATGGCGCTGGCTCGCGGACAGTCGCGATCAGGCGACGGGCGAGCGGCTCGAATACTTGGCGGATGCTTTCAAACTGTATCGCTGCCACACGATCATGAATTGCACCCAGACCTGCCCCAAAGGGCTGAACCCGGCCCGGGCCATTGCCGAAATCAAGAAAATGGTGGCCCTGAGAAAGTCCTGACGTGTCTGAGCAGGACCGGTTACGCTGGCGCTGCCGGCGTGGAACCCGGGAGTTGGATCTCATGCTGATGCGGTATCTGGATCACGAGTATTCCCAAGCGTCTCCCGCCGAGCGCGCGGCGTTCGCGCGGCTGCTGGAATGCACGGACCCCAGCCTTCAGGAAATGTTTCTGGGAGTGCAGGCCGCCCCGGACCCGGACATGGAATCCGTAGCCCGGAAAATTCGATCAGGTACGCCCAGTCGTGACTGAACCGTTTGCCATCCTGCCCGCCGTTTCGCAGTCTGCCGAAAACCGGCATCCGCTTGACCATGCCGCACTGATGGAACTGTATGACGTCAACTACCAGTGCCTGCTCGCATTGTGCCCCTCGTTGCGGAATCCCGCTTTGCAAATCCGCCGATATCTTGACGATTCCCTGCCCGACATGCCGACACTGCATCTGAAGTTTCACGAGCATACCCGGCACACGGCCACCGTCGGCCTGGCCTGCCGCTGGGACGATGCGGAGAAGGCGGATCTCCTGCCGGATGTGCAGGTGCGACTGTATCGGGATTCGCGGCAGGCCGAACTGCTCGGCCATCGCGGAATCCCCCTGATTCCAGGTCGGCTTCCGGAGGGAGGCCTTCAGACGGGATGGCTGCATCGCCGCCATGCCGGGAACCGGTTCCTGTTCAACTGGTTGCGGTACTGCCTTCGGCAGGGTTATCATCTAGGGAAAGACTCCGGCCGCACGTCATGACGCATCCCGATTTCCAGCCCTGCACGCATAATCGTACTCCGCCGGCTACCCGGATCATAAATCTGCCGGGGGACTACGGACAGACCGATTTCGTCATGCGTCTCGGCGGACGGCTGGCCCAGGTCCAGGTCGGTTATGAGACTTGGGGAACCTTGTCGCGCAACCAGGACAATGCGATTCTGATCTTCACAGGGCTGTCCCCGACGGCCCATGCCGCATCCAACGAGGAAGATGACACGGCAGGCTGGTGGGAATACATGGTCGGACCGGGCAAGGCGATCGACACGGACCGTTTCTTTGTCGTCTGCGTCAATTCCCTGGGTAGCTGCTTCGGTTCGACCGGACCCTCGTCGCACGACCCGGCAACCGGCAAGCCCTACGGGGGAAATTTTCCAGAACTGTCGATCGAGGACATCGCGAAAGCCGGGCACCACGCCATGCGCGAACTGGGCGTGGACCATATCCACACGGTTATCGGGCCGTCCATGGGAGGCATGTCAGCATTGGCCTACGCCTTGCAGTACCCGGACGAACTGGATCATCTCCTGGTGATTTCAGCCGCTTGCCGGGCTCTGCCGTTCACAATCGCGGTTCGGTCGCTGCAGCGGGAAATCATTCGCTGCGACCCAGGCTGGCAAGGAGGCAACTACGAATTGGATGCCGAACCGCTTTGCGGCATGCGGTTGGCGCGGAAGCTTGGCCTGATGTCCTACCGGGCGGCCCAGGAATGGAGGCAGCGCTTCAATCGCGCCCGGGTTCCGGCGCACCGGGCTTCGGACGAGATGTTCGGTGTCGAGTTCGAGGTGGAATCCTATCTTGAATACAACGCAAAGAAGTTCGTCGGCACGTTCGATGCCAACAGTTACCTACACCTTTCACGAGCCATGGATCTGTTCGACGTCGCCGAGCATGGCGGTACGGTCAATGCCGGGCTGGCCCGGATTCATGTGCGCCGAACCTTGGTGATCGGAGTGGAAAGCGATATTCTCTTTCCACTTGAGCAGCAGGAAGAAATCGTCACCGGGTTGAACAAGGCCGGGCGCGAAGCCGAGTTGGTCGTGCTCCCGTCCATCCAGGGTCATGATTCGTTCCTGGTCGACGCGGAACAATTCTCGCCTGTCGTTCAGGAATTTTTCGCTCAGATCTGAGCCGAAATCAACTGCGCCGATCGAGTGCGACGTAGTCTCGCTGGGCGCGCCCGGTATATAACTGGCGGGGGCGGCCGATTCGGAACTGCTCGTCCGCCATCATCTCAAGCCAGTGCGCGATCCAACCCGATGTCCGGGCCGTGGCGAAAATGACCGTGAACATGTCCAGGGGGATCCCCATGGTCTTGAGGATGATGCCCGAATAGAAATCGACGTTCGGATAGAGTTTTCGAACCACGAAATATTCGTCGTTCAGGGCCGCCTGCTCCAAGGACATGGCGGTTTCGAGGAGGGGACAGCTTGGATTGCCTTCCCCATGCTTCTCCAGCAGGTTGTAGCAGATTTTCTGGATTAACTTCGCTCGCGGATCATAATTCTTGTAGACCCGGTGCCCAAAACCCATCAGCCGGGCATGACTATTCTTGCTCTTGGTCTGTTCGACGTATTCCTCGACGGAGATGTCCGAGGCATGGATTTCTTCCAGCATCTGGATCACGGCCTCGTTGGCGCCACCGTGCGACGGCCCCCAAAGCGTTGCCACGCCTGCGGCGACGGCGGCTACCGGGCTAGTCTCGGAGCTGCCGGACAGCCGAACCGTGGAGGTGGATGCATTCTGCTCATGGTCGGCGTGCAGGAGGAACAGGACGTCCATGGCATGCGAGAAAAGGGGATCCGGCTTCGAGCCGAACATCATGTGGAGGAAATTGGACGTAAAGTCGAGCTCCGGATCGGGATCGACCGGAGATTGGCCTGTCCGGTAGCGGTATCCGAGAGCCGCCAGGACCGGGACCTGCGCGATCAGTCGCCGCGCCATCCGCTGGCGGTACGCTTCATCGTGCACATCCAGTTCAGAGTGGTAGATCGAGGCCAGATGGGCCAGTCCGGCCATCAGCATGGCCATCGGATGGGCATCTTTCTCAAACGCCTGCATAAGTTCCCATGAACCCTTAGGAATCTTTGTTTCTAATTTGATTTCACTAGTAAAGACTTCGAGCTGATCTTGCGTCGGAAGTTCGCCGGTGAGTAACAGGCAAGCAGTCTCGACATGGTTGCCGAATTCCGCAAGTTGTTCGATCGGATAGCCTCGATAGCGAAGCAGGCCGAGGTCTCCGTCAATGTAAGTGATCTCGCTTTTGCAGCTGGCCGTGGAGACGAACCCGGGATCCAGCGAGAAATAGCCCCGTTCTTTGTACAGATTGCTGATGTTGACCGCGGCCGGTCCTTCGGTCGATTCGGCAATCGACAGTTCGACTTCCTTCCCGCCGTTGACCAGTTTGATTTTTCGCTTGGGCATAAATGTTCTCAATCCGACACCTTTTCACGCATCATCAGCCTGCGTGAACCTCAGGACGGGATTTTTTGGAATAAGACATTTTACACGCAAGGCGCTACAGTTTTGTTGAAGACCCATTGCGCGGGGAGATTCGATTGTATGGAATAAGCCGTCAAATCAGGCTTTTTTACAGTAGTGTTCGAATAAAGGCTGCAATGGCTGGGGGGTCGTTCAGGTCGAGGTGTGGCAGTGTCAGCCCGGGCGGAGGAGGCGCGTCGGTCGCCAAGGCAAGGATGTTGGGATCATCCGGGTACAGGTACGGATGCCCCAGATCCGGCCGGGACAGCTCGATTTTCGGGAAAGATTCGTGCTTGAAGCCTTCCACCAGGATCAGATCGAGTGATGCCGTGTCCAGCTTCGGTAGAAGCTTCGCGAGGGTCATTTCCTCTTCCTCTGCGCCCAATTCATGCATCAAAGCCCAGCGGCGGCCTGAAGAAATCAGCATTTCTCTGGCGCCGGCCTTGCGCAACCGGTAACTGTCTTTCCCCGGCTGGTCCACGTCAAACGCATGGTGGGCGTGCTTGACCATGCCGATACGCAATCCCTGTTCGGCGAGTATCGGAATCAGCTGGGTCAGGAGTTCAGTCTTTCCGGTTCCGCTGAATGCGGCGAAACCCAGCAAAGTGGGAGATCGGGAGCCCATCAGAGTGTCAATTCCTCGTGGGTGTTGATGTTTCGGAACTCATCGGGATTTTCGAAAGGGACCTCCTCGAAGCCCTGTGCGCCATAGAATTCGTCAATTTTACGCCCGCCGTGGCGGAGAAAATCATCCAAAGCCTCAGAAAGGCCGGTGTGCAGCATGGCAAAGACCGGCTGCAAGCGCCCGGCGCAGCTTGCGACGGCGATCCGGGTTCCCTCCTCGGCAAAAGGGGAGGCCAGCCTTTCCGCCAGATCCAGGCTGATCTCCGGGCTGTCACAGGGGACGCACAGCAGCAATTCTGTCTGAGCCGCACGCAATCCGGCGAGAATGCCGGCGAGCGGTCCCAGGAAGCCGTCCTCCGCGTCCGTGATCACGGGGTGGCCGAACTGCGCGTACTGGTCGCGGCTGCGATTGGCGTTGATCAACACGGCGTGGACCTGCGGCTCGAGACGCTCAAGGACATGCGCGATGAGAGGGTGCCCTTGGTAGGAAACCAGCCCCTTGTCCTGTCCGCCCATGCGGCGCGCCTTGCCGCCGGCAAGGATCATGCCGGTCAGTGGCGGGGAGTGGGCCGGAGGTACAGACATGGCATTTCACACGATCGCGGCTTGTTGCGGGAATGTATAGGCTTTTTTGGCTAAACCTAATCTCAGTCTATTGGCCATGGCCTCGGTTTGCATAGATTCTGTACAGGTTACAAGGAGCACGAGGACTGCGATTGCGAGCCAGAGTAAATTATCCGAGTCTTTCGCCAGCTGTACTAATGCCCACTCATGGTGTACTCTCGCAGAGGCTGGCCGCTTCGAATCCTCCCTCCCTTCCAGAAACTTGCCGATCACGAGCTTCGTATTCCGCCTCGATGCGCCCCCAGCTTTCCTCTGGGGATTCTTGGGCTCGCTTTTCTTGCCGTGCGCGCTGTATGGGAGTGCGATTGTGTCGATCTTGAAAGGCCATCCCGTCAGCCGTCGCAAAGTATTGCTAGGGTTATAAGCAGATTCTCCATTTGCTGTTCCTTTATTGAGAGCAAATGAGACAGTATTGACATTTGGCCAATCGATAAATCATTGCTATCCGTTAGGAGTTCGACTCCAGTTTCGGCTAGGGCGCGGGCTTTGTCCGTTTTAGTTACGGCTTTCTCATGTGCTGCTTTGACTTCGGCAATTATTTCTGTACACAGCTCAGTTTTAGATTGCGGTTCGTGAGCATGGACGGGCATTGCCATCAATGCCGCTAGAAGAATAAGAATGGAGCGCATAAAAATCCACTGTCAGATAGAGAAGTAAAGCATCCTACCAGAACCCGACCCCAGTCAAATTGATCTGCCGGGATTGGTTCATTGTAAGGGGAAGGAACGGCGCACGGGTTATACTGAATTTTGCCGAAAACAAACCTATCAGAGCCACGAACACAATGTCGGACATCCCCGAGAACCAGCGCGAGGAGATCGAAGCAGCCGTCTACCGGCGTCTCGTCGAACACCTGAGAAGCAAGCCTGAAGTCCAGAATATCGACTTGATGAACCTGGCGGACTTCTGCCGGAATTGCCTGTCCAAATGGTATGTGGCCGCGGCAGAGGAACGGGGTGTCGCGCTGGACTACGACACCGCTCGGGAAATCGTCTACGGCATGCCGTATGCCGAATGGAAATCCCGCTACCAGAAAGAGGCCACCCCGGAGCAAATGGCGGCATTCGAGGCCAGCGAAAAGGCCAAGCAGGCATCCTGATCCATCATGGGCGCGGAACTGGGCGACCCGCAACTCCTACGCTACAACCGGCAAATCGTCCTGCCGGAAGTCGGCATCGAGGGCCAGCAGCGCCTGCTGCAGTCCCACGTCCTGCTGATTGGCCTGGGAGGCCTGGGTTCTCCGCTTGCCATGTATCTGGCGACTTGCGGTGTGGGCTGGCTGACACTGGCCGATCCTGACCGCATTGAACTGGCGAATCTCCAGCGCCAGATCCTGTACGGGACATCCAGCCTGGGCCGGGCCAAGACCGAGGAGGCCCGCCGGGTCGTGGAGGATCTGAACCCTGAGATCCGCGTCGAGAGCGTCGCCGAATACCTGAAGGGCGACCTGCTGCGGGAGCAGATTCAGGCGGCAGACCTGGTCGTGGATGCCACGGACAATTTCGAGACCCGCCTGGCGATCAACCAGGCCTGTGTCGAATCTGCCACGCCGCTGGTCTCCGGGGCCGTGATCCGAATGGAAGGACAGGTGGCGGTCTTCCGCAACCGACAGAAAGGAGATGCCTGCTACCAATGCCTGTTCGGCGCCGAGCCCGTGCCGGAAGAAGGCTGTTCTGAAACCGGTGTGCTGGGCCCCGTTGCAGGAGCCGTCGCCAGCGTCCAGGCGGTCGAGGCAATCAAGTGCCTGCTGTCCATCGGGAATCCCCTCTACAACCGATTATTGCTTTATGATGCGACGGAGGCACAATGGCGAACAGTGGAACTCGTGGCGGACGAACAATGTCCCATTTGTAGTTCCATCCGCAGATGAGAGAGACGGCATGCTGATTCGAGTTCCCAGGCGTTCAGACGAGAAGGAATCCGCGGTGACGGATCCGGAGATCTACCGGCAGCGGCGCATCTTCATGCAACAGTGCGCGGCCGGGGTTGCAGGCTTCGCGGGCAGTTTGCTGGTGGGCGGGCAGGCCCAGGCGAGGCTGACGATCGGGGCAGTGCAGTCGAGTCCGTACTCGACCGACGAGGAACTCACGCCCATGCATGCGGCGACCCACTACAACAACTTCTACGAATTGGGCTACAAAAAAGAGGACCCCTCGCGCAATGCGGCGGCCCTGATCACCGAGCCTTGGACCGTCGAGGTGGAAGGGCATTGTGAGAACCCGGGCACCTATGCGGTCGAGGATCTGGTGCCGGTGGATCAGCTGGAGGAACGGATTTACCGACTCCGCTGCGTCGAGGCCTGGTCGATGGTGATTCCGTGGCTGGGCGTGCCGTTGTCGGTCGCACTGAAGAAACTAAGGCCGACCTCGCAGGCCCGCTACGTGGCTTTTCAGACGATCCTGGATCCGGAAAATCTTCCGGGGCAGCGCCGCGCCGTGCTGGACTGGCCTTACGTCGAGGGTTTGCGGATGGACGAGGCGATGCACCCGCTGACGTTGCTGACCGTCGGCATGTACGGGCAGGTGCTGCCCAACCAGAACGGGGCGCCGATCCGGATCGTGGTTCCCTGGAAGTATGGTTTCAAAAGCATCAAGTCCATCGTACGGATCCGGCTCGTCGAAGGGCAGCCTCCGACGGCATGGAACCAAGCCACGCCGCATGAATACGGCTTTTACTCCAACGTAAATCCCGAGGTCAACCATCCGCGCTGGAGTCAGCGGCGCGAGCGGAGGATCGGGGAATTCCGGAAGCGAGAAACACTGATGTTCAACGGCTACGCCGAGGAAGTCGCACATCTCTACAGCGGGATGGATCTGCACAAATATTTCTGAGTATGCGTGCGCCCACAGCCGCGGGGTGGATCAAGCCCGCGCTTTTCCTGCTCTGCCTCGTGCCGGCGATTGACCTGGCTCATGGCGCCTGGACCAACACCCTGGGGGTCAATCCGCTGGAAACCCTGACCCAGTCGACGGGGACGTGGACCCTTCGATTCCTGCTGCTGACGCTGCTGGTCACGCCTTTGATTCGCCTGATGAAGGCACCGGTGTTGCTGCGCTACCGCCGGATGCTCGGGCTGTTCGCGTTCTTCTATGTCTCGATCCACCTGAGCACCTATCTCTGGTTCGACAAGTTCTTTGATTGGCAGGAGATCTGGCTGGACATCCAGGATCGCCTGTTCATCACCGCAGGCATGACGGCCTTTGTTCTGTTGGTGCCGCTGGCATTGACCTCGACCCGCCGCGCCCAGCGGGCGCTCGCAAATGCCTGGAACCGGCTTCACCGCTTGATCTATGTCGCGACGATCGCCGGACTTCTCCATTATTTCTGGCTGGTCAAGGCGGACTACCTGGAGCCGATCATCTACGCTTCCATCTTCGGGGCGCTGATGTTGGCCAGGATCCGGAAGCCGACCGCAGTCAGCGCGTCCGGGATTTCTTAAGCAGAAGATCTCTTGCCTGGTTGATTTTCCGGGTCAGGTAATCATTCCCGCCGCGGTCGGGGTGAAGTTTTTGCGCAAGGGCGCGATGCGCGGACCGGATTTCGGATTCCGGCGCCTTGGGGGAGACGCCCAGTATCTGGGCAGCGGTTTCCGCCGACATGGCGGAATCCTCGAAATTGTCCGACTCCGTGCTTCTCCCGGGTCCTCCGCCACTCCAGCCGGCATGGGTTCGCGACAGGTAAGTGCGCAGCAGGGCGACCGACTGCGGGTCGCCCTGGCAGGCCTGCAGCAGGGCCTCCAACTGCGAAAGATCAAGCTGGGACAGGCGCTGCCCGGCGAAGTCGCCTTGGCGCACACTTCCGTCAATTGCGCCGGTCGCCCGGTCGATAGTTACATCCAGCCACGCTGTTTGCAGTTGGATGGAGGCGGAACCATAGGTGCGCCGCGCCCAGGACAGAAACGGGAGCCAGCGCAGCAGGACTGCCGCCTTGCCGAGGAATGGAAGGATTCCTCCGACCACGCCGACAATCCAGTGGGCTCGTCCGGTCAGGACCAGCGCGATCAGGCCGATGCCGGCCAAGGCGGCGAGCCACTGGTACAACCGCCGGGGGGACTGCCGATACTGCGACCGCAAGAACAGGAATAATCCGAACAGTATCAGGGCGATTAACAGGAATCTCATCGAAGAAAAATCGTCACAGTTGCGAGGAACAATAGGTGTATGATAATGTCAAGGGCAGGGGGAACGCCCTGAAAAAAATTATAAAAAAGAAAAACCATAAGGAGGATATCCATGAAACAACCGATTAATATCGAGGGCTTAGATCTCGAAATCCATATTGAGAAGAAGGGCGATAGTGGTCCGGCGCTGCTGATGGTGCACGGAATTCCGACGAACAGCCGGTTGTGGCGCCATGCGCAGGAAAGTTTGTCCGACCGCTACCAGACCTATGCAATGGATATGGTGGGCTACGGCCAGTCGAGCATGCCTCTCGACAAATTCACTCACTCCCTGACGAACCAGGCCGAGGCCATCAAGGCGGTCATTGAAGGGCTGGGCCTTACAGGGAACGTTATCCTGGTTGGACACGATCACGGTGGGGGAGCCTGCCAGATCTTCGCGTCGAAGTACGTCGACCACATCAGCCGGCTGGTTCTGATCAATCCGGTTGCCTGGGACTACTGGCCGGTGCTGGAGGTGGAAGCCTTCAGTGGCTTGGTGGGCGCCCCGGACGAGGTTCTGGGACAGGCCATGGCTCAGGCGGCAGCGGGCTTTCATGGGCTCCTGCTGATGGGCAGCCACGACAAGATCGCGTTCACCGACAAGAACGTCAAGGAAAACTATCTCTCTTTCTGGGCTCGCGGGCCGGGATTCACCGGCTTCAAGTCGTTGATCCATGTTTGCGCGGAGCCGACCAATGAAGAGACCATGAGCGTGGATCACAGCAAGATCACCTGTCCGACCATGGTGTGCTGGGCGTTGCATGACGCTTGGATGCCGGTCGAATCGGGACGTCGGCTGAAAGATGCCATCTCGGGGCCGACACGGTTCGAGATCATCGAGCGGGCCGGGCACTATGTGCTGGAAGACCGTCCGGACGCGGTTGTCGACCTGATCGACGACTTCGTGACCGAATGGGCGAACGTGGATGGCGTAACTCTGAAGAGCTAGGGTTTTTTGCTCCAATGCAGGAGCGGAAATCCGCGTTTTGACAGCGGAAGACATACCGGGAGGCAAGCCTTGCCTCCCGGTAGTTTCGTAAATCAGGGACAGGAGGGGGTGCCATAGACACCGAGAGCTCTGCCCGACGCACGAGCGTCCGCTACCAGCCAGACGAAAACCCGCCGACGCCACTCGCGTTCGGCTTGGGCCTGCAACTGGCCATCCTCTGCATCTCCGGTATCGTCCTGACGCCGGCGATTGTTGCCCGGGCGGCCGGAGGAACCGAAATTTTCCTGTCCTGGGTTGTATTCGCCGCTGTTGCCGTCAGTGGCGTTACCACGATCCTGCAAGCGGTCCGAGTCGGCCGGATCGGAGCCGGCTACACGCTTGCCATGGGCCCGTCCGGGGCCTTTATTGCGATCAGCATCACCGCCATCGCGGAAGGGGGGCCGGCAATGCTGGCCACTCTGGTCATCCTCTCCTCGTTCTTCCAGTTCGCGCTTTCCGCGCGACTTTCGCTGTTTCGAAGAGTTCTGACCCCGGCCGTGGCGGGTACGGTCATCATGCTGGTGCCGGTCACCATCATGCCGATCATCTTTGGCCTGCTGACATCCGTGCCCGAAGGGACCCCCATGTCGGCTGCCGCGCTGAGTGCCGGCGCGACCCTGCTGGTCATTGGCGGCATTGCCCTGAAGGCGACCGGCATATTACGCCTCTGGGCTCCGGTCATCGGGGTTGCTGTCGGTTCGATGGTGGCCGGGTTCTTCGGTCTTTATGAAGTGAGCCGCGTTGCCGAAGCTTCGTGGCTGGGCTTCCCGGAGGTGGGGTGGCCAGGCTACGACCTCAGTTTCGGACCGGTCTTCTGGACACTGGTGCCGGCATTCGTGTTCGTGACCCTGGTCGGGGCCGTGGAGACCGTAGGGGACTCCGTCGCCATTCAGCGTGTCGCCTGGCGCCGTCCACGGGCAGTAGATTTCCGCGCGGTGCAAGGCACGGTGGCAGCGGACGGAGTGGGCAACCTGCTGTCCGGCCTCTTGGGGACCGTACCGAACACGACCTATTCGACCAGCATTTCCGTTGCCGAGTTGACTGGGGTTGGAGCCCGTAGGGTGGGGGTCGCCCTTGGCGTGGTTTTCCTCGCCTTGGCATTCCTCCCCAAGGCGCTTGCCATCATCTTGGCGATACCCGGCCCGGTGGCCGGGGCTTATATCGGTGTTCTGCTGTCGTTGCTTTTCGTGGTCGGCATGAAAGTGACGATTCAGGATGGCATCGACTATCGAACGGGGTTGATCGTCGGAATTTCATTCTGGATCGGAGTCGGGCTCCAGAACGGATGGATCTATCCCGAGTATGTTTCTGAATTTGCGGGGGGCCTTCTGAGTAATGGAATCACGGCCGGTGGTCTCGTAGCCATCGCCATGACCCTGTTCATGGAACTGACGAAACCCCGTCGCCACCAGATAAAGGTAGCTCTTGATGTTGCAGTACTCCCGAGGATCGAGGAGTTCCTCCACAAATTCACATCCAGTCATGGCTGGGATTCAGCAATGATGGATCGTCTTTCTGCCGTCACCGAGGAAACCCTGCTGACGCTTCGCGAGCAAGAGGGCGGAAAGGAGGGGCGCCACCTGCTCTTGACTGCGCGCCGGGAAGACGACGAAGCCGTTCTCGAGTTTGTTGCTGCGACGGGAGAAGAGAACCTTCAGGATCGGATTGCCTTGCTTGGCAAGCAATCCATTTCAGCTTCAGTCGAGCGCGAGATTTCCTTGCGACTGCTGCGGCATTTGGCATCTTCGGTCTACCACCAGCAATACCACGACACGGATATCGTGACCGTGCGGGTGGAGGTCCCGGCCTCGGTTTCTGGAAACCAGTCTTGATTACTCGCAGGCTGTCTGGAGGGTTCTGGCCTTTTCAGCAACCAATGACTTCGAAGGTCAAATGACGATGCCCTTTCCTTATGCGATAGGTGCTGAAATCATTCCGGTCAAGTGTAAATATGGTGCGTGATTGATGCTTTTCGGCCATGGCGACGAGAGAGGCGTCTGCAAAGTCCATCGCCCTGTCAGCGTATTTGACCATCAATTCGAAGCAGCGGGTAAAGCTGGGACGGTCAAGGTCCAGGACCTGTAGCCCTCCGTTATTGATGAAATCCATAAGGCCGATGATGCCGGGATTGATGGCGTGCATCAGGTGAAACGCTTCGGTGAGTACCGGGATGGTTGTGGAAACAGGTTCCTTGATGGGTTCAAGGACACTTATGCATTTTTTGTTAGCACTGTCAGCGGGGTTGAATAAGGCCACTATTGGGCCCGTGTCCATCAAGATCATCGATGGTGCTTTTCCCGGATAATTTCTTTCACTGCCGCTTTAGCCTGGCTGGCAGGAGCGACGGCATAGTCCCCAGCACCTAAGTCCAACGTCTTGTAGATTTCGTATGCCGGCGTGGGGGCTTTTTGCTGTGCTTCGGTCTGGTAGGCTTGAATTCCACACTTTAAAATTTCTGAGACAGACTGGCCCGTCTGTGTCTGTAGGTCAGCCAGCACTTGCTCTGCATCAGAATCCAAGCGAACGGTTCGGACGGCCATGGTAATTCTCCCGCAGTCTGTATTACAAATTGTATACAAGATTTTTGGGGAGTCAACTCTGGCAAAATTTGGCGGTGCCGGATCTGACAGGAAGCGTAGGGTATCTCAGCCTTTCAGGTTTCGGTCACTCAAGCAGGTCGGCGATCGCGTCGCGTTCGCTCAGCAGTTCGGTTTCGTTGGCCATGATCTGCTCGCGCCCGAAAGCATCCAGTTCCAGTTCAGACACGATGGAATATTCGGAATTCGAGCATTGGCAAGGGAAGGAGAAAACGATGCCTTCCGCCACTCCGTATGAGCCGTCCGAGAATACGCTCATGCTGATCCAATCGTTCTTGGCCGTTCCCTGAACCCAATCGCGCATGTGCAGGATGGCCGCATTGGCGGCCGAGGCTGCGGAAGAGGCGCCACGTGCCTCGATAACCTTGGCGCCACGTTGCTGGATCCCCGGGACGAACTCTTTCCGATACCAATCCGCATCGACCAGTTCTCTGATCGGAGTGCCGGAAGCCGTGCAGTAGCCAATGTCAGGAAACATCTTCGGAGAGTGGTTTCCCCAGACCGTCATGCGGGCGATGTTGGCGACCGGCTCCCCGGTTTGATTCGCCAATTGTGAACGGGATCGCTCGTGATCAAGGCGGGTCATCGCGGAGAATTGGCGTGGCGAAAGGTCTGGAGCGTGATTCAGGGCAATCAGCGCGTTGGTGTTGGCCGGGTTTCCAATGACCAGAACCCGGACATCACAATTCGAAAAATCATTGATGGCTTTGCCCTGAGGCCCAAAAATTTTGCCGTTCTCCTGAATCAAGTCGCTACGCTCCATGCCTTTCCCGCGCGGACGTGCCCCGAACATGAACACATAGTCCGCGTCCCCAAAGCCTTTCTCCAGATCGTCGCTTAGAAGGACGTCGCGCAGCAGAGGAAAAGCGCAATCCTCCAGCTCCATCGCGGTTCCGCCGAGTGACGGCATGGCCGGGGGAATATCGATCAGGTTCAAGGCGACAGGTTGCTGGTCGCCCAGCAGTTCTCCGGCCGCGATACGAAACATGGCTTGATACGCGATGTTGCCGGCCGCGCCGGTGATGGCGATTCTTTTCGGTGGGTTTGTCATGGTTGCGCCTTCAAAAGGAGAGGGATGGAGCCAATATTAGCAAGAGTCAATGAAGGAGATGCGACCGTCCCAGGTATGCCTGGCTCCGCATCTCGTGCAGACGGCTCGCGGTTCGCTCGAATATCTGTTTCAGGCGCTTTCCCTGGTACAGCTGGTCTGGCTCGGCTGCGGCAGAGACGATTAGTGTCACGTTGCGGTCGTAGAACTCGTCGATCATTTCGATGAAGCGCCGCGCGCTGTCGTCCATCGACGAATCGAAGACCGGGATGCCCGAAACCAGCACGGTGTGGAAGCAGCGCGCGATTGCGATGTAGTCGGTGACACAGCGGGGAGACTGGCACAGGTCATCGAAGTCGAACCAGATCGCATCGTGCGACAGACGCCTGACTGGAATGGCGCGGCCTTCGACTTCAATGGTCGTCTCTTTTCGATCCAGATCCGATGCCAGGTACTGGAAATGATCCTGCAGAATCGGTTCGGCAGCCCCGTTGCCGCTGAGGCAATAGGTTTCGGTTTGGTCCAGATGCTGCAGGCGGTAGTCGCAAGATGTCGCCAGTTCGAACACCGTCATATGCTTCTTGATCATTTCGATCGCAGGCAGAAATCGTTCTCGCTGCAATCCTCCCTCGTAGAGCTTGTCCGGGGCGCAATTGGAGGTTGTGACTAAAGTGACCCGGCGCCGGAACAGGCCTTCCAGGAGGCCAGCCAGGATCATGGCATCCGTAATGTCCGAGACGAAGAATTCGTCGATGCAGATCACCTTGAATTTTTTCGCCATGCGGGCGGCGAGGAGATCGATGGGGTCGCGTCGGTCCTGCATGTGCTTGAGCTTGTGATGGATGTGCCGCATGAAACGGTGGAAGTGCATGCGTCGTTTTTTGCGCAGGGGAAGGGAATTGAAAAACAAGTCCATCAGATAGGTTTTGCCGCTACCGACCGAGCCCCACAGCCATAGGCCGGACATTTGTGTAGGCGAGTTGGATTTCAAGCGGCGCAGCCGGTCGTGGATCAGCGCCTTGGCACGCGAGTGCCGAGTCAAGTGGTCGAAGATAAGTTGGAACTGTTGAGCGGCTTGGTATTGCGATGGATCGGCCGTGAAGTGCCTCTGGGCAATTTGCGCTTCGTAAGCATCAATGAACATAAAGACATGCGTGGCCGTAAAACCGAACTTCTATTCTACATAGACGCACCGAGTGAATCGGCGTCCAGTTCGACCCGAATCAGCGCTCAAACTGTAAGATAGATCTTTCGAATTCTGCTTTTGCTTCCCGCCCGGAATGTCCAACCCCGCAGTCCGAACCCGGTTCGCTCCGAGCCCGACGGGTGCTTTGCATTTGGGGGGAGCCCGCACGGCTTTGTACAACTGGCTTTACGCACGGCATTGCGGGGGCCAATTCCTCTTGCGCATCGAAGACACCGATCGGGAACGTTCCAAAGACGAGCATTGCCAGCAAATCATGTCCATGCTGCAGTGGATGGGTATGGACTGGGATGGCGAGGTGGTCTACCAGTCGCAAAGGTCGGAGCGCCATCAGGAAATCATCCAGAAACTGGTCGACCAGGGGAATGCCTACTACTGTGATTGCCCTCCGGAACGCTTGGAGCAGTTGCGCAAGGAACAAATGGCGGCGAAGATCAAGCCACGCTACGATCGTCATTGTCGCGACCGGGGGAACCCGCCGTCGGTACAATCGGTAATCCGGTTCAAAACCCCGCTTGAAGGCGACGTGGTTGTCCGAGACAGCCTGAAGGGGGAGGTATGCTTTTCCAACTCCGAACTGGACGATCTGGTGATTGCCCGGGCGGATGGGAGCGCAACCTATCACTTGGCCGTCGTGGTGGACGACATGGATGCGGGTGTCACGCACATCATCCGGGGAGACGACCACCTCAACAACACGCCGCGTCAGGTTCACATCCTTTCTGTGCTGGATGCGGGTGCGCCTGGTTATACGCACCTGCCGATGATCCTCGACGAGGGTGGGCGCAAAATGTCCAAACGGAAAGATTCCGCCGACATGGCGCAGTACCGCGAGCAGGGGTATCTGCCCACGGCCTTGATGAACATCTTGGCGCGTCTGGGCTGGGCCCATGGAGACGATGAACTGTTTTCGGTCGAAGAGTTGATCCGGCAGTTCGACCTTTCCGGACTGAACTCAGCCGCAAGCCGGATCGATCCCAAGAAAATGGCCTGGGTCAATCAGCAACAGATGGACCGGGTGTCCGAGAGTGAGATCAATGCCGAATTCGATTGGCATTGCGCCCGTCTAGGCCTGAATTCCGATGCCTTGGATTCCTCGGATCGGAACGCACTCATTGAAGTGCAACGCAAACGTTGCCGCAACGTGGCAGACATGGCCACCCAAAGTCGCTGGATGCTGTTGGAAGATCCGGGAATGGACGAGTCGGCACGAGAAAAATTTCTTACTTCGGAGGCTCTCGCGATCCTGCAGGAACTGGCAGACGAGATGGAGCAGATTGACTGGAATGCTGAATCCTTGGTAGGTTTGCTTAGCGCTGCCTGCGAACGCCATCAGGTCAAGCCCGGCAAGGTCGCGCAGCCGCTACGCGTCGCCGTGACTGGGGGAACGGTCTCGCCCTCCATTGAGGACACTCTGGTTTTGCTCGGGAGAGAACGCGCGATGCGGCGTTTACGGGCTGCGATTTCTGATGCATAATTTGACGAATAGGGCACTTTTGACTTAGAGTGCGCATCCGACTGTATAGTCCCCATCGTCTAGAGGCCTAGGACACTGCCCTTTCACGGCGGCAACAGGGGTTCGAATCCCCTTGGGGACGCCAGTTTTCTAGAAGATACCAGTAGCCTTGAGCCGCGGAGTCCGGTTTAAGAGCCGTATTTTGTATAAGGACCATCTAGGGCCGAATGCCGGTGCCCCGTTTGAGCAGCCGTAGGCAGACGTAAGTCAGCATGACGATGACCGCGATGATCAGAAGCAGGGAATTGACTGTGTCTACTTCCTGAATCCCCATCCAGCCATAGCGGAAGAGCCCGATCATATGCAGGATCGGGTTGAACAGGGAGACTTGCTGCCAGAAAGGTGAGAGCATGTCCAAGGAGTAGAAAATGCCCCCCAGGTAAGTCAGGGGAGTCAGCACGAAGGTCGGAATGATCGAGATGTCGTCGAAGCTTTTCGCGTAAATGCCGTTGATGAATCCTGCAAGAGAGAACAGGATGCAGGTCAGGATGGCGACCCCCAAGGTCAGAGCAAGATGGGAAAGCGGGATCTCGGCAAAAAAGACGGTCACCGCCGTGACTGTCAGTCCGACAGATAATCCCCGCATGACGCCACCGCCGATGAAGCCGGTCAAAATCACGAAATTCGGCACCGGGGAAACCAGTAATTCTTCGATATGCCGTTGGAATTTTGAACTGTAGAACGAGGAGACGACGTTGGCGTAGGCATTGGTGATGACGGACATCAGGATGAGCCCGGGGGCGATGTAGTCCATGTAGCGATAGCCACCGATATCGGCCAGCTGCGAGCCGATTAGCTCCCCAAAGATGATGAAGTACAGGACGGTCGTAATCGCCGGCGGAATAAGAGTCTGGACCCAGATGCGCGTGAACCGCAGATACTCTCGAATCAGCATGCTCTGAAGAGCGATAAGTTGCTGTTTCAGCGGCATGATATTTCAATCAAAATGGTGCCCAACCAATTGCAGGAAAAGTTTTTCCAGTCGGTTGGTCTTGTTTTTCATGCTGACGATGTTGATGCCTTGGGCATTGAGTTCGCCAAACAGTTGGCTCAGGTCGGCGCCTTTGCTGACTGTGGCCTCCAGCGTCCGTGGATCCGGGCAGCGCAGGGCGTAGCCGTCGACCTGCGGACAGTGGGGCAGGGGGCTTTTCAGATAAAGGACGAAGTGCTCCGAGTCGAGCTGGTCCAGCAGTTCCCGCATCGTGGTATCGGCGCGGATCCGTCCATTGTCGATGATCGCGATGGTGCGACACAGCTGTTCCGCCTCCTCGAGATAGTGCGTGGTCAGGATGATCGTCGTGCCCTCGGAGTTGATCTCTTTGAGGTAATGCCAGAGGGTGTGGCGGATTTCAAGATCTACTCCCGCGGTGGGTTCGTCCAGAATCAGGAGTTGAGGGTCGTGGATCATGGCCCGCGCGATCATCAACCGGCGTTTCATGCCTCCCGACAGTTCGCGGGCCACTACCGAACGCTTTTCCCACAAATCGAACTGTTCCAAAAGCCTTTGTGCGCGCTTGGCGGCATCTTGGCGGCGAATGCCGTAGTATCCGGCCTGGTGCACGAGGATATCGAAAACTGGGTCGAACTGGTTGAAGTTGAATTCTTGCGGAACCAGACCGAGGCAGGCGCGGGCGGCTGCATAGTCTCGAACGATGTCATGTCCGAAGATAGTGACCGATCCCTCTGAAAACGTTACCAGAGAGGAAATGATGCCGATTGCGGTCGACTTTCCCGCCCCATTGGGTCCGAGAAGTGCGAAGAAGTCTCCGCGCTGTACTTCCAGGTCGATCCCGTGCAGCGCCTCTACGCCGCCAGCATAGGTTTTCTTGAGCCCTTTGATTTGGAGCGCGGGAGTCGGAGACGGAATCATTGCGGCCAGAGCCAAACGCGGCTCACTACTATAGCGTCAAAAATCAGCCCCGAAGCAGGGCGCCAGCTTATCTCGTTGATTTACAATGAGCGTCCGAGGCCTCTTATGTCTGAGCGAATTTTCTGCATTGCCCCGATGATGGACCATACGGACCGTCATTTCCGGTATTTCCTGCGAGTTTTGTCGCCGCACGCCTGGCTGTTCACCGAAATGGTGGCATCGGGAGCGGTTTTGCACGGAGATACCGAATCCCTGCTTGGATTCGATCCGGCCGAACAGCCGGTGGCACTCCAGCTCGGTGGCAGCGATCCGGACGATTTGGCCCGTTGCGCTGCCATTGCACAGGATTTCGGCTATGGCGAGGTGAACCTGAATGTCGGATGTCCAAGCAGCCGCGTCTCAGCTGGGCGTTTCGGAGCCTGCTTGATGAAAGAACCCCTCCGGGTTGCGGATTGCGTGGCGGCGATGCAGGCAAAAGTCCGCATTCCGGTGACGGTGAAGTGCCGCATCGGCGTGGATCGACAGGACACGGAGGAAACCTTGACGGAATTCGTCCAGACCGTCGCAGATGCCGGCTGCCGAACGTTTTATGTACATGCACGAATCGCCATGCTGTCCGGGCTTAACCCAAAGCAGAATCGCACGATTCCTCCCTTGAATTACGAGCGAGTGTGGGCACTTAAGCGCGAATTCTCACATCTGAATATCGTCATCAATGGCGGCATTCGCTCAATTGAAGAAGTGCAACAGCATTTGGGTCAGGTCGACGGCGTAATGGTCGGGAGATTGGCATGCGAAGACCATTGGGCCATACGCCAGATCGAGAAAGCCCTGTTCCCGGACTCAAAGGCGCCAGAAACGCCTCTGGAGGCGTTTGACGCCTATTTGCCGTATCTGGAAGAGCAGTGCAGGGCAGGAGTGCCGCTGGCTCGCATGACGCGTCATATCACAGGACTGTTCAGGGGATGCCCAGGGGCAAAAAGCTGGAGACAGGCTGTTGCCTGTCCGGATTCCTCTGTGTCGACTCTTCAGGCTTTGCGGGAGACCGCTTGCCAGGTTGCGTGCGCATGACGCACTGGATCCGCTTCGAACATGATGGCCGGATGAATTTCGGCCAGTTGGAGGGTTCGACCATCCTAGTGTGCGAAGGCGATATGTTCGCAGCGCCCGTGTTAACTGATCAGACGGTCTCGCTGGGCGAAGTTCGTGTGCTGACTCCGACCATGCCGAGCAAGATGCCTGCGCTTTGGAATAATTACCGGGCTTTGGCCGACGAGAAGGGGCTGCAGTACCCGGAAACTCCGCTATACCTGTTCAAGGCAAATTCCTCGTTCCTAGCGACTGGCGAGGTGATCAGGCATCCAGCCTCGGTCACGGAAGACGTGTTTTACGAAGGCGAACTCGGGATTGTTATTGGACAGACCGTCAGCGGAGCCTCCCTGGACCAGGCAGAGCGGGCCATTTTCGGCTATACCTGCATCAACGACGTGACCGCGTTCAGTTTGTTGAAGGAATATGAGGGATTTGACCAATGGACCCGGTCAAAAGGGTTCGACACGTTTGGGGTGTTCGGGCCAGTCGTTGCGACCGGGCTGGATTATCGAGATCTAGAAATCGTAACGCGTGTCGACGGCGAGGAAAAACAACGTTATCCAGCTTCGGACATGATGATGTCGCCCGCGGAGACGGTTTCACGGTTGTCCGTGAATATGACCTTGTGCCCGGGGGATGTGATCTGCTGCGGGACCTCGATAGGGCTTGGTCCTATGCCTCGCGGCTGTACAGTGGAAGTTGAAATCGAGGGTATTGGACGATTGCGCAATGAATATTGTTGAGGTTTTTAAGGGAAGTTTTTGAAAAGGCATTAAATTCTTTAATTTGATGGCACCGGATAAACGGATACTGATAATCGCTGGACCCAATGGGGCCGGGAAGACAACCTTTGCAGCGGAGTTCTTGCCGCAAGAGGCTGGCCATTTGGCATTCGTCAATGCAGACTTGATCGCCCAGGGTCTGAGCCCATTTCAACCGTCGCTGGCCCATTTCCAGGCTGGAAGGATTATGGTCAAATTGATCCGAGAATATGTGCGGAGAGGCGAGAGTTTTGCCTTTGAAACAACGCTGAGTGGACTAAATTATTCGCGATGGATTCCTCATTGGCGTGAACAGGGCTACCATGTGACGCTGGTTTTTCTATGGCTGACATCACCGGAAATCGCCCTAGAAAGAATCAGGCAAAGAGTCAAGGAAGGGGGGCATGATGTGCCTGAAAATGTTGTCCGAAGGCGATTCCGCTCGGGATGGAGCAATTTCAGGCTCATATACTCTCGTCTAGTGGATGAAGTTGTTGTGTATGATAACTCTAGGCCAACAAGAATGGATCTGAGGGTGGATTGAAGCGATGGACTTGCCGAAACTGACAAAAACGGAGAAAGAAGCTTTAAGGAAGAAAGTGCTTGCGGGGATGCCCAGCGAGGCGGACCTTGCTCGCAACCCAAAACTTGCAGGTATTGACGCAGCTCTACGCAGGGCTGCCGTTCAGGCATGGCACCGGGCGGCTCAGCATTCCGGCACAGTCTGCGTGTATAAAGATGGAAAAGTCGTCCATATGGACCCGAATGAATTGTTGCGGGGTGCAGAGATCATGCTGAACCCCGAGGCCGAGATTGAATAAGGGCATGGGATATCAATCAAATCAGGTAGAAAAATTCAAGCAACCGTTCCAGGTTCTGGCCTTTTATGGCTTTCAAGAGGGTGGAAATGAACCTGTCATCGATTATCTTGGTGGATACCGGCCTGATCGGTCAAGACGCCGAGGGAAGGTGCTGGTGACGCAAGGCGACATGGACCACATCATTGCCGATGTCCTGGAAATGTACAAGAATCAAATTGATGAGGATATCTTCATTCTCTACATTTCAGACAAGGATGGAAAACACGTCACAGGAGTCAAACATCCCGGCGACTTCATCAACGACGATGGAAATATCCGTTATGAAGTCCAAAAAACTATCAACTAGACAGTGGGGGGAAATGAGGAGGCTGTGTTATTCAATCCAGGCTTCCGACCTTGACAACCTTGTCATGTTTGAAGTCAATTCCTGATTTTTCATTAGGATAACCACGAGCATTATTAACGAATCTAGTTTTTCCCAGCATGAAGTCATCTGGCTGGTGCGTGTGGCCGTATAACCAGAGATCAGGCTCATGTTGAGCCACTAGGCTCTCGCAGTCCGCAACAAAATAAGGGTTCAGCCGGTCTCCCTGGTAGCGTTCGGCTATACACTGCGAAACCGGTGCAAAATGTGTAATCACCACGTTGTACGGGGCATCTGATGAGGCCAGCGACTGCTCAAGCCAAGTGCGCTCCTGGCGATGCAGATTCGCGCAATCAGTACGGCGAAAAGCCCGGTTTTCATAGCTGATCACGCGAAAATCAGTGACTGACTGTTCGGCGTATAGCCCGTACAGATCAGCTTGTTCGGCCCCAAACAGCGTGAAATCGGACCACAGCGTACACCCATGGAATGCGACGTCGCCGTACCGAACACAGCGGCAATTCAGCAATTCGATGCCGAATTGGTCGGTATCGCGCCGGATTTGGTCCAGAACCTGGTGGTAGTCATGACGGTAAAACTCGTGATTTCCGGGCAAATAAAGGATTGGGCGGTCCGTTCGCGAGCGGTAGTGCTCTAGGACTTCGGTGAGGTTTGCCGGGCTGTCGATATACTCCGAGATGTCTCCGGCGAGAACCAGAACGTCGTGATCCGGCAGTGGATGGGGCCATTCGCTGGAATCCCCGAAGTTATGGTGGGTGTCGGAGAGTAGGGAAATGCGCATGTTTAGGGCCAGTTTTAGGCCTTATCGTACCGCCGAAGGCAATTTTGGCATACCTTGATAAATATAATAACTTTACATAATATTCCTTATGCGAAGTATAAGGTTTGGCAATTCGGGTGGTCTGGCACCATAACGGTAAGCGGCCAAGAGCCGCCTTTTCAGCTAGAACACTAGGAAATCAACAAGGGATCTAGAAATGCGCTTTGACCATCGCTTGAGCGACTGATTCAGTAACTCCAGGAATCCCGTACCGGTTATGCCAGTACAGCCATTCCACGCCAGCATAGATCTTCCCTGGTCGATCCAGCAAATGGCCCAGGTCCAGAAGCAACTGCGGTTGGGCGTGGAAATTGTGCTTCGAATAGGCAAATGTCCCAGACTTTCCTTCGGACCCGGCCCAGTCAATAAAGCCCGAGAAGTTCCAACGTGCCCGGCCGATCTCAAAATCAGAACTCCAAATTATGGTCGTTTGCCATGTGGATCCTGGCAATTCGGAGTTTTCCCTTAGATACCCATTGACCTGGAAAAAAATTGAAGCCTGGCATTGCGAGGTCGACCGCTCCCCCGATCAGGTAATTGGAGATATCTTCACCCAATTCGACTGTGGCGGACAGGTATACATCTTGAATCTGCCCTGTGGACAAATCCTTGCCGGTGATCTTGGATAAGCTCAGCCGTGGCGCCCATTCTCCGTAGAGAGTGTTGTCGCCCTGAACAAAGTTCGTCATGTCGACGAATGCGAAGTTGTCCCCGTAGGCCCAGCCGTTGGCCCACTCGAGAGTGAGAATGTCGACCTGTTCGGGTTCCAGCTCATAGTTTGATCCATAAAGATACTGGACGTTGAATGCATTCCAGGCCTGAACTGGAGCTGGGAGAGATATCGCCACCGTCCCAAGAAAAGAGACAAAGGCCACGCGGATTATCGAAACTTTCCAGGACGATACATTCATAGTGAAACGTGCCATGTCTAATAATCAGGTAGATGAGGCGAGAACGAAAGATTCTATGCCTAGTTGAATTATTACAATAAAATCTGTACAATCAGCCCGACGGTGCTCAATGCTTGGTAATTTTACTAGTAATGCGCGCCGCAAAAAGTGCACTAAAAAAACAAAACACAACAACTCTGGAGTTGACATGGATAAAAAAGTAAAGGCATTAGCCCTCGGGGCTATATTGAGTGGTGCCTTCCTCACTGGATGCGGCGTTCCTCAGGCGGTCATGGATCACCTTGCAACGTTGGATTCCCAAGTTGCTGCGGCTCAATCTACCGCAGATGAAGCATTGCGCATGGCCAAAGCGGCAGACCACATTGCATTCCAAGCTAATGAGTCAGCTAGAACAGCTGACGAGTTGGCGCGTATGGCAATTTCCTGCTGTGATGCGAATTCTCACCGCCTCAATACGATGATGCATAACATGCAGAAGAAGTAATCTTCAGCAATTGAATCATCAGAGAAAGGGCCTAAACAGGCCCTTTTTCTTTAGCTGGAGTCAGTGGGCTTGTCCAGCCTCCAAAGCAATTCCGGTCTTCCTTCCGGCACGGCCATTTGCACCTTGCGGTCCCAGCCCACTGCGGCAGGCACTCCGAGTCGCTGCCGCGCAACCTCCATCACCTGCTCCCAATAGATTACGTAATTTCCTGCCGGCAGCTGCTCTTCAAGGGCGAAGATCGGTTGCAGGACATCCGTTTCTGTGAGCATGGGATTCTTTTCCGGCATCGGAAACTCTTCCAGCGGCTTGGGGTGCGCTTCCATATAGACGATGCCATTCAGCAGTCCGATCTTGAGCGGCATCGACGTGATCTCGACCGGCGCATCAATGGGAACTCGGTGAATTAGTTCGGCGATGTCGTCGGAACGTAGTCGGATGCATCCGTGCGTCACTCTCATGCCAATGCCCTGCTCCCGGTTCGTTCCATGAATGAAATACCCGTCGGCTTCGAGCATTAGGGCGTATCGCCCGAGAGGATTGTCCGCGCCCGGGGGAACGACCTTGGGCAATTCCTCGCCCATGGCCGCATGCTCAAGAATAACTGATTTCGGCGGATACCAGTTCGGGTTCTCGAGGCGGTCCAAGACCCGGGTGGGTCCGATGGGCGTCACCCAATCGACTCGCCCCGCGCTGATCGGGTAGGTTCGGACTAAAGGCTTTCCGTCGGCATCGGTGTCAAAGTAGTAGAGTCGTAATTCTGCAAGGTTCAGCACTAAGCCCGCGCGAGCCTTTCCCGGTAGAATGTATTGTCTGGGTATGTGCATCTGGACGCCCTCCCCGGGCATCCAAGTATGTACATTCGGATTGGCCGATAGCAATTCATGGTATCCAATCTGATGCATCTGAGCCAACATCGGTGTTGTTTCGCCGTAGTGTGTTGTGATGTTGTAGGAAGTCCCCAGCACCGAATCTCCGTTTTTAGGCAGATCAAGGAGCTCAGCGCCCGCCATAGGCAGGGTCAGGGCAAAGACCACTCCGCCCCAGAGACTTTTCCAAAAGAACCCGCCCGACATGCCTGCAAATATACTAGTGTGCTGACGGCCGAATTATAACCGAATTATCCATGCCTTACAGCGATTTATTTGAATTGAATCCAAACTTGGTTCACTTGAACCATGCAGGGGTTGCCCCATGGCCAAGGACGACGGTCAAGGCCGTGACTCAGTTCGCTTACGAGAATGCAAGCTGGAGTACTCGCCGTTACGAGACATGGTTGCATGAGGAGCAGGAACTGCGCGAGCTTGGCCGTTGGTTGGTGGACGCGGAATCGAAGGATGAGATTGCCTTCCTGAAAAATACCTCCGAGGGGATTTCCTCTGTAGCATTCGGTCTGGATTGGCAAGCTGGGGACAACATCGTCTTGGCGCAGGAGGAGTTCCCTTCGAACCGGATTCCTTGGGAGGCCGTGGCCGAACGGCATTCGGCCGAGATTCGCTGGGTGGATGTCAATGCGACGGAAGCTCCGGAACACGCGCTTCTCGAACAGGTTGACTCACGCACTCGGGTTCTGACGACCAGTTCAGTCCACTATGCTTCGGGGCTCAAGATGGATCTTTCCCTGTTAGGCCAGGCTTTACACGATACCCCTACCCTGTTCTGCGTCGATGCAATCCAGAGTTTGGGCGCGCATTCACTAAGTGTGCGTGAAAGCAGGATTGATTTTCTGGCTGCAGATGCGCACAAGTGGATGCTGGGACCGGAAGGCATCGCGCTGTTCTGGGTTCGCCCGGAGCTGTATGAACGGCTGAACCTATCCCAATACGGCTGGCACATGGTTGCTCGGGCGGGGCAATACGATGAGGCGACTTGGGAGGTGGCCCCCGATGCCCGCAGGTTTGAATGCGGGAGCCTGAATACACTCGGCATCTATGCCCTGCGCGCCAGCTTGGACCTGCTGCACGAGGTCGGCATGATGGATATAGAGGAGCGGATTGCGGATCGAATCCAGCAACTCGATCAATCCCTGCGTGCCTTAGATTGCCGGATCCTGACCCCCTCGGAACCTGACCGGCGTGCAGGAATCCTGACATTCTCTCCTTCCCGGCAGGAGAGTGGAAAAGTGTACAGGCAACTAATGGAGCGAGGTATTCTCTGTGCGACACGCGGTGGAGGCATCCGCTTCTCCCCTCACTTTTATACTCCGGGAAACGCCTTGCAGTTTGCGCTCGAGACCTTGCAAGAGATTCTCGACAGCGATTCCTAGCTCGCACCCTGGGAGGCACCCGTCAAAGCGAGGCATGCCGCCTCCAGGTTCAACTGAGGTGCAGGGATGCTGGATTCTCGCGCCCGGATCTCCAGCAGCTCTTGGTAGGCATTAAGAGTCGCCCGGACATTCTGCATGGAATCTTTTTCGTCCACTTTCTTCCGGGTCTCTGCCACAGCCCGGTCGATCAGCCAGACCAGGCGCAGATCCATAGAGATCTCCTCTTGTGGCACTTCGCTCCCCGATCGGGCCTTCCCCTTGCTTTGGGCCGGAGTGACATTCCATGCACTGGCGAAAGCTGTCTCCGACTGCTTGCCTTCCAAGACATCGCGCAAGCCTTGTTCGAATTCGTTTCGGAAGTCCACTTGACCATCCTGCTGCATCTTCAGAGCCCGCATCGGCATGCCGCCCCCTGCGTTCAAGGCATCTTCGGCCTGTTCGGGAGTCATGAAGTCAGCCAGCCAAGCCCGGCTCTGTTCTGGACTCGGTTCCGGCAAGGCATACCTCTGGCACCGGCTTCGGATCGTCGCCAGCAGGCGTCCCGGCTGATGGCTGATCAGGAAAAGCATGGTGTCGGGGGGTGGCTCTTCAAGACTTTTCAAGAGCGCATTCGAGGCCGCCCGGGTCATCCTTTCGGCTGGCTCGATCACCAAAAGCCTCATGCGTCCGTAGTTGGCCTTGAGGGTCAGCCTCTGGATGATTTGGTCTCGGATGTCGCCAATCCCGATGGAGTAGCGGGTGATGGTTAACCAGTCAATGTCGGGGTGGGATTTTCTTTCGAGTTGGCGATATGAAACGTACTGCTTGCACGAAGGACATTCGTTGCAGGGCAGGCCTTGTGTTGTTGGTGAGTGGCACTGAACACCGCGCACGAAGGCTTCGACAAGCCAGCGCTTGCCGATTCCGGATGGCCCGGTGACCAACACTGCATGCGGCAGCCGCCCTTCCCGGTAGGCAACCTTCCATTGCTCCCAGATTGGTTCCAGCCAAATTGGCACCTGCTGTTCGGCCATCAAATCAGCTCAAGCACAATTTCCAAAAGTTCTTGGTGGACCTCATCCACCGGGCGTTCCGCATCGACCACTCGGTAACGGCCGGGCTCGGAGGCGGCCTGGTCAAGGTAATACTGTCGCGCACGAGTGAAGAACTCCACATCGTTTTCTTCATAGCGGTCTTTTTTCTGCCCGCGCTTTTGAACGCGTTCCAACGCCGTGGTCACCGAGGTGTCCAGAACGAGAACCAGGTCCGGGCGCAAGTCGGGGAGAAGCCACTGCGCCAATTCTCCGACCCGGTCAACGCCGAGCCCCTGACCCGCTCCCTGATAGGCGAAACTGGCATCGAGAAAACGGTCCGTCAGCACCCATGAACCAGCCTCCAAAGCCGGTTTGATGAGTGTGTGAACATGCTCCGCCCGGGCCGCAAAAAGCAGAAGCAGTTCAGCTTCCACGCTTGAGGGTGCCTGGGTCTTGGACAGCAGGATTTCCCGGATGCGTTCGCCAAATTCAGTCCCTCCGGGCTCCCGGGTCGGCAGGCAGGAAATCTTGTGGGACTCAAGCAAGTCCACGAGAGCCGGCAGATGGGTTGACTTTCCGGCCCCTTCGATGCCTTCAAGGCTAATAAACATGCCTCTCTCCGGCGTCATTTCTTCCCCAACTGGTATTTTCGAACGGCTTCCACATGTTCCTCATAGGTTTTTGAAAAATAATGGCTCCCGTCCCCGACTGCGACATAGTACAGGTTTTCGGTTTCCAAGTCCGGCTGGAGCGCGGCCTCCAGGGAACGCCGGCCCGGATTGCAGATTGGTCCGGGGGGGAGTCCATAGATCCGGTAAGTATTGTATGGGTTGACCGCAGGGTCTTCCCGCAGGTGCTTCCGGGTCAGATTGTTGTCGAAATCCGGTCCAAGACCGTAGATCACCGTCGGGTCCGTCTGAAGGCGCATGTTCTTGCGCAGGCGGGAAATTATGACGCCCGCAACCTCGGGGCGCTCCTCGTGCAAGGTGGCTTCCGCTTCGACGATGGAGGCTAGGATCAGGGCATCCCGAGGGTTATCGTAAGGCAGTCCCGAGGCGCGCGTGGCCCATAGTTCTTCCAGGGTTTCGCGCATGGCCATGATGCACAATTCCAGAATCTTGTAGTCCGGATCGCCCCGATAATGCTTATAGGTATCCGGAAGGCACGCCCCCTCCGCTTCTTCCGCCGTGGAGTACCCGAACCGCGCCAGGGGGTTCTCCGTTTTCTTTACGGTGGGATTTTTTTTCAGCGCTTCCAGTATTTCCCGAGTGGTCCAACCTTCGAAAAAGGTCTGCCGGTGCAGCACTCCACCGCCATCGATCAATTCCTTGAAGACCCTCAACGTGGTCATGGGGCCCAGCAGAACGTACTCGCCCGCCTTGATCCGGGTTTCGGCCCCGAGCAGCTTCGCTGCGATCCAGGCATACAGTGATCCCGCGACCGCTTCATGCTGAATCAATTTGTCCGTAACTTGCGAGAAGCTGTCGCCCTTGTCGACAGTCAAAGCGATGACGTGCTCCGCCGGGATCGTGGGCCGGGTCAGGGCATTCCAGACGTGTGCTCCCAGCGCGGCCGCGGCAATGAACACCACCATGGCGGCCAAGCGCAGATGGTGAGGCTTCATGAAACCTCCAATCCGTCGATCGTGCGCAATGTCGGCAGCAGGTCCGAGAGCGGATAATCACGACCTTCGAAGGAGCGAACCGGCCACAGGCCGATCAGCGTGTTGCACAGGAACAGGGCCTGGGCTTCCTCCACCTGCTCTAGCCCGACCTTGGAGATCTCCACCGGAATGCCCAACTCGGGGGATCGGTCGATGATCCGTTGCCGGGTGACGCCGGCCACTCCGCACCGGCTCAGGTCTGGAGTCACCAACGTGTTTTCACGCACCAGGAACACGTTGCTCATGGTTCCCTCGATGACGTTTCCGTCCAAGTCAAGCATCAGGCCCTCTTCCGCCTCATCCTGCCACTCTTGCCGGGCCAACACCTGTTCTAGCCGGCTGCAATGCTTGAGGCCGGCCAGCGCGGGGTTGTGCCCCAAACGAGTTTGGCATAGCCGGACACGAACGCCTTCCTGCGCATGTTGTGGAGGATGGTCCGGCCAGTCGTTCGCGATAAGTACCCTGCGGGGGGCGGCTCCCGGTTGAACCCGGTATCCGCGTGGCCCCGAGCCGCGAGTGAGTAGGATTTTGACAACTTTTCGGTCAGCATTCTTGCTCAGTTCAGAGACTTCGTGTTCCAGCAAGGCCGGATCAGGACACGGCAAGCCCAGCCGTTGGCATCCTTCGCTGAGTCGCCGCCAGTGATCTTCCCAACAGCGAATCTCCCCTGCGAAAACCGCTAGGGTTTCGAACAGTCCATCGCCATAGTGGAGATTCCGGTCCGTCGCGTCGACCTGAGATTGTGCGACGCCATCGACCAAAATCATGAGCAGGGCTCAGTCCGGAACTTGGCCCCGTTCAGACACGCTTGAGGACCAGGCTGCCATTGGTCCCCCCGAAGCCGAATGAATTCGACAGAACCACCTCTACCGGTGCTTCGCGGGCTGTATTGGGGACGTAGTCGAGATCGCAGTCGGGATCCGGGTTTTGATAATTGATGGTCGGAGGGATTACCTGATGATGCATGGTCAACGCGCTGAAAACCGCTTCGACGCCGCCGGCAGCGCCGAGCAGATGCCCGATCATCGATTTGTTGGAGCTGATTGCCACCGTTTTGGCATGCTCCTGAAATACAGTCTTGATGGCTTCGGTTTCCGCTTTATCTCCCGCTGGGGTCGACGTGCCGTGCGCATTGATGTAGTCCACCTCTTCCGGAGAAATCTGGGCATCTTCCAGAGCCCGGCGCATGCAACGGGCGGCCCCTTCCCCGCCTGGGCCGGGCTGGGTCATGTGATGAGCATCCCCGTTCATTCCGAACCCCATCACTTCGCAATAGATCCGGGCGCCCCGGGCCTTTGCGGATTCGTACTCCTCGAGCACCAGCACACCTGCTCCCTCTCCCAAAACAAATCCGTCTCGCTCGGCATCCCAGGGACGAGACGCAGCTTCGGGATCATCGTTATGTGAAGCGCAAAGGGCCCGAGCCGAGGCAAAGCCACCGACGCCAAGTGGACTGGTCGCCATTTCGGCTCCCCCTGCCACCATCACGTCGGCATCACCATTGGTGATTGCCCGGGCTGCCAATCCGATGTTGTGCGTGCCCGTGGCGCAAGCCGAGACAACGGCGATGTTAGGGCCTTTGAGGTTGAACATGACGGACAGGTCGCCCGAAACCATATTGATGATGCTGCTGGGCACGAAGAATGGAGAGATCTTGCGGGGTCCGGAAGCCGAGAAGGAACCGTGGTTGTTTTCGATGCACGGCAATCCCCCGATTCCAGAGCCGATGGCTACGCCAATGCCCGGTGCGTTCTCTTCGGTGACCTCCAGCCCTGAATCCCGAATGGCATCCGCGGCGGCGGCAATGCCGTAGTGGATGAAGACATCCATCTTCTTCTGTTCCTTGGGGGGGATGTAGTCGTCGGCATTGAAGTCGACGACCGAGCCGCAGATGCGTACGGAAAAATCCGTTGCATCGAAACGGGTGATGGGTCGGATTCCGCTGCGGCCCGCCGTTAGATTCTCCCAAGCTTTGGGAACTGTCGAACCAACCGGCGAAACTACTCCAAGGCCGGTGACTACGACTCTACGCCGGGACATACGGGAACCGGGATCGGGAGTGGGTCATGGAAAACAGGGCTGTTGGGCGCCGATGACCGTGGAATCCACCAGAATCTTCTTGCGCAGACGATGTTCTGGGCTGATCAGAGATCCGAAGGGAGAAGAGCTATTCGCTGGATCCGTTCGTGATGAAATCCACCGCCTGTTGGACGGTCGTGATTTTCTCGGCCATTTCATCGGGGATGGTCAGGTCGAATTCTTCTTCTAGGGCCATGACCAACTCCACCGTGTCCAAGGAGTCGGCATCCAGATCAGCAACAAACGCCGATGACAGCGAGATTTCGCCCCGGTCAACGCCTAGTTGCTCCGAAACGACTTTCATGACACGTTCTTCGATGTTGTCGCTCATTATGATTATTTCCTCAGGTTGATAAGTGAATCGTGGAAGGCTGAAAAATAAGCGATGCGGCAAACGCATCTCCGTCCCACATTCCGGGTCAATTATAGCAATACCGGCGGCGCAGGAATTCCATATGGTTGTGTCGGCAGGATGGGCGGCCTCCACCGCTCAGCCCATGAACATGCCCCCATTGACGTGGAGCGTCTCCCCCGTGATGTATCCCCCTCCTTCTCCGGCCAGATAGAGGACTGCCGCGGCAACGTCCTCGGCGGTTCCCAGGCGCTGCAGCGGAATCCGCTGCCGCAGTTCGCCCTGCTGTTCGTCCGAAAGTGCCCGGGTCATGTCTGTCTCGATGAAGCCCGGGGCTACGCAGTTGGCCGTAATGCCGCGCATGCCGACCTCTTGGGCCAGCGCCCGGGTGAACCCGATCAGGCCGGCTTTGGTGGATGCATAGTTGGCCTGGCCGGGATTGCCGATGAAGGCGACCACGGAGGACAGGCTGATGATGCGCCCATGCCGCGCCTTGAGCATGCCGCGCAGGCAGCCGCGGGTGAGCTGAAAGGCTCCCCGCAGGTTGGTGCTGAGGACATCGTCCCATTCTTCGTCTTTCATGCGGAGCAGGAGGTTGTCCCGGGTGATGCCGGCATTGTTGACCAGAATCGTCGGCATGCGACCCTGTTCGCTCAGGCGCGCGAGCAGCGCGCTCACGGATTCCGGATCCTGCAGCTGGAGGGTCTCCCCTGCCCCCTGCAGCCCTGCCTCGTTGAGAAGCGTGCCGACTTGTTGCGCTCCTTCCTGCGTGGTGGCGGTGCCGGTGACATACGCGCCGTTTTCAGCCAGTGCCAAGGCGATCGCCCGGCCGATTCCCCGGCTGGCACCGGTTACCAAAGCGTTTTCACCCTGCATCTGCGGTCTCCTCCAGTGCTTGATTCAGGCTGTCCGAAGTCTCCAGGCACAGACCGCGCATCGACTTGTCGATGCGCCGGCCCAATCCCGTCAGGATCTTCCCTGGCCCCATTTCGATCTGCAGGTTCACGCCCTGCTCTGTCATCCACAGTATACTTTCCGTCCAGCGCACCGGCGAGTACAACTGCCGCTTCAGCGCGTCCCGGATACGGGCAGGATCCGTCTCCGCTCGAACGTCGACATTATTGATGACCGGAATTTCCGGGCGAGTAAATTCCGCCGCCTCAAGAGCCTCCGCGTAGCGGTCGACTGCTGCGTGCATCAGGCTGGAATGCGCGGGGACGCTGACATCCAGCAGCATGGCACGTCGTGCACCAGCTTCCCGGCAAGCTTCGGCCGCCTGCTCCACCGCTGGACGGTGCCCGGACAGCACCACCTGGCCGGGCGCATTGAAATTGGCGGGTTCGACCACCGCATCTGGAGACGATACCTGCGTACAGATCTCGCGCACCTGTGTATCTTCAAGACCGAGTACTGCTGCCATACTGCCGATGCCTTCGCCGACCGCCTGTTGCATCAAGTCGCCCCGACGGCGCACCAGCGGCACTGCGCTGGAAAACTCCAGCGCCCCGGCTGCCACCAAAGCCGAGTATTCTCCAAAACTGTGGCCGGCAAGGTAGTCGGGAGACGGTCCTCCGCGTTGCTGCCAGATTCGCCAGATCGAAGTCTCCGCCGCCAGCAGCACCGGCTGGGCATTGCGGGTCTGGTTCAATTGTTCGGCCGGACCTCCATCCGCCAGCTTCCATAAATCCTCGCCCAGCGCTTCGGAAGCTTCTGCAAAGGTCTCTTCAACTTGGGGGTGAGCTGCAGCAAGGTCGCCCATCATGCCGACCTTCTGGGCACCCTGCCCTGGGAAAACGCAGGCGAACGTCATTGTGCCACTCCCTGTAACTTGTGATTCGGTGAGACATGATTGATAATGAGCGCCCCGCAACCCAGCGAAGAAGCATGCCGAAGGAAGAACATATTGAAATGGAGGGGGTCGTTGTCGAGACCCTGCCCAACACCATGTTTCGGGTTGAATTGACGAACGGGCACGTCGTTACGGCCCACATTTCGGGTCGGATGCGGAAACATTACATCCGGATCCTGACCGGTGACAAGGTCACTGTCGCATTAACCCCGTACGATCTCAGCAAAGGCCGCATCGTTTATCGAACCCGATAAATACAGTAATTAGTGCACCGTCGCCGGCACATCCTCTTCGGTCGACTCCACAGTAATGCGCAACCCGGTCTTGTTCGCCGTCAGGCGAACCGTCCCGCCTTCACTCAGGGTCCCGCACAAAATCTTGTCAGCCAGAGGGACGCGGATGTGGTCCCGCATGACCCGTTCCATACAGCGCGCGCCCATTACCGGGTCGAATCCTTCCTTGGCCAGCCAGCGTCGGGCGCGGATATCCGCTTTTAGCCAAATCGCCTGCTCGCGCAGGGAGTCCTGAAGCTCGCCCAAAAACTTGCCGACCACCGCCAGGATGCTCTCCTCGTCAAGCGGGGCGAATTGGACGATGGCGTCCAGCCGGTTCCGGAACTCAGGCGCGAAGGCCCGCTCGATCTCCCGTTGAATATCGGTGCCATGGTCCTGTGGCGTGAATCCCATGCTGGCGCGACTGGCTTGGCCCGCGCCGACGTTGCAGGTCATCACCAGCAGCAGATTCCGGAAATCCACGGCCCGGCCGTTGCTGTCGGTCAGCTTGCCGTAATCCATGACCTGCAGCAGCACGTTCATGACATCCGGGTGCGCCTTCTCCACCTCGTCCAGCAGCAACACCGCGTACGGATGCTGCATGACCGCCTCGGTCAGCAGGCCTCCTTCGTCGTAGCCGACATAGCCTGGCGGGGCACCGATCAGGCGTGCAACCGACTGGCGTTCCATATATTCCGACATGTCGAAGCGCAGTAATTCCACCGACATCACCTCCGCCAGTTGGCGGCAGACCTCTGTTTTGCCGACCCCGGTCGGGCCGCTGAACAGGAAAGCGCCCATCGGACGCTGCTCCGGTTTCAGGCTGGCCCGAGACACTTTGATGGCCTGTGCCAGTTGGTCGATGGATTCGTCCTGGCCGAAGACCAGGGCCTTGAGTCTCTGATCCAGATCCAGCAGGGCTTTCGCCGATGAGGTGCTGACGCTGCGTTCCGGAATTCGCGCCATTGTTGCGACGGTGCGCTCCACGTCTTGGATCTGCACGGCATAAGGCGCCGGGTTGTCTGGTTCCAGGCGGCAACCGGACCCGGTTTCGTCCATCAGGTCGACGGCCTTGTCCGGAAGCTGCCGGTCGTGCAGATACTTGGCGGACAGGTCCACGATCGCCCGGATGACATCCTTGCCATAGGTGACTTGGTGATGTTTCTCGTAGCTTTCTTTCAAGCCTTCCAGGATCTGGTAGGTTTCCGCAATGGAAGGCTCCTCGATTTCGATTCGGCGGAACCGGCGCGCCAAGGCAGAGTCCTGCTCGAAGATCTGCCGAAATTCGCGGTGAGTCGTAGCGCCGATGCAGCGGAACCCCTCTGTCGTCAGCAGGGGTTTGAGTTGATCGGCTGCATCCATGGCCATACCGGAGGCGGAACCAGCCCCGACCAGCATGTGAATTTCGTCAATAAAAAGAATCGTATCCGGGCGTTTCTTCAGGCTATTCAGGAAATTCTTCATGCGTTCCTCGAAATCACCGCGAAACCGGGTCCCGGCCACAAGGTTGCCGACATTCAGGGACAGTACCGTCGACGAAGCCAGATTCTTCGGGACATCGCCTTGGACGATCCTCCAGGCAAGCCCCTCGGCCAGTGCCGTCTTGCCGACCCCCGCCTCGCCGACCAAAACCACGTTGTTTTTCCGCCTTCGTCCCAGAGTTCGGATCATCTGGTTGATTTCATCCTGGCGCCCGATCAGCGCGTCAATCGCCCCTGCTCGTACGCGCTCGTTCAGGTCTGTGGCACAGTGCTCTATGGCAATCTTGGAGCGCGCCAAAACCTCCATCGGGTCGCCGCGCTGGGGTGATTTCCGCCCTTCGCCTTCTTGCGCGCCAAACCGGACGCGATCCATGCGGACCCGGAATTGCGACACCTGGTCCCGGTCGAGGCCATGCTTCCGGAGCAATTGCACCGCATGCGACTGCGGTTCTTCGAATAGCATTTCCAACACATGCACGCCGGTGGGGATCTCGAAAATCATCTGCGCGCGCGCCTGCACGCGGCTGACGCTGCGCGTCTCCTCCACCTTCTGAGACGTACTGCCGGTGCGGGGGGTGTGGCGGTCGATGAACTCGAGCAGTTCGTCTTGGAAGACTGACAAGGCGATCTCGTGTTCGCGGAACAGCCCCTGCGAGGTGGGCTCATTCAGGATTGCGAGGACGAGGTGTTCCAGGGTCACATAGCCATGACCGCGATTCCGAGCGAGCTGCCATATCTCCGACAGCGCGCGTTCGAATTCCTCTCCGAATGCGCCGCTCATTACACCCTCCCCCGCACTCCGCGGGATGCTTTTGATGGTTTCAGCCGCCTTGCCTGCCGAATCCGCCTAGGCGGGTACTCGGACATTAGGAGAAGTGGCTGAAAGTTCGTCTTTTATTGAAATTCACTCTATCATATCCTTGGTATAAAACGATTTTGAGTTATTCGCCATGGATTGGACTTCCCACCTAACCGTCGCCGCGATTGCAGAGCGGGACGGCCGATTCCTGCTGGTCGAAGAGCAGGTCGGCGGCGCGACGGTCATCAACCAGCCTGCGGGGCATGTGGACGGCGACGAATCCCTGATGCAGGGCTGCGTCCGCGAGATTCTTGAGGAGGCAGCCTGGGAGTTTCGGCCGGAAGCCTTGGTCGGGGTCTATCAGTACCACCCACCCGGCCTGTCGCACGTATACCTTCGTTTCGCGTTCTGCGGGCGGTTGATCCAGGAATACCCTGATCAAGAGCTGGACGACACGATCATCCGGACCGTATGGATGACACGGGATGAGATTGCCGCCCTGCCGGAACGCCAGCTGCGAAGCCCGATGGTGCTGCAATGCGTCGACGACTACCTGGCCGGAGCCCGGCACCCGCTTTCACTCATCTCTTCCTGATCGAATTCCCGTTATGGCAGCGCAGGTGTTGATTGGGCTGTCCGGTGGCGTCGATTCGGCGGTCGCCGCATGGAAGCTCCGCGAAAGTGGCATGGATGTCGAGGCGGTCTTCATGAAGAACTGGGAGGAAGACGACACTGAGGAGTACTGTGCGGCGGCGGCGGACCTCGCGGATGCCCGCACAATCTGCGACCTGCTCGGCCTACAGCTGCACACCATCAACTTTTCCTCGGAATACTGGGATCGCGTATTTCAAGTCTTTCTGGCCGAGTATTCGGCCGGGCGCACCCCGAACCCCGACATCCTGTGCAATCGGGAAATCAAGTTTCGGGCTTTCCTGGACTACGCTCGGACGCTTGGCGCGGAACGTATCGCTACGGGGCATTACGCAGGTACCCGATTCCATGGCCTCACCCCGGAACTGATCCAAGCCGAGGATCGGGACAAGGACCAGACCTATTTCCTCCACCGCCTGGATCAGCAGCAGATCGCGGCCGCACACTTCCCCCTGCAAGGCATGACCAAGCAGGAAACCCGGGAACAGGCGCGCCGGATCGGCCTCCCGGTTCATGACAAGAAAGACAGCACCGGTATCTGCTTCATTGGGGAGCGGCGCTTTCAGGATTTTCTGGCGAACTACATCCCGGCTCAACCCGGCCCTATCGTCGACTCCTCCGGCCGCAAGCTCGGAGAACACCAGGGATTGGCATTCCAGACGATCGGCCAACGTACCGGCCTAGGCATTGGAGGGGTCTCTGGAAGCAACGAAGGCCCGTGGTACGTCGTTGACAAGGACATGGAAAGCGGCCAGGTGACCGTGACTCAGGACCGGGAACACCCGGCCTTGAATGTACACGTGCTGGAGGTCGAACCCCCTCACTGGATCGCCGGCATATCGCCGGGGGAACATGTACTGAAGGCGCGAATCCGACATCGCCAGCCCTTGCAGGACTGCCGACTGGAGCAGGACGGAGACGCTTGGCGCGTGAATTTTACCGAGCCACAGTGGGCCCCCGCTCCAGGCCAGTCGGTGGTGTTCTACCTAGGGGAAGTCTGTCTTGGCGGCGGCATTATTCTTAAAACGCTGTGCGAGAGTGAGCGCCCTTCCTAAGCGCATTCGTGCGAAAATAGATATCTTTCGCCGACGGATCTGTGCTGGCAAGATGCCTGCATCCACCTTGTCGGATCACTAAAACTTATTGAATTACAAAAACATGGGAAATAGTTTCAACACCAAATCCATGCTCAAGGTGGGCGAGGAAACATATCAGATTTACCGGTTGGCCGACCTGGCGGGGGCCAACCGCCTTCCGTTCTCCCTGAAGATCCTTCTGGAGAACCTGTTGCGGCACGAGGACGGCCGCACAGTCACCGCGGACGACATTCAGGCGCTGCTGGACTGGGACCCCTCCGCCGAGGCCAGTCAGGAAATCGCCTTCCGCCCCGCCCGAGTGCTGATGCAGGACTTCACCGGGGTCCCCGCCGTCGTCGATCTTGCCGCCATGCGTGAAGCCATGGGGAACCTGGGGGGCGATCCGGAACGCATCAATCCCCTACAGCCGGCCGAACTGGTCATTGACCACTCGGTCCAGGTCGACCAATTCGCCAGCGACCAGGCCTTCGATCTCAACGCGAAGCTTGAATTCGACCGGAACCGGGAACGCTACCAGTTCCTCAAATGGGGCCAAAGCGCTTTCAGCAACTTCAAGGTGGTGCCGCCGGACACCGGCATCGTGCACCAAGTCAACCTTGAATATCTGGCCCGCGTAATCTTCGCCCAGGAACGCGACGGCGTCCTGGAAGCCTATCCCGACACTCTGGTCGGCACCGATTCCCACACGACGATGATCAACGGCATCGGCGTACTCGGCTGGGGCGTTGGCGGCATTGAGGCAGAGGCCTCCATGCTGGGGCAGCCGATTTCCATGCTGATCCCCCGCGTCGTCGGCTTTCAGTTGACCGGGGCCCTGCCGGAAGGGGCGACCGGAACCGACCTGGTGCTCACGATCGTCCAGATGTTGCGAGAGCATGGTGTGGTCGGGAAATTCGTCGAATTCCATGGCGACGGTCTGGATCAGCTATCCATCGGCGACCGTGCCACTATTGCCAACATGGCCCCGGAATACGGAGCAACCTGCGGGCTGTTTCCGATCGATGCCGAAACAGTCAGTTATCTTCGCCTGACCGGTCGAGATGAGAATCTGGCCGCCCGGGTTGAAGCCTACGCCAAAGAACAGGGTATGTGGCGCGATGCAGACAGCGAGCCGGTCGAATACAGCGAATCCCTGGAATTGGACCTCAGTTCTGTCGAACCTAGCCTGGCTGGCCCCAAGCGCCCCCAGGACCGGGTGCCGCTACGCGAGGCTGCCTCGCAGTTCCGGGCCCGGCTCGAAGAACTCAACCAGTCCCGCAATAAATCCCCCCAGCCTGACTTGGAAGTCGACATCGACGGACAGACCTGCACCGTAGGCGACGGACTGGTGGCCATCGCCGCCATCACTTCCTGCACGAATACATCCAATCCCTCGGTCATGGTGGCCGCCGGGCTGGTGGCGAAAAAGGCGATGGAACTGGGACTGAAGGCCCGTCCATGGGTCAAGACTTCTCTGGCTCCAGGTTCGCGCGTAGTGACGGACTATCTCGAGCGGGCCGGGCTGATGGGCGCCTTGAAGCAGCTGGGTTTCCACTTGGTCGGCTATGGCTGCACCACCTGCATCGGCAATTCCGGCCCTCTGCCGGAGCAGGTCTCGCGGATCATCCGCGATCATGACCTGACCGCTGTCGCCGTGCTGTCCGGCAATCGAAACTTCGAAGGGCGCATTCACGCTCAGGTCCTGATGAACTATTTGGCCTCGCCGCCTCTCGTGGTTGCGTATGCCCTCGCTGGACGGATGGATCTAGATCTGTACCAAGAGCCATTGGCCACGACACCACAGGGCGAGCCGGTCTATCTGAAGGATTTGTGGCCGACGCAGCAGGAAATCACTGAAGTCATGGGTGGCGCACTGGATGCCGGGCAATTTCGCGAAAGCTATCAGGACGTGTTCCAGGGCGATGATCACTGGGCAAAACTTGAAAGTGCGGCAAGCGGCTTGTACGAATGGCCCGAGTCGACTTACGTGTCGCACCCGCCCTACTTCGAAGATCTTTCCATGGACGTGTCGGATCCGGTGGATATCCAGCACGCTCGTGTGCTGGCGTACCTTGGCGATTCGGTCACGACCGATCATATTTCGCCAGCCGGCTCAATTGCTGAAGACAGTCCGGCCGGGCGTTACCTGGTGGAACGCGGGGTGGAGCCGATCGACTTTAATTCCTACGGATCACGTCGCGGCAATCACGAAGTGATGATGCGTGGCACTTTTGCCAACATCCGGTTGCGTAATCGCCTTGCCAACGGAGTCGAGGGCGGCGTGACCCGGCACTTGCCGGATGGTGAGTTGATGTCGATCTTCGATGCGGCCATGAAATACCGCGATGAAGGAACCCCCCTGATCGTGCTGGCGGGCAAAGAATACGGCTGCGGCTCTTCCCGCGACTGGGCTGCCAAAGGCCCGCGGCTACAAGGCGTGCGTGCCGTCATTGCAGAGAGTTACGAGCGGATTCACCGTTCCAACCTGATCGGCATGGGCATCCTGCCGTTGCAGTTCCAGCCCGGAGAAAATGCAGAATCGCTGGGTTTGACGGGCGAGGAAGTCTTCGACATCCTGGGACTCAATGATGCCAGCAAGCCGGGTGGACAGCTGGAGGTTCAGGCGGCCTCGGTCGACAATGGAGGCGCATCGAAGACGTTTGAGGTGGCCGTACGCATTGACACCCCGCAGGAGTCGGAATACTACCGACATGGGGGAATTCTGCATTATGTCCTGCGCCAGCTTGCCGCTTAAACGGCCCTAGCCCAATCTAGAAAAAGCATGAAAGAAGCCCCTGTGGGCTTCTTTCGCTAGGGGTTCTTGATGTCCCGGCAGTAATTGCCGGTTATTTCTGGATTCCCCCACGAGTCAAAGCGCCGGGATCCAGAAGACGTTTCAGGTCATCTTCGGACAAGTCGGTCTGCTCGCGCGCCACATCGATGACCGGACGGCCTTCGGCATAGGCCTGTTTCGCAATGGCCGCCCCTTTCTCGTAACCGATCACGGTATTGAGCGCGGTGACGAGAATCGGATTCCGTTCAAGCGATTTCTGCAGAACTGCCTCATTGACGGTGAAGCCGGCAATTGCCGTATCAGCCAGAAGCCTCGATGAATTAGCCAATAATTCAATGCTTTGTAGGAGATTATAGGCAATCACTGGCAACATGACGTTCAACTGGAAGTTGCCGGACTGTCCGGCTACTGCAATCGTCGCGTCATTGCCCATGACCTGAGCGGCCACCATCGCCGTAGCTTCGGGGATCACAGGATTGACCTTGCCCGGCATGATGCTGCTTCCTGGTTGCAGGGCCGGCAGAGCAATCTCCCCCAGGCCTGCCAGAGGGCCAGAGTTCATCCAGCGCAGGTCGTTGGCGATTTTCATGAGGCTCACGGCCACCGTACGCAACTGCCCGCTTAGCTCCACAGCCGTATCTTGTGCCGCCAACCCTTCGAATTTATCCGGTTTGGACTGGAACTCAAGCGAAGTGCTGGCCTGGAGCGCTTCAATGAATGCTTCCTCGAACCCTTCCGGGGCGTTGATGCCACTGCCTACAGCCGTGCCACCCTGCGCCAGTTCCAGCAATCGGGGCGAGACTGCCTCGATACGCTCTATTCCATAGCGAACCTGGCTGGCCCAAGCTCCGGCTTCCTGCGACATCCGGACCGGCATCGCATCCATCAAATGGGTGCGCCCAGTCTTGACTTGCTGATCCAGTTCGGCCGCCTTGGCATCTGCCACCTGCTGCAAGTGCCGCAAGGCCGGCAGCAATTGCTCATGGAGTGCCAATGCGGCGCTGGCATGCAGAACGGTTGGAATCACGTCGTTGGAGCTTTGGCTCATATTGACGTGGTCGTTGGGGTGTACCCCCTTCCCTGCCAGATGCGCAATGACTTCATTGGCATTCATGTTCGTGCTGGTCCCGGAACCAGTCTGGAATACATCTACGGGAAATTCCGCGTCGTGCTGGCCTTTCGCGACCTGCTGGGCCGCTTCGATGATGGCATCGGCCTTCTCCCGCTCCAACAGGCCCAGGCTGGCGTTGGCTTCCGCGCAGGCCTGCTTGACCAAGCCGAGTCCGTACAGGAAGGCACGCGGCATGGTCAGGCCACTGATCGGGAAGTTTTGCACTGCGCGCTGTGTTTGTGCACCGTAGCGGGCATCCTGAGGAACCCGAATTTCTCCCATGCTGTCTTTTTCTGTGCGATATGCAGCCATTTGATTGCCAAAGCAGTTCTTCGTGCCGGACAGTATAATGAATGGGTGAATTCGTTGTAAGGGACTGCGCGTTTGGAACTTTCGCCTTTGACCGCCCTGTCGCCGGTTGATGGGCGCTACTATAAGACCACAAGCACGCGACTGCGTCAGTTATTCTCTGAATTCGGCCTGATCCACCACCGCCTCGAGGTGGAGATCGCGTGGCTCCTGGCTTTGTCCGATCATCCCGGTCTTCCCGAGGTTCCGACTTTGTCCGATGCGGCCAGGAAACGCCTGCAGTCGCTGGTCGCGGAATTTTCCCCGGAACAGGCCCAACAGGTCAAAGACATCGAAAAGGAGACCAACCACGATGTCAAGGCCTTGGAGTACTTCCTGCGTGGAAAGCTGAAGGAAGACGAAGAGTTGGCAGGACTGGAGGGATTCATCCACTTCGCGTGCACTTCCTGGGATGTCAACCACCCGGCTTACGCCTTGATGCTTGATCGCGCCCGCACCGAGGTCGTGTTGCCGGCACTGGAAGGTCTTGAGCAGAAGATTCAGGGCATGGCCCACGAATACGCCGACATTCCAATGCTGTCCCGCACGCACGGGCAGCCCGCCTCGCCGACCACTGTAGGCAAGGAACTTGCGGTGACGGTGGCCCGTCTCCAGCGCCAACTGGGCTCACTGCGCGACATGCGCTTCCTGGGCAAAATGAACGGTGCCGTCGGCAACTACAACGCGCATCTGGTCGCCTACCCGGAAATCGATTGGAATGAGATTTCAGGCAAGGTGCTGAATGCACTCGGGCTGGATTCCAATCCCTATACGACCCAGGTCGAGCCTTACGATCAATTCGCGGAGTTCTTCCATGCCTTGATCCGGATCAACAATCTGCTGACCGACTTCGCGCGGGACGTCTGGCAGTACATCTCTCTGGGTTATTTCCGGCAGAAGACAAAAGCCGGCGAGGTCGGCTCCTCTACCATGCCGCACAAGGTAAACCCGATTGACTTCGAGAATGCGGAAGGCAATCTGGGACTGGCTTGCGCCGAGCTGAACTACTATGCGAACAAGCTGCCGATTTCACGCCTGCAACGCGACTTGAGCGATTCCACTGTATTGAGAAACATGGGGGCGACCCTGGCCTGCGGCAACAATGCGTATCTGGCACTCGAGCGTGGCCTCGGCAAACTGGATGTCGACCCGCAACGGGTGGAAAGCGATTTGGAAGCCTGCCCCGAGGTTTTGGCGGAAGCCATACAGACTGTAATGAAGCGATACGGCCTGGCGGATCCCTACGAACAACTCAAGGCATTCACTCGGGGGCGAGAGATCACCCAGGAAAGCCTAGCCGAGTTCATTGCGGGACTGGACTTGCCGGACGAAGCCAAGCAGCGACTGGTGGCGATGACGCCCCGCGACTACATCGGCGCCGCGGCTGAATTGGCGCGCCAAGTCTGAGCGGAAGCGTTCCTGCGGCAGGTTTTGAGGGAAACATGTCGTATTTGAACTTTATTGATCACCCGCTGGTGGGCCTGCCGTTTGGTGCCGCCCTTGACCTCGCCATAGTTCTGGCGATCACATGCTGGCTGTTGTCGGTCATCACGCGCGAGTATTCGTGGGTGGATCGGGTCTGGTCGGTGGTCCCGGCCGTTTTCTGCCTGCAGGTCGCGTCGAGTGCCGACTTCTCATCACCCCGCCTGAATCTGATGACGCTCCTGATCTGCCTCTGGGCGATCCGCCTGACATTCAACTATGCAAGAAAGGGAGGCTATCAACCTGGTGGTGAAGATTATCGGTGGGTTCATATGCGCGAAAAAGCCGGGCCCTTCTGGTTCCAGGTTTTCAATATTTCTTTCGTCGCACCAGGACAGTTATTCATCGTCTGGTTATTTACTTCTCCCATACACCACGCCTGGACCGCCCTAGAATCCCCATTGAATTGGCTGGATGCACTGGCCGCGGCCTTGTTTGCCATGTTCTGGGTCGGAGAAGCCGTTGCGGATCAGCAGATGTGGCGTTTCCAGCAGGAAAAGAAGGCACGCCAAGCTCAGGGTCTTCCGGTTGAGATGCCGTTCATCACCACGGGATTGTTTCGGCTCTCCCGGCATCCGAATTTCTTCTGTGAGCTTGGCATGTGGTGGGTGTTTTACCTGTTCGCTATCGCCGCAACCGGTGAAATTCTGAACTGGAGCGCTTTGGGCTTCATTGTGTTGACCGGCATATTCTTCGGGTCATCCAGAATGACCGAGTCGATCTCCTTGTCGCGCTATCCCTCGTACAGTCACTACCAGGCGACGACTCCCCGCTTGGTTCCCCTCACCCGGCTGGGGTGCATCAGACTCGACACCTGAACTTGTCCGATCTGGTGACGCGGAGGACAGGGCCTCCCGGTCAGACGCCTAACTTGCTTCCAATCACGTCCTTGATGTTTGCCAGGGTGGGCTCGACGCTTTCCAGCTTCACATCCTCGACCACGCTTGGGTCTTTCAACCCGTGTCCCGTCAAGGTGCAGACCACGACGCTACCGTTCTCAATCTTGCCCGAGCGGATGTCCCGCATGACGCCTGCTACCGATACCGCCGAGGCCGGCTCACAGAAAACCCCTTCCCGGCTGGCCAGTTGCCGTTGCATGTCCAGGATCTCCTCATCCGTGCATTCATCGAACCACCCCCCCGATTCGCGGTGGACCATCCACGCGTAATCCCAACTTTGCGGATGGCCAATGCGGATCGCTGTCGCCCGGGTTTCCGGCTTTTCCACCCATTCACCGCGCAGGAACGGGGCGCTGCCCGATGCTTGGTAGCCCACCATGACCGGGCGTTTGTCGACTTGCTTCGGCACGGCGATGGAGCATGAGGCCAGAGAGGATTCGCAGGTCTCCGTTACGGAGGACTCGAGTCCGGCCAGTTCGCTGTATCCGATCCAATGCGCACTGATGTTGCCGGCATTCCCGACCGGGAGGCAATGGTAGTCCGGAGCATCCCCTAGCGCCCCGACAGTCTCGTAAGCAATGGTTTTCTGGCCTTGCAGGCGGTAGGGGTTGATGGAGTTGACGATGGCGACCGGCATTTCCTGCCCGACCTCCCGAACCAGGCGCATGCCGTCGTCGAAGTTTCCTTTGATCTGGAGGATGGTGGCGCCATGCATGATCGCCTGGGCGAGTTTCCCGAGCGCTACGTTCCCTTCTGGGATCAGTACGAAGCATTCCATTCCAGCCCGAGTCGCATAAGCTGCGGCAGAGGCTGAAGTGTTTCCGGTGGAGGCGCAGATGATGGCCCGGCTGCCCTCCTCCGAAGCTCGGGTCACGGCCACCGTCATCCCCCGGTCTTTGAACGAACCCGTTGGATTGAGCCCTTCGAATTTGGCTAGGATTCGGCAGTCTGTGCCCCACTCGCGGGGAAGCCGCTTCAGTTCGATGAGTGGAGTATCGCCTTCGCATAAAGTGATCGCAGGCGTATCCGGCGCGATCGGCAGAAAGTCCCGATAGCGGTCAATCAACCCGGTGTAGTGCTGTTTTTCCATATTCGATTAGACCCCCCCTCACCTCATAGGTTCGATCCGGATCCTCTGAACTGGCGCGACGATGTCCTCCTGTGCCTCAATGCGTGAGAGGGCTTGGTTCATGCGGTCTTCCGGGACCTTGTGAGTCAATAGGATCACGGGGACGCTGCCGTCCACGGCTGCGATCTCGGGCTCGCGTTGCTGGATCGCCTCGATGCTGATTCCCAGGTTGCCAAGGATATCGGTGACCGAGGCCAATACGCCGGGGCGGTCTATCGCTTGCAGTCTCAGGTAGCAGGCCGTCGTCACCTGCTCGATCGGCAAGAGAGGAATGTCACTCAATGCGTGGGGCTGATAGGCCAGATGCGGCACCCGGTTTTCTGCATCGGTGGTCAGCGAGCGGACGACGTCCACCAGATCCGCGATGACTGCTGAGGCCGTCGGGTCTCCGCCTGCACCCGCGCCGTAGTACAGATGCGCGCCTGCCGCGTCGGACATGACCACTACCGCGTTCATGACGCCGGCGACATTGGCCACCAGACGCGAATCCGGAATCAACGTGGGATGAACCCGCAGTTCGATGCCCTCTTCCGTTCGCTTGGCAATGCCCAAGTGTTTGATGCGATATCCCAAGGAGCGGGCATCCGCAATATTTTCCGATGTGATGTCCGAAATTCCCTCGACATGCACCCGGTCGTAGGACAAGGGAATGCCGAACGCGATGGAAGCCAGGATGGTCAACTTGTGCGCGGCGTCCGTGCCGTCAATGTCGAAAGTCGGGTCCGCCTCCGCGTAGCCGAGTCGCTGCGCCTCAGCCAGTATTTCCGTAAACGAGCGTCCCCCGTCTTCCATTGCGGTCAGGATGTAGTTCCCCGTGCCGTTGATGATGCCGGCGATCCATTCGACCCGGTTCCCGCTCAAACTCTCCCGAATGTTCTTGATGATCGGGATGCTGCCTGCGACGGCTGCCTCGAAGGCAACGTTGACGCCTTTTTGTTCTGCATGCGCGAACACCTCGCTCCCATGCAGGGCGATCAGGTGCTTGTTCGCAGTAATAACCGGTTTACCTTGGTCGATAGCGCGGAGAATCAACTCTCGGGCGAGATCGATGCCGCCCATCAATTCGATGACCACGCCCACTTCCGGATGATCCACCACCTGCTGGGGATCTTGCGTCAGCTGAATCCCTTCGAGCTCGCAGTCCCGCTCCTTGCTCAGGTCTCTGGCGCAGGCCGCCACGATGCTCAAGCGCCGTCCTGCTCGCCGCTCGATCTCTTCCTGGTTGCGCGACAGCGCCCGGATGACGCCGCAACCCACGCAGCCGAGCCCCAGCAGTCCTACGCGCACCTCATTTCCGCTCATCAGATGTCCTTCATCATGGATTTGATGTTGCGCAGTGCTTGGCGGGTCCGTTGTGTATTCTCGATGAGGCTGAAGCGCACATGCCCGTTGCCATTCTGCCCGAACCCGACCCCTGGAGACACTGCAACCTTGGCCCGCTTCAGAAGCAGCTTGCTAAATTCAAGCGAACCCAGGTCTGCGCAGACCTCCGGGAGTGGCGCCCAAACGAACATGGTGGCAGAAGGCTTCTCCACCGGCCATCCTATCGCATTGAGTCCATCGCACAGTACATCCCGGCGCTCCTGATACATCTGGCAGATTTCGCGGACACAGTCCTGCGGACCCTCCAGGGCGGCGATGGCCGCCACCTGGATAGGAGTGAACAGGCCGTAATCGACATAGGACTTGATTCGCGAAAGCGCGCTGACCAGACGTGAGTTCCCGCACATGAAGCCGACTCTCCACCCCGGCATGTTGTAGGACTTCGACAAAGTATAGAACTCTACGGCCACGTCCTTGGCCCCTTTCACTTGAAGAATGGACGGCACCGTATAGCCGTCGAAGGCCAGTTCGGCATAGGCAATGTCCTGGACCACCCACAGTTTGTACTCTTGCGCGATTTCGACCACTTTGGCATAGAAGTCCAGTCCCACGCAGTGTCCGGTCGGATTGCAGGGGAAATTCAGCAATAGCATTTTCGGTCGCGGCCAGCAGTTCTCTATGGTTTGCTGCAGGGAATTCAGGAATTCCTCCTCGTTGTCCATGGGAACATAGTTGAGTTCGGCACCTGCAATCACGCAGCTGTACGGGTGGATCGGATAGGCCGGATTCGGCACGACCACCATGTCTCCCGGAGACAGGACTGCCAAGGCCAGATGTGCCAGGCCTTCTTTTGAGCCGATTGTCACGATGGCTTCCGTTTCCGGGTCGAGCTCCACGTCGAATTTGCTGTGGTACCAACTGGCGATGGCTTGGCGCAGGCGAGGGATGCCGCGCGAGGTGGAGTAACGGTGCGTGTCGCCACGGGCGACGGTCTCGCAGAGCTTGTCCACGATGTGCTGTGGCGTGGGCTGGTCGGGGTTGCCCATGCCGAAATCGATAATGTCTTCGCCTTTTCGGCGCGCCTTGGACCTCAGATCGCTGACGATGCTGAATACATACGGGGGAAGGCGCGAGACGCGCTGAAATTCGTCGGTCACGGGAAAACGGCCGCTAGTCGGTTTTCTATAATCGGGAGCAACGGCTAACGCCCTGCATACCTGCCATTATAGTATTACCCATGCAGTTTGCGGAAGACCACGCGGCGGCGGAATTCGTCATTCACTCATGCGGTGAGGCGGGAATTCGTGTCAATGATCAGGATCTGTCTGAAAGTTTCATACTGCTGCCCGGACAACCGGTGCGGCCGTGGCCGGTTGCCGTTGACGAACGACTGATGCCAGAACACTTCTCGGCAGTACTTGAACACAAGCCGGAATTAGTGATCCTTGGCACGGGCGCCGACCTTCGGCTGCCAGACCCGGAAGTGTACGGAACGCTGTTGAGCCGAGAGATCGGCCTGGAGGCCATGACCACGGTGGCGGCCTGCCGAACCTACAATTTACTGGCCCAGGATGGGCGGAATATCGCGGCCTACCTGATTCTGCCGGCTTAGGGCAGATACTTCAGCGGGTCGACTGCTTTGCCCTTGTAACGAATCTCGAAGTGAAGCCGCGGCGATTTCGCCGCCGTCTTTCCCATGTGGGCAATGGTCTGTCCTTTCTTGACCGATTGCCCTTCCTTGACTAATAGCCGGTCATTGTGCGCGTAGGCTGTTAGGAATTCCTTCTTATGCTGCACGATGATCAGCCTCCCGTAACCGACCAGGCCCTCCCCGCTGTAGACCACCTTGCCCGAAGCCGCGGACTTGATTCCTTGCCCCATTTTCCCAGCGATCGAAATTCCCTGTTTTCCTGATCCCTTGGGAGAGAACTTCCGGATAATCTTGCCCTCGACCGGCCAGACCCAGGCAATGCCGCTTTTCGCTCGGGCTGGTGGGCGTACGGGCTTGGAAGCGCTTTTTTTCTTTGCCTTGCCGCTGCCGGCCGCAGCTTTGCCGGAGCGTGCTGGAATGATAAGTTTCTGCCCGACCTTGATGGTATTCGGATCCTTGATCTTGTTCCGCTTGGAGATGTAGTACCAGCGCGTTTTAAAACATTCCGCGATTTCACCCAGCGTGTCGCCTTTGCGCACAATGTAGACGATGTCCTTGTCTCTGACCGGGTAACAGGATTTTGCCTGCTTTTTCTTTATCACCTGTTTCTTCTGGGCTGTCGGTGCCGTCTCGAAAGGTTTGACCAGCATGTCCGGGAGAACTGAGCAGGAGACCATTCCCGCACACAATACTCCAAGAACAAGAGCATGCCAGGTGCCTTTTTTCATAGCCATTCGCGGAATACGAAAATCAAGACCACAATGGCAATCACCAGCCAACCCGCGAATTCTATGTGCCGACGCAGCATCGGCTCATACCGGGCACCCATCCAGCGCACAAGACCGGCAACGAGGAAGAATCGTGCCGCCCGCCCTGCTGCCGAGGCGATAATGAAAGGCACGAGGGCAAGTGCCATGAAACCGGCGCTGATCGTGAACACTTTGTAGGGAATGGGTGTAAAGGCCGCCAGGAATACGAACCAGACCCCCCACTCCTGGAACAGCCGCTGTGCCTCGGCGAAGGCCGGCGCCCCATTGCCGGTCATGAGCCAGGATGAGGCCCAATCGAATGCCCATGCCCCCAGCAGATAGCCGAAGATGCCTCCAAGTACCGAAAAGACGGTCGCAAGAGCCGCATAGTGCAGCCATTTCGGCGGTTGCGCCAGCACCATGGGGGCCAGCATGACATCCGTCGGGATGGGAAATATGACGGATTCCACGAAACTCAGTATGCTCAGGGCCCAGGGCGCCCGCGGGTGCCGGGCCCAACGCAGGGTCTGGTCGTACAGCGGAGCAAACAGGCGCATGGTTCAATCTGCCTGGGACACCAGTGGCACAAACAGCACGTCCAGGAGCGCCTCCCGAGTTATGCCTTTCGGGGTTCGGACGTAGCGCACCAGTGTTTGGGTCTCGTGGGGAGAACCTTCCGGAAGCAGCAACCGGCCTCCTTCGACCAACTGATCCAAGAGCGCATCAGGCAGGGTCGGGCTGGCCGCAGTCAGCATGATCGCCTCATAGGGTGCGCACTCGGGCCAACCTTGACCGCCATCCCCTAAACGGGTGGACACATTGTGAATGCCAAGTTCGCGCAGCCGTTGAGTCGACTGCCGATGTAGCTGGGGAATGCGCTCAATGCTGTAGACCCTGCGCACGAGTTTCGCCAGAACCGCGGATTGGTAGCCGGAGCCGGTACCGATTTCGAGCACATCCCGGGGCGGCTCCGGTTCGAGCAAGGCTTGCGTCATGAAAGCCACGACATAAGGTTGGGAGATGGTCTGGTTATAACCGATAGGCAAGGCATCATCGCGGTAAGCGTGACGCGCGACCGCATCGCTGACGAAACGATGCCGCGGAGTCTCCAGTATGGCTTGCAACACGGTTTCGTTCTCTATGCCCTTCTCGCGCAGTCGCTCAACCAGGCTTTCCTGGTGCCGCACGGCGGTCATGCCGGCTCCTCCGTTTTGGGCTGGAGTCACAGAGAAATCTTCTGTAGCCATTCCGACAAGGTGCTGAAATCGCGATGCCGGGTCAAATCCACCTGCATCGGTGTGACAGAAATAAAGCCTTCCCGTACTGCATGAAAATCCGTACCTTCGCCGCCGTCCTTGTCCGGTCCTGGTGGACCGACGCGCCAGACAGAACGGCCATTTTCATTCCCCTGCCGAATCGCAGGTTCCGCGCGATGTCGGTGACCGAGCCGCGTCATGCGCAGGCCTCGCAAGTCCTCAAGTGGAAGATCCGGGACATTGACGTTGAGAATGATTTCGGACGGGAGCGCCTGCTCCGACAGGCGACGGATCAGAGAGCAGGTGATGTGGGCAGCAGCCTCATAATGCTGCGGGGTACGTGAGATTATGGATACCGCGATCGCGGGCAACCCCAGCGTCCGCCCTTCCATGGCGGCCGCGACCGTGCCGGAATAGAGCACATCATCTCCCAAGTTGGCCCCGCTGTTGATGCCGGACACCACCATGTCCGGTTCCGGCTCCATCAGCCCGGTGATGCCAAGATGCACACAATCGGTCGGCGTGCCCTCCTCCACGTAATGGAATCCGTTCGGGGCCGTGTGCACGTGAAGGTCTTGATCCAGAGTTAGAGAATTGCTCGCGCCGCTGCGGTCACGGGATGGAGCGATCACGGTTAACTCAGCCAGCTCGCTTAGATACTTGGCTAGGCACTCAAGGCCAGGAGCCTGATAGCCGTCGTCGTTGCTCAGCAGTAGGTGCATGATCGTGTGCGATTTCAGGAAAGCCGTTGCCAACCCAACCGACTCATTTTAAACCTATGCGGCCACCATCGGCGATATAAAGTCACTCTGGAAAGTCGCTTCGGTATACTTGAGTCGCAAATGAACCCTCTCACCCGCCATCATGGACAAAGCCCGCGACGAGGATTTAAAGGCGCTTGAGCAGGCCATGACGGGAGTTGCGCCGCTTGGCAGCCGCTCCCGGTCTGATCATGCGCCCTTCACGCCCGAATTGCGCCCCGCCTCGCCACACAGAGCTGAACCTGCCCGGACGACCGGGGTGCCAAATGCGCGCCCCATGGATGGTCGGGAGATCCTGGATTGGCGGCGTCCGGGAGTGCTGGACAAGGATTACCAGAACCTGCGCCGGGGACGGCTGTCCCCCTCTCCCGAAGAAATCGACCTGCATGGGCAGGATGCACAGGAGGCCTGCGACACCATCGCCGAGGCCATTGCTCACGCGCAACAGGTGAACCGGCGATCCCTGTGCCTGATTCACGGCAAGGGGCATCATTCCGAGAGTCGTGGCTCGCGGCTTAAGGGACTGGTTGATGCCGTACTGCGCGGACACTCGGAAGTCCTTGGCTTTCACAGTGTCCCCGGCAATACCGGGGCGGTCAACATCCTGCTGAGACGGTCGCGCAAATGAGCCCGGAGACTTCCTTCAGCTGCATGGATGATTTTGATCCGGAGTTGATTACTCCGGATCAGGCTACTGAACACATTCAGTCCGCCATCCGGCCCGTGACCGATATGGAAACGGTGGCCACCATGGAGGCGCTGGACCGCGTTCTGGCCGTCGAGGCGCGCTCGGAGATCGACGTGCCCGGGCACACGAACTCGGCCATGGACGGCTATGCCATACGTGGGCAGGACTTGGCCTCTGACTCCCCTGAAACCTTCACCCTCATTGGGACGTCGTTCGCTGGACACCCCTATGACGGATCGATAGGAGCCGGAGAATGCGTTCGCATCATGACGGGAGGTGTCATGCCGGATCCTGCGGATACTGTCGTGATCCAGGAGAGGGTTCGCATACTCGGCGACACGGAAATCGAAATCCCGGCTGGCGAGAAGCCCGGACAAAATGTCCGGGCGGCAGGCGAAGACATTGCCGCAGGAAGCGTCATCCTGGAATCTGGCCGCCTGATCGGGCCCGCAGACCTGGGCTTGCTTGCTTCGGTCGGCATTGCCGAGGTCTCTGTCCTGCGGCGTATCCGGGTGGCTTTTTTCTCCACTGGCGATGAATTGCGAGAGGTCGGCGAGCCTCTGCAGGAAGGTCACATCTACAACAGCAATCGCTACACCCTTTCCGCCATGCTTCGCCGCCTTCATGCCGACGCCCTGGACCTGGGCGTAGTCCGCGATGACCGTGTCGCGGTCGCAGAAGCATTTCGTGAAGCCTCCGAACGGGCGGACATGGTGATTACATCCGGCGGGGTTTCGGTCGGCGAGGCCGATTATGTGAAGGATGTCCTCGCCGAGCTGGGCGATGTGAATTTCTGGAAAGTGGCGATCAAGCCCGGGCGCCCGCTGGCGTTCGGTCAGATCGGGTCTGCAAAGTTTTTTGGCCTACCAGGCAATCCGGTCTCGGTCATGGTCACGTTCTACCAGTTCGTACGGCCAGCCCTCCTCCGCATGGCCGGCATGGCCGAGCAACCGCCACTGGCTCTTCAGGTCCCGGTCACCTCGCCGTTGCGCAAGCGGCCGGGTCGAGTGGAATATCAGCGAGGAATTCTTAGCCAGGCACAGGACGGAAGTTACGCGGTCGCCTGTACCGGGGCACAGGGATCCGGCATCCTTACATCGATGAGCCAGGCAAATTGTTTTATTGTGCTGCCGATGGAGCGAGCCCGCGTTCAGGAGGGAGAAACGGTCGAAGTCATTCCGTTTAGCGGAATCACCTGAGTGCCCCTCAACCCGGGGTGTTCCCCTCCACCCAGCGCCGCTCCCCTCCTTCAAGGGTTTCCTCCTTCCAGAAAGGCGCGGTAGATTTCAGATCTTCCATAAGGAATCGGTTGCCCTCATACGCAGCTTTCCGGTGCTCCGCCCAGACGGCGACCAGGACGATTTCCTCGCCCGGCAGGATTTCCCCGACGCGATGACGTAGAAGAACAGCTGAGAGACTGAATTGGTCCTGCGCCTGACGCGCAATCTTCTCCAGGTGGGCCTGGGTCATGTCCGGATAGTGTTCAAGCCGCATGGACTGCACGGCATCTCCCTCGTTCTGCGCCCGCATGGTGCCGACGAACACCACCATCGCCCCGCACTGCCCACGCAGTTCCTCATGGGCCGACAAGAACTCCTGAATCTCTCTCCAGGGATCGAGAGGCTCTGTGATTACGCGCACATCCATGGTTTGGGGAATTATGTAGCAAAATCTGCAAGGGATTCATTGCTCATTTCTTGACGTTTCCCAGGCCGACTGTGGCAGGATGCCCCGCCGGTGTCGCCACCTCCACGTCCAGCAGCCCCATTCCCGAAGGCCAGGATGATCAACGCGGCGTTCACATCCGCATCGTCCGCGTGCCCGCATTCGGTGCACTTGAATTCTGTTCCATTTCTATTCTTCTTATCGACATGCCCGCACTGGCGGCAGGTCTGGCTGGTGTACGCCGGGTTCACCTTGCGCACTTCCGTCTTGTAGTTGAGGCACAGTTCCAACGTACCCCATGCGCTGGCGAGGATCTGGCGGTTCAGACCGGATTTCGCTTTCACGTGCTTGCCGGGTTTCTGTTTCGTGCCCTTGGCCGATTTCGCCATGCCTCGGATGTTCAGGGCTTCCAGGTAGGCGATGTCGTACTCTGACGCGATACTCTTGCTAGTGTGGTGCGCCCAGTTAAGCCGGGCGAAGCGTTCGGCCCGGAACGCCCTCTGCAACCGCACTTTCGTCACTTTCCTACGATTGCTCCTTTTCACCTGCCGGGCCAACTTGCGCTGGTATCGCCTGCGCCGGGCGACCTTCTTCTCAAGGTCGGGGCCTCCGTGCCTGGTGCCGTCCGACAGCACCGCCCAATTGCCCTCCGACACGTTACGGTCAATGCCCACTTCTCTTATCGTGTGCGGCAGTGAAGCCTGCGCTTCCACTTCATAGCTCAGATAAGCGTACCAATGGCCACACTCGTAGCGGATCCGGCCGGACTTGAACTCGCCGTCCGGGTGCGGATTGTTGCCCACGAGCTTCATCCAGCCAACCTTCTGTATATACAGGCTGTCCCCCGCCACTTTCGCAGATTCGTAATTAATCGGAAACGAAGGCGCAGTCGCCCACTTGCCGTGGAAGCGCGGAGGCTTCCGATTGAGTTTGCCTCCCGCTTTCACATCAGCAAAGAACGCCTTGTAGCTCGTCTCAATGGGCTTTAGAGAAATTCTGAGCACCTTGGACGAATAGCCCTGCAACCATTTTGTCGTGCCGTCATCCCTGCGCATGATGGTGAATACATGGCATAGGGAATAGTGCCGGAAGTCCGGCTTGATGCCGAATTCGTATTCGTCCTTGAGTTTCTCCACCATGTGGTTCCAGACGAACCGACAGGCTCCGGCGGTGCCGTGCAACTGCTGGTGCTTCCGGCTGGAACCCGGATGCAGACGATAGCGGACGGTGCGATGGACTTTCATTGCAGGATTATAACCATGCAGATTTTGCTACATAATTTCCATGGTTTGCCCCCAAGGTTTGAACCGAAGGCCTTGTAGCGGACTCCCACGGCATTGTACTTGCCCATAAAAAAAGCGCCGCACAAGTGCGGCGCTTTCTCGGGCATGATGCCTGATTAGAAGCCCTGGAACGGATGGTCGGTGCTGTCCTTTTGGGAAAGCATGTCGTCCACGGTGGGAAATCCGTTTACGGCGTTGGCGATCGCCTGCTTGGTTGCTTTGTAATTGTTTTCATAGATCGCCGCATCGCTGTCAGCCTCCCAATGGATGAACACGCCAACACAAACGTACAGGTTGCCGCTTTCTTCCTTCGGGATGACCCCAGCCTCAACTGAATCCGCAACAGCCATGGCGACAGCCTTCTGGGCGGGTCCGAACATCTGGACGGCCTGTTTGGCGCCCTTGATCGTGACCTTGTTGTACATCATGGTGTCCGGCTTACACTGAAGATTCGGTGCCACTACAGCGAGCAGTGTCGTGAATCCATCCTTGTTGTTGACCATACCGTTGCAAAAAGCCGTTTCCACGGCAGAGCCACGCGGGCCAATAAGAAGATCGATGTGAGCGATTTCAGCCATTGTCCCCGAAGGGTCATTATCATTGACCAAAGCCTCTCCAACGAGAACTTTATCGATTGCCATTGTTGATTTACTCCAGTTTTTTTGTTTGCAAACAACGGATCCGTCAAATCACACAGACGCACCCGGAGGGTTTCGGGAATCATCTCCCTGTGACAAGGACGTCCCGCCCTTGTCGTCACTCCACCCGTCGAGCCGTGCGGCGAGAACCCCCGCTAGGGTCAGATCCGCCGTGGTTCCCGGGCTGAGACCGGAGCTTTTCAAAGAAGCATCCAGTTCCAGGAGCCTGGGCCGATAATTTTCCGGGGACTCAGCCCCGCAGAATTCATCGGCTAACTTTTTAATCTTACCACTAACTGACCTTGCTATCTCTTCGCCATGCACACGAGCGATGTGAGAATCTGGATAACGACCGAGAAGAGTCAGAAAAACTCCGGCCATCGCCCACCGCTCATCGCCCCAGCGAAGGCACAGTGCTTCCCACTGAGGGCGGGCTTCATTGAAGATGATCGGAAACCCATCCCGATACTCCGCTGCGACCCGATCCCGCTCAGCGGCCAAGGCCATGGCCTCACGCAACGCGATCTTCGGGCGATCACGGACATCGGCCTGTGGCACCCGCCCCAGTCCTGCCGGCTTCATCAACTGGATGGCCCGGTATACGTCCCGCGCGTCGTCGACCGTAGTTTCAGCCAGGACCTCTTCCACTCGCTGATTTAGAACCGTAGGGTTCTCCCGGTAATAGGCGGAAACAAGCGGTGCGGTCAAGAGCAGGACACCGATATTGGTATTACAGCCCGCCACGCCCCAACTTGCCCGGGCCGCTTCACGCACCCGGCGACCCAAGCTCCAATCCGGATGGGTGATGAGCTCAGCCGCTGCTTGGGCACTTCGTCGGAAGTCCTGAGTGGTTTTTCCGTGCCCTTCCCCGTGCAGCCCGACATTACCCGGCTTCAAGGCTTGCAGGTCCAGCAGGCAGGCGTAAAGGAACTGTCGCGAGGCAAAACGCCAGGGAGGATCGTAGTAGGCACGCAGGTACTTGGCCATCGAGATCTCCGTTCAGGCAGGCGAAGCCCCTCCGTGGCAGTGGTCCAGAAATCCCTCGATCAGGAGCTCCGCGATATTCTCCGAGTGTACCTCCTGTAAGCCTCGCCACGCCGGAATGCTGTTGACTTCGGTGACCCAAGCGGTCTCCTTCCGATCGCGCATCAGATCCACTCCGGCGTACGGCATCGCGACTGCAGCCACTGCACGCTCCGCCAACTGGCTCAATTCCGGCTCCAGCGAAGCCGGGTAACCTTGACCGCCATTGGCAATGTTGCTGATCCAATCTTCGCCTTCTCTTCGCATGGCTGCCACCGCCCGGCCTCCGATGACCAGCACCCGCCAGTCGCAGCTGCGGGACGCGACCGGTTCGATATATTCCTGCAGGTAGTAGATTCCACGGGACAGATCGTAGTCGGGGTGAGGGTCGTCCCGCGATAAGAGTTTTAGCCCTTTGCCCTGAGAACCGAAAATGGGTTTCGCCACGACATGACGGTGACTCTCGAACCAATTGCGCAGGAACTCGCGCATCTGTCCAACATCCCGTACTGCAAAAGTCCGAGGGGTTGGAACGCCATGGAGTGCAAACAGAAAACTGGCGCGGACTTTATCGACGCTGCGCTCAATTGCGCCAGCATCGTTATAGACCATAATGCCCAAAGCTTCCAGGGCGTGCAGGATATCCAGATAGAAGATCACCTCTTCGAGGCTCCCCCCTGGCACCTCGCGGATAAACACTCCCGATGGCAGTTCGTCCTCAAAACCGGGAATGCCGATTTTTGGCGCGCCGTTTTGCACTTCCAGACAACATTCCTGCAAACGCACGAAGTCGCTTTCCAAGCCCTTGGCTTCCAAAGCCCGACGCAGCTGGTGGCCGTGCCAGCCCGGCTGATCGGTCACGATGGCATAACGCCCGTGCGCGATCATTCCTTGAATGACTGCTCTAGTAATTCGAGATCGATGGCGCCGGCAGAAAAGGAGCGACCTGTCCGGATATTGTTGACCAAAACCCGGGCCGGGCTGAACAGCATTGGATCGATCTGGAAGAAGTCGTGGTCATGCTCCTTGAAAACTTCAGCGAAGGGTTTGCCGTAATCGCGGGACGTACTGCTGGGCAACTCCGTGGCAAGCCTTTCCGCCTCCTCGTCGCTGGACTGGACGAACAGTTTGATCTGTCCGCCGAATAGGATGGCGTCGTTGGTGCGGCCCATCATCCGCACCATGTCTGAATTATCCAGCGGCGGAATTGGCGCGCTGCCAATGCCGTCCACCACGCAGTTCAGGTCGAAACCCAATTCATGTGCCTTGTGCAGCCCGACCTCCAAGACTCGGCCGACCACCTGTACCATTCCGGCCAAGCTCGTGGTCGGGGTCAGAATCAAAGTCAGGTTGTACGGTTCGACTCCACAATCCTGGCAGATTTTCTCGCGCACCGCGCGTGGCGGCACCTTGTCGACTTCCATCACCAACGTCGTGTAGATATATGAATCCTTGTAGCCGATCTTCTCGAACAAGTCTTCCTTTTGTGCCATGCTGCGGGCCGGCCCGGAACCCAGCGCATGAAACCCGCTTTCCTTGTCGCTTAGGGACCATCCTGCGTATTGGCTTGCCAGACAGGCCAGGACCGGATGCTGGGTATGGACGTGTATGGTGAGGGGCCATTCTGCCGACCCGCCGTAGGTCAGCGTGGCCTGCCCCATCCCGCCCATGCAGATTTCCGCAATTTGACGCCCTGCCTCGATGCCGCCGATCGCATTAATGCCGGCATCCACCACCCAGACTCCTTCTTCCGTAGGGGATCCCACGATACGCAGGCTCCAGGCCTGCTCGGACAAAGAGCGAACGAGGGGTTCAACCTGGCGGTTGAGGCTAATGGGCGACTTCATGAGCTAGGCATCCGGAGGGAATCGGGGTTCAGGAGTGTCAGGATTTGCTGGCTAAGGTTCTGCAGGCCGGCATGAGCTTCGTCTGCATCACGGTAATGGCCTCGCACGCTACACAAGGGTTGCCCGGCATCAATACTGGTTTTGGCATTGGGCAGGTCGGCAGTTCCGGCCGGCCACGCCCAATTTTCCGCGCCAGCAACCGGGCATGGAGCATAGATGACCTGTATTCCCCGAACGTTCTGCCCCCGTTCTGAGGCAGGCGCCAAGTGTCCATCCGGGTTTCCGGTGAGGCAGGTTTCAATGTGTGCGCTCATGTAATCGGAGATAAAACAGTCCGCGTAAAGCTCGCAGGTGGCCACCAATCTTGGATTAAGATCCACAACTTGTACTTCTTTCTTGGAATCAACTATGAAATCAATACCGCAGAGGCCGAGAAGATCAAGATCGCGTGCTAGGATTTGTGCCACCCATTGTACTTGCTTGAAAACCTTAGGCAAAACCTTGATCGGGCCGATTGCACCACTCCAGGCATAGGGCGCGTCTGCCTTTCCGGAAGGCAATAATTCGCTGATTCCGACGACTTGGGCTTTCCTTCCCCCTGCCAAGAACAGAGTAGAATGCGGTGTGCCGGCACATTGGCGCTGCCAATAGCAGGAACTCGGACTGTCTGGGGTTCGCGAGGCCGGATGCACGTGACATCCTCCCGAGCGCCCTTCTTTCTTGACAAGCCAGCCTTTCAGAGAATCCGGCAGCTGGCTTCGGGTTTCCGGGCCGGCTATCCCAAGTTTCGCAAAATGGTCCGACAACCGTACAGGGTCGGCACACAGGCGAACGATATCGGGAGCATTGCCCAGAACCTGGACGGAGGCTTGCAATCGCTCCAGCAGTTCCGGATGGGCTTCGAAGCCGGAACCGTAGGCCAGCAGATCCCCTGGACGGCTTCTTTTGGAGACAATTTCCAGGATTTCCAAAGGGAACTGGCCGTCTTCCAGAGTTGCTTGAGCAACCTCACCGGCGTTCAGATCCGCATCGAGAAATCCATCGACCGCCACAACCGGGCGCTGACGATGCATGGCCGCTTGCGCATGCGCCCGCGCCGAAGCAGACAGCAGGAAGAGTTTTCTGCTATTCCGCGGCACACTGACGCGCCACTTCAAAGGCGTGCTCGAAATGGAAATAGACCGGTTCTTCCGTCTCCCGCATCTGTTGGAGCAACCGATGCTGGGTTTGATATTTCACATTTCCGATGGCAAGCGCCCCAATGCCGACAGCCCCGCTTGGGGAATCCTCGATCGGGCTGGCGTCGTCCATCACCCCGAGGCCGTGAATGCCGGAAGGCGGGACTGCATTGACATCCGCCGCCACCTTCAGTTTCGGGGCATTCGACATCTGCTCCTTCGACACCAATTGGATCCCGGCAGCGGCCGATGCGAACACGACATCGGTATCGCCCAGCAACTGGTCGAGCTGGTCGTTGGCTTCTCCGTCAACGGCCGGATCCGCACCGTATTTCTGGTTGCATAACTCAGCGGCTTGGTCGCTTTTCTCTTTCTTGCGTCCCAGGATGGTGACGCGGGCCCCCGCATTCGCAGCAATCACCGCTGCTGCCGAACCGACCGGTCCGGTCCCGCCAAGTGCCAGGATGCGCTGTCCCGAAAGCTCCGTGCCATGTGTATCGCGTAATGCTTTCTCAACTTTAGCGACCATGGCCGCTGCCGTCGTGAATGCCCCGCTGGGATCGGCAAACGCCGAGACCACGAACGGAGGAACCATGGATTTCTGGCAAACTTCCAGCGCTTCCATGGCTTGGTGCATGTCGCGCCCACCGATAAACAAGCCGGTGCGCTTGACGCCATTCGGCCCCCGCGAGAAGATCGCGTCCTCCACCAGGCCCTTAACTTCGTCAGTTTCCACCTGGATATAGGGGATACAGGCATCCCAGCCTGCGTCGTAGGCCATGTTGGCATCAAACGGACTCAGGTTCTTCGCCGAAGTCAGCATATGCAAAAGGTATTTTTTCTCCATGAAATTTCCTTCATTAGGTTTTTGTTTGAGATCCTAGTTCTTTATAGTCGGATCCCGTTTCCTCCATTCCTGCCATGACGGTCAATTGGTGGCCATGGTTGGAGGCGCCGACGATTCGGAGTACGAGTCCTACATCAATAGGCTGAAGCTTCCGAACGAGTGCATGGGCCTGAGTTTCGCTGTCCGTCAAGATGAATCCAGTCGGACCCCAGGAACTTTGCCCAACCCCTTGAAAACCAAGTTGTTTCGCTTGTTTCAGGAGGTGCCTGATATTCAGGTGTGAAAATTGCCCGCCTTGGGCAGGGGCGAAGTAATCTCCGATCTTGTCCTGCAGTTCGCCGATCCCCTGGGTGAACCCTGACAAATCCGATTCAAGCAACGATGGCAGGATGCGCATGAGGGTCAGGCGGCATAGATGCGCCGCGTCCGAAGCGGGAAATTCGGGAAGAGTGCCAAAAGCCCGACGTTCTGCCTCTCCTGAGAGTCCTTCTTTGTCGCTTCGCGCCATCAACAGCACGATCCGCCAATGTTCAGGGAAAGGATGCCGAGCAATAATCGGCGGGAGCTGGTTGCCGTCCCCTCTTCCGCCATCGACCAGGAAACCGCCCTGCTCGAACGAGCCAATACCGATCCCGGAACGTCCTCCCCGGGCAAGTTTCTCCGCAATTTCGTAGGGGGTCAGGCCTAATTTGAACAGGTGATTGACGGCGGTGCCGACGGCCAAGGCCATCTGCGTGCCAGATCCTAGCCCCGCATGTTGTGGAATGGCCTGGCGAACCTCGATGTTGACCGCACCCTCGCGCCCCATCATGCTCAGCAGGCGCTGGGCGTATTTGAGCGCGCGCTCTGAATCAGGTCCTTTGGCGGAGAATTCCGTGCTGCGGGTGCATTCCACGCAGGTCTGGATTTCCTTCAGGCTGACCCCGACTCCGCCAAAACGCCGCCCGAGGTCTCCCTGGAGATCCAGGAAACCGAGATGCAGGCGCGCTGGCGCCTCGACTTGGACGATTTGATTGGGAATCATCAAGATTATTTGACAGACTAACGCCTATCAGATAGTCCGATTTCTTGACGCTTCTCAGGCCGACTGTGGCGGGATGCCCCGCCGGTGTCACCACCTCCACGTCCGGCAGCCCCATTCCCGAAGGCCAATATATTCAATGCGGCGTTCACGTCCGCATCGTCCGCATGCCCGCATTCGGTGCACTTGAAGTCGGTTCCTTTTCTGTTCTTCTTATCGACATGCCCGCACTGGTGGCAGGTCTGGCTGGTGTAGGCCGGATGCACCTTGCGTACTTCCGTCTTGTAGTTCAGGCACAACTCTAGCGTGCCCCATGCGCTGGCCAGAATTTGCCGGTTCAGGCCGGATTTCGCTTTCACGTGCTTGCCGGGTTTCTCTTTCGTGCCCTTGGCGGATTTCGCCATGCTCCGGATGTTCAGGGCTTCTAGGTAGGCGAGGTCGTACTCTAACGCGATGCTCTTGCTGACGTGGTGCGCCCAATTCAGTCGGGCGAAGCGTTCCACCCGGAACGCTTTCTGCAACCGTACCTTCGTCACCTTCCTGCGGTTGCTTCCTTTCACCTGTCGGGCCAGTTTTCTCTGGTATCGCTTGCGCCGTGCGACCTTCTTCTCAAGGTCGGGTCCCGGGTGCTTCGTGCCGTCCGACAGCACCGCCCAGTTGCCATCCGACACGTTGCGGTCGATGCCGACTTCTCTTATCGTGTGGGGCAGTGAAGCCTGTGCTTCCACTTCATAGGTCAGGTAGGCATACCAGTTGCCACACTCGTAGCGAATCCGGCCGGACTTGAACGTGCCGTCCAGGTACGGATTGTTGCCTGCGAGCTTCATCCAGCCGATCTTCTGCACGTACAGGCTCTCGCCCGCCACCTTCGCGGATTGATAGTCAATCGGGAAAGACGGCTCGGTGGCATACCTCCCGTGGAATCTTGGGGGTTGCCGGTTCAGTTTTCCACCTGCCTCGCGGTCCTTGAAGAATTCCTTGTAGGCCGTCTCGATGGGCTTCAAGGAGAGTCGGACCACCTTGGACGGATAGTCCTGCAACCACTTCGTCGTGCCGTCATCCCTGCGCATGATAGTGAATACATGGCATAGGGAATAGTGCCGGAAGTTCGGCTTGATGCCGAATTCGTATTCGTCCTTGAGTTTCCCCACCATGTGATTCCAGACGAACCGACAGGCTCCGGCGGTGCCATGGAGCAACTGGTGCTTCCGGCTGGAACCGGGATGTAGTCGATAGCGAATGGTGCGGTGGATTTTCATGGGTAGATTATGGTGTCAGTTCTTTCTCTGTCAAATAATCTTGATAATTTCCATTTGATCCACCTGTCGACTTGGGAATGGCCAGTCCAAAAAGTATACAGGAAATCAGCCTATTTCGCCCACCCAAGCCCGCGCATTCTGGAAAAGGCGTACCCAGGGGGCGTCCTCTTCCCATTCCGGCGGATGCCAGGAATGCTGCAGGGTGCGAAACACCCTTTCCGGGTGCGGCATCATTATGGTAAAACGCCCGTCTGCATTGGTTAAAGCCGTTATTCCTTTCGCCGAACCGTTCGGATTGGCGGGGTAATCCTCGGCGACAACTCCATCCGCATCGATATAGCGCAGGCAAGCGGAGTCTTCAAGGGTCGTCATGTCGCATTGCGGATCGATACGGCCTTCCCCATGCGCAACCACGACCGGAAGGCGGCTGCCAGCCATATTACGGAGCAGGATGGAAGGTGATTCGAGAATCTCGACTTCACACAGTCGGGCCTCGAATTGTTCACTGAGATTCGGCACAAAGCGTGGCCAGTGCGATGCGCCCGGAATTAGTTCCTTCATCTGGGAAAGCAACTGACAACCATTGCAGACGCCCAACGCAAAAATCTCCGGCCTCTCGAAGAAATTTTTGAATATCTCTCGTAACTCTTTGTGATAAAGGATATTTTTTGCCCATCCGCCTCCGGCCCCGAGAACATCGCCGTACGAAAATCCACCGCAGGCAGCTAGACCCGCGACGTCATCCAGAAGGTGCGGATCGCGCTGGAGATCATTCATATGCAGATCCTTGCAAATGAAGCCGGCCCGGGAGAATGCGGCGGCCATCTCAACCTGCCCATTGACGCCCTGCTCTCTCAAGATCGCGACGGTCGGCGCAACACCTGTATGGAGGTAGGGTGCTGCTGGATTCTCCTTGATTTCGTAGGACAATTCCGAGAAAAGCGGTGGGGTGCCCCATTGTTCCCCGTTTTTGTATTCACTGCGGGCACATTCCTCGTGATCCCGGCGCCGAGCGATCTCGTAACTGGTGCGGCTCCACAATTGCTGCAATTCAGGCAGCGACCATGCACCTTTTTCCTCTCCCCTGCAACAAAGTCGGAGTACGGGTTCCGGGTTCAGGATGCCAATCGATTCGCAGATCAGACCAGCTTCTTTGAGTTGATCAGAAATCTCCTTTGCCTGGATACTTCGAACTTGAAGTATGACTCCAATTTCTTCGTTAAACAAGAAGTTAAGTAAATCATCTTCTGCAATTGGAAGGTCAATGTCCAGGCCGACATGGCCAGCAAAGGCACATTCGCAGAGGCAAGCCAGCAATCCTCCGTCAGAGCGATCGTGATAAGCCAAAACCGCATCTTCATCCAGTAATGCCTGAATTTGGTCAAAAAAGGCAGCCAAACGGGAAGGATCGTCCACATCAGGAGTGTCCGATCCCGTTTGCCCGTATGCCTGTGCCAGTGCCGATCCACCTAAACGCCGGCTTGAATTAAGACTTGCCAGCAGCAGGCATGAATCGGGATTGTCCTGCAACTGGGGCGTGGCATGACGTCTCACATCCTCGACCGGTGCAAATGCCGAGACGACGAGCGATACCGGCGAGGTTACCTGTTGGTCTCCCCAAGCTGCTTGCATAGACAGCGAGTCCTTGCCCACAGGAATTGCAATACCAAGTTGCGGACACAATTCCATGCTGATCGCCTCGACGGCCTCGTATAGCCCGTACAAGGATTCTGCTTCGGAACCTGCGGCCATCCAGTTGGCAGACAGGCGAATCCGGGTGCGGTCGCGCACTCTCACGCTCGCCAGGTTGGTAAGAGCCTCTGCAACCGCCATACGCGCGGAAGCAGCCGGTCGATGGATAGCCAGGGCGGGTCGCTCCCCCATTGCCATGGCCTCGCCTCCCGTTCCTTCGAAATCACAGGCCGTCACGGCTGCATCTGAAACCGGAACTTGCCATGGTCCTATCATCTGATCCCGGACTGTGAGCCCGCCGACCGAACGGTCCCCGATGGTGATCAGGAATGACTTTGAACCCACACAGGGCAACGTCAACACCCGCTGTACTGCTTCAGAGAGGTCGATGCCCTGTATATCAAGAGGCACGTCTGGCCAGTCCACCGAGGGGATGGCCATATCCATCTTGGAGGATTCCCCGAATAGGAAGGCCAAGGGCACGTCTGTGGCCGCTTTACCGAAGCGCGAATCGGCTAGGTGCAACTGTCCATCTGCCGCCGCCTTTCCGATCACTGCGAACGGACACCGTTCCCTCCGGCATACCTCGGTAAAGCCCTCGAGTACCTCTTCCCGGATCGCCAACACGTAGCGCTCCTGGGATTCATTGCACCAAATTTCCCGTGGTGACATTCCGCTGTCGGCGCACGGAATCTCCCGCAGATTCAGCCTGGCTCCACCCGGCTCCCCATCAATTAGTTCTGGAATGGCATTGGAGAGCCCTCCGGCACCCACATCGTGCACAGACAGGATCGGGTTATCTGCGCCCCGCGCCGTACATTGCTCGATAACTTCTTGGGCACGGCGTTGCATTTCAGGGTTGCTGCGCTGCACCGAGGCGTAATCCAGCCCTTCGTCACTGGCCCCCGTATGCTGTGACGATGCAGCTCCGCCCCCCAAGCCGATCAACATGGCTGGCCCTCCCAAGACCACAATCAGGGCCCCTTCGGGAATCGGCTGCTTCTGCACATGGTCGACGCGGATGCTGCCGACACCCCCTGCGATCATGATGGGTTTGTGGTAGCCGAACATCTTGCGCCCTGCGGGCGTAAGCACCTCGCCCTCCAAGGTACGGAAATAGCCTGTGAGGCATGGACGCCCAAATTCGTTGTTGAAGGAAGCCGCTCCAATCGGCCCCTCAATCATGATGTCCAGTGGGCTAGCCATGCGAGGCGGATGCTCTCGAGAGGAATCTTCCCAAGGGCGCGGCCATGTGTCTAAATTGAGATTCGATACGGTGAACCCGCACAGACCTGCTTTCGGACGCCCTCCTCGACCGCAGGCAGTCTCGTCGCGGATTTCCCCGCCACTACCGGTCGCAGCTCCTGGAAACGGTGAAATGCCTGTCGGATGGTTGTGGGTTTCCACCTTGATGACAATCCCGTAGTCAGTGTCCACGGCGTTCCACGAACGGGTCTCCGGATCCACTGCCAGTCGCCTGCCGCGACCCGCATCGAGCACCGCGGCATTGTCGTGGTAGGCAGACAAGGTTCCGTCGGAAGAAACCGCATGCGTATGCCGGATCATCTCGAACAGGCTGTTTTGCATCGATTTTCCGTCAACCCTCCAACATGCGTTGAAAATCTTGTGTCGGCAGTGTTCCGAATTCACTTGGGCGAACATCATTAATTCGGCATCTGTCGGATCCCGTCCAAGCCGGTTATAAGCCTGGATCAGGTATTCGATATCCGCCTCGGAGAGCGCTAGGCCGTACGTCAGGTTGGCCGTGCGGAATGCCTGTGCGGGCTCGGATCCTAAGGAAATCTGCTCAAGCGGGGTCGGTTCCAGGTGTGCAAAAAGTTCGTCGCATTGCTCCGGATGAGGCAGGATTGACTCAGTCATCCGGTCGTGCAACAAGGCAACCTGTTCCGGAGAGGCATGATCGACCCCCTGCAGACGATATTCAACTCCCCGCTCCACCCTCAGGATAGCCGTCAGTCCGCAATTCCGGATAATTTCGGTTGCTTTGCTGGACCACGGAGAGATGGTGCCGAGCCGTGGAACGGCAAGGATAGACAGGCTGGAATCCAGTTCAACCGCGACAGGCGCGTAATCCAGCAGCTCTGCAAGGGTTTTTTCTTCTGCTGGCTCTAATTCACGCTCACAGTCAGCAAAATGCAGGAAACGTGCGCTGACAACCTGTCCGTCGCCGTGCACCCGCAATCGGCCATTGAGCCGATGGCGGGAGTAATCGGTCAGCGCTTGGCCGCCGGGATAGGAGCGAACGGGCATGAATGCGAGGGTCAGCGGGTCGGTTCGTACTGGCAGACAGATTTACTCCGCCCCTTATTATCCCGTATAATGACCAGAGATGACTTGGGGGTGACCTGGCTTCGACGGCGGTTACTGAATCCAAGGCGCATGCCGAGGCGGCAACGACCTCGTAAAAAAGGGTTGCGAAAAAAATAGTTGCCAACGACGACAACTACGCACTAGCCGCTTAATCCCGGTTAGTCATCCTTTCGGGAGATGCTTGTGGACCCCGATATGGATGTCGACTACACAAGATCGCCGTTCGGTCTGTCTGGAGCTGAAAGGTTAAATTCAACATGCAGGCTGGTGGTCATCGGGCCTTGTCCGTCGGGTGTTGACCATAAGATTAAAGACGGTGCTAAGCATGTAGGGCCGAAGAGGAGGAATTGCCGGACGCGGGTTCGATTCCCGCCACCTCCACCATCAATTTAAAGACTACGTCCACAAGATTCTAGAGGGACAACTCATTAGGTAACAAAATGTATAAGGATAAGCTAATTCGAACTTAACTGTAGATAGTAGCAAAACGAAAGGAGATAAGAGAGTCTGGGCGATGCCAAATATCAACCTCGTTATCGCAGTCACTGACTGGAACTGGTTTGAAATGCTTCGTCAACAGCAAAGTCTAAGTGAAGTTAACTTTTGGTCGCCTTCTCCAGTGAACTTCCGCGCACTTCAGCCAGGCGAACTATTTTTGTTTAAATTGCATGCGCCACATAACATGATCGTTGGTGGTGGCATATTTACTTACGCTAACGTTTTACCTTGTTCACTTGCTTGGGAGGCCTTCCAGGAAGCGAATGGCGCTCAGTCTGAAGAAGAAATGCGGGAACAGATTCTTTCTTATCGTAGAGTTGACGCAGATGATAAGAGCAATTTCGAGATTGGTTGCCGTATTTTAACTCAGCCTTTCTTCTTTGACGAGCCCGATTGGATTCCCGATTGGATTCCTGTGCCACGTAGCTGGTCACCGAACATCGTGTCACTTAAGACATATAGCACAAGCGATGATGATGGTCTCTTAGTGTGGAAGGCTGTGAGCGATCGTTTAAAACAACAAAAATTTTCAGACATGGTTGAAAACCAAATACGTTTTGGCAAACCAGTTCTCATACAGCCTCGCCTTGGTCAAGGTGCATTCCGTGTCTTGGTCACCGATGCTTATCAACGGCGTTGTGCTGTCACGCAGGAGAGAACTTTACCCGCGCTTGAGGCCGCACACATACGCCCATACCGCAAGGGTGGTGCTCACGAGGCACGCAACGGACTCCTGCTACGGCGCGATATTCACAAATTATTTGATACTGGCTACATGACCATCACACCAAAATTTCATATTGAAGTCAGCCATAGGATCAAAGAAGAATTCCATAACGGGCGAGATTACTATGCACTGCACGGTCACCTTATTGATGTGCCCAAGACGGCCGCACAGCAGCCCGACCCAATTGTGCTGAGTTGGCACAATGAGAACTGTTTCCGAGGGTGAATTCTTAGCGGAAAGAGTAAGAGGTTGGTACCTTTGGTCAGGTAGCTAATGGGGAAGCAAAAACAACTGTATGTTGAATAGTGCGAATTTGCCAATCCGATATACTGTCCGCACTCCAAATGTCATGCGTAATCCTGCTTGACCCATGACTTTCGTCGTTCTTGAAGACTGCATCAAATGCAAATACACCGACTGCGTGGAAGTCTGCCCCGTTGAATGCTTCCATGAGGGCCCGAATTTCCTGGTGATCGATCCGGAAGAGTGTATCGACTGCGCCTTGTGCGTGCCGGAATGCCCAATCGATGCCATCGTGCCTGAAAAAGACGTTCCTGAGGATCAACAGGAATTCATCCAGATCAACGCCGACCTGTCTGGGGAATGGCCGGAAATCAGCCGCCAGAAGCCTCCTCCGCCCGATGCGGACGAGTGGCGCGGCAAACCCGGGAAGAAAACACTGCTTGATCTCTAATGAGACGGACTGCCTGCCCTCTGCATGTCCCGCTGGGCGATTATTGCGCCGAAGTTGTCCTGGAGCGCCATGCGGAAACCCTTCCGGATCTAACCAATCTCGCAATCCTGACGCCGAACTCCACCTCGAATCGGGCCTTGCGCTCGGAACTAATGCATCGCGCCGAGCAGCGAGGACACCAAGGACTGCTGCTCCCGCCCATTCTCCCCTTCCCATCGTGGGCGCACCAAAACAGCCAATTCAATGGCTCGGAAAACCACCTGTCCGAGCTATTGGACCTAGTCGAAGTCCTGCATCAAAACAAAGTCCTGCGGGCCCTGAGCCAGGCAGACTCTTGGTCTGTGGCCCGCGAAATGATGAGCCTGTTCGATCAACTGTGGCTCAATGAGAAATCGTTGCCGTCGGATCGGGAAGAGTTAACGTCTCAGCTTCGGAAAGCTTACCGCATTGAAGGCAAACCGCCCGCTCAATTGGGCGATGAAGCTCGCATCATCCATCTTCTCTGGACCGCTTGGGGCGAGGACTCGGGAGACCTCCTCAGTTCCGGGAAATGCTACCGTGAAGCCTTGCGGCATCTCCGCCTCCCCCCGGAAGCGGAAGCCATCTACGTTTGCGGGCATGACCGGCTCACGGTTGCCGAAATTGAAGCATTGGAGCGAATGGGCGAGGAGGTTCCGGTTTCAATTCTCACCCGTCCGCAGGCCCTTATTCCGCTGGAGACGGACCCACTTCCTGCAAGCCGCCCATGCCCCCCCTATGCGGCCGTCCTGGAAGAAGCCTTTGCGTGTGAACAAGCCACCGTAGTGGAACGCGCACGTGCCTGCCGCGCGGAGCATCCCGAAGATCCTTTGAGAGACCGGCTTTTCACTTTCATTGCCGAACAGGCGGAGCCTCACGCCCGCGGAATCGACATCCAGATCCGGCGCTGGCTGAGCGAGGGGCACCGGAACATTGGATTGGTCACGGAGGACCGTAAGCTGGCGCGCCGGGTCCGCGCCTTGCTGGAGCGCGCCGGCATCCAGATTCAGGACTATGCCGGCTGGGCCCTGTCCACCACCAGCGCCGCCAGCACAATCGAACGATGGCTCGAATGCCTGGATCAGGATTTTCACTATTTGGCGCTGCTGGACATCCTTAAATCGCCATTCGTGCGTTTGACGGCATCTCCCGACCACTTGAACCAAGTGGGGGGTTTTGAGCAATCGCTGCATCGAAACAATATTCACGGCGGCTTGCAGAACTACCGGAAAATTGCGGAGGAAGAACCTGAATGGCTGGATTTCCTGGATCAGGTCGAGGAAGCCTCTCGCCCCCTTCTAGCACTCCGAGACCAGCCAACCGGCAGAGAATACATGGAAGCGTTGCTGAAAAGCTTGGATTCGCTGGGTTGCCGGCCCTGCCTGGCCGATGACGAGGTCGGAGAAAAAGTACTGTCGGAGTTGGATCAGATGCATTTCCAGTTGGAACAAAACGAGACGCGACTCCCCAAATCCCAGTGGCGCGCCTTGCTGCGCCGGGCATTGGAACAGCATAACTATCGGCGAAAATCATCCCAGAGCGCGGTCTCTTTGATTAATCTGGGCGATGCCCACCTGGCCCGCTTCGATTGCCTGATCGTCGCCGGGATGGACTCCCGCCACTATCCGGGCACGAACTCTTCCTTTCTCGTCTTCAACGACTCGGTTCGCAGCGATTTGGGGTTGCCAACCGGCGCCGAACTGAGGAAATTAGGTCTTCAGAGATTCCTGTCCCTGATTTTGTCCTCCGGACAGGTTCTCCTGACCTACCAGAAGACCGATCAGGACGAACCACTCTTGCCCAGCAGCTGGTGGACCCAGGTCGACGTATTCCACCGCTTGGTTTACGGAACTTCACTCAAAGAACTCTCTCTGCCTGTACTCAGTCTGCATCCGGACGCCTGGGTGCGCCCTCCTGGCCTCCAAACCCGTGAACCTGCCCTTGATTTCATGCCAAATCCCTCTGTCCGCCGGGAATTGCTGCCGAATCGGATCTCAGCCAGCGGACACCAAGCTCTGGTCGATTGCCCGTATCGTTTCTATGTCCGGTACATGCTACGCATTCGGGAAGCCGACATCATCCGCGAGGAAATGGACAATCTGGAGTTTGGGGGCTACGTCCATCAGTGCCTGGAGGCCTTTCACACGGGGATTCCTGGTGCTCCGGGGCCTTGGCTAGGTCGAATCGCCGAGCACGAGGCTTCCGCGCTTAGCTTGTTGCGGGAAATTGGCGAGCATCTTATGGAGCAACTTGCCCCGAGTCCTTCGAACATCGTATTCGTCGAGCGATGGAAGACCATTGCCCGACGTTATGTTCAGCTTCAGAAATCCATGGAAAATCATCAAGCCCCTATTGAAAGCGAGCAAATGATGGAATGCAGAATCGATGAAAACTTGGTGCTGGACGGACGCATTGACCGGGTGGATCAAGACGAAAATGGCGATTGGATCGTAATCGACTATAAAACCGGCACTCACAGAATTTCCAAAGATGAGGTACAAAACGGAGAACAGGTCCAATTGCCCAGCTATGCGTTGATGGCGGAATCCATCCAGCGGGCGGAATACTGGTGGCTGAGCCAAGCCCCCCAGAAAGATATCCCACTGACTTCTCTGGGTGGGAAAGGTCTTTCAGACCTCAGCCGGAAAGTGCACGCCCGGCTACATGACGTATTCCAGAATCTGCATGCGCGGGGCGGAATGCCAGCCAACGGGAATGAGGAAGCCTGTATGCACTGCTACGCCCAGGGAGTGTGCCGCAAGGATCTGAGCGAAATCGAGAGAGTCTAGACCAGAAAGTAATACATGCAATATCAAATATATAAAGTTAATACCTCATAAACATATAGAAAACATATATTTTGAAGAGGAGCCGCGTCAGAAGTGGCTACTTTGGCCTTTTGCGACTACGTCGCCCAAATCCTCAAGCAAGTCGCACAATAGCATAAGGTCTTCGAACGCCTGGGCTTTGCCTTGGGGGCGGCGCAACAGGTAGGCTGGGTGATAAGTCGGAATCACAGGAATCCCAGATTCTGACATTTCATGGACAGCCCCGCGCAACCGACCGATCGGCGTCTCCACATCCAAAAGATTATGGGCTGCTACAGCCCCTAGCGCCAAAATTGCCTTGGGCTGAATCAATTCGATTTGGCGATCCAGATACGGCCGACATTTCTCCGCCTCATTCGGTGTCGGGTTTTCGTTGTTTGGCGGGCGGCACTTCAGAATATTTGCGATAAATACGCGTTCCCGGCTCATTCCAATCGCTGCCAGCATGCTATCCAACAGTTTCCCAGCGCGGCCGACGAATGGTTCTCCTTGGGCATCCTCATCCGCCCCCGGCGCCTCGCCAATCAGCATAAGGTCTGCGTCTTCGGCCCCTACCCCGAAGACTGTGTTCTTTCGAGTCCGGTGCAATTCGCACAGGACACACTCCGAAACCTCCTTGCGTACGATCCGCCATTGACGCAAATACCGTCCTTCGGCATTCAGCGTCAGCGTCGTGGTACTGATGTTCTCCTCTTCCACGTTTCCCGCGACTCCAGTTGTCGGAGCATTCGTTTCCTCTGCTTCGTTCCCTGATTCTTCCATCTCATTCGAATCCCGATGGCGCCATTGGCCCAAGCCCAGCTCCTTAAGATGCGCGTCGCTGGGTGTGGTTCTGCCGTTCGACATCGAATCCCACGTTATATATGGTCCAGTTGCGGATGCATTCGCCCTGATTCCCGAATCAACTTGCCTAGTGCGTTCAGGTACGCGTGTGCGGAAGCAATGACGATATCCGTATGGGCGCCTTGCCCGTTGACCACCATGCCGTTCTTCCGCAGGCGAACGGTAACCTCTCCCTGGGCATCTGTTCCGGTCGTGATGTTGTTGACCGAATACAGCTGCAATTCGGACTCCGAGTTGACGATGTTTTCAATAGCGCGGAATGAGGCGTCCACCGGTCCGCCCCCGGAGGCTTCTCCCTCGAACTGCTTGCTGCCCTGCGCCAAGGTGACCCGTGCCACAGGCGTCGCACCTATTTTCGAGGTGACCTCAAGATCGACCAATTGGTAGACTTCCTCGTCTGTCGCCTCTGTTTCCATCAGCGCCAGCCTCCTCAGGTCGTCATCATAGATCTCATGTTTTCGGTCTGCCAGCCCCTTGAAATGGGCGAAAAAAGCATCCATCTCGTCGTCCCCGATTCTGAGGCCGAGTTTCTGGATGCGATCCATGATGGCGCGTCGTCCGGAATGTTTGCCCAAAACGATCCGATTGTCGGACCAGCCCACATCCTGAGCACGCATAATCTCATACGTCTCGCGATATTTGAGCACCCCATCCTGATGAATGCCGGATTCGTGCGCGAATGCATTGGCCCCCACGATCGCTTTGTTTGGCTGCACCGGGAATCCGGTCACGCTGGAAACCAAGCGCGACGTTGGAACGATCCGGGTGGTATCGACCTCGCTATCGCAATCGAATACGTCCTGCCGCGTACGCACGGCCATGACGATTTCCTCGAGCGAGGCATTTCCGGCTCGCTCCCCCAAGCCGTTGATGGTGCATTCGACCTGGCGGGCACCATGGCGTACTGCGGACAGGGAATTGGCAACGGCCAAGCCCAAGTCGTTATGGCAGTGCACCGAAAACACAGCTTGATCCGAATTCGGGACCCGTTCGATTAGTTCTCCGACCAACTCGCCGAACTGGAACGGAAGGCTGTATCCCACGGTATCCGGAATGTTGATGGTCCGTGCCCCGGCCGCGATCACCGCTTCGATGACCCGGCAGAGGAAATCCCGGTCCGACCGCCCGGCATCTTCAGGAGAGAATTCGACATCATCAGTGTATTGCCGGGCCCGTTTTACCGCGGCTACGGCATGTTCCACCACCTGCTCCGGCTGCATGCGGAGTTTTTGCTCCATATGAATCGGGGAGGTTGCGATGAAGGTATGGATACGCGGGCGCGCAGCCGTCCTCAGTGCCTCGGCCGCCCGATCAATGTCCTTGTCCAGGGCACGCGCCAATCCGCAAACGGTGCTATCAGTCACCTCTTGGCCGATTCGCCGCACGGATTCGAATTCGTCCGGACTTGCAATCGGAAATCCGGCTTCAATAACATCGACACGCATTCCTTCCAGGGCACGAGCGATGTTTAGCTTTTCGTCTCGCGTCATGGAAGCCCCGGGACTCTGCTCGCCATCCCGAAGCGTGGTGTCAAAAATGATCAACTTGTCCATTTCTGGATTTTCCCTTGGCTTTGGCCCCTTGTAACAGGGGCATGGGGTTCAGCTGTTGGTGTGTCAGGCGTTTTATGCGCCAAATCAATTGTCAAAGTAGTAAATCATGCCGCTACCGCGGCAGGAGGAAAGCAGCCCGAAGCAGAGTAACACGGCGCGGCGCCGTGTCGGGAGAGGAGAAATCATGCGAAATCTTCATCATGATGTTCAATTGGTACGGTTCCTAGAATAACCGAATTTCGACTTTTCCGCTAATGGAAATTGGGTACGAACCCGTTCGCGGCAAAAAGGATCTGTATCAGGCGAACGAAGGCCGCCGCCGGTGATAATGCTTTACGTCGCGGAAACTTTCACCACCCTCGTCGGTTGAGGCTCCCAAATATAACTCCTGCACATCTGACCGCCCCATCAGTTCCTTGGAGAGACCATGCAGCATGACTCGCCCGTTTTCAACCACATAGGCTTCGGTCGCATAGTTAAGCGCGATTCTCGCGTTCTGCTCGGCAACCAGGAAACTAACCCCTTCATTCTTGTTGAGGCTCTGTACGATTTCGAACACCTCTTCAACCAACTGCGGGGCAATACCCATGGACGGTTCGTCAAGCAAAATGAGCTTCGGGCGCGACATCAAGGCTCGGCCGATGGCGACCATCTGCTGCTCCCCGCCAGAGGTGTAGCCAGCCTCGCTTTTTCTACGTACTTTGATGCGCGGAAAATATTCATAGACCAATTCAAGGTCCTTTTTCGCCTGAGCTCGGTCTTCATGGATAAATGCGCCGGTCATCAGGTTCTCTTCCACCGTCAGGTGTGCAAAGCAGTGTCGCCCTTCCAGTACCTGCGAGACACCGCCTTTCACCAGGTCGTATGCGCTCATTCCCGCAGTGTCTTCGCCCATAAGTTCAATGGAACCCTTGCTGATCTGTCCGCGTTCAGCCGGCAACAGGTTGGAACATGCCTTGAGGGTTGTCGTCTTGCCTGCTCCGTTGCCGCCCAGCAACGAAACGATATCACCTTTCTTTACCTGCAGACTGATGCCACGCAAAGCCAGAATCACCCGGGCATAGGTGACTTCGATATTGTTGATTGATAGCAAGACATCAGTCATGATTCTAGTTCCAGTCGTATGGGGCTGAGTCTGAGGCGAAGCGAAGCACGCTTGGCGTCAGAGGCAACCTTTTGCCAAACCATCCCCCGGAGGGGAAGAGGTCGGGCGGGGGTTGTCCCCCGCCGTCCCTCGAATACAAACCGCTCCGAATTAGACTTCGAAGTCGTCGCGCTGTGCGGGGTCGTTGCAATCACGCGGGGTAATCCCCTCGTTTGCGATTGCGTTTTCCGCTTTGGCATCGATGATGGCTTGAGAAAGCTCAACGTCACCGTCAATCCAGTCACTTGCGACTTCCCACTTCGTCTCGGCATACACCCACCGCATGAATTTGGCCTGGTGGCCGCCTACATGGTCCATGCAGTTGGTTTTGATCTCCGGAACCAGACCGTTAGCGCCCAACTCGGTCAGGCGTGCAGTATCCAGGTTCAGGTTCTCAAAGCCCCAGCGTACCTGAGCGGAGTTGACGTCAGCCCCGAAACGAGCCTGAGCGACACGAACCGCTTCCAGGTGAATGACACCAGCCATCACGCCGAGGTTCCAGTAGTTGGAACCGATGCGGGATTTGTCTTCCAGGTCACCCTTGCCTTGCTCATACAGGTTTTCAACGATCTCGTCAATCACCTTAGCCACGCGGCCCGTCGGGTGCGTGGTGATGGCCTGATAGCCATTGGCGGAAGAGCCAGCCGGCTTCACGTCACCGTCGTCGTTGCTCCAAATGTTACCGATCAGGTTAGAAATCGGGAAGCCCATGCGGACACCAGTCTGCATAGCCACCGGATTCATTACACCCCAACCGCGCAGCACCACGTAGTCAGGCTTCGAGCGGCGGATTTTCAGCCACTGTGAAGTCTGCTCGTTGCCCGGGTGAGGAACTTCGATCGCTTCAGATGAGCAACCATGCTTCTCGCAAAGCATGTGCGTGAATTCAACTGCCTCACGGCCATAGGTTGAACCGTGGAACAGAAGGACAATCTTCTTGCCCGCCAGATTCTCCATGCCGCCTTCCAACTGGCCGATGTAGGCCGTGATGATGGAATGCTCGTCATAGGTGTTAATACCTGGCATGAAGTAGTACGGGAAGACGTCTCCACGCTGACCTTCGGTACGACCGTGGTTGACCGCGATGATAGCGATCTTGTCCTTACGGCCCTGCGCGACTAGAGAGGTGGAAATACCCACGGACAGAGGATCGAAAAACAGAGCTTGTTTGCCCTGGAATTCTTTCTGCCGGTGATAACACTCCACGCCCTTTTGGTCGTTGTAGTTGGTCTCACACTCATTCCAGATGATATTCATGCCACCAACACCGCCTTCCTTCATGTTCATCAATGTGTAGTAATCGATGATTCCACCGAAGTAGCCGGTGCCACCTGTCGCGTACGGTCCCACTCGATAGACCGGCATGGGGATGTAGACGTCCCCTTCGGCCATCACTGGAGCGGTTACGGACATGGCGGTAGCCATAGCGAGACCCGTTATCCAAATTTTGGTTTTCATAATTTCTTTTGCCCTCCTATAAGAGGCTTTTTAGTTATAGCTTGCAGTTAACTGCTTTTCAGCAAGCCCGTTTTACACCCAAATCCCCCTTTTAGCAAGTATGCTAAGGGAAATTCGCGAGTAATCTTGAAAAATCAAGGAATTAGATTTCACTGCTCCGGGTCCGGCACAGGTCAGTGCGGAAATGGCCAAGTTCGCAGTTTCTGCTTGGCCGTCAACCACAGCGCGGCCAGTCCACCCGGTTCGCGAATCAGCAACGCGATAATCAGGATGCCATATAAGATCTTGGCGACGTTGTCCACCACCGCGGTGTCGAATGCCCCGCCTAACAGGTAGTCGCCTGCCCAGGAAAAGAGGATCGGGAACTCGTACACCAGGACAGTGCCGTAGAACGACCCGGCGATTGAGCCGAGCCCGCCGATAATCACCATGAACAGGATCTCGAACGAGCGGTTCATCTCGAAGGTGCGGATCCCAAGCACCTGCAGGTAGGTGTAACAGAACAGTGCTCCGCCCACGCCGCAGTAGAAGCAACTGACGAAGAACGCCAGCATCTTGGTGCGTATCACCGGGATGCCGATCACGCTGGCTGCGATGTCCATGTCGCGGACCGCCATGAAATTTCGTCCGGTCGAACTTCGCATAAGGTTCTTGGCAAATAGCGCGAGTGCGCAGACAATCCCGAGGGACAGCAGGTATTTGGCCTCAAAACTAGCCATATCCACGCCGAAGGCATCCCCGATCCCGAAGAGGTCGAAGTGATGATCCGGCAAGGTGACCGTGGCAGTCGCATAGTTCAGGAAGTACGGATAGGAGCGGAAGAACCACAGTGCGAAATACTGCGCCGCCAGCGTCGACACCAGCAAATAGAAGCCTTTAATCCGGATGCTGGGCAGGCCGAAAATGACGCCGATCACGCCGGTCACCGAACCCGCCAACACCATTGCCAGCGGCAGATTCATCCATTCCGGGCTGCGCAGCATGATGTTGAACGTAAAGAATGCGCCAAAGCACATGAAGCCCGCCGTGCCGAGTGACAACTGCCCGGTCATGCCGGTGAGGAGGTTCAGGCCGAGTGCGGCACAGCCGTAGGCCAGGATCGGGATCAGGTGGGCAGCCAGCCAGTAGTCGCTGGCGATAAGGGGAATGACGAAGACCATGAACAACAGGAATACGCCCATCGCCCATTTGTCGAAAGAAATCGGGAAGAGCTTCCGATCCTCGATATAGCTGGTGCTGAACGTGCCGGTTTCGCGATAAAACATAGCTAAACTCTCTCGATGGCTTTCAGCCCGAATAGTCCGGAAGGTTTAAACAGTAGGAAAACCAAGGCGATGAAGTAGGAGAACCAAGTCTCGATGCCCTGCACCCCCATCAAGTCGCCCAGATAAATCTCGCCCATTTTTTCACCGACCCCAATGATCAGGCCGCCGACGATGGCGCCAGGAATTGAGGTCAGGCCCCCGATCAGAATCACCGGCAGCGCCTTGAGTACCGCCTCCACCAGCGTGAATGACACACTAACCCGCTCGGCCCACAGCAGACCCGCGATCAGCGCGATGATGCCGGTCACGGCCCAGACCAGTGCCCACACTCGGGACAGCGGAATACCGACCGCCATGGCCGCCAAGTGGTCGTCGGAGACGGCGCGCAGCGACATCCCGGTTCGGGTCTTCTGGAAGAAGACTGCCAGTATCAGAATCATGGTGCCAGCCACAATCGTGGCAAAGACATCGAATTTGGAGATCAGAATGTCCAGCCAATCAATGTATTCGACGACGAAAACCGTCATATTGACTGGATCCAGCAGCGCCAGATCCAAGAAGTCTGCCAGCTGCAGGCCATGAATGGCGGAATCCCAGATATATTGGGACATGCCCTCGATCAAGATCGCCAGGCCGACCGTTGCCATGAACAGCGATAGCAACGACTGGTTGGCCAGCGGGCGCATCATGAACCGCTCGACGAGAATCCCGAACACCACCATGGTGGCCATCGTGACGGCTAGCGCCACCCAGAAGTTCACGCTTCCCTCGGTCAGCTTCACGAAAGTCAACGCGGCAAACAGCAGCATGGTGCCCTGCGCGAAGTTGAAGATCCCGGAGGACTTGTAGATCAACACAAAGCCGATCGCCACCAGTGAGTACATGACGCCGGACATCAGCCCGCCGACAATCAACTCGATGAAAAAGACCCAGTCGAAATCCATGCTCGTTTCCTCAGTGCGTCACGCCCAGATAGGCATCGATGACTTCCTGGTTGTTCTTGACCTCATCCGGAGTGCCGTCCCCGATTTTCGCGCCATAGTCCAGCACCACCACGTGGTCGGAAATGTCCATGACCACGCTCATGTCGTGCTCGATCAGCACAATGGTGGTCCCGTACTCGCGATTGATCTCAAGCGCGAAGCAGGACATATCTTTCTTCTCTTCCAGATTCATGCCGGTCATCGGTTCGTCCTGCAGTAGCAAGGTCGGTTCGGCCACCAGCGCCCGGGCCAACTCGACGCGCTTCTGCAGGCCGTACGGCAACTTGCCGACGGGTGTCTTCCGGATCCCTTGCAGGTGCAGGAATTCGATAACTTCCTCAACTGCTGCACGGTTTTCCACTTCTTCGCGCCGGGCGCGGCCGATGTTGAGGCCCTGTTCGATCCAGGTCGAACGGATCTTCAGGCTGCGGCCAGTCAGAATGTTCTCCAGCACGGTCATGCCCTGGAAAAGCCCGATGTTCTGGAATGTCCGCGCCATGCCCAACTTGGCGATCTGCCTGGGTCGCATCTGGGTGCAGTCTTGCCCCCTGAAGATGACTCGGCCTGACTGCGGGACGTAGACGCCGTTGATGACGTTCAGCATGGAACTCTTGCCGGCGCCATTGGGGCCGATGACCGCACAGATCTCGCCTTCCGCCACATCGAAACTGATGCCGTTCAGCGCGGTTACACCGCCGAACGCCAAATTAATGTCATCAATTTGCAGGATCGAATTTCCAGAAGCCATTTCAAACGTTCCCCAAGGGTACGGTGTAGGATTCTTCGTTCACCGGATCAGTATAAGTGTACTCTAACGCGTCGCTGTACAGCGCGTCGATCAGACCCCGGTGCTTCTCCTCCACTTCATGGCAGCGCACCTTCCGGGTCGGCGTCACCTCTCCGGCCGAGGCCATGAACTCACGGTTCAGGATGGCGAAGCGGCGTAGTTGCATGCCGGAGGTTTCCGGGTCTTCCGCGAGGCGCTCATTCACCGTCTGGATATATTCGCGCACCAATTCCTGCACCGAAGCGTGAGCCGACAGGTCGGCGTAGCCCGTATAGCGCAAGCTGCGCCGGTCCGCCCAGGTACGGGTAATCGTGCCGTCAACCGTCACGATGGTGACCGGATAATCCTGGTTTTCCCCGAAGACAATCGCCTGCTTGATGTATTCAAAGGAGCGCAGGAGGGTTTCCAACATATCCGGCGCAAACGTCCCGCCATCGCCCAGCTTGCCCGCGCGGGCGATTTGCCCGTGCACATGGAGGCGCCCCTGATCGTCCAGATGGCCAGCGTCATGGGTCCGCACCCAGCCGTCCTTGATGCTCTCGGCCGTTGCTTCAGGGTTCTTGTAGATCCCTTTCATCTGCCCCGGCCCGCGGAACCAGATCTCGCCATCTTCAATGCGCACTTCCGTGTCATCGAGAGGCTGGCCGACCGAATCCGAATTCCAGTCTTCGGACGATTGCAGGGTCACGCAAGCGCAGCCTTCAACCTGTCCGTACGTCTCACGCAGGTCGATGCCGATCGCCCGGAAGAAGTTGAATACTTCCGGCGAGATTGCGTCGCCGCCGGTCAGCGCCAGGCGCAGGCGGCTCAGACCGTAGATGTTGCAGAACGGACTGAACGTGGTGATGCGGGCGAACATGAAGCGCAGCCAGTCGGTGAAAGTGGCTTTCCCGCCTTCGGCCCGATGGGAGGCGACCGTCATCACGGCTTGCAGGGCCGCCTTGTAGATCTTGGTGTCGAACGACCTAGCGCTTTCGATCCGGTTGGAGGCGTGCGTATAGATGTACTTGTAGACGTAGGGGGGCCCGAACAGGATGGTGGGGCCGATTTCCTGCATGTTTTCCAATACCGTGTCGTCACTCTCCGGGCAGTTCATGGTGCAACCGGTCACCATGGACAGAGAAAAGGAAAACAGGAAGTCGCTGGAGACCGACAATGGCAGGTATGCCAGCAGGCTGTCCTTCTTGGTGATCGTTTCACGCCGTGCAATGCTGCGGGCCGTGGAAATCAAGGCGCGATGCGACAATTCGACCGGACGTTCCGCCCGGCCAGTCCCGGACGTGAGCAGGATGGCTGCGGTCTCACCCGAATCCCGTTGTCCTTCCATCTGCTCGAGGAATGCGGTTGAAGCCTCAATTCCTTCCAGACTCTCCGGCAACGACATCAGTTCTGGCTGGGCGTAGTTCTCCATGCCCCGCCGATTGATGTAAAAAATTCTTTTCACACAAGTCTGCCCACATTCCAGCAAGGCATCCACATGCTGCTGCTCGAATGAGAGGATGTGTTCAACGTCCGAACTGTGGACCTGCCGCTTGAGGTCCTCGCCGAACAGGTTCGAGTCGATCGGCACCACGATTCCCCCGAGGCTGTGCACCGCGAGGTAGGTCAGATACATTTCGGTGCGGTTAGGGCCGAACACCCCGAACGGGGTTCCTGCTCCGACGCCCTGCTGGCTCAGCATCTGAGCCAAAACGGAAACTTGGTCGCAAGCCTGTCCCCAAGTGGTCGTGTTCCAGATGCCCATCTGCTTAGTGCGGAGGGCCGTGTGATCCGGATTTTTTCTTGCTTGCTCCAGCAACAGCGCGAGGAATGTATCCATCAACTCCAGCCTTGTAGAAAGTTAGAGATAGGTGTCGTTCTCATTTGCTTCCCGCGAAAATACGCAAGATGTGGAAGCGCATTATACCTAAAGTTGGGTCTGGCCAATCTAGGGGATTTGAGACAAACACCCCAACATCACCGCCGTTCCCGGAAGAACTCCCGAAGCAATTCTCCGCACTGTGCCGCGCGCACTCCCGAGGTCACCGAGAAATGATGATTCAGGAAAGTCAGCTCTCCTGCATCATATGCCCCCCCGAGGCAACCCGCCTTGGGATCCGCGGCACCAAAGACCAATCGTTCCACGCGCGCCGCGACCGCCGCGCCGACGCACATCAGGCAAGGTTCAAGCGTCACGTACAAGGTGGCGCCCGGCAAACGGTAGTTGCCGACCTTCCGTCCAGCCTCTCTCAGTGCGACGATTTCAGCGTGCGCACTGGGGTCGTTTTCCTTAATACTGAAGTTGTGCCCAGAGCCGACCACGGAGCCTTTCAGCGTCACCACTGCACCGACCGGCACTTCCCCGGCGTCGGCCGCCTGTCCCGCCAGTTCCAGGGCCCGGCCCATCATCTCTTCGTCGAGCGCGCCCGCTTCCGTCACTCCCACTCCACGGTCGCAGGCGGCTTGCCGGAAATGTCGTAGCAGACCCGGGCGATGCCGTCGATCTCGTTGATGATGCGCCGCGCGCATCGGTCCAGGAACTCGTCCGGCAGTCGCGCCCAGCGGGCGGTCATGAAGTCCTGCGTCTCCACCGCGCGCAGGGTCACCACGTAATCGTAGCGCCGGCCGTCGCCCATGACGCCGACCGCCCGCACCGGCAGGAATACCACGAACGCCTGCGCCACCTTGTCGTACAGATCCCAGGCGCGCAGTTCCTCGATGAAGATCTGGTCCGCTGCGCGCGCCAGCTCTACGTATTCGCCGCGCACCTCGCCCAGGACGCGGACACCCAGGCCCGGCCCCGGGAATGGGTGGCGGCCGATCAGTTCCTGCGGCAGGCCCAGCGCCCGGCCGACCCGGCGCACCTCGTCCTTGAACAGTTCACGCAGAGGTTCGACCAGTTTCAGGTGCAGCGTTTCCGGCAGGCCGCCCACATTGTGGTGCGACTTGATCAGGTGCGCCTTGCCGGTCGCGGCGGCCGCGGACTCGATGACGTCCGGATAGATGGTGCCCTGGGCCAGCCAGCGCACGTTCGTCAGCCGCTCGGCCTGCTCCTGGAACACGTGAATGAATTCGCGCCCGATAACCTTTCGCTTGTCCTCCGGGTCTGTCACCCCGGCCAAGGCGGACAGAAATCGTTCCCGAGCATCCACCTGGATCATCTGTATGCCTGGATGCTCGGCGAAGGTCTCGCGCACCTGTTCCGCCTCGCCGGCCCGAAGCAGGCCGTTGTCCACGAAAACGCAGGTCAGCTGTTCCCCGATGGCCCGCGCCAGCAGGGCCGCCACCACCGACGAGTCGACGCCTCCGGACAGCGCCAGCACCACGCCGTCTTCCCCCACCTGCGCACGTACCGCCTCGATGCGGTCCGCGATGATCGCACTGGCCTTCCACAGGCCTTGACAGCCGCAGTACTGCCGCACGAAGCATTCGATCAAGCGCTGCCCGCCCGGGGTATGCGTCACTTCCGGGTGGAACTGCAAGCCGAACCAGGGGCGCGACTCGTGCGCGAGTGCCGCGATCGGGACGCTCTCGGTGGATGCCACGACCCGGAACCCTTCCGGCACCGTGTCCACATGGTCGCCATGCGACATCCACACCTCGGCTTCCGGGCCCTCGCCCAGCGCCTCTATTAAAGGGTGTGATCCGTCGCGGCGCAGGGTGGCCAGGCCGAACTCCCTGCGCTGCCCGGCATGCACCTCGGCGCCATGCCGGCGGGCCAGCGCCTGCATGCCGTAGCAGATCCCGAGTACCGGAACGTCCAGGTCGAGCACCGCGTCCGGCACGGGCGGATGGGTCTCGTCGGTGGTGGTTTCAGGCCCCCCCGACAGGATCACGCCGCGAGGCTCGAAGTCCCGGAGTTGTTCCCCGGGCGCGTCGCAGGCATAGATCTCGCAGTAGCAGCCCGCCTCGCGCACCCGGCGTGCAATCAATTGAGCATATTGCGAGCCGAAATCCAGAACCAGGATTCGCTCGGAATGGATGTCCGCGGTCACCGATTAGATCTCGGTCCGGTAGTTGGGTGCCTCTTTGGTGATCAGCACGTCATGCGCGTGGCCTTCCCGCAGGCCTGCGAGCGTCACCCGGATCAGCCGGGCGTGACTGTGCAGTTCGTCCAGGGTGCGGGCGCCCACGTAGCCCATTCCGGAACGTACGCCGCCGATCAGTTGATGGAGTACATCGGACAGCGGTCCCTTGTAGGGGACTCGTCCCTCGATTCCTTCCGGCACCAGTTTCGAGGCTTCCCGCTCCTCGCCCTGGAAGTACCGTTCCCGGGAACCGTGCTGCATGGCGCCAAGCGACCCCATGCCGCGGTAGAGCTTGTACGACCGGCCCTGGTAGAGTTCCACTTCGCCAGGCGCTTCGCTCGTGCCGGCGAGCAGGCTGCCGACCATCACGGTCGAGGCTCCGGCCGCCAGCGCCTTGACCGCATCGCCCGAATAGCGGATACCGCCATCCGCAATCACGGGAATCTCCCGATCCTTCAGGGCCGCGCAGGCGTCGCCGATGGCGGTGATCTGGGGCACTCCGACCCCGGCCACCACCCGCGTGGTGCAGATCGAACCGGGCCCGACTCCGACTTTGACCGCACTCGCCCCGGCATCCGCCAGCGCCAAAGCGCCCTCCTTGGTCGCGACATTGCCTGCGATCAGCTCCAGATTCGGGTGGGTGGCACGGATCTCCCGCACCCGCTGCAGCACTCCTTCCGCGTGTCCGTGCGCGCTGTCCAGCGTCACCACGTCCGCACCGGCCTCAACCAGCGCCTCCACGCGTTCCATACCTCCCGCCTCGGCGCCCACCGCACCGCCGACCCGCAGCCGGCCATGTTCGTCCTTGCAGGAGTTCGGGTAGTCGGTTGACTTCTGGATGTCCTTGACGGTCACCATCCCGCGCAGGTGGAAGTCCGCGTCCACGATCAGGAGCTTCTCGATGCGGTGTTCCCGCAGCAGTTCCTGGACAACCTCGAGGCTGGTCCCCTCCGGCGCCGTGACCAGGCGATCCTTCGGCGTCATGATGGTGCTCACCGGTTGATCGAAGTGCGTCTCGAAACGCAGGTCGCGGTGCGTGACGATCCCGATCAGGTCTTCGCCGTCCACCACCGGCACGCCGGAGATGTTGTGCGCGCGGGTCAACTCCATCACCTCGCCCACGCTGGCGCCCGGATGGATGGTCAACGGCTCGCGGATCACGCCGCTTTCGAATTTCTTGACCCGCCGCACCTGTTTGGCCTGTTCGTCGACGCTCTGGTTCTTGTGCACCACGCCCAATCCGCCTTCCTGGGCCATCGCGATGGCGAGGTCCGCCTCGGTCACCGTATCCATGGCGGCCGAGATGAAGGGAATGCGGAGTTCGATGTTCGGGGTCAGCCGCGCCGTCAGCTCGACGTCCCGCGGCAAGACTTCTGAGTGACCCGGCACCAGAAGCACATCATCAAATGTCAGCGCTTCTTCGATCGAGACGGCCATCAGGCTTCGGAGATATCTGAAATGTCCATACACTATCATAATGTATTGCCCTTAAAAATTCAAAATTAATGTCCCCTCCCCGGTCCTTTTCCGCTCTTCAAACCCGGCTCGAAATCTACGCCCGGCTGATCCGCCTGGACCGCCCGGTCGGCATCTGGCTGCTGCTGTGGCCGACCTTGTGGAGCCTGTGGCTGGTCTCCGGCGGCCTCCCTGCGACCCGCCTGCTGCTGATCTTCATTGCGGGGGTGATCCTGATGCGTTCGGCCGGATGCGCCATTAACGACTATGCGGACCGGGATCTGGACCGGCAGGTCGACCGGACCCGCAACCGCCCCCTGGCGCGAAGGGAGATTCCGCCGCGCGAGGCGCTGTGGGTCACCGCCGCCCTGCTCGCCGGCGCGCTGGGGCTGGCCCTGATGCTGCCCCCGCTGACCCTGGCGCTGGCCGTGCCGGCCGCGCTGCTGGCCGCCACCTACCCGTTCGCCAAGCGCTGGCATCACCTGCCGCAACTGCATCTCGGCCTGAGCTTCGCCTGGGCCGTGCCGATGGCCATCAGCGCGTACACCGGAGGCTGGCCCGAGGCCTGGGGGTGGCTCGCGTTCATCGCCACCGTGCTGTGGGTCGTCGCCTACGACACGCTGTACGCGATGGCGGATCGGGAAGAAGACCTGGCGGCCGGCAATCGATCCACCGCCATCCTGTTCGGCTCCGCCGACCTCTTCATGGTGGGGCTGCTGCAGGGGCTGTTCCTGCTGGCGCTGCTGCTGGTTGGAATTCGGCTCTCCCTGCCCCTCGCCTATTACGGAGGACTGGCGGCAGCCCTCGCGCTGATCGCGAACCAGATGTGGCGGATCCGTGGCCGGAACCCGGAAGCCTGTTTCTGGGCCTTTAAGAATAATGTCTGGGTCGGGGCCGCGGTCTGGGCGGGGATTGTTGTGGCCATGGTGGGCGGGTAGAATGATTCAGTCCACATCTGCCACGGTATCCTGATGGGAAGAAACCAAGCACTGGCGCTCCTACGGCAGCATAAAGCCGCCCTGGTACAGCAGTTTGCTGTCTCAGATATTGCCATTTTCGGATCCACCGCACGCGACGAAGCTTCGGACACGAGCGATATCGACATTCTAGTCCGGTTTGACGGGCCGACCACGACCGAAGGCTTTTTCGGCTTGCAGTTCTATCTGGAAGATCTTTTCGGTTGCCGCATTGACTTGGTTACGGATCAGGCATTGCGGAAAGAATTTCGTGCCCATGTAGAGCAGGAAGCCATCCATGCCTGATCCCCGGAAGCCGGATCGCGGCTGGCAGTTATACGTTGATGACATGATTGGTTGCATGCGCAAGATTCAGTCCTACACGAAACAGATGGACAAAACGGCGTTTATCTCCAATCCCGTCGTCTACGATGCCACGCTCCGAAACCTTGAACTGATTGGCGAGGCTGCCACTCACATTCCGGAAGATATACGGGACGCGCATCCAGAAATACCGTGGCGGACCGTCATTGCGGCCCGAAACCGCATTATCCACGGCTATCTCGGCATCGACGACAGTTTGATCTGGCACATGATCGAAAGTAGCATCCCGAAACTATTGCCAGTGCTGGAGGATTTGCAGAGTTCGTAGAACCTTGGGGAAGGTCAAGTGCTCTCTATATAATGATGAACTGCCGGTATTGATCGAGCGCATGTCCCACACAACTCGCCACGACTGGACGCTCACCGAAGTCCGCGATCTTCTGAACCTTCCGTTCAGTGATCTGATCCACCAAGCGCAAAGCATCCATCGCGCCTGCCACGACCCGAACCAGGTGCAGGTCAGCACCCTGCTGTCCATCAAGACCGGGGGGTGCCCGGAAGACTGCGCCTATTGCCCGCAGAGCGCGCATTACCAGACCGGATTGGACCGCGAGAAACTGCTGGACCTGGATGCGGTTCGGGAAGCCGCCCGCCACGCAGTAGAAAGCGGTGCGACCCGGTTCTGCATGGGGGCCGCCTGGCGCGCACCGACCGACCGCGACCTGGACGGAGTGGTGCAGATGATCGAGGTGGTCCACGAACAAGGACTCGAGACCTGTGTGACGTTGGGAATGCTGAGTGGCGAACAGGCCAGACGACTCGCGGACTGCGGCCTGGACTACTACAACCACAACCTGGACACGTCGCCGGAATTCTACGGCGAGATTATCACCACCCGGACCTACCGGGATCGACTGGAAACCCTGCAGCATGTCCGAGATGCCGGCATCCGGGTGTGCTGTGGCGGCATCCTCGGGATGGGCGAATCGCGGCAGGACCGCGCCGGCCTGCTGGTTCAGCTCGCCACCCAGGACCCGCATCCGGAATCGGTTCCGATCAACCTCCTGATCCGGGTTCCCGGCACCCCGCTGGGCGAAACAGAGGCACTGGACCCGCTCGAGTTCGTACGCACCATCGCGGCGGCACGGATTACCATGCCCTATTCCATGGTCCGCCTCTCCGCAGGCCGCGAAGACATGACCGATGAGCTGCAGGCACTGTGCTTCGTGGCCGGCGCCAACTCCATCTTCTACGGCGAAACCCTGCTGACCACGCCCAACCCCGACACCGCCCGCGATCAGGCGCTGTTTTCCCGCCTGGGCCTGACCGCACAACCCAACTCCTCCCCGGCTTCCTGAGCCCTCCCATGAAGGATTGGCGCCGCCCGCGCCCGGCGACTCTTCGGCGGCAACGGATCCTGCGCAAGGAAGACTCCCTGGACGGCCGCCCGCAGTCGATCTGGTGCGACAACGACTATCTGGGCCTGAGCCGCGACCCCCGGGTTCGTGAAGCGCTGACTGCCGCGGCCAGTCTCTACGGCACCGGCGCGGGCGCCTCGCCGCTGATCACCGGCTACACCGAAGCCCATCGACACCTGGAGGAACGCCTGGCCACCTTCACCGGGCGCGACCGTGCATTGGTTTTCAGTGCCGGCTACCTCACCAATCTCGGGACCGTGCAGGCACTGGCCGAGCGCGGCGACACCCTGATCGAGGATCGTCTGAACCACGCCTCGCTGCTCGATGCCGCTCGCCTGTCTCGCGCCAAATGCCTACGCTACCGCCACGCCGACGCGGCCGATGCGGCCAGGCTGTTGCAGGAACACCACGCCCGGCTGGTTCTCACCGATGGCGTCTTCAGCATGGATGGAGACACTGCGCCAATCGCCGAACTGGCGGCGGCCGCCCATACGCACGATGCCCTATTGATGTGCGACGACGCCCACGGTATCGGGGTCCTCGGAAACCAGGGCGGCGGCCTGCTTGAAGAAGCCGGGCTTTTGCAGGCGGACGTACCCCTGCTGGTGGGAACCCTGGGCAAGGCGCTTGGCGCCCAAGGCGGATTCGCCGCCGGACCTGCCGACCTGATCGAACATCTCCTGCAATACGCCCGCAGTTACGGCTATAGCACCGCGCTGGCCCCGCCGCTTGCGGCTGCCGCCGACCGGGCCCTGCAACTGCTGATCGATGAGCCGGAACACCAGGCACGCTTGCGCGACAACATCGATTATTTCCGCCAATGCGCGGATCAGCAAGGATTGCCGCTGCAGCCTTCGCGCACGGCCATCCAACCCTTGATTCTGGGCGATCCCGAATCCGCGCTCGCAGCAAGCCGGTCCCTGTCGGAGCAGGGTTTCGCCGTAAGCGCCATCCGCCCTCCCACCGTCCCCGAAGGCACGTCCCGGTTACGCATCACCCTGTCAGCGCGTCACACGCGCGGGCAAATCGAACGTTTCTGCGGGGCGCTGGCCGCCTGCCCCTCTGTTAAACTGGCGCAATGACCCTTAGACACAGAAAAGTCCTGCTCGGCGTTACCGGCAGCATCGCCGCCTACAAGGCCTGCGAACTGGTGCGCCTGCTGGTTCAGGACGGAGCCGAGGTGCAGGTCGTGATGAGCCCAGCCGCGGAACAATTCGTCGGCGCCATGACGTTCGAGGCGTTGAGCCGCAAGCCCGTGCGCACGGCCTTGTTCGACCGCGAGGCGGAAATGGCGATGAGCCACATAGAACTGGCCCGATGGGCGGATGCCGTGGTCATTGCGCCAGCCTCCGCCAACTGCCTGGCCCGGCTCGCAATGGGTCTGGCCGATGATCTGCTTACGACCCTGTGCCTGGCTACGCGCGCTCCGGTCGTAATTGCCCCGGCCATGAACACGGCGATGTGGGAGAACCCTGCGACCCAGGCGCATGTCCATGCCCTGGTTGAGCGTGGCGTTCAGGTGGTCAGCCCGGATGTTGGAGAGCAGGCATGCGGAGAAACCGGCCCGGGCCGCCTGCCCGACCCGGAATATCTGCGTGCAGTCATCGAGGATCTCGGCACGGACCGCGCCCTGCAGGGCATCCATGCCATCGTCACTGCAGGACCGACCCGGGAACCCATTGACCCGGCCCGCTTCATCAGCAATTTCAGCACCGGCCGGATGGGCTGCGCGCTCGCCGACGCACTACTGGAGCGTGGCGCCCGCGTCACCCTGATCCACGGACCGATCGACATCCCGCCGCCCTCGGACGCCGACTGCGTGGCCGTCACGACCGCTGCCGAAATGCTCGAAGAAACCTTGAAGCGCTCGGAAGACTGCCAGCTGCTGGTCGCGAACGCGGCCGTGGCAGACTGGCGCCCCTGTGCGCCCACCGACCGCAAGACCAAGAAGGCCCCGGAGGTGCGGACCCTGGAACTGGAGCCCACTCCCGACATCCTGGCCACTCTCGGGCAGCAGGCATCGCGGCCGTATCTTGTAGGGTTTGCGGCGGAGACCGAAGATCTGGAAGAGAACGCGCGCGCCAAACTGCATGCCAAGAATGCGGATCTCATGGTCGCCAACCGAATCGGCCCGAATCACGGGTTTGGAGATGCGGAAACCACGCTTGCGGTGGTGGACGCCGATTCCGTCACGCGGCTTGGTCCCGACTCCAAGAACACCCTGGCGCGACAGCTGGTCGATCATATCGCAGCCCGGCTGTCCCCCGCCTCTTCGGTGGTCGACTTCCTCCATGCTGCCCGTCGAACTACGCATTCTGGATAAACGGCTCGGTGATTCCATCGAGCTTCCGACCCGTGCGACCGAAGGCTCGGCCGGGCTGGACCTTCGTGCATGCCTCAAAGAGCCCCTGGCGCTCGAACCCGGTCAGTCCGAACTGATTCCAGCCGGATTCGCCATCCACATCGAAGACCCCGGGTATGCCGCGCTGATCCTGCCGCGTTCCGGGCTTGGCCACAAGCACGGCATCGTGCTCGGCAACCTGGTCGGGCTGATCGATTCCGACTACCAGGGCGAGATCATGATTTCATGCTGGAACCGCGGCCACGAGGTTTTCACGGTCGAGGTCGGCGAACGCATCGCGCAACTGGTTGTCGTGCCGGTGCAACAAGTCGACTTTAAAATTGTCGATGAATTCCCGCAAAGCGCACGCGGTGCGGGCGGATTTGGACATAGCGGGAAACAATGAACGCCATTCCGGAACACATTTTTCGAGCCTACGACATCCGAGGCATTGCCGGCAGTGAACTGGATGAGGCGTTTGCCCGGAGACTCGGCCAGACCGTAGCCGCCGAATACCCTGGCGCCCAAGAAGTCGCCGTCGGGCGGGACGGGCGACATTCGAGCGATGCCCTGGCCGCCGCCCTGATCGAGGGGCTTGCCGATGCCGGCGTGACTGCACATGACGTCGGACTGGTCCCGACTCCGGTCCTGTATTTCGCGACCCACGAACTCGGCCATGGTTCCGGCATCATGGTGACCGGGAGCCACAACCCTCCCGAATACAACGGATTCAAGATGGTCTTCCAAGACCACACCCTGGCAGGGGACGACATCCAGGCCCTGCGCGCCCGCATGTTGCAGGACCTGCCCTGCCCCGGCGGAGGCCAGCGGCTTGAGAAGAATGTGTCGAGGGCTTATGTCGAGCGGATTGCCAGCGATATCCAGGTGGCTCGCCCCATGCGCATCGCGCTGGATGCCGGCAACGGCGTCGCCGGCCCCATCGCCGCCGAAGTGCTGCGCGCCTGCGGCGCGGAAGTGACGGAGTTGTACTGCGACGTGGATGGCGATTTCCCGAACCACCATCCAAACCCCAGCGATGCGAAGAATCTGCAAGACCTGAGGGCCCGAGTGCTGGAAGACAAGCTGGATTTGGGACTGGCGCTGGATGGCGACGGTGACCGGTGCGGCGTGGTCGATGACCAAGGAGAGATTCTGTGGGCGGACCGCCAGCTGATGGTCCACGCCATCGACGTGCTCAATCGCGAACCGGGCGCCACCGTGGTGTTCGACGTCAAGTGCTCCAGCCTGCTGCCTCGCGTCATCGAGGAATCAGGCGGCGCGCCGGTAATGGCGCGGACCGGGCACTCGTTCATCAAAGCGAAGATGAAGGAGACCCAGGCCGCCCTGGCGGGCGAGATGAGCGGACACCTGTTCTTCCAGGAACGCTGGTACGGATTCGACGACGGAATCTACGCTGGCGCACGGCTCCTGCAGATCCTGGCCGAGAAGGAAGAGCCGGCCAGTGCGGTCTTTGCCGCCCTGCCGCAGGCCTGCGTGACGCCGGAAATCAACATCCCGTTCGAAGTCGACGGGGATCAGCACCGGTTCATCGAGAAATTCTCGGCCTGCGCCGAATTCCCCGGAGCAGGCCTGACCAAGATCGACGGCGTCCGCGCCGACTTCGAAGACGGTTTCGGGCTGGCACGAGCATCCAATACCACTCCGTACGTGGTGACCCGATTTGAAGGAACGACCTGGGATGTCATCGAACGAATCCAGGCTGAGTTCCGCAGGCAAATGCTCGCCGTGGACCCTGGGCTAGAACTTCCGTTTTAACTTCCGGCATGTCTGAAAACCCTCCTTCAGAAACCGTCCCCTTTTCAGTCCTGTTCATTTGTACGGGGAACATGTGCCGCAGCATCATGGCGGAGGCCCTTCTCTCCCACCATGGCCGCGATCGCGTCCGCGCATGCAGTGCCGGCAGTCATCCTGCCGGAGTCGTCCATCCCCTAGCCCTGGAAGTGCTGGCCGAGCTCGGCATTGATGCAAGCGATGCCCACAGCAAATCCTGGGACGAATTCGCCGGCCAACCTTTTAATACGATCTTGACCCTCTGCGACTCCGCAGCAGGCGAAGCCTGCCCCTGGTTTCCCGGTTCCGTCATCCGGGCGCATTGGGGGACCCGGGATCCTTTCACCTTCACTGGAAACGAAGAGGAAACCCTTGCCTGTTTTCGAGAGGTCCGAGGCCATCTGGAGGCCCGTGTCCGGGCCTTGCTGGCTCTGCCACTGGAAACCCTAGACTCGCCGGAACTACAGAAAGAACTGTTGGCAATCGGCCAGTATTAGGTCACATTATTTCCCGACATTCTGCCATTTCAACTTGCGCGCCGCGTCGCCTCTTGGTCTAGTTTGATCAACGATTCTGCAGGAATGCCCAAGCCTTTGTGCAGGCGCCAGATCATCTTGAGGCTCAATGCCCGCTTCCGGTTCAGCACCTCATAGACTCGGCTACGCCCGCCGATATAAGGGATCAAGTCTTTCGGTGCCAGTCCGTTTTGCTCCATGTGATGTCGAATCGCGGCAATAGGGTCCGGCAGATCAAGGGCATAATGCTTTGCCTCCCAAGCCTCGACAAGCGTCACGAGAACATCCAGGCGGTCTCCTTCCGGCGTATTGCGCTTGGCTGCCATCAAGCCCTCAATTTCCTTGAGTGTGCGGAGGTAGTCTCGTTTGGTTCTGATCGGCACGATTTCCATTTTTAAACCTCAAATCGATTGTGCATCAACGGTGTCGTACATTTTGTGGGTTCCGATGAAGCGGATATAAACAACCCGGTAAGGGTAGTTGATCCACACCACGATGCGATACTTGTTTCCCGCGATATTGAATACTGCCCTTCCATCCTTGAGGATACTGGCGCTGCGGAAGTCTTGCTTGATCTCGGATGGATTTTCCCAATCCGCGGCCTTGACTTCTCGATACCATGCCATGACCGGTTCGCGTGCGTCGGCATGCGCCGGTGCAGCATTCAGGAACGTCCTCAACGTTGCCAGCGCAATCACCCTCATGCCTGGCAATATTATCATGATCCCATTTTGGGATCAACTGCTTGCTGTCCCATCTGCCCTAGATGCTATCGAGCCAAGCGGATTGAAGCCTAAAATCAAGCAGATTGCGCTACAATGGCACCCTCATGAGAGCCGGATTCTCCCGCCCTCATTGCTTTCAAAACTGAATTTATAAGGAGCTTCCCGTGACGCTTGCCACTGCCGACATTTCCGACCAATACCTGGACGAAGTCCAGATTGCCGAACCGGGGTTTCGCGATTACGGGGGAATCCCTGCATTCGCGGGTCCGATTTCCACGGTGAGTTGCCAGAATGACAACTCCAAGGTCCGGGAAGCGCTGGAAGAGGAAGGAAATGGCCGTGTCCTGGTTGTGGACGGGTCCGCTTCCATGCAGTGCGCGTTGCTTGGCGACATCCTCGCCGCCATGGGACACGAACACCACTGGGCTGGTGTCATCGTCAATGGCTGCATCCGCGACTCCGCAGTTATCGCCACCATTCAGATCGGCGTCAAGGCCTTGGATACGAATCCCTTGAAAAGCGTGAAGCGGGGAATCGGGGACCGTGATGTTCCAGTCCGCTTTGCCGGAATCGACTTTACGCCCGGCCACTGGGTCTGCGCCGACCCGGACGGCATCCTGGTTGCGCCCCGGGCACTTGTCTGATCGTCCGGAAGTCCGTTCCGGTCAGGATTCGATATCGCCCCGGCGCCCACCCCGGCGCCTCAACCGAATCAGATACAGCACTGGCCCTGACAGCGCATAGCCACCGAACAGCAGAAGCAATACGTTAGGCGGATTGATCGAAAACAGCAGCAGCCCCCCCAGAATAATCAGCCAAGTGACCAGGCCGACGCGGAATTTAGGCTGGGTCTCCTTGAAGCTGTAATAGCTAAACCGGCTAACCAGCAAGACGGCAATCAGCAGGGTCGCCGCCAATGCCGCTTCCTTGAGTTCAACACCGGTATAACCGTAGCTGTCGGCAACCCACATCCCCGCCATCAGGATCCCTGCCGCAGCCGGGCTCGGCAATCCTCGGAAAAAGGCCCGGTCCTGAGAGTGGGCATGCGTGTTGAAGCGTGCCAGGCGCAGGCCGACAGCCGCCATGTAGAAAAATGCACCCAGCCAGCCGAGCTTGGCCCATTCGCCGCCGACCGGTTGCATGAACTGCAGGGACCACTCGTACATCACCAGTGCCGGCGCCACTCCGAATGCGAGCATGTCGCTCAGGCTGTCGTAATGCAGGCCGAATTCGCTGGCAGTGTGGGTAAGGCGGGCGACCCGCCCATCCAGCGCATCAAGAACCATGGCGACGAAGATCGCCAGTGCGGCCGGCTCGAAACGCTGTTCGATGGCGAAGATCACCGCGGAGAACCCGGCGAACATCGCCGCCGTGGTAAACAGGCTCGGCAGCAAATAGATGCTGCGGCGATAGCGACGGGGACCCTTCACGGGATGGGGTTTTGAGGAGATGGCGTCGCGGCGGGAAACCGCCGCGACATAAGCGTTTGGCTTTGGCTTAGACGAGGTTGACGACGCACCACGCGAGCAATGCGTATATCGCCCAAAACACAACCATCGATACGAGGTTGCCGATCATCTTTGTTCCTCCAGAGTTGCCAGAGTATTGTCGTCGCGCAAATTTGCTGCGCTCTTCAATTCTAACATGACACCAGTCTAGCAAGCGCCCCCTAGTTACGGCTCCGATCCACCAGGCGCTGCTCGCGAATCCAAGGCATCATGTCCCGCAATTGCGCCCCGACTTCCTCAATCGGCTGGTTTTGGCTGGTATCACGCAGTTGCTTGAGGTGCCCGGCCCCGGCGGCATTCTCCTTCACCCACTCCCGGGCGAATTCTCCGCTTTGGACATCTGCCAGGATCTTCTTCATCGCTTCGCGCGCCTGATCTCCGACCACTCTCGGTCCGCGGGTCAGGCCGCCGTATTCGGCCGTATTGGAGACCGAATAGTTCATGTTGGAGATGCCGCCCTCGTAGATCAGGTCGACGATCAGTTTGAGTTCGTGCAGGCATTCGAAATACGCCATTTCCGGTTCGTAACCCGCTTCGATCAGGGTTTCGAATCCTGCCTCGATCAGGGCCGTCACGCCGCCGCACAGCACGGCCTGCTCGCCGAACAGATCGGTCTCGGTCTCGTCACGGAACGTGGTCTCGATGATTCCGGCCCGGCCACCGCCGTTGGCGCTGGCGTAGGACAAGGCCTTGTCTCGGGCTTTGCCGCTGGCATCCTGGAAGACCGCGATCAAGGTCGGGACTCCGCCTCCTTGCGTATAGGTCGAACGCACCAGATGCCCGGGGCCTTTCGGGGCGATCATGATCACGTCCAGATCCTCGCGCGGGCGAATCTGTTCGAAATGAATGTTGAACCCGTGCGCAAACGCCAGTGTGGCGCTTTCCCGGAGGTTGGGCTCGATCTGATCTGCGTAAAGCGTGCTCTGGTGCTCGTCCGGTGCCAGCACCATCACGATGTCGGCCGCTGCCGTCGCCTCTTCGATTCCGGCGACTGCGAGTCCGGCCTCGCGCGCCTTGGCCTCGGAGGCGGAACCTGCCCGCAACCCGACCACGACCGAAACCCCGGAGTCTTTCAGGTTATTGGCATGGGCATGCCCCTGGGAGCCATAACCGATGATCGCCACCGTGCATCCCTGCACAATGGACAGATCCGCATCCTTGTCGTAAAAAACCTTCATAGTCAGTTTCCTTGCCGGTGTAATGTTCCGGCGGTTGTCATTGATTCTGTCGTATGGAGAGCGCCTGCTCGCCGCGTGCAATACCCAGCGGTCCGGTCCGGACCACCTCCACTAATTCGTGTTCGCCCATCGCCGCGATGTAGGCATCGATTTCCTCGCTCGTGCCAACCACCTCGCTGGTGTAGCACAGGGCGCTGACATCGGCAATGCGTCCCCGGTAGATCTTGTTGACGCGCTGCAGGTCGTCCACGCTGCCTTCGTCGCGCAGCCGCAACTTGATCAGCGCCATCTCGCGCTCGACGTGATTCTGCCCGGTCAGGTCCACCACCGTCACCACGTCCACCAGCTTGTGCAACTGCTTGGTGACCTGCTCCAGCACCCGGTCGTCGCCGAAAGTCACCAGGGTCATGCGGGACAAGGTCTCGTCCGGCGTCGGCGTCACCGTCAGCGACTCGATATTGATGCCGCGCGCCGAGAACAGGTTCGCGACCCGCGACAGCGAGCCCGATTCATTCTCCAGAAGGACGGCCAGAATTCGCCGCATGTCAGGACAAAATCATTTCGTTATGCGCCGCGCCCGGGGCGATCATCGGGAACACGTTCTCGCGCGGGTCGGTTATGAAATCGGCAAAGACCAGCCGGTCCTTGAGGCTAAGGATCTCGCGCAGAGCCGGCTCCACGTCTTTCGGCTTCTCGATCTTCATGCCGACATGCCCATAGCTCTCCGCCAGTTTCACGAAGTCCGGCAACGCATCCATGTACGACATGGCGTAGCGGGAATCATAGAAGAAATCTTGCCACTGGCGAACCATCCCCATATACCGGTTGTTCAGGTTGATGATCTTGATCGGCAGGCCGTATTGCCGGCAAGTCGACAGTTCCTGGATGCACATCTGGATACTCGCCTCGCCGGTCACGCAGCACACCAATTCATCCGGATGGGCCAGTTGCACGCCCATCGCCGCCGGCAGCCCGAAACCCATCGTGCCAAGCCCGCCGGAATTGATCCAGCGTCGCGGTTGAGTGAATTTGTACAGTTGCGCCACCCACATCTGATGTTGCCCCACGTCGGACGTCACGAACGCGTCGCCGCCCGTCTGCTGGTACAGCTGATCCAGAACATACTGCGGCTTGATCTCTCCGTCCATGTCCTGTTGGTACGCAAAGGAATCCTTTTTCGCCCACTCACGGATTTGCCCCCACCACGGAGAAACGTCGGGCAGTGAATGCTTGCCCTCGCGCAGCTCGTCGGTCAGCGCGCGCAATACCTTGCGGGCATCGCCCACGACCGGGATATGCGCTCGGAAATTTTTCGAGATGGACGACGGATCGACATCCACGTGGATCACCTTGGCGTAAGGGCAAAAGCCATCCAATCGCCCTGTAATCCGGTCGTCGAAGCGGGCTCCGATGGCAATCAGGACATCGCTGTGATGCATCGCCATGTTTGCTTCGTAAGAGCCGTGCATGCCCAGCATCTGGATGAACTGCGGGTCAGTGCCGGGGAAGGCACCAAGGCCCATCAGCGTATTGGTGATGGGAAATCCGGTCAACCGCGTGAATTCGGCGAGTTCCTCATGGGCGCCGCTGGAAATGACCCCGCCGCCACTGTAGATGATCGGGCGTTCGGCCTTCGCGATCAGCTTGGCCGCCCGCTTGATCTGCCCCGCGTGCCCTTCCAGGGTCGGTTGGTAGGAGCGCATGTCCGGATCCTGCGGGTAGGAAAACACCCTGGACTGTTCCGTCACGTCCTTCGGAATATCCACCACCACCGGGCCCGGCCGCCCGGTTCCCGCGATATGAAACGCCCGCTTGACCGCCAGCGGCAGATCCTCCACCTTCTTCACCAGAATGTTGTGCTTCACGCAAGGCCGCGTGATGCCGACGGTGTCGACTTCCTGGAAGGCGTCGTTGCCGATCAGCGCGGTGCGCACCTGCCCGGTGAACACCACCAGCGGCACGGAGTCCATGTAAGCATCAGCAATACCGGTCACGGCGTTGGTCGCACCGGGACCGGAGGTCACCAGAACCACCCCGACTTTTCCGGTCGACTTGGCATAACCCTCGGCCGCATGTACCGCGCCCTGCTCGTGCCGGACCAGGATGTGATCCACTTCCTGTTGCTTGTACAGTTCGTCGTAGATATGCAGCACGGCGCCGCCGGGGTAGCCGAACACGGTGGTGGCCCCTTCCTCAATTAGGCAGCGGATGAAGATCTCCGCGCCGTTCAGCTCCTGCGTCTCAGGATTCGAGCTTTGTTTCAAGTTGTCCATGCGATTGCTTAAAAGCCTCACAGAGAGCACGTTATGCCCTCGCGCGCTATTGTGCTCCAAAAGCCTTTATTTTTCAAATTGAAATGCAGGCAAATATTGATTTCGGCCTTGATTTGCGCTCACAATGCTAGAATCAGAATTCCACGAAAGTTTCTAGCTTTAACTAGGAGCGATCAGCGCGTCATGATCTTGGCATCCGAACCGCAAGGCGCATTATCGAGGCAATGAATCCGGGCAACGGCAATTCGGCAGAACCAGGCGGGCCGATCGCCTACATGGCGGGCAACGGTGTTGCCGCCAACCTGTTCATGGCCGCCATCCTGTTCGCCGGCCTCGTGGCATTGACAGGCCTTGAGCGAGAGGCATGGCCCACACTGCCTTTCAATCAGATTGAAGTTTCCATGGCCTACCCCGGGGCCACACCCGAGGAAGTCGAAGAATCGATTGTCGTCAAGATCGAGGAACAGGTCGAATCGCTGGATGACGTAAAAACGGTTAAATCCATCGCGGCGCCAGGCATGGCGTCCGTCAAAATCGAGGTGAAGTCGGGCACGGACATCAACCGGGCCCTGGACGACATCGAATCGGCCGTCAACCGAATCCAGTCCTTTCCAGTCAGCGCGGAGCGCCCTGAAATCAGGGAGCTGACCAACCGGCAAAGCATGATTCGGCTCATCGTCTATGGCGACGTCTCCGAGCATTCGCTGAAAGAACTGGCCTACCAGATCGAAGACAGCCTCGCCTCGCTTCCCGCCGTGTCCCAAGTCGAAACCAGCGGCACGCGCAATTACGAGCTCTCCATTGAAGTGCCCTTGCATCGGCTACGGGCTCTCGGCCTGACCCTCGGCGACGTCGCGAATACGATTCGCCACAGTTCCCTTGATTTATCCGCCGGCCGCATCGAAACCCAAGAGTCCCAGGTACGCGTGCGCACCCTTGGCCAGCGCTACGACCAGCAGGACTTCGAGGAAATTGTCATCCTCAGCCGCGATGACGGCACGGTCGTACGTCTCGGCGATATCGCCGAAGTCCACGACGGTTTCGAGGATGTCGACCTGATCGTCCGACATCAGGGTCAGCCTGCCGCCTATATCGAGGTCTACCGGGCCGACGGCGAAAAGGTTATGGACGTCGCCACAACGGTACAGCAGCACATCGGGAATGTGATTACCCCCTCCCTTCCCGGCGGCGTGAAAATCACCATTTGGAACGACGAATCCCAGACCTATGCGGAACGAGTCGATCTTCTTCTCAAAAATGGTCTCCTGGGGCTGATGCTCGTCTTCATCGCACTGGCTTTGTTCCTCGAGATCCGGCTCGCCCTGTGGGTGGCCGCCGGCCTGGCCATTTCGGGGATCGGCGCCTTGGCAGTCATGCTGGTCCTCGATATTGCAATCAACACCATTTCCCTGTTCGCATTCGTCCTCGCCATCGGCATCGTCGTCGATGACGCGATCGTCGTGGCAGAGCATATCCACTATGAGCGGAAGAAAGGTCGGTCCGGCGTGGTCGCCGCGATCCGCGGCGCACGGCGAATCAAGGTTCCGTTGACTTTTGCCGTACTCACTTCGGTCGCCGCCTTCATTCCCCTGCTCTTCATTCCCGGAGGCATAGGAGAAATCTGGGGTGCATTGCCGGTCATCCTCATCTCCATGCTGCTGATTTCATTGGTCGAATCGCTGCTGATCCTTCCGAATCACCTGTCCCATCTGCATGGCCCCGAGTGGTCGCCAACCGGCGCGATCGACCGGTTCTTCTCGCGAACCCAGAATCATGTGGATCACCTGCTGCACAAGTTCGTGGAAGGCCCCCTGGACCGGGGGCTGCGATTCGCGACGGGTCAACCCGCCATCACACTCGCGGGCGCCATCGGAATCTTCATCCTCAGCATCTCCCTGTTGCCGGCCGGCATCGTTGCGACGACTTTCGCAGATACGGTGGAGGGCGACTTCGTAACGGCCACGCTCGAGATGCCCGACGGAACGACGGCACAGCGGACTTCCGAGGTGGCGGCAGAGCTTGAAGCAGCCGGTTTGCGGGTTATCGAGCGGTTCTCGCGCGAGCGCCCCGAGGGGGCACCCTCCCTGCTGTCCGGCTCGACGGTGACCGTAGGCCAAGGCCCGCGAGTCGAAGGCGGAGGGCTTGATCCCAAACTTTCGCTGAGGCCGGAAGCCAACATTGCGGCCGTCGAATTCAAACTGTTGAGCGCACAGGAGAGGGAGATTTCCACCGGAGACGTCGTGCAGGCATGGCGCGACGAGGTCGGCACCCTGCCCTACGTCCGCGGCATCGTCTTCAGTGGTGAAATTATCGACCTGGGGAATCCTGTCGAGGCTGTACTGTCGCATTCAGACCCGGACCGACTCGGAGAAATCGCAGACTCGGTGGTCAACGGCCTGCGTGGCATAGGAGGCGTCTACGACGTGCGTTCCGACCATACGCCGGGCATCCGGGAAATCCAACTTGAACTGCGACCCGAAGCGCGAACGCTCGGGCTCACCCTCGAGGGGATGGCTCAGCAGGCGCGTGCTGCCTTCTTCGGCGCGGAAGCCTTGCGTGTGCAGCGAGGCCGGGAGGAAGTCCGGGTTTACGTCCGCCTGCCCGAGGACGAACGCAATGCCATTACCGACATCGAAAGCTACTTGATTCGAACTCCGGTCGGAGCCGAGGTCCCGCTCAGCCAGGTCGCCCAGATGAATTCAGGCACGTCGCCACCGACGGTCCGGCGCAAAGATGGACAACGGGTCGTCACCGTCACCGCGGATGTCGACGACACGGTGATTTCCGGCAACGAGGCCAACCGTATCCTGGCCGATTCAATCCTTGCGAAGCTGGTCGCCTCGGATCCCGGCCTGACATATACGTTCGGAGGCGAGCAACAGCAGCAGATCGAATCCTTGGATTCGCTCTACCGCGGCTTCGCGATCGCGTTGTTCATGATTTTTGTCTTGCTGGCCATCCCTCTTCGCTCCTACACCAGGCCGTTCATTATCATGGCCGTCGTTCCGCTTGGAATCGTCGGCGCAATCATGGGCCACTGGATCCTGGGGATCGCCATGGGTGCGGTCTCCTTCATGGGAATTTTTGGCCTCAGCGGCGTGGTGGTGAACGACTCCCTCGTCATGATGGACTTTATCGACCAGCGGCTCCGCGAGGGCGACCCGGCACGAACCGCAATTATCGAGGGTGCCAAGGGACGTTTCCGGCCGATCTTCCTCACCTCCGTCACCACTTTCCTCGGTTTCACGCCTTTGATTCTTGAGCGCGCCATCCAGGCTCAATTCCTGATTCCCTTTGCCGCATCGCTGGGTTTCGGCATCATGATTACCACGGCCATGCTGATGTTCGTAGTCCCCGCGCTCTCCACGATTCACTTGCGAGTGATTTCCCGGCGCGGACGGCCCGGCGCCCCCGACTCTCCCGTGCAGGCCCAAACTGCAGGCTAGCGAATCGGTCGGGGTTTCGGTTTCATTTTGTACGCAGGCAGTCGCGCGGACCCTTTGCCGCAAACTGCTCCCTGACTTACTGAACCGCGTCAGTCCCGGTCTGCACCCTCATGCCTTCGGTGGCGAACTGGAGGCCGCCAGTGACCACCTGCTGCCCATTTTCGAGAGGCCCCGCAACATAGGCTTCATCGTTGACACGCTGCAGAACATGCACCGGGACAATATGCACGGCACCGTTGCCGTGAACCACCCAGACTTCATTGCCCGGCTGCAATGCCGCCCGGGGAACTCGATAATACGCCTCTGGAGTGAGACCTTCGATCGCCACTTCCACGAACTTGCCGATTAAAAGCGGCGGGCCCCCGCTGGCCCCGTTCGATGGAACATCCCTGGAGAAAGGGTCCGGCACGCGCACGATCACGTCGATCGTTCGCGTCTGCTTATCAAGCGACACTTCAGCCCGGTCCACATAGCCTTCCCAAGTGTGGTTGCCCTCGCCATAGCGGGCAATTACGTGTGCAGGCACCTGTTGTTCGGAATCTCCGGCCCGAAGCTCCCACAGCCCGGGAATCAAAGCCGCATTCGCATCGGACAGCGGCACGACCACCTCGACGGCATCCGTGGCGAAGATACGGCCGACAGCCTGTCCAGTAGTTAAAAATTGTCCCAAATCCACCGATTCGTCTCGCACATAGCCATCAAAGGGTGCCCGAATCTGAGTGCGGGACAGTGCCAGCTTGGCGTCAGCGACCCGGGCTTCCTCACGATCAAGCGCGGCCTCAGCCGCCTTCAACTGAGGTTCCCGCAGGGTCAGCGGATTCGCCCGACGTGCCGAAGACTCTCCCTTGGAGCGCCGGCCGGAGAACTGCTCGTATTCGGTACGGGCAATTTCCGCTTTTTCCTGAGCTTCCAAGAGTTCCACACGCTTGGCCTCACGATCCGCCTCCGCTTCGCGTACGCGGTACAGGTAGTCCTCTTCCTCGATCCGGAAGATCGCCTGGTCCGCTTCGACCCGGCCGCCGCTCTGAAAACTTGGATTTATCCAGACCACCTTGCCGCTGATTTGCGGAATGATGTCGACTTCCGCGCTGGGCCGCACGGTTCCGGCTCCGTACACCGGGATGGAGCCGTCGCCAAGCACGACGCGGCCGGTCTGCGCAAATGGAATTTGAGGCGGAGGCTCACGCCGCTCGGGCTCGGGCGCCAGTGACACCAATAGAGTCGCCAACCCGACAGAGGCGGCAATGATGACAACGGCAACCAGGAAACCAGTTCGTCTGCCCATACTAATTCGGGGAATTGATCCGGACCAAATTGTCTGCCGCCTATCCTAGCACCCTGTTTAGTCGGCGGATGCCGCTGCGGACTGTGAATCCACCGTACGGGCGGAATTGCCCGGCTGAGACGTCGTTGCTCCGGAAGTCACCCACGTACCTCCCAAGGCACGGTGTAGCGTCAGGCGCGCATAACCCAAGTCGCGCTCTGCCGCCGCGAGTGCGGAATTTGCGCTGACGAGGGTCTGCGAGGCAGTCAAGTAGTCTTCGTAGTCCGCGACCCCGGATTGATATCGCCGTCCCTGATACTCCGCTTCAGCCCGCGCCTCCTCGGCAAAAGATTTTCGTAGAGTATAGAAGCGATGACGGGTCGCCCACCCGGCCAGGGCGGCTTCGACTTCATTCACCGCAGTTACGACGGCATGTCCATATGCGGCAACTGCCTCGTTCCAGCGGTTTTCGGCAAGCGTCACATTTTGCTGCAAGCGGGATCCTTGAAATACCGGTCCCAGCAAGTTCACGGTCAGGTTGCGGAACCATTGGTCGGGGTGGAACCAATTTTCGAAGTCTGAATTCTGTAGCCCGATGGAACCGCCCAGCGACAAGGACGGTCGCAACTCTGCGCGTCGCACGCCAACCATGTAGCGGGCCGCCTCCATTCTCTGCCTTGCCGCACCCACGTCAGGACGCTGGGTTAAGAGATCCGCCGGGACTCCCGCCGGGACGGGATCAAGTTCCCCCAAGGACGGCAACGTCTCAGGCAGCAGATCCGTCAAGTTCTCACGGAACCCTCCCAGCAACACCCAAAGGCGCGCTTCCGCATCGGCCAGCCGCCCTTCGATGGCCGGCAGTTCGGTCTCCGCGTCCCACAGACTTCGGCGCACCCGGTAGAGATCGCGGGCACTGTTCACCCCGCTGTCGTACCGGAATGCGGTCAGTTTTTCGCGTTCCCTGAAAATCTCCACGATTTCTTCCGATAGTTCCCATTGGCGCCGCAGATGGGCGATTTCCAAGTACGTACGTACGGTCTCAGCCACAATCCCGATACGGGCAGCGCGGTAGTCCCACTCCGAAGCCAGAAGCTCGGCTCCGGCAACACGCGCCTCATTGAGGTTCCGGTCCCAGAAATCGACCTCATAGGAGAAATCGATGCTGAAAGTATAGGTCGTCAGGCCAATCCGGTCAGGGAGCCGTAGTTGAAAGTTCTGATCCAACTCGTCCACTTGTGCGCCGATCCCCGCATTCGTCGGTGCGCTGGTGTCTTCGAGGCCGCCGCTCGGCTGAATCCGTGGCGCTCTGATGGAGTCCGCAATTCGCTCTCTTGCCCTCGCCTGCCCCACCCGGGCCACCGCTTCTGCCAAATCAAAGTTCGAGGTGAGGACGGTCTCGACGATCTGGTTTAAGGTCGGATCGTTGAACGCATTCCACCATTCCGATGGGGCATATGCGCCAGACACGGCACTGGCCGAGAATTCTTCGGGTAATTGCGTCACCGGCTCAGAAGCCGGAGGAACCAGCGATGGTGAGCAAGCGGCGACGAGGCAGCCGGCCAAGATTGAGAATGCCACCGTCGGCACGGTGTGCCCTCGCGGCCTTATGGTTGCAGCCCGATAAATGAGTGGCAAGCTGGCTCTCATCGTGGTCTGCACAGCAGCGGCATGCCGTCTGCTCTCCCCAAGGTTAATGACTCTCCATTATATGGGGAATCATCAGTTTATAGTTGTGCTGTTTGTCCTTTATAGCCGAATTCTGGTATCGTAAAACAGTTTTCAACCTGCTGATTATGGAATTTAGACCATCTGAACGCAGGGTTTCGCGGGAATTGCGAGTGGACCGCATCAAACATTACGACATTGCCTCGCTTCCACCCTTTCCCGAGGGCTGGTACTTCATTGGCAGTCATCGGGCCATCCTGAAGGAAAAACTGGCCCAAAAGACCTGGATGGGCGAGAAGATCGTCGTCTGGTGCGACGATACAGGCCGCATCTGCGTAGCCGAATCGACCTGCCCGCACTTGGGCTCTGAACTGGGGCCTTCCGCGGGCGGCCAGGTTCGCGCCAACTGTCTCGTCTGCCCATTCCACGGCTATGAGTACGACATAACCGGAAAATGCGTTGCCACGCCCTATGCCCCTCCGCCAAAATCGACTCGGCTCAGAGTGTTCGAGACACGGGTAATGGATGACCTGGTCTTTGCCTGGTGGGGAAGCGGCGGGCGGCCACCGCAGTGGGATCTTCCTGAGGCCCCGCCGATGGGTGCGGATTGGGATGCCATCGGATATCGAACCATGCGGTTCCCCGGCCATCCCCAGGAAACCACCGAAAATTCCGTGGATCTTGCGCACCTGCGGTACATTCACGGCTACGACAGCGTGCACCCGGTCGGCGAGGTTTCCGTAGACGGACCCTACCTGAAGAGTTGTTTCAACTTCAAACGCACCCGGGTCTTTGCCGGGGTCAAGTCGATTTTTGACGTTTCCGCGATCGCGCACATCTATGGCTTTGGCTTTTCATACGTCGAAATCCACGAACATCCCATCGGCATGGATTCCCGCTTGTGGGTACTCGCTACGCCGACCGACGACAAACATCTCGAAATGGTGCTGGCCTCGCAAATACGGACACTGCGAAAACCGAAGCGATTTGTGGCCGGTTTGCGGTTTCTCCCACCGGGATGGCGCACCAAGGCCATGAACCAAATTATTCTGACCATGCAAAAACGTGATGTTCTTCAGGACGTTACAATATGGGGTCAAAAGCGGTATCGCTCTCGCCCGCGGTTGTGTCAGGCTGACGGCGAAATTGGAAAATACCGGCGCTACTGCGAACAGTTCTACCCGGAGCACCAAATCGGCAACCCAGACGAACGTGGCAGTGAATCATCCGAGCATAACAGCCCCGATGCCTTCGCGCAGGTGTTGGACGAGCAACAGCAACTTTCATAAGGAAATCCGACCGTGAGATTCGCTGAAGAAATACTCCTGATGCTGCTCGACGAGAAGACGGGGTATTTCATTCCCATTCCGGAGTGGAAGATGTCCTGCGTGCTCGCAGGAGGCGTCCTGATGGACCTGGCGCTGGAGAACCGCATCGACACGGATGTGGGTTCACTCACCCTGATCGACGCGACTCCCACCGGCGATAAACTGCTGGATCCGACGCTGGAAGAAATCGCTAGGGAAACCGATACACACACCCCGCAATTCTGGGTCGAACGCATTGCGCGGAACGCAGATGCGATCAATACGGAAGCGCTTGATCGCCTATCCAAAATAGGCATCCTGGAAGCAGATGAGGCCGGGTTCTGGAACCTGTCCAGCAAGGTCGCACGCTCAGGCCGCTATCCCCTGGTAGACGGCAGGACCGGAGAAGAAATCAAGGGCCGAATCATGCGGACGCTGCTTGATGACGAGATCCCGGATCCGCGAGACATCGCCATCATCGGTCTCATGCACAGTTGCGGCGGCATCCGCGCGATGATGGAACCCGAAGACTACGAGCTTGCCGAAGAACGGGTCGAACTCCTCAGCAAGATGGACCTGATCGGCCAGAACATCGGGGCGGCGGTACAAAGTTCCTATCGCCCCCCGGAGAGCATGCGTACGGTGCGGCACCGGGCCATGCCGGTCATCGGGCTGAAGGACATGCTCTTGTCGAGAACATTCCGCGCGAGAGATCTCCCGAAATTCTTTGCCGAGCAAGCCCAGAAGCATGGGCCGGTTTTTGAACTCAGGGCCGGTGGCCGAAAAATAGTCATCCTCGCCAGTGCGGAACTCAACCATTGGTTCAGTCAAAAAGGCCGGCTCCATGTCCGTTCGCAGGACTTTATCGCGGACTTTCAGCATACGTGGGGGACCGGGCGATCCATCGCCAGCATGGATGGTGCCGACCACTTCCGCATGCGCAAGATGGTTCGGGCAGGCAATTCCCGCGCAGTGATCGAGGATCGGTTGGATGAGTTGCTGGCCATGGCCAGGGGACACTTCGACTGGTGGGGAATCGGAAACACCGTGCGTACCGAGATGGCATGCCAGCGGATGATCGGCGAACAGGTCGCCAATCTCAGCGTGAGCGTTGCGCCTGCCGACATCCTCGACGATCTCCTCAAATACGAATACCGAGCGCTTCTGGTCACGGTGGTCAAGATCCTGCCCCGCTTTATGCTGCACACACCCGCAATGAAACGGGCTCTCGGGCGTGTCCTGGAGCTTTATGCCCAGATCCATGCTTCACACACTCCGGCTCAACGTGCGGGCAAACGCCGGGACCTGGTCGACGACCTGATGGACCTGCACTACTCCGACCCGCAATTCCTGCCGGAGACCGACCTGGGCTTCGCGTTCATCGCGCCGATCATCGCGGGACATTATCTCGGAAGCGAAATGTCCTTCTCCATCTATGAGATGCTCATGAACCCTGACGTGCGGGAACGGATTGTCGCCGAGGCGGACACGCTCTTTGCCAATGGGGATCCGACCGGCGAGGACCTTGACGTGTCGGCGATCGACGTGACGCACCGGTTCATCATGGAAACGCTGCGACTGCACCCCGTCATCCCCATGCACTTGCGGACCGTCATGAACGGTTTCGAGGTCGAAGGCTACAAGGTCCCGCCCAACTCCACGCTCATGGTCGCGTTTACCGCCTCTCATTTCGATGAGAGATTCTTCAAGGATCCCCTGAAATTCGATATCGACCGCTTCGCGCCACCCCGAAACGAACACAAGCAATATCCGGGGGCTTATGTGCCTTTCGGCATCGGGACGCACACCTGCGGGGGCGCACGCTGGAGCGAACTGCAATTAGCCATGAACCTGATGCTGATGGCCCATCACCTTGAACTGGAAATGGCTCCGAAGAACTACAAACTCGGAATCAACCCAGTACCCAAGATGAGCCCCGACAAGAAATTCGGGTTTCGGGTAGTGCAGCACCGATATCCTTTCGAAGCCACCGAAACCGCATACCACGGCAAAAAGTTAAACTGAAGGCTCGCGCCTTCCCGAAATCCCTTTGAAGAACTGAGGGCCTGCCGAAGCAGGCCCGTTCAGTCAAAAGAGGAAGCTCCCAACCAGGCTCCAGGTGCGTGGCTCGCCCAGCGAGCACCGCTGTGCGCCCTGGCCGGTCGTTGTATCCGTCAGCCCCAATGACCCGACCAGCGGCTGGGTGTATTTGGTCTGACAGTACTCCTCGTTGAAGATGTTCTTGACGAACACCGACACTTCCCAATCACCCGTCTGGCTACGCACGCCCGCTCCTCCGTTGAAGAGGTTGTAGCTGCTTTGCATGGAATCCGGGTTCTGATTGGTGTCTGCACCTACATTCTGGTCATCCATGAACTGGTATTCTCCACGGACAAACCAGTCCGCAGCAAAGTCCGGCAATGACTCGGTCCATTCAGCAGACAGAGCCAATTGCCACTTCGGAGAGAAATGGTTGCGTTCCCCTTTCATGTCGCGTGTCGGAATCGGCAGGGGTGCCGCGGGACATGCGCTCAACACCCTGATGCCGAGAGCCACTTCACTCAAGCAGACCAGCCGGGCTTCATTCGCCTGCGTGACTCCGGCGATATGCCCCGGAAATGCCGTCGCATTGGGGAAGGAATCGAACTCTGAATCCAAGTAGCTCACGCCGAGTGTGGCATAGAACTCTTCCCGTGGCTGGAACTGCATGTCCAGTTCGACCCCCTGCTGCGTGAGGTCCCCGGAGTTGTGCACGATAAGGTTCAGCCCGTCGAACTGGCGCTCCTGAAAGTCATTGATCTTGGTCCGGTACAGCGTTGCGTTGGCGACAAGCTGCCCTTCCATCAGGGTGGACTTGATGCCCAGTTCGTAGTTCTTGGTGGTTTCGGTGTCGAACTTCCGGGTTCGCCCGGCTTCCGCGACCTGGCTGTTGAAACCTTCGGGGTTGAAGCCGCCCGACTTGAAGCCGGTGGAGAAGTTGGCGAACAACATGGTGTTGTCATTGAGGAAATGACTAAGGTTGGCCAGCCAGGTTACTTTTTCTTCGTCTTGAGTCAGATTCGGGTGGTTTTCATTCTGGCGCAAGTCCAAGCCGAACGGGTTCTGCTCTGAAGGAGGTTCAATCAACGGGTTGTTGACGACGCTGACGAATTTCCCATCCTTTTCGCTCTTGGTATAGCGTACTCCCGTTGCAAGACGCCATTGCGGGGTCAGGTGGAAGGTCATGTGTCCGTAGGCCGCATAGTTTTTGACATCATGATCGAAATCCGTCACGGCCATGTCTGTCCCGCCGGCGATACACTGTCCCGCCGCTCCTTGACCCGCAAGGGTAGCGATCCCCTGAAGCTGCGCCAGGGTCGCCGGGTCGTTCTGCTGGGAGAGCCCTTCCGTTTGAGTGCGGAGCTGGGTGACCGAGGGAACCACCTGGTCGAGGATGGGCATCATGTCAGGACCAATCGGCACAAGCCCGTCGATCAGAGTATCGACCACCCCCGCCGCCGCTTGTTCAGCGCCCCCCTGAAGAGCGGCAAAAGCGGGCTGCAGCTGCATGGTCAAGGCCTGCTTGAGCCCTCCGACCACTCTCGGCCTCAGCGTCGCGTCCGTCGCATCAATCTGGGTCCCTCCGGCCATCAGTTGGAAAACCAGGGACTGCTTATCCAGAGCCCCCACTCCGGCCTCCAATCCTGCTTTCAGCATTGCCTGTGCCGCCATTACTTGCTCTTGGGGTGTTCCCTGTGGCAGTTGAGTAGGCACCGCAGCAACTGCCGTACCAATCGCGCCAGCCGTCACGCCATCGAAAGTCTGGTCGACCGCCATCTGGTATGCCCCAGCAAAATACCGGCCCCGGGCGCCCGCGAAATTTCCCGCGGCAAGCCGACCCGTAAACAGGTTTTCCACCATCCCGCAGAAGTCTCCTCCGAGACGGGAATTGCTGTCCAAGCTATATTCTTCGTCGTAGTAGTAAAGGCCGAACACGTATTCGACTTTCTCGCCTTCCGGTGAGGTAATCTGAAGCTCCTGCGAGAAAGTTTCCGCATCATAGAGTTGATCGGTCGGAACCAAGTCTGCTGGCAGACGGATGACTGACTGGTTCAGGCTGTCGTTTTCCCAGTCCCGGTAGGCGGTGATCGAACGGATTGTGTGTTTTCCGACCGTCCAGGTGACATCGCCGCTCAACCCCCACTGTTCATCGTCGGCATCGTCACGGTGCATCTGGTTGAGTTTATGGTCATAAACATCCTTAGTCTCCGGCAACTCGCCAGGAGGCAAAATACGGGCAAGCCCATACAGGGTTTGACCCGGCACCGTGTCGCCGATGAGTTCAGTGACCGCGCCCTCGTTTCTCAACCGGGAGTAGTCCGCCGTCAAAAGGACATCGGTGGTGGCGCTGGGAGTCAAGAGCAACTTGCCGCGTACGGTCATGTCCTCCCAGTCTCCAACCGTGCTTCGGCTGCCGTCCGCGGTATATGTGTTGTCACCATAGCCATCACGTTTCGACACCTGAAATGAAAGGCGAGCCGCAGCCGTCTCGGAGATGGCGCTGTTGATGTAGCCGGAGACACGTTTTTCGTCATAATCACCGTAACCCACAGAAATCCGTCCCTCGTGCTCGTTCGTAGGATTCTTGGTGACGATGTTCAGCGCACCCATCGAAGCATTACGCCCGAACAGGGTTCCCTGCGGACCCCGCAGCACTTCCGCGCGTTCCAGATCGGTCATGCTGCCGACAATCGAGGATGGTCTCGGATAATAGACACCGTCAATGAACACCGCCACGGTCGGCTCAATGGCGCTGTTGCCGACCGAACCCACACCGCGCAGGATGATGCGTTGGTTGGCGACCACGCTGGACTGGGGCAGGGTCAGGTTGGGCGCATAGCGTGCCATGTCCCGGAGGGTGTTAACGTTCGATCTCGTGAAGAAATCGTCGGAGAAGGTCGAGATGGAAATCGGCACATCCTGCACGTTTTCCTCGCGCTTCTGCGCCGTCACCGTGATTTCTTCGATTTCCGCCACCGCCGTGCCGCATAGGGCCATGGCGATAAAAAGCGAAATTCCCGCGTTGGAATTTTTGATTGGTCTCATGATTCCTGCCCTCGCTCCTGAGACACAATACGAAAAAAGCCGGTCACCAAAGGCGCCGACTCGTTCGAAATAGGCCGAATTGTTGTTGAAAGCCAACACCTTGGCTGCCCGGCATTCGTATGCATGGCATCTTCTGCCAAGCGTTGCGGAAATGCCGCATAAACCAATGTTCTTCCTGCATAATCAGTACGTTAAGACGTCAAACAAGGCTGTGGCGTATAGGGGGGATTATAGCACCCGAAATCCGAATTTCCGGCCGATTGTTGCAGAGATGTGAACGCCATAAAAAACCGGGCGACGCGTTGTCGCCCGGGTATTCCGGTAAGCGGGGCCGGCGCAGGGAAAAACCCTGCCGGGCAAGAGGTCAGGCTTTCTGCAGCCGAAAATAAAACTTTCCGCCCTCTTCGGCAGATTCCAGCAACGGGTTCCCGGTCTGTTTCGAGAATGCCTCGAAATCCTTGACCGCGCCGGGATCAGTCGCGACCACGCGTAAGACTTGCCCGCTGTCCATAGAGGCCAGAGATTTTTTCGCGCGCAGAATGGGAAGAGGACAATTCAACCCGGAAGCGTCTAGTTCTTGGTCAAAATCTGCCATGTGCATGAACTCCTGTTGGTAATGGCAACACTACAAGGGATTTACATACAAGACGATTCTGAAAATTCCGGTTCAGGTGTCCAGTATGCTGATAAGTCTGCTTCGGCAAGCAGGTTCAGCATAGCATGAAAAAGGGCAGAGCCGAAGCCCTGCCCCCAAGCCCAATATGTGTGGGCGAATGGAATTAGAAATCGCTTGCCGAAGCAGACTCTTTCTTGACGCTTCACAGGCCGACTGTGGCAGGATGCCCCGCCGGTGTCGCCACCTCCACGTCCAGCTGCCGCAATCCCGACGGCCAGGTTCAATTCCCCCACATTAATATGCGGGAGTACAATAATTCAATGATCTGCCTCTGGGCGAGACATTGACCTGCGGCATGCAGGCGCCCGACCGGAAACTCCGGCTCAACGCCCGCTGTCCAACTGACTACGATAATGTAGCGGGCTGGCTTTCGGACATTCCTGAGGTGCATAAACCTTGGCTTTCCCCTCTTCTATTCTGCGTCTTTCCAGCACATGATTAAGACAGCCGTCGCCTGCATTTCCAGCTGTTGCACCATACGGGCAGGACTCCTGGGGTTACTGCTGGCTTCTCTCACTGCCGGCACCGTTCACGCCTACACCGACATCATCGACGATTCCGACCTGCCCAGTGTCGGAGAACCGGCCGACCGCGTCATGACCCAGGCCGAGGAAGCCCGAATCAAGCGTTTCCTGAAGGCTCAACTGTATGGCCACCTGCCGATCAGCGAAGACCCGGAGTCCAATGCCTACATCCGGGCTTTGGCGAACCACATCCTTAGCCGCACCGGGATCACACAGGAATTCGACCTGCTGATCGTGCGCAACCGGCAGGTCAACGCTTTCGCCATGCCCGGGGGGTTACTGGCCTTCTATACCGGCCTGATCACGAAAGCACGGAACGAGAGTGAACTGGCCGGCGTGATTGCACATGAAATGGCGCACGTCACGCAACGCCACCTGGCCCGAATGCAGGACCACATGACCAACTCGAACCTCAGCCTTCTCACCCTGGCGGGAGTGATTCTGGCCGGGGTCACCCAATCGTCCGCATTGCTGCCGGCCGCGGTGTTGGGCCAAGCCGTGGAGACGCAGCGCTTCCTCAATTATTCCCGCTCCAATGAGCAGGAGGCGGATCGGTTTGCGAGCCAGTTCCTGGCGAAGTCCGGCATCGACCCGCATGGGGTTGCCAACTTTTTCGAGGTCTTACTCAAGCACTCCGATCACCGCTATGGAAAAGATTTCGAGTATCTAAGCACTCACCCGACCACCCCTTCCCGAATCTCGGAGGGCCGAGACCGGGCGCAACAATACCAAGGCACCTATCTCCGGGACCGGGAGGAGTTCCGTTTTATCCGCCAGCGGATAATCTCCCTGCAGACTCCCACGCATGAAAGGCTGGATCTGTTTCAAAAACAGCTAGACGCGGGCGACCAACCGAGTGCCGCGGAAAAGTATGGCATTGCGGTAGCCTGGCAGAAGCACGGCGATCACGCAAAAGCCCTAGAGCTTTTGCTCAACATCAAGACCGATGCCCCAGAACTGCGCCTCCTCCTGAATCTGGCAATCGCCGAATCGCATAAGCACCTGGGGCGCTTGGATCAAGCCATCGGACTTCTGGAACTCCTATATCAGGAAAATCCCGCCCATGCCGCCGTGGAGTTCCACCTGGCGCAGGCGTACCTTCCGGCCAAACAACCCGAGCAGGCGCTGAAACTGATCCGCAAAAGGATTCGCCGCGGCATCGAGGACCCCCAAACCTACCGGCTGCTCGCCGAAGCCGCCAACGCGACCGGCCAGCCGGTTATATCGCATGTCGCACTGGCGGATCACTATCTCAGCAAAGGCCAACTCCGGCAAGCTGCCTTACAGTTGGAAATCGCGGAAAAACATACTAAAGCCAACTCGGCGAACCAAGCCAGGATCGATCATCGCCGAGCTGAAATCCTGATCATGGCGCGAGAATTGTACTGACCCTTCCTTATAATAGGCGTATGGAACACTTGACCCAACCTCAACGATCGCGCCGCCTGCTGCTGCAGGCCGTCGCCATCCTGCCGGTACTGGCTCTCGCCCGCCCGGCCCTTTCCAGTTTGCCAAAGTCCTTTTCGGCTGAAACCCTGGACGACGCGCTGGCCGAGCTCACAGGCGGACAAAGCATTCAGGAGCATCCAGACATTGAGTTGGAGGTGCCGGACATCGCCGAAGACAGCGGCAAGGTACCGATTCAGGTGTACGCCCCTCTTCCCGGTGCCGAGAAGATCAGCATCTTGATCGAAGCCAACCCGGTTCCGCTGATTTCGGTCACCCACATCCAGGGGCAGACCGAGCCCTATGTCTCGCTGCGCGTCAAGATGCGCGAGACCTCGCGCGTCATCGTGCTGGTGCATACGCCCGACGGCGTTTTCCAGGCTGCACGGGAAGTCGAAGTCACCGCCGGCGGGTGCGCATAAGCGCACCATCCCGCAATCTCAATTAGGTTTATGTCGTGAGGCCGGGCGGATGCCCGGCCTGACTCGAATCAGTCGATAATGTCTGCCAGCGTCTTTGGCGTCGGCAGGTTATCCGGCGAAATCGCCTTGGCCGGGCAGATCTCCACGCAGGCATAGCAACGGATGCACTCTTTCTCGTTGACGTAGAGCGTGTTGTAGTACAACCCGGCAGTCGCGGCCGGCTCGACCTCTTCGTACTCCATGGTCCCCGGTGCTCCGCCATCCACGCGGCGCAGGCTTGAAGCCTCCACGATACAGTGCTCTACCGGCTTGACCATCAGGCACTCGTCGCACAACACGCACTTGGAGTTGTCGATCACCGGCACCGGTGAGCGGGCATCCTCGAACTTGTCGTAGAAGACGTTGCGATCCGCCAGGCCGGCTTTCCGCAATACCGAGATGCCGGCGTCGATCATCGGCGGCGGGCCGCAGAAATAGGCCTTCATCCGGTCGACGCTCACCTGGCCGGTTGCCAAGTAGTGCTGCTTGAAGTAGTCCGTCACCAGTCCGCACCCACCGGTCCAGTCGGAGTCTTCCGGCTCCTCGTTGAGCACCTGGTGGAACTTCAGCACGTAGTCCGGGTGCCAGCGCTTCTGCAGCGCCTCGATTTCTTCATTCAGGTACAGGTCCTTCTGCGTGCGGGCCCCGTAGAAGAAGTAGCAGTTCCGGGCGACTTTCAGGTTCGCGGCATGCTCGATGATGGCGTGAACCGCACTCATGCCGGAACCACCCGCAATGCAGACCATGTCCTCGTCGGAGGAGTCCAGTTTGAACTTGCCGAGCGGGCCGGACAGGGTCACTTCTTCCCCAACGCAATCCTCTTTCGCCAGCCAAGCGGACAGTTCGCCCCCGGGTACCAGGCGGATGTAGAACGTATGCTCCCCCGGATTCTCCGACTCCGGCGCGCGGGCGAAGGAATACGGGCGCGGTTTGTGGAGGCCCGGGATGCGGATGGTCCAGAATTGGCCCGCCTCCCCGATCTTCCTTTCGTCCTCGCACTCCACCACGAGTTCGTAGGTGTCGTGCGTCAGGTTCCGCATGCTCTTGACCCGTCCCCCCAGGAAGCCGACGCGCAGGGTCTGGATTGCGCGATTGGGCTGCGGCAGGGCCAACGGGTCCCGGCAGCTTTCAAACATTTCCTGTGCCATTAGTTGAAGACCTCCGGATGCTCCTGCTTGGCATATTCGAGAATCTGTTCATCGGTCGCCTCGGCATCGCGGTTCTTGTTGCGCCATGCCGCGATGTAGCCTTCGGTGCCCCCGAGCTCCTTGAGACGCGCCTTCTTGGTCGTCTCCGGATCCGCCTTCTCAATCTCGGCCAGGCACGAGTAGAAAGTCGGGCTCATGCCGAAGTCGGTCAGCATCTCCGTGTTCAGGACGTTCACGTTGATCCCGCCGGGGGTGTTGCTGCCCTTGAACTGCTTCTGTGTCGCGCACACGCCATCGAGCAGGCCCTTGATGACGACCGCATAGCAATAGGTTTCACCGCGATCGTTGTACAGGCGCACCAGGTCTCCATCCTCGACGCCTCGCTCCTTGGCGTCATTGACGCTCATTTCTACCGTAGGCCGGGACATCATCGCCTGCAGCCTCGGCACCGACTGGAACGAGTCGCCGATGAAGTAGTGGGCGGCCGAACTCAGTACCTGGATCGGGTAATCCTTTCGCCTCGGGTCCTCCTGGCCCTCTATCTCCGGATTGTAGGTCGGCAACGGGTCCTGCCCTTCGTCCGCCAGCGTCTGGCTGAAGATCTCGATCTTCTTGCTCGCGGTCGGCCAGCCGATATTCAGGAAATCGCGCCGCTTCGAGTTGTCGCTGGCCCGCGCCCAGCCATTCTTCTCCATCTGCTCGTAGGTGATCCCTTCCATCAGCGGGTTGACCTCTTCGTCGAACAGGATGTCGCGGATCATCTCCTCGTCGGTCTGGGTGAACGCGTTGTCGTCCTCTTCCACGTAGCCCATCTTCTGCGCCATGCGGCGGAACAGGTCGGTGTTGGCACAGCTTTCGCCCAGCGGCTCGATGACCGGCTTGTTCAGGTTGAAGTGCCAATGCCCGTAGGCGGCATGGAGATCCATGCGCTCGAGCTGCGTGTCTGCCGGCAGCACCACGTCCGCATAGTTGCAGGTGTCCGTCCAGAACGTGTCGTGCACCGCCACGAACAGGTCGTCGCGCATCAACCCACGGCGGACGTTGCCCGAATTCGGCGCGCAATTCGCCGGGTCCGAGTTGTACACGAAGATCGACTTGATCGGCGGGTCCAGCGGCTCTTCGTCCGCACCAATGTGGTCGGCAAGGGCGCGACCGATCTGCACCATGTTGACGACCCGTTTCTCGGCCCGGTTGCCGAGGTCCGGGCGTTGCAGCTTGGGCAGGTTGAACTGCAGCCACATCTCCTCCAGCGTCCCGAACGCGGCGCCGCCATTCGGCGCACGCCAGGCGCCGGTAATGCAGGGCATCACCAGGATGGCCCGGCAGGTCTGTCCGGAGTTCTGGTGGCGGTTGAGCCCATAGTTGGCGCGGATGAAGGATTTCTTCGCCCTGCCGTACATCAGGGCGAATTTCTCGATGTCCGCCTCCGACACGCCGGTGATTTTCGACACCTTGTCGACCGGATATTCGGGAAGTTTCTCGTTGATGAATTGCTCCCAGCCAAGCGTCTGCTCGCGCAGGAACGCCTCATCATGCAGGCCGTTGTCGACAATGATCTTCATCGCACCCAGCGCCAGCGCGGCATCGGTCCCGGGACGCGGCTGGATGTGCCAGTCCGCCATCATGGTCGTGCGGGTGATCCGGGGGTCGATGACGATCAACTTGGCTCCCCGCTCCTGTGCTTCGCGAATGAACGGAATGGCATGCACCCCCGTACTGACGAGGTTGGCACCCCACAGGATGATCAGTTCCGCTTCCTGAACCGCATCGTGAACGGCCGGCCCGTTGGCCACGCCGTACGTATGAATGCCAGCCCACATCGCGGCGTAGATGCAGATGGACTGCTCCAGTCGGGCCGCTTCCATCTTGTTCCAGAAGCGCTGGTCCATCGCCCAGTAGCCCAGCATGCCCAGGGTGCCGGAGTATGAATAAGGTTGCACGGCCTCAGGGCCGTATTCGGCGATTACTTCCTTGAAGTTGTCGGTGACCATGTCCAGTGCCTCGTCCCAGCTGATGCGCTCGAACTTGGCGCCAGGCCCCCGGGGGCCGACCCGCTTGTGCGGATACAGGACCCGGTTGTCGTTGTAGACCAGGTCCAGGTAATGATTGACTTTATTACACAGGTAACCGCGCGTCACCGGGTGGGTGGGGTCACCTTGGACCCGGACCGCACGTCCCGTGCTGTCGTCGCGGGTTACCAGCATGGAACAGGTGTCCGGACAGTCGTGCGGGCAACACACATGGTGCAAAGAATGCCCTTCGGGTACCTTAATTTTTGAAACTTGCGTCATAACCTATCCTCGAAAAATCTTGCGGCAAGCATACTGCCTTGGAATCTCTAAATTATACACAAACGGGATGGGGGTTTACCCCTCTCTTTAGCCCGCATACCAGCGCGTCGGGATGGTGGGTCGTGCAGGGATCGAACCTGCGACCATCGGATTAAAAGTCCGGTGCTCTACCTGGCTGAGCTAACGACCCAGGATTTCGCCTATACCGCTTCGTGACGCCGCCATTTCTGGGGAATCAGGCGCAGATCAGCCATTCCGGTGACCAGGGCGCTTGCCCAATTTGCTTCGTCCTCGTAGACCATTTTGTAGTATTGAACCTTCATCGTCAACGCGCTGCCCAGGCAGATGCTGACGAAAGTCAAAAACGAACCGATCGCCAGCGTGGAGACGCCGGAAACCGCCTGTCCAATCGTGCAGCCGATCGACAGTACTCCGCCAAATCCCATCAGCAATCCGCCGATTACGTGCCGTGCAGCATCGCCGAGCGACTGGAACCACTCCAACCGCAGCCGCCGCGCGACCAGCGCGTAGAGGAAAGCCCCGGCGATCACTCCCGCTCCCGCCACCATGGCGAAACTCATGAACCGACTGGCCAGCCCGGTCTCCAGATAGCGAATCAGGATCGCCGCGGGCTGCACGAAAGTCAGCGACTGGGCACCGACCCCGTAAGGTTGCTCATCGCCCTCCAGAAAGGCAACTTCCTCGATCAATCCCTGCCCCATCGGCCCGGCCGTCACGTACCAGACCGCCGCGACGCACAGCCCCAGCACGACGCCGGCCAGCACGTTGTCCCGATTCTTCAGGAAGTCGGAGGAACGCAGCACCCAGACCAGCATCAGGGCCGCAACGAGCAAGCCGACCGCGAGCGTCGTCGCGGGTCCCGGCAATCCCAGTGGTCCGGATACGGCCGCCCCCAGGGACTGGTCCGCGATCCCCAGGTTCCGAAGATCGATGAAAGCCGGCTGCATCCACTGCAGGAACACGTAGTAGCCGAAATTGGTGAAGATCATCAGGTAGCCGGCAACTCCCATCGCCAACAACACCGCTATCGACTTCAGGTTGCCTCCACCAATGCGCACCATGGTGCGGTTGCCGCAGCCGGAACCTATCGTCATGCCCACCCCGAACAGGATGCCGCCGATGATGAAACGCGGCCACGGGAACACGGCGGCGCGGTACGGCGGCCGCCCGGTCTCCGCGCTCGTGGTCAGGCTCATGTCCGCCAGGCCCATGTATTCAAGGATGGCCACGCCCAGCACCGCCACCGCCATGCCGAGCACCCAGGCCCGCATGCGACCGGAATCGCCCATGTTCACGAGGTCCGAGACGGCCCCCATGGTGCAGAAATTTGTTTTGTAGGCTACCGCGCCCAGGATGATCGTGATGATGAATCCGGCGAGCAGAACCTGGCGATAGATTTCAAGTTCCATAGGAAATTATGGGTTGTGCAGCAAGGGGTTAAATTGTACAACGGAGCCCAGAGCCTGCGCCCTAGAATCTCGTCCGGCTTCCACCGGCTGCGCATCCCCTGAAGATATCCTCCAGGAGCTCAGGGAAATTACAAAAAGGGATTCCGAATCGTCAGAGAATCGATTTTCTGTCCATGCGACAAATCCTCGCTATAGAGAACCTTGCACCCGGCCTCCTGTGCCGCCGCAACAATCAGCGAGTCATAAAAGCTGAATCGGTGGAACACCTGAATATCCAAGGCGTGTTGATACAACGATGCACTGGGATAGATACGCCAGAGCGGCTTCAGCGATGTGTCCAGATAGCGCTTGGCCTGCTCGGTCGTCAGGGCAATTTCCGCATGACGCGCGATGACGTTCAGGCATTCCTGGACCACTTGGAAACTAATGCAGGATCGACCGGTTTGTATGCCTTTCCGAATAAGCTTCCCTGCAATTTTCGACTTGGCTTTATCTTCAGCCGTCAACTGGTAGATAAACAAATTGGTGTCGAGGAAGCTTTCAACGCTCATTCATTTCCTCTCGAGTCAGCTTCCGCCCGACAACGAGTTGCCCGCGCAGAGCCCGAATGGTTTCGTCATACGCCTTGAGTTGATCTTGCACCCGAGAATATTCGGCCAGCCACAACCTGAACTGGGCATTCAGCGTGGTTTTCTCCTCCATCGCCCTCTCCCGCGCTGCTTCGATCAGGGCCTCGTCGGCGCTTAATGTAATATTCTTCATCTCAATAACACTGTAAGTGTGTGCACTATTATAGTGTTCTTTAAGAATCCCGGCAACCTCGGCCTTAGTCACTACTCTCGATAGCGGGTTCGGTCCTCAATCCCAACCGCCTCGAATCCTTCCCGGCGTAACCGGCAAGCTTCGCAATTCCCGCAGGCACAGCCATCGGAATCCGCCCGGTAGCATGAAACCGTCATCGAGTAGTCGACTCCCAACCGCATCCCGGCGCGGATGATTTCGGCCTTGCTCCAGTCAATCAATGGCGTATGGATACGGAACGGGCGGCCCTCCACGCCATCCCGGGTCGCCAGGTTGGCGGTCTTCTCAAATGCCGCGATGAACTCGCCCCGGCAATCCGGATAGCCCGAATAGTCGATCGCATTGACGCCGATGCAAATATCGTGGATGTCCCGTGCCTCGGCCAGGGCGAGCGCGATCGATAGGAACACGGTATTGCGGGCCGGTACATAGGTGACGGGGATTCCATCATCCGGCCCTTCTGGGACAGCGATCCCCGGGTCGGTCAGCGCCGAAGCGCCGAAGCGCGCCAGATCCAGTTCCATCTCCACCAGTTCACAGCCTGTCTCCCGGGTCAGTCGGCGAGCCGCCTGCAGCTCCGCTCCGTGCCGCTGCCCATAGTGAACACTCAGGGCGGTCGGGACAAACCCCTCGGCACGGGCCCAGTACAAGACCGTCGCCGAATCCATGCCGCCGGACAGCAGCACCACGGCGGGTCTAGCGTCCCCGGACATCGCCCCACAGCACTTTGTGGAGTTGAACCTGCAGGCGTACCGGCAACGTGTCGGCCACGATCCACTCGCCCAGCTGCCCCGCGTCCTGCTGCTCCCAGGATGGCGAGAAGAATACTTCGCAATCCCATCGGCGTCCCCGCACCTGATCACGCGCCCACTCGTAATCCTCGCGCGAGCAAATCACGAACTTCACCAGGTCCTCGGACTGCAGATGTTCCAGGTTACTCCAGTCGTTGCGCGCCTCTTCGCCGCTGCCCGGAGTCTTGATGTCCAGTGCCTTGAGAACCCGCGAGTCCACTTCCGAGACGGGCAGCGCCCCGCTGGTCTCCAGAGTCACGCGATACCCCTCATCACACAATGCGCTCAGGAGTCTCCCGCATGCCGGTTGTGCCAACGGCTCGCCACCGGTCACGCAAACTTCCTTTATCGGCTGTGCGGCGACGGCCTGCAGGATTCCCTCCAGGCTCATCCATTCTCCTTCGGTGAAGGCATAGGCAGTGTCGCAATACCCGCACCGCAGCGGGCAACCGGTCAGGCGGACGAATGTGCTCGGTCGACCGCTGGCCGCCCCCTCTCCTTGAATGGAATGAAAAATTTCGGTGACGCGCAGCCGGATGTCCTGCGCATCCTCTGGAATCATTGCTCGCCGCCCGCGCGGCGTTGCAGTCGGTCCAGCCGTAACTGTGCCAGCCGGGCCAAGTCGCTGCCGGGGTTCTGGTCCCGGACCTCGACCAGAATGGCTTCGGCCCGTCCGAGGTCGCCCAACTCGAACCATGCATAGCCGGTCTTCAGGCGCGCCGCCTCGCGGCGCGGATTGGCATCGTCGGCAACCACCTCGGCGAAAGCGGCGATCGCATCCTGGAAGCGTCCCTCCACATACAGGGCCTCGCCCAGCCAGTAGCGGGCCTCCCCGGCATCCTCATGAGCCGGGTATTTGGTCAGGAACTCGCGGAACACCTTGGCCGCATCGTAAAAATTGAGATTCCTGAAAGCCTCCCGACCCTGTTCGTACAACCTTGCGGCCGGCTGGTACAACTCCAGTGAAAAAACCAGCTCCTCGTCCGGTGGGACTGATGCCTCATCTTCCGCTCGATCCCCATCCAGCGGTGGCTCGCTCTCTTCCGGCTCCAACACCAGTGCAGGCGTTTCTTCCTCTGCTGTCGCCAAAGCCCCCGGGTCCTGGTTCACCAATTCATCCTGAATTTCGGGAGTCTCCTCGTTCTCAAGTTCGGAGCCGCCCGGATCTTCGACCATGAGCTCGTCCCGTCGGAGCCCGAGACCCTCGACTTCCCGGCGCAATGCCTCCTGCTCCGCCTCCAGGCGGGCCAGTTCCTCAAGTATTCGTCTGATTTCGGGGGGGTCTTCCTGTACCGGATGCCCCACTTCCGCCTCGAACAAGGCTGCCGGATCTATCTCGCTTTCGGATTCCATGTCATCCGGTCCCTGCATCAGGGAATCCTGGTGCTGAACCCGAAGTGCCTCGATCTCTTGTCGCAGCGCCCGCTGCTCCGCTTCTACGCGCTCCAGTGTCTGGAGCACCTGCTCAAGCCATGCCGGCTGGGGCTCCGATGCGGGAATGGGGTCCTGCGCGAAGGCACAGACACTGCAGGCAAAACCGCCCGCCAACGCGAGCCCACGCCCTTTCCTGCCCCAACGGACGGAACTACTCACTCTTCCAGGATGATCTCGACCCTGCGGTTCTGTTTCCAGATGCCCTCGCCCTGGCCTGTCACCGCGGGGAGTTCTTCACCGTAGCTGACCCAGTCCACCTGCTCCGCCAAAGCACCCAATTCCAAAATCACGTCCCGCACGCTCTGCGCCCGGCGTTCGCCCAGCGCCAGGTTGTAGGCCCGCGTGCCCCGTTCATCCGTATGCCCCTCCAAGCGCAACCGGCCGGAGGGATTACTCTGCAGGTGCACCGCCGCGCGCTGGATGATTTCCGCAAACCTCGGCTTCACCTCGGTGCTGTCATAGTCGAAATAGACGGTCATGCCCTGCGCCGCCGCAGCCGCGGCCTCTCCGTTTTCGAAGTCGCCCTCCGAGCCGATTTCCAGGTCGCCCGTGACGATGTTGCCCTCGTCATCCAGGGCCACGCCCTGTACCGCGTCCGGGTCCTCTTCCGCCAACAGGATCTTCGAATCTTCCACGGCGGCGGGAGGCTCTTCATCCGGGACGCTGCAGGCAACGAGCGAAACGCCCAGCCCCAGCAGGAACAACGGGGAAACGGTGCTTGAAAGAAGTCGTCGCATATCAGTCCTTTTAGCGTCGGTAGGGAGACCATGCAGGCTCGCGGACATCCGAGTGGGCAAGCCTTAAACGTTGACGGATTCTACCATTATGGCTAGCCAGCATCAGCACCTGCTCCCCGGCCCGGGTGGTGCTGGCGTAGATCAGGCTGAACCCGTTCGGTGCAAACGACGGGGCTTCGTCCAAGGTTCCCGAAGACAACGGAAACAGCCCTTGGCTCTCCGGCTCGAACAGCGCCACGCCATAGCCGCCCCCCTCGGTCGACTGGACGAACGCCAGATACCGGCCGTCGGCAGACACCACGGCGTCCGTGGTGTAGTTTCCCGGGACCGGCAGCATCCGGGCGCTCGGATCGCGCAGCCTCTGGCGGTAGAGTTTCGGTTTCCCGCTCCGGTCGGACGTGAAGACCAGCCCCTGCCCGTCGGCCTCCCAGGCCGGTTCCGTATCGATCCCCGGGCTGTGGGTGAAGCGGGACAAGGCGCCCGTGTCCAAGGCATAGATGAAGATCTCCATGTCCCCGTCGGCCGTCATGGCCAGGGCCAGCCGCCGGCCATCGGGCGAGAAGGCCGGTGCACTGGAAGTGCGCCCGGATCCCGGCAGGGCCCTGCGGCTTGCATCCCGCAGACTCTGCAAGAACACCTGCGGACGCCGGGCTTCGAACGACACGTAGGCCAAGTGCCCTCCATCCGGCGACCAGACCGGCGACATCAGCGGGCGCGGCGAAGTCAGGATCGCGACCGGATCGTGGCCGTCCGCATCCGCCACGTACAGGCGGTAGCGAACCCGACCAGACGCGCGGGTCTGGCTGACATAGGCGATCCGGGTGTCGAAGGCGCCGGGGATACCCGTGACCTGCTCATGCAGTGCGTCCGCGGCCTGATGCGCCAGGCGGCGCAAGTGTTGCGGCTTCGCCGACAGGCGGCGCGCCAGGACGGCCTTGCCCGCCAGCAGGTCGAACAGCCGAAGATCCAGCTGGAGCCGGCCCACCGCCAGGCGCTGCACCACCGCCGTCACCGCGTATTCCGCCGGGCTTCCGTCCCAGGCGTCCCAGTTCAGGTCCTCCCCATTTACGGCCGCCTGGGGCGTCGTCTCAAGACCCAGCACCCGGAAGAATCCGCTTCTCGCCAAGTCCGCCCCCACGACCTCCGCCAGCTTGCGTTCGGATTCCGAATGCGCGACCAGTGCAATGGGAATGCCCTGCTCGACGCCTTGGCTGATGTCGACGCGAAACTCCGCCTGTGCCGCAACTGTGCACAGCGACAGCAGGAACGCGCAGGCACGCAGACGGGCACCGGCCATGTCAGCGAGCTGCCTTCGGGTGGAACGTGATGACCAGGCGGAGATCGAACAATGCCGGATCCGGGGCGCGCGGAAGCGGGCTGGCTTTCAGCACGGCATTGCGCAGGGAATCCTGCCAGGCCTGCGAGGCCCGGCAGCCCTGCACCTTGGCCGCCAGCACCTCGCCTTTTGCGTCCTGTTCCACCACCACCTCGCAAGGCGCGATGCGGACCGCGGGGGGCTGTAACCAGACCCGTTCGATCTTTTTCTTGATCGCAATGCGCCAGATGTCCGCCTGTCGAGCCCGCCGGGCCGCTTCCCGTTGCCGCCGCTGTGCCTGCTCCTGCCGGCGCACCTCCGCCCGTTGTTCCGCTTCCTTCAGCTTTCGCGCCTCCTCCTTGGCCTTGCGTTCGGCTTTCCGGCGTGCCTCCTGCTCCCTCTTGCGCTTCTCCGCACGCTTGCGCTTGGCCTCCTCTTTCGCCTTGCGATTGGCCTCGGCCTGCGCCGCCGCTTTTTTCTTCTTCTCTTCGGCCTTCAGGCGAGCTTCCTCTTTCGCCTTGAGTTTCTCCTCACGCTTGCGTTGCGCTTCTTTTCGCTGAGCCTCGAGTTCCCGCTGCTTGCGCAATTCTTCTTCGCGCAATGCCTGCCAGTGTGCCTCGCGCTTCTCTTGCAACAGTTTCTCGTCGGCCGCCTGCACGCGTACCGCTTCGACATCCGGGCGCGACGGGATGTTGGATCGGGCCGGTTCGGCTCCGAACTGCAGCAGCAACCCCACGATCACCGCATGAACAAAGACCGCTCCGAGCCAGGAGACCGGACTGATCCGGCTGCGGCGGATCCCCCGCGCCAACCGGCTCATGGGGTCACCCGCGGAGGCTGCGTGAGCAGGCTCAAAGCCGGAACGCCCGCCTGATCGAGCCGGGCGATGGTCGCCACCACCGTGCCGTACGGCAGCCGGGCGTCGGCGCGAACGTACAGCGTGTCATCCTCTCCCTCCTGGATCATGCCCTCGACCAGGCCCGGCAGGTCCGCCGCTTCCACGGGATAGGCGAACACCCCTTCCCGGATCAGGCGGAGTTCTCCGTTCTGGTTGATCTCCAGGACCAGCGGCTCGCGGTAAGGTTTCGGCTCGACCGGCTCGGAAGCCGCCTCCGGCAGTTCGATCAGCAGGCCTTGCTGCATCAGCGGCGTCGCGATCATGAAGATCAGCAGGAGCACCAGCATGACGTCCACGTACGGCACGATATTGATCTCCGATATGTGCCGGCGCGAACTTCGCAACGGGTTCATGACTGGTCCTGGTTGCTCAAGACTTCGCGCTGCAGGAGCGTGGTGAATTCCTCGATGAAGTTGCTGTACTGCGTCAACAACTTGTCGACCCGGTCCGTGAATCGGTTATAGGCGATGACCGCCGGAATGGCAGCAAACAGGCCCAGGGCCGTCGCCACCAGTGCCTCGGAAATTCCCGGGGCGATCATGGTCAGCATGGACGCGCCTCGAGTCGGATCCAGCGAATGAAAGGCGTTGATGATGCCCCAAACCGTTCCGAACAACCCGATGTACGGGCTGGTCGAGCCGATCGTCGCCAGCACCGGAAGATGCATCTCCAGATGCTCCGCCTCCCGGGCCAGCACCACCCGCATGCTTCGCACCGCGGTGTGGCTGATCGTATCCGGGGAGAGTTGCTTGTTCCGGGCCAGCTGCACGTATTCCCGGAAGCCGGCGCAGAACACGTCTCCGAGCGGCGGGCGCGACTGCCGCTGGCGCATCTGGTCGTAGAACTGCACCAGCTCGATGCCCTGCCAGAATTTGTCCTCGAACTTGATCGCCTCCTGGTGCTGCCGGCGCAGGATCTGCGCCTTGTTGAAGATGATGACCCAAGAGACGAACGAGGCCAGAACCAGGATCAGCATCACGATCTGGACGGCCACGGAGGCCTGGCCCAGCATCTCCAGAATTGAAAATTCAACCATTGTCCTCACACTTTTCGTAAAGATCGGGCGGCAGCGGCGCCGGAGACCAACTCTCCGTGCTCAGACACGCCACCTTGATCGTCGCCTCGGCCAAGCATTCGTCTCCCCGCCACAACGCCTGTTCGAAATCGAGCGAGAGCCGGGCTCTCTTGGACAGCCGGGTCCGGACCGTCAGTTCATCGTCCAGCCGGCCCGGAAGCAGGTAGCGTGCAGACAGACTGTGCACCGCAAACACGCGCCGGTGTTCCCGCTCCAGCGAGGCCAGGGTATGCCCCCGGCTGCGGAGCCATTCGGTCCGCCCGCGATCCATGTAGCGGATGACTGCCGCGTGGTACAGCACGCCGCCCGCATCGGTATCCTCATAATACACCCGCACCGCAAGCTCCTCCACGACTAGTCTTTCGACCGCGACAGCGGCAATTCGTCCGTTCCCGACAACGGCTCCAGCCCCAGGTGCTCGCGTGCCAGCGGCGTAGCCACCCGGCCCCGAGGAGTTCGCATCAGGAAGCCCAGTTGGATCAGGTAGGGTTCGACCACGTCCTCCAGTGTCCCGCGCTCTTCGTTGACGGCCACCGACAGGCTGTCGATTCCCACCGGCCCGCCGCCGAACTTTTCGATGATGATGCGCAGGAACTCGCGGTCCAGCCGATCGATGCCGCAGCGATCGACGCGCATGAACTCCAACGCCTCTACCGCCACCGAGGCCGTCACCTGCCCGTCCGCCCGGACCTCCGCATAATCGCGCACGCGCCGCAGCAGGCGGTTCGCGATGCGCGGGGTGCCGCGCGAGCGGCGGCCGATCTCCAGCGCCCCGTCGTCATCGACCGGAATCTCGAGGATACCCGCCGAACGCTGGACGATGCGGGCTAATTCCTCCGCAGAATAGAAATCGAGTCGGCCGACGATGCCGAATCTCGACATCAACGGCGGCGTCAGCAACCCGGCCCGGGTGGTTGCACCGACCAGCGTGAACGAAGGCAGGTCCAACTGAATCGAACGGGCCGCCGCACCCTCGCCGATCATCAGGTCGATCCGGAAATCCTCCAGCGCCGGGTACAGTATCTCCTCCACGGCCGGCTGCAGGCGATGAATCTCGTCGATGAATAGCACGTCGCCTTCCTGCAGGCTGGTCAGGATCGCCGCCAGGTCTCCGCCCCGCTCCAATACCGGCCCGGCCGACTGGCGCAGCTGGCCGCCCATCTCATGGGCGACGATGTGCGACAGGGTCGTCTTGCCGAGCCCCGGCGGCCCGAACACCAGCACGTGGTCCAGCGGCCGTCCTCGCCGCTTGGCCGCCTCGATGAACACATCGAACTGCTCGCGCAGTTCCGCCTGCCCGACGAAGTCTCCCAGCGTCCGCGGCCGAATGCTGTTCTCCAGCGACGCCTCGCCCGGCGCCGCACCGCGTTGCAACAACTGCTCCTCGCTCATCACACGCTCCCCTGCAGGGCCTGGCGAATGATTTCCTCGGCCTCCAGTCCCTGTGTCTCGATGGCGCCGATCATGCGCCGGGCCTCCGCCGGCTTCCAGCCCAGGCGCACCAGCCCTTGCTGCGCCTCATACTGCGGCGTGGCCGCCTCGCCCATTTCGGCATCCTCCGCCTTCAGCACCATGTGCCGCAGTTCCACCAGCAGCCGCTGGGCGGTCTTCTCGCCGATGCCCGGCACCTGGGTCAAGCCTTCCATGTTCCCCGCCTCCACGTGCTGGCGCAACGTCACCCCCGGCAGCGCCGACAGGATCGCCAGCGCGGTCTTGGCCCCGATCCCGGAAATCCGTATCAGCTGGCTGAACCGCTGGCGCTCCGCTTCGTCGGCAAAACCGAACAGGGTATGCGCATTCTCGCGCACCACCAGCAGGGTCAGAAGCACCACTTCCGAATCGTCCTGCGGCAATTTGTCGAACGTGGCCATCGACGCCAGCACCCGATAACCCACGCCGCCCGCCTCCACGATCAGCTCCGGAGGCTGCCGGTAAGTCACGGGTCCGCGCAGATACGCAATCATGTCGAGCACTCCTGCGGCGTCAGCAGACGGCTGTGCGCATGGCACAGGGCCAGCCCCAGGGCGTCCGCCTCGTCCGCCTTCGGCGATTCGGCCAGCCCCAACAGGCGCTGCACCATGAACTGGACCTGCTCCTTGGTGGCCCCGCCTCGGCCGGTGATCGCCTGCTTCATGCTTCGCGGGGAATATTCGAACACCTCGACCTCGCGCACCACGCAGGCGCTGATCAGCGCCCCGCGGGCCTGCCCGAGCTTAAGCGCCGTGCCCGCGTTGACCGAGACGAACGACGCCTCGACCACGGCGCAGTCCGGGGCATAGGCTTCAAGCACTTCGCTGAGCTGCCGGAACAGTTCTCCCAGTCGCTCGGGAATCGGGCCCTGTGCCGGACAGATCTGCCCGCTGGCCTGGTATCGGTGACGGTATCCATCGGTCTCGATCACGCCGTAGCCGGTGCGCCGCAGACCGGGGTCCACGCCAATCAGCCGAGTCATTTCAGGCTGCATACGCGGAATCCGGGATGCTCGCGTTGGTATAGACGCTTTGCACGTCGTCCAGCTCCTCCAGCCCATCCACGAGCCTCATGATCTTCTGCGCCTCTTCGCCTTCCAGCTCGACCAGGGTCTGCGCCCGCATCGTCACCTCGGCATGATCCGGCGCCTGTCCCGACTCGGTCAGGCTCTGCCGGACCGTCACAAAATCCTGGGGCTGGGTCAGCACTTCCACCGAGTCGTCGTCCAGCACCACGAGGTCGTCGGCGCCCGCTTCCACGGCCTGATCCATCAGGCCGTCCGCATCCGTGCCCGGCGCGTAGCTCAGCACCCCCACCGCCGAGAACAGGTACGTCACCGAGCCGCTGTTGCCCAGGCTGCCGCCGTGCTTGCCGAGCGTGTGCCGAACCTCGGAGACCGTGCGGTTCCGGTTGTCGCTGAGACAGTCGATCAGCACCGCCACCCCGCCCGGGCCGTAACCTTCATAACGGATTTCCTCGTACGCGGCGCTGTCCGCATCGCCGCAGCCGCGCTTGATCGCGCGCTCCACCGTGTCCTTTGGCATGTTCGCCGACATCGCCTTGTCCAGCGCCAGGCGCAAGCGGGAATTGTCGACCGGGTCCGGCCCGCCGATCTTCGCCGCCACCATCACTTCCCGGATCAGCTTGGAAAACAGTTTGCCGCGCTTGTCGTCCTGCCGCTTCTTGCGGTGCTGGATATTGGCCCATTTGCTGTGACCCGCCATGATTTAATCTACCCCGCCGCGACTCCCGCTTATCTTACCCGCAGGCGACCCGATCGGAACCCAGTCCAGGATCGCCTGACGGTTCGTGTAGGAGGACGCGCGCTGCGCCGCCTCCACCCGGGGCAACCACTCGTATTCCGTATGCTCCAGGGTGTCCAGGATCACCGGGCAGGCGTCGGGCACCTCCAGGCGAAACACATGCTCGCGGTTCTCCGTCACCCCCTCGGCGTAGCGGTGGCGCCAGATCTCGTAAATCTCGAACAGGTGACTGTCGTGGCAGTCCTCCAGAGCCGTGGCTTCCAGACCCGTCTCCTCGACCAGCTCCCGCCGGGCGGCCTGTTCCGGTTCCTCGCCCCACTCCAGGCTGCCGGTCACCGACTGCCAGAATGTCGGCGGCTCATGCCGCCGGAGCATCAGCACCTGGGAGTCAGCGCTGTAGACCACCACCAGCACCGATTCCGGCCGCTTGTGGGAAGGCGTCTCCGCCGTCATGACTGCTTCCGGATCCGGCTGAGGCCGAGCTCGCGCAGCTGGTCCATCTCCACCATCTCGGGTGCCCCGGTCAGCAGGCAGTTGGCCGTCTGGGTCTTGGGGAACGCGATCACGTCCCGGATCGCCTCGGCCCCGGTCAGAAGCATGACCAGGCGGTCGAAGCCGAACGCGATGCCGCCGTGCGGCGGACAGCCGTAGCGCAGAGCGTCCAGCAGGAACCCGAACTTGGCGCGTGCCTCCTCGGCGTCGATGCCGAGCAATGCGAAGACCGACTGCTGGATTTCCGGACGGTGGATGCGGATCGAGCCGCCGCCGACCTCCACGCCGTTGATCACCATGTCGTAGGCCCGTGCGCGCACCGCGCCCGGGTCGGTTTCCAGTTGCGCCACGTCCTCGATCGCCGGCGCCGTGAACGGATGATGCATGGCCAGCCAGCGTTGCGTCTCGGGATCCTGTTCGAGAAGCGGGAAATCGACCACCCAGAGAGGCTGCCAACCTTCTTCGCGCAAGCCCAGGTCTTGCGCCAGGCGCTCGCGCAGGAAAGACAGCGCGGCATTGACGATGTCTGCGCGGTCCGCGCCGAACACGATCAGATCCCCGTCCTGCGCCCCCGTGCGCTCCAGGATGCCGGCCACCGCCTCGTCATGCAGGAACTTCAGGAATCCCGCCTGCAGGCCGTCGCGGCCCTGCCCGACCTGGTTGCATTTGATGTAAGCGAGGCCTTTCGCACCATACGGCTTGATGGCTTCGGTGTAGGCATCGATCTGCCCGAGGCTCATGCCGGCCGCCCCCGGAATGCGCATCGCCGCCACCCGCGCGCCCTTGCGGTTGGCCGGCTCCCGGAAGACCTTGAACTCCACCTCGGTCAGGAGGTCCGCCACATCCACGAACTCCATACCGGAGATCCGAAGGTCCGGGCGGTCGGTCCCGAACCGGCGCATGGCCTCGGCGTAGGCCAGGCGTGGAAACGGCTCCGGAAGGGAAATCTCTGCAACCTCGAACATGGTGCGAGCCAGCTCTTCCATCAGATCCAGGATCTGCGCTTCCTCGAGGAACGAGGTCTCGATGTCGATCTGGGTGAATTCCGGCTGGCGGTCCTGGCGCGGGTCCTCATCTCGGAAGCAACGCACGATCTGATAGTAGCGATCCACGCCGCCGATCATCAGCATCTGCTTGAACAACTGCGGGGACTGCGGCAGCGCGAAGCATGCGCCCGTGTGGGTCCGGCTCGGCACCAGGTACTCCCGGGCCCCTTCCGGGGTCGCGCGGGTCAGCATCGGCGTCTCGACTTCCAGGAATCCCTGTCCATCCAAGTACTGCCGCACCGCGGCCGCCAGCCGGGCGCGGGTGCGCAGGCGTTCCTGCATTACCGGGCGGCGCAACTCCACATAGCGGTAGCGCAGACGGTGGTCCTCATGCACCTGTTCGTCGTCCAACTGGTACGGCGGGGTGTCGGCCGGGTTCAGGATCTCCAGCTCCGCGCAAACCACCTCGACCTCGCCGGTCGGCAGCGCCGGGTTGACCGTCCCCTCGGGACGGGCGCGAACCTGCCCCGTGACCGCCAACACGAATTCGGTGCGTATCTGCTCGGCCAGGGCAAACAACTCGGCCTGTTCGGGGTTCACCACGACCTGGACCAGCCCGCTGTGGTCGCGCAGGTCCACGAAAATGATTCCGCCGTGATCGCGGCGCCGGTTGACCCACCCGAACAGCCCCACCTCCTGCCCGATCTGGTCTGCCCGGACCTCTCCGCAGTAACAGCGCTCCTCAGTCATCGGAATGTCCGTCTTCAACTGCCGGAGGCCCCGGCCTGCGATGAGTTCCCGCCGGATGCCTTCGCTTCGGGCTTGCCCTTGGAAGACGGGCTCTTGTCGGTTTTCGATTCTGTCTTTTTCGTGTCCGCTTCCTTGCCCGGCTTCTTCCCCTTGAAGTCGGTCTCGTACCAGCCGCTTCCCTTGAGCCGGAATCCGGCGGCCGTCAGCTGCTTGCGCAAACGATCCTCGCCACACTGCGGACACCGGGCCAGGGGGGTGTCATTGACCTTCTGCAGGACCTCGAGGTCATGCTCGCAGGCTTCGCAACGGTAGTGATAAATCGGCATCGTCAGATCAGGCGCGGTTCATTGGCGCGCTGATTATAAGGTTCGACCGAATCGCCGACCCGGATCAGGCCGCCTTCCAGGATGCGTGCCGTCACGCCACCCATTCCGGTCATCGCGTTGCATCCGCCGAACCCCAGCGCTGTCTCCATGGCGCGGCACGGCGGACAATCGCCGGTGCCCTCGAACAGCGCCGCACCGACCCGGAACCGTTGTCCGACCAAGGCCCGGAGATTGATGCCGGACACCACGAGGTTGCGGCGCAGCAGGCCCGGCTCCGGCGCACGCTTCGCCAGCGACCCGATGACGGGCAGATGTTCGGACTGCATCAGAGTCACCTGGCGTCGCCCGCCTGCCCGCTTGGTCGCATGATCTTCAGCCAGCCCATGGTCCGGAATGGCCTGCACTTCTTCGAGAATTTCGACTGGCTGTCCGCGCCGAGAGCGAACCCCAATCCACTCAACACGGCCCGCAGAGGGAAAACACGCACGCGGATCATTCGGACTCATTCCGCCGCACCCAGCCGGGTCACGCCACCCATCCAGGGTTCCAGACACTCTGGAATCCGCACGGATCCGTCCCCGCACTGGTGGTTTTCCAGAACCGCCACCAACGTACGGCCGACGGCCAGGCCGGAGCCGTTCAAGGTATGCAACAACTGCGGCGCTTCCTCGGGACCGGGCCGGAAACGCGCCTTGACCCTCCGCGCCTGAAAATCCCGGAAATTGCTGCAGGAGGAAATCTCCCGGTAGGTTTTCTGGCTAGGCAGCCAGACTTCCAGGTCATAGGTGCGGGCGGCCGCAAAACCGATATCGCCCCCGCACAGGGAAATCACCCGGTACGGCAGGCCCAGCTCCTTCAGGACGACCTCCGCATGGAGGGTCAATTCCTCCAGCGCCGCTTCCGACTCCTCCGGGCGCACGGCCAGAACCAACTCCACCTTCTCGAACTGATGCTGCCGGATCAGGCCCCGGGTGTCGATGCCGTACGAGCCCGCCTCGGCCCGGAAGCACGGCGTATGCGCCACTTTTTTCCAAGGCAGGTCCGAGGCTTCCAGGATCGTGTCGCGCAGCAGGTTCGTCAACGGCACCTCGGCGGTGGGAATCAGGAAATGTTCCTCACCGTCCAGCGCGAACAGGTCTTCGCGGAACTTCGGCAGCTGCCCGGTTCCCTCCAGGCTGGCTGCATTTACCAAGTACGGGACGTAGCATTCCTGATAGCCGTGCCGGCGCGTGTGGACGTCCAGCATGAACTGGGTCAGCGCCCTGTGCAGGAGCGCCAGTTCGCCCTGCAGCACCGAAAAGCGCGCCCCGGACATGGCCGCGGCCTGTTCCGTGTCGATCAACCTCAGGCGCTCGCCGAGCTGCATATGATCGAGCGGCTCGAAACCGAAATCCGCCGGTTCGCCCCAGCGGCGCAATTCCAGGTTGTCCTTTGGGTCCTTGCCGTCCGGGACTTCCGAGTCCAGCAGGTTCGGCATGCCGATCAGCCACGCGTCGAGCCTCTGCCGGATCGAGCCCAGCGCCGCCTGGCGACTCTTCAACTGGTCGCCCAATTCGGATACTTGCGCCATCAGTTCGGCGGCATCCTCGCCCTGCTGCCGGGCTTCACCGATGCGTTTCGACAGGGTATTGCGTTGTGCCTGGAGGGATTCCGCTGCGCTTTGCACGGCCTTGCGCTCCGCCTCCAGTTCGGCGTAGACCGCCACGTCGAAGACAAATCCTCGTCGGGCAAGGTTTTCCGCGACCGCGCGCGGGTCGGCGCGTAAGAGTTTCGGATCCAGCATGCGCGCGCTCGTCTACGCGCTCGGCGGCTTCCAGATTCCGAACGCCTTCGCGGGGTCCGCAGCGGGCGGCTCGGGCCGCTCCTGCGCCTGATTCATCACATCGCTCATAACATGCCCGCTGAACGCATTGATTTCACTAAGTAATTCTTCTTTCTCAGCGGCTGGACGGTTGATGTTTCCGACCAGCAGGCCGACCACGGCTGCCAGGTATTGGGCGGAAACCAAAGTGTCCTGGCTCTGGGCATCGTGCTCATGCAGCACGCGCATGAGTTCCTGCAGCAGTTCTCGAGTCAGGTTGATCGGCTGTGCCATCGCTTCTTGCCCCCGGTTCAGACGGATAAATGGCGCGCCCGGAGGGATTCGAACCCCCGACCTTGTGGTTCGTAGCCACACACTCTATCCAACTGAGCTACGGGCGCACGGGACATTGGATGCCCTAAATCAGGCAAAATCGAATTATAGCCGATGGGACATTTGGGAGAACCAGTCAGATCGACCAACTTTGTCACACCATAACACTGGCGCAACATAAACCCCTTGCATTCCAAGATTTCAAGGCAATTGCAACAATCCATGGCAAAGGCATTGAAAATTATGCGGCAATGCCGCATAATTAGAATCCGATGAGACTTTTTACCACTCGTACTTATGAACGTGCCATCCGAAAACTGGTTTCAAAAGAGTCCCGGGAAGATATGGAAACCGCAATTGCCGCAGACCCGAGTGGATCTCCGATCATCCGAGGAACGGGAGGGATTCGTAAGTTTCGCTGGCCTGGTTCCGGCCGGGGCAAGCGAGGGGGGATTCGAACTCTCTACTTCTATCATGTCGGGTCCAAGGCCATCTATTTGCTATCCGCCTACGCCAAGGTAGACCGCGAAGAACTGACTTCGGCCGACCGGAAAGTACTGGCACGCCTAGTAGCCACCATCAAAAAGGAGGAATAAGGACATGAAAACGGAACGAACCCGAATTGGCCGGGAAACCGAAGCTGCATTAGACGAGGTTCTTTCTCATGTGCGCGGCAAAGTCGATCTCATGTGCCGAATCGTTGACGATCCCTCTGCGGATCGGATTCTGGCTCTGCGCAAGCGATTGAAGCTGAGCCGAGAAAAATTCGCGAACCGCTTTGGCTTGGATGCGCGGGCCATACAAGATTGGGAACAAGGTCGCCGCGTTCCTGGCCGGGCGGCCCGAGTCTTGTTGACCGTCATCGCCCATGACCCGGATGCGGTTGTGCGGGCACTTGGTGAATAGAAGAATGAAAACGACAGTCGAACTCCCCGATGCCACACTCCGGCACGCCAAAGCGATTGCCGCGAACCGCGGCATCACTCTGAGGCAGCTTTTCACGACCGCGCTGGAAGAACAAATCCGACGTTACACGCAGGAAACCCAGGCTCGCGGGTCGGAAGCACCATGGATGGCCGGATTTGGTGCCCTCTCCGATTTGTCGGGCGAAAACCGACGGATTCTAGAACTGATTGAAGAGGAGTTTGGAGTGATTGACCTTGAAAATTCGACGTAATCTCTCCCGACTCTGGCCATACCTCAGTGGCAGGCCTGCCCGAGCGCCTTGAGCCGCCAGTAGTTGTAAGGCCAGGGCGTCACGAACCCCGCCGCCAAAGCGGGCAACAGCGACCACCAGCGCAACTGCAGGCTGCCCACCAGCATCCAGTCCGTCAGGTTCATCGCGATCTCCATCGACACCATGCTGATCAAACTCATTCCCGCCGCCGTGCGAAGAGCCTCACCGGCCGGCATGCTGCGCATCAGCAGGATCGTCTCCAGGACAATGCTGGTCAGGATGCCGTTGAACATGGCCAAGCCCAGCACCAGCCACGGCGAGATTTCGATCTGGTAGTGCTGGAAATAGTAGATCGTGCCGAAATCGCCAATGGCGCAGCCGATCAGGCACCAAAGTGTGTTGTAGGCGGACTTGCCCCAAGTAAGGCGGCACCGCCAGTCGATGGAATACCAGTGTGCGGCCTGCTCCACGGCTCAGCCCGGCGGCCAGCCGAATGGACGCCCGGCTAGCAAGTGCACGTGCAGGTGGAACACCGACTGCCCAACTTCGGCGCCGTTGTTGATCACCAACCGGAAAGCTTCCCTGCAACCCAATTGTTCGGCCACCTTCCCTGCCACCAGCAGCAAGTGGCCCAGCATTGCCTGATCCCCCTCTTCCGCATTCGCCACCCGGTCCAGCGGCTGGCGCGGCACAATCAGTACATGCGTCGGCGCCTGTGGGTTGACGTCCCGGAACGCCACGCAGACCTCGTCTTCGTACACGAAATCCGCGGGAATCTCGCGGTCGATGATTTTCTCGAACAGGGTCGGCTCGGTCACGCTCGCCTCAGAAACAGACTGCCATCACTGTCCGGCATAGGCTCGAATGCGCAACAGCAACGCTTCGATCAGCTCCCCTTGCAGTTCCTTCTTCAGATACCCTCGCTCCTCTTCGGCCGCGAGGTATTCGTCCGGGTCGTACAGCCAGTGCTGGTAACGCGACAGGACGGTCTGTGCCGACGGCTTCTCCCCCGACCGCTGCAAGCGCACGCCAAGGTGCAGCCCGACTTCGTATTCCCGGGCGTCCATGTCCGTGCTCACGCCGATGATCTGGTGGCGTTCCTGCGGACCATCCAGGTGGACGACCAGATCGGCCGCCGCATCGCCCGAGACCACCTTGACCCCGCCGCCGCGCAGTCTGCCCTTGAGCGCGTGCCGGAACCCCGGCGAACCGCCGACCAACTGGAGTGAAGACTGCGGGATCTTGGTCGCGACCCCCTTGGAGTCCGCCAGTTGGAATCCGCATCCGCTAAGGGCGAGGCAGAAGGCCGCCCCCAGCAGGAAAGAGCCTTTACGCATCGCGTACTACCACGTTGACGAGTTTATGGGGAACCTGAATGATGCGGACCACAGTTTTTCCTTCGGTGAAGCGTTGCACTTTAGCATTATCCAATACTTTCCGTTGCAATTCATCCTCACTGATATCTGCCGCAAGTTCCAGCTGCGCCCGGACCTTGCCGTTCACCTGAACCACGATCTGCTCGACCGAGCGCTGCAAAGCGGCTTCGTCCGCTTCGGGCCAAGGCTGCTCCAGAGCCACCCCGTCAAACCCGAGCTCGCGCCACAGCACGTGAGACACGTGCGGGACAATCGGCGTCAACATGCGCAGCATCGCCTCCAGGCACTCGCGCACCAGCGCAGGCTCCGCCTTGCCGGCTTCGGAGAGGTGCATCAAGTCGTTGAGCAACTCCATGTTCGCGGCAATCGCCGTGTTGAAGGTGTGGCGCTGCTCGGCTACATGCCCGGCCTTCCGGATCGTCTCGTGCAGCTTGCGACGCAGTTCCTCCTGCTGTGCATCGAGTCCGTTGGCCTCGACCCCCGCCGCGGATGCGCACTCCCTGTGCTGGTGGACGAACCGCCAGAATCGCTTGAGGAACCTTGAACACCCTTCGACCCCGCTGTCGGACCACTCCAGCGTATGTTCGGGCGGCGACGCGAACAGCACGAACAGGCGCACCGTGTCCGCGCCATAGCGTTCGATCAGCGGCTCCGGGTCCACCACGTTGCCCCACGATTTCGACATCTTGTGGCCATCCTTGAGCACCATGCCTTGGGTCAGGAGGTGTGCGAACGGTTCATCCCCGTCGACCAACCCCTCGTCGCGCATCAGCTTGTGAAAGTAGCGGGCATACAGAAGATGCAGGATGGCATGCTCGATCCCCCCGATGTACTGGTCGACCGGCAGCCAGTAGCGCGCGCGCGCGTCCAGCATGGCGTCATCGGCGTCGTGCGAGCAGAACCTCGCCTGGTACCAGCTGGATTCGACAAACGTGTCGAACGTGTCCGTGTCCCGCTGTGCCGGCCGCCCGCATTTCGGGCACGGAACGGTCTTCCAGTCCTCGGGGAGATCCGCCTCCGGCGGCAGCGCCTCATCGAGAACGACTGGCAAGTCCTTCTCCGGCACCGGCACGACCCCGCATTCCCCGCAGTGGATCATCGGCACCGGGCAGCCCCAGCGGCGTTGCCGGGATACCCCCCAGTCGTGCAGCCGGTAGCGCACCACGGACTCGCCGCAGCCTTGTTCGGATAGTTTCCGGGTGATCGCGGCGTAGCCGTCCTCGGCACTCAATCCGTCGAACTCCCCGGAATTGACCAGTACGCCCCATTCCGTGTAGGCCTCGGCATCAAGATCGGCCTCCGATCCGTCGGCAGGGGCGATCACCTGCCGGATCGGCAGGCCGTGGTGACGTGCGAATTCCCAATCGCGCTGGTCGTGAGCCGGCACCGACATTACCGCCCCGGAGCCATACTCCATCAGTACGAAATTGGCGACCCACACCGGCAGTTCCTCGCCGGTCAACGGGTGCAGCGCGTTCAGCCCCAGCGGGTGGCCCTCGCGGTCCTGGACCAACTCTTCCGAGGTCTGTGCAGGATGATTAAGAAAGTCATGTAATTCTTTGTTAGTTCTAGATCTTTCCTGAACGATCGGATGCCCCGGGGCTAGTGCCATGTACGTCGTCCCCATCAGGGTGTCCGGGCGCGTGGTGAACACCGTCAGCGGCTCTTCCCGGCCTTCCAAGGCAAATCGGATTTCCACCCCTTCCGAGCGACCGATCCAGTTTCGCTGCATTTGCAGTACCTGGTGGGGCCACCGCCCCTCCAGATGATCCAAGGCTCCCAACAATTCCTCGGCGTAATCAGTGATCCGCAGGAACCACTGCTCCACCTCCCGCTGCTCGACCAGGGCACCGGAACGCCAGCCGCGCCCTTCGATCACCTGCTCGTTCGCCAGCACGGTCTGATCGACCGGATCCCAGTTGACCAGAGACTTTTTCCGGTAAGCCAGGCCTTTTTCGAACAACCGGATGAAGAGCCACTGCTCCCACCGGTAGTATTCCGGATCGCAGGTCGCCAATTCGCGCCGCCAATCGTAGCCGAATCCAAGGCGCTGCAGTTGTTCGCGCATGGCCTGGATGTTGTCCCGGGTCCAGGCACCAGGGAGCACCTTGCGTTCCAGTGCGGCATTTTCAGCCGGCAGGCCGAAGGCATCCCACCCCATCGGCTGCAACACGTTGTCGCCCCGCATCCGCCGGTAGCGTGCAATGGTGTCGCCGATCGTGTAGTTGCGCACGTGCCCCATGTGCAGCCGACCGCTGGGATACGGAAACATGGACAGGCAGTAGAACTTGTGGGCGCCCGGGCGCTCCTTCGCGGCGAAGCACTCGTTTTCCCGCCAGTACTCCTGAGCTTCCTGCTCTACGGCTTCGGGGTCGTAGCGTTCCTGCATGTGAAAAGACGGGGGTTCCGGAAAAGTCTGGCGCGCATATTATCACCGGGCATCCTTTTCCCCTGCATGGGGACAGTTACAATAACCGCACATATCCACGAAATTTTTCCTTCGAAGACTTCCATGCGGTTTCTGATCTCGGCTTTCGAGTACGTCCGGGAAACACTGCATCATTTCCGGAAGACCGAAGCCTTCAGCAGCGTCGTGCTGGTGGCCTCCGCCGCCGCGGCCATGATCCTGACCAATACCGCCGGGCACGAGTGGTACGAACGCTTCATCAATGCGCCGCTTTCCCTGGTGCTCGGCCCCATCGCCCTGCACAAGACCCTGCTGCTCTGGGTCAACGACCTCCTGATGGCGATTTTCTTCTTCGTCATCGGGTTGGAACTCAAGCGCGAATTCATGGAGGGGCACCTGGCCTCGCGGGATCGCGTTGTTCTGCCGGCCCTTGCCGCCGTCGGCGGCATGCTGGTGCCGGCCTTGCTGTTCGCCAGCCTCAATTACCAGAATCCGATCGCCATGCGAGGGTGGGCCATCCCCACTGCGACCGATATTGCTTTTTCGCTCGGCGTGCTGATGTTGCTCGGCACGCGGGTTCCATCCGGGCTCAAGATATTCCTGTTGGCTCTGGCCATCCTGGACGACCTTGGCGCCGTGCTCATCATCGCCCTGTACTACTCGGAAGACCTGTCGATGGAAGCCTTGCGTTATGCCGCCCTGTGCCTGGCGGTCCTGATCGGATTCAACCGCTTCCGGGTCAACAATTCCGTCCCTTATCTCTTGTTGGGAGTGATCCTGTGGTACTTTGTCCTGAAGTCCGGAGTCCACGCCACCATGGCCGGCATCCTGCTGGCATTCACGATTCCGACCCATGTCCCGCATGACTACCAGTACTCGCCACTGACCCGGCTGGAAAACCACTTCCACGGCTGGGTCGCCTTTGGAATCCTTCCCATCTTTGCCTTCTGCAACGCCGGAGTCTACCTGCTGGACACGACCTTCTCCGACCTGGGCGACTCGCTTACGCTCGGCATCCTGCTGGGATTGCTGGTCGGCAAACCTATCGGGATTTGCCTGTTCGCCGCGCTGGGATTAGCGCTGGGGCTAGGCTCCCTTCCAAGCGGCGTGCGATGGCCAGCATTTCTCGGCATGTCCTTCCTGTGCGGCATCGGGTTCACCATGAGCCTGTTCGTTTCCACGCTGGCGCACGGCAACATGCCCGCCTTGATCGTGGAAGACAAGATCGGCATCGTGCTCGGCTCCCTGTTGTCGGCACTGATCGGATTCTTCATCCTGAAGGCGGCGCTGGGCAAGCCCAAGCCCGAACTTCTCAACACTCCATAGGGCGAACTGCGCCATGTCTGCACCACTCAAGACCCTGCTGGCCGTCACCTGCCTCGTCATCGTGGCGGCGGCCCTGCAGCAGGCGCGCGAGATCGTCGTTCCCTTCCTGCTCGCCGTCTTCATCGCCATCGCGTGCGAACCGCCCATGAAATGGCTGCGGGGACGCGGATTTCCCAACCTGCTGGCACTGGCGGCCGTAATCGCCGGCCTGATTGCCGCCGGAATCGGATTCGCCGCCCTGATCGGGGCTTCCGTCACCGGCTTCCGCCAGACTATGCCGGCCTATTACGAACAGCTTCGCGCACATGTGGAACACATCGGGCAGTGGCTTGCGCAACAGGGCTGGATCGAACTTGATGCCGGGCTCTCGTCCTACCTGGACCCGTCGTTCTTCCTCAATCTGGTGGCGGACCTCCTCAGCGGGTTCGGCGCACTGCTGACCAATGCCTTGCTGATTCTGCTTGCGGTCGTATTCATTCTTCTGGAAGCTCTCGAACTGCCGCAAAAAATCCAGCGAGCTTTCAAGAATTCGGATTCCGGCTTTTCCCTGAGCCAGTTCACCGAGAGCGTCAATCGCTACCTCGCCACAAAAACGCTGACCAGCCTGCTGACCGGGGTGCTGGTAGCCATATGGCTGACGCTGCTTGGACTTGACCATGCCATCCTGTGGGGCCTTGTCGCCTTCCTGCTGAACTACATCCCCAATGTCGGCTCCATCCTGGCCGCCATCCCGGCTGTTCTGCTGGCCTGGCTGCAACTCGGACCCGCCATGATGGTCCCGGTAATTCTCGGCTATGTCGTCATCAATACGGTCGTCGGCCAGATTCTCGAGGCGCATCTGATGGGCCGGCGCCTGGGTTTGTCGGTGCTGGTGGTGTTTCTGTCTCTGGTTTTCTGGGGTTGGCTGCTCGGGCCGGTCGGCATGCTGCTGTCGATCCCGTTGACCGTCATCATCAAACTGGGGCTGGAATCCAGCCCCAACACCCGGGGTGCGGCCATCCTGCTGGGCCCCGCAAGGGAACCGAACAGCCGCGCTTGAACCGTCGCCTGTCAGCCTAGAAACTTATAGAATCAGTCGCCTACGAATCCGTAGTGCCACTCAAAAAGGCCACAAAGGAATCGGGCGCAACCTGATGGTTGCGCCCGACATATCACTCAATTCCGCTCGAAAGTGCGGACCTGCAAAACTTAGAAGTTCAGCATGGCCTTGGCGTAATAGAACCCGCCATTGAAATCGAACGGCGTGGACTCGGGGTAGAGGTTCCCGTAGAACCCCTGGTACCTGTGCCGCGTCGGATCATTGTCGAACAAGTTCTCTGCGCCGAAAGCCACGGCGAGGTTGTCCGTGAAATTGTAAGCCGCCTCAAAGTCCACGAGTGTGCGAGCCTCGGCTATCATCATGTCGTTGTCCAGACCTGCCCCCGCGTAATCCACGTGAGATCCGTAGTAGCGGATGCGACCCAGGATTTGCCACGGGCCGGACTCGTGATCGGCCGTCATGGTAAAGCGGACTTTCGGTCGCCCGTCTTCGATGATGTGTTTCTTTTTGGCATCGATGGTCCGGGGATTGAACTCGTCGACTTTCGTCCGGTTCCAGTTCGCTGCGAGAGTCAGCGTAGTCAACCCATCCAGGAATTCCATCGGATAGGTCGCCACGATATCGATCCCTTCAGTAGTCGTGTCAAAGTCGTTAGCGAAGTATTTCGCCTCGCCGATGGCGTCGATGGCCGGCACCTCGGAGCGCAATTCCTCTCTTGCCTTCAATGCATCCAACAACAACTCCTCTTCGGCAGCGTTAAGGGGCGTTGAGCCATCACCTTTCGTCCTCAGGGCATGCCGGAATACGCGGTTAGCGACGACGTTGTCATTCTCATCCATCAAGTTCGCATCATAGGTAAGATCACTGTCAAGCGAGACGCAATTTCCTGTTCCGCCGACTCTCCTCATCAGCAGGCAATCAATGGGCTCCTTGGAGGTGGATCCGATCCGATCGTCGACTTCGATGTGGTAGTAGTCGATAGTCAGGTCAAAGCCGCCAACATTGATGACGGCACCCAACCCGAAACTGGTCGATTCCTCCGCATCCAGCGGCTCGGCGACCCCTTGCAGCAGTACGTGCGTTGGGGGCAGCGTGAGCTGGTCGATCAGCTGTCCATTCGAAATGCCCGTCGTGACGTTCTGCACGTTCGCCTGGCCCACCGTTGGCACCCGGAAGCCGGTGCCAACCGAACCCCGCAGGGCGAGATCTTCCGTCGCCTGAAGCCGGGCAGAGAACTTGCCATCCAAAGTCGAGTCGAATTCTTCCGGATCCTCATGCCGGACCGCCAAGCCCAGCAGCAAGTTTTCCGTCACGTCTGACTCGAAGTCGATGTAGGCCCCGACACTGGAACGATCCTCTTTGCCTTCCGCACAAGGCGGGAATCCGGTAAAGCCGTTGGAACCGACCCCCAAGGCCGAGTACTTCGCCCTCAGGTCATCTCGAGCACTGTACGCCTGATATTCCTCGCAGGTCATCGACGCCAGGTTTGCCGGCTCTTCAAATTCGCCAACACCTTCACCGGTCGCTGGATCCACTTCGTAGTAGTCGATGAACCACGAATTAAGTTCGCCGCGTTTCGTCTCAAATTCCTCCTCCCGGTATTCCACGCCGAATCCGACATGTAATGGAGAATAGAAGGCATCAACATCGACTTGCGTCGTGAAGTCGAGGTTGAACGTGTAGTCGGTCTCAACATAACCGCCTGGGTTGTATGAGGTCGGAATGTTGTTCTCTTGCGCCGCCAGCTGCGGATTGATCGTGTTCTTGATGAAATGATCGACTTCGTGTCGGCCATACACGCCACTAAAATCGTAGGTGAAGTCTTCCGCCAATTCTCCGCGAATACCGAACGCAATACTCGTATCCTCAACATCGCCGCCGAACTGCGGCGTGAAACCGGCCGGGAACCTGAGGTTGAAGGCGTAGCATCGCTCATCCCCCTCAAGAGCATCCAAGCTAGGACCCGAGCCCTGAGCTGAATCCTCGATGCTAGGCGGCGTGCACGCGGCATCTTGACCGCTGGGGATAGCTAGCCAAGGCATCTGGTCGATCACAAGGGAGTTCCGCTGCTCGTCAGAGATGGCATCGGGAAAGTCCACACCACCTGCGAAAATCCCGGTGCGCCGCCGCGGGCTGCGGTAATAAAACCCGCCCTCCACGGTACGCTCGGCGTAGTTGCCAAATGCATAAGCCTCATGCAGATCGCCCAAACCGATGGCGGCATTCGCAAACAATTTATAGTTGTCCTTGATGTCCGGCGCCCCCCAGACCATCGCCGCAGGCGTCCGCACGTGCGGGTTGCCCGCGTTGATCAGATAGTTTGATCTGTCACTCTGCGAACTGCGACTGGTTGGGTCAGCCTCGTTGTACTCCGCGCTGAGATTCAAAAATCCGTTTTCCGTCAGCGGCAGGCCGACATTGCCAGCCACCGTGATGTTTTCGCCATCACCGTAGTAGTACTGGCCCCAACGGACATCCATGCTACCCCCTTCGGAATCCTCTTTCAGTACGAAGTTGATGATTCCAGCAACCGCGTCGGACCCGTACTGCGCCCCTGCGTTGTCGCGCAGGACTTCCACCCGGTCAAGGGCGATGGCGGGAATGGCCGAAAGGTCGGCCCCATGCGCTCCGTCGTTCAGGCCGTTCCCCAGGAACGTGATGACCGAGGATCGGTGACGGCGCTTGCCGTTGACCAGGACCAGCGTCGAATCCGGCGGGAGGCCGCGCATGTTGGCAGGTCGCACCAAGGTCGCCGCATCGCCGATCGGCTCCAGGGCCACGGTAAACGACGGCGCTATCCGGGACAGCATGTCCTCCATCCGTGACGAGCCTTGTCGGAGCAGCGCGGTGGAATCAAGCGTATCCACCGGAACCGCCAAGTCGGCTGCCGACCGCTCGTGGCTTCGAGTGCCGACGACAGTGATTTTCTCTGCTTCCTCCTCCTCAGCCAGCACTAAGGTGTTGCCACAGAAAACCGCGGCCAGAAAGCAACTGGAAATAGTAAAAAGTTTGGTGAGACGCATGGCTAGCCCTCGCTAGTATTAGAAGCGCTTATTTTACACAAATCCCCCCCCCCCTCACATCTTGTAACTTTCCAGAACCTCCCGCATGGCTGCAGCCTTGTCCAGACATTCCTGATATTCCGCCTCCATTTGCGAGTCATGCGTCAATCCGCCCCCCGCATACAGGCTAGTCTCCCCTGCCATCTGTACCATCGTGCGGATCGCGATACTGCTGTCCATATTCCCGTCAAAGCCAACGTAGACGAGGCTGCCGCAATACACGCCTCTCGGTTTCGGCTCCAATTCCTCGATGATTTCCATCGCCCGGCGCTTCGGAGCCCCGGTGATCGATCCGCCAGGGAAGCATCCCTCAAGAAGATCCAACGCCGTCCGACCCTCTTGCAGCATCCCCGTGACTGTGCTGATCATGTGGTGCACCGTGGCAAAGCTCTCGACCTTGAACAGTTCCGGCACCTCGACCGTTCCCGATGCACAGTTCTTGCTCAGGTCGTTACGCAACAGATCCACAATCATCAGGTTCTCGGCTCGATCCTTCACGCTTTCCCTCAATTCATTGCACTGCTCTTCTTCCTGCCGGGGAATGCGGCGGGCCGTCCCCTTGATGGGGCGGGTCTCGACTCGCCCGTCAATCACTTCCAGGAACCGTTCCGGAGAGGCACTGGCGATTTCAAGCTCCGGATGATTGAAGTAGGCAGAGAAAGGCGCCGGATTAACCGTCCGGCTGTATTGGTAGGCCGTCCACAGTCGGCCTTCGCTCGGTGCTGAAAAACGCTGAGCCAAGTTGACCTGGTAGCAATCTCCCGCCTCGATGTAGTTTCGGACAGCCTGAAACGCCTCCGCATAGGCCTCTTGTGTGAAATCCGAATGCAGCGGCCCCAACAACCGGTATGGGTGCTCCCTAGCGGGAGACTCGTCGAGCAGTCGGGCACACAAATCCTCCCAGACCAGCCGGGTCGCGGGAATTCGGTCGTGCGTCGCCAGGTAGCAGCGTTGTTCCTGATGGTCGCTGATGACCGACCAGTCGTACAACCCCACTGCCAGTTCTGGATAATCCGGCATGCCGGTCCGGGGAGCGGTCAGACCGACACACGCCCGGCCAAGCTCGTAAGACAAGTACCCGATCGCACCGCCACAGAAGGGAATCTGCACATCTCCCTCTGTCGGCGGCCCAAGCAGTTCAGCGAGCAGGCTGAAGGGATTACCGCGCAAGACCTGCTTCTCGCCTCCCCGCGTTAAAACTGCCTGCCGCCCGGTACACTCGAAAGTCGCATACGGCTCGGCCGAAAAAATGTCAAAGCGGCCTTGGCCGCTTTGATCATGGCAACTGTCAAGTAGAACCGCCCAGGGACGGTCGGCAAACCTGCTGAAGCGGCGTGTCGGATCCGCCTGCCACGGCAACTCAACGACACGCATGTTCGAGCCGGTACAACTCGGCAACGGAATAAGCCGGCAAGCAGTCCGCCAAAGTGAAGGTTCCCTCCGCGGCGACGCGAGACTTGAGCAGGGCATCAATATCCTGGTACACCAAGCCGCAACGGTCGGCAAGCGATGGTAGCAAAAAACGTCCAGTGCCCGCACCGACCAGTACTCCTGGCGAATCCTCGGACGTGTACTCACTCAGGCTTTCCAATATCCGGCTCTGCTGCAGGCTGGCGAAAGTCCGCGCCAACCGAATCCATTCGCCCAGGTCCGTGCCCTCTTCACAGTCCCGCCCGATCATCCGGGCGACCCGTCTAGCCGATTCGAATTCGGAACACCCGGCACCATCTGCCGCATCGAAGGGATACAGACTGTCCGGTAATTGCCCGAGCAGGTTGTAGACATCCGCAGTCGTCGCAAAATGTTCCGCCATCAGATTGCAGGGAGTCCCATCCACTTCTATCCGAGTCGCCAGACTCATCAGCGGCGTCCGGGCCACGCCGGTGTACAGGAGTTCCTGACAGACCAGACGCTCCGCGTCGCTGAATCCGGTCGCCGCCGCTTGGTTCTTCCGAATCCGGACCAGGTCCGTCGTGGTACTTCCGACATCCACGAACACGCCCTGCTCGGCGAAGCGGGCGACCAGCCGGGCCGAGGCATACCAGTTCGTGGAGCCGATCAGGTGTGTTCGTTGGCTCGGGTCCTCCACGAACTCCGAACCCGCCGAGAAATAAGAAAGGGCATCGCCAGACAGAACCTGTGCGAGGCAATGAACGATTCGGCGCACTCCTTCAGCGCGCGTCGGGAAAATGTCCGCCAACTCCCCCGTCATCGTGACGGCGTGCCGCAAACCCTGCCCGCCCGCCTCCTCGCGAATTCCGCTCACCGCCTCCGCAAAACGGTCCAAGCCTTTCCACAGCGGCACCATCCGATGCCAGACCTGCAGGGCCCGCCCGCTTTTGTCCACCTGCACCGCCTTGACATGGGCGCCCCCGATGTCCCAGCCCATGACATCGCTCATACCGGAACTCCCGCACAGTCGAAGAGTCGGAGCATGCGCTCGGCGAGCGGCACCGACAATCCGGCATACGTCAGGGTCAGGCGCGGATTGATCTCCAGCACGGTCAGCAAATCCCCCTGCCACAATCCGTCCACGCCGATGTATCCCCGCAGACCCGGCACTGCGGCCATGATCCGGGAGGCCACAACCTGTGCCGTCGCCCTGAATTTCGGATCCCCATCAAGCCCGCCGGTTTCAATCCCATGCACATGCAGCCGTCCTTCCCGGTTCTCGCAATGAATTCTATTGCAGGACAGGACTTCCACTTCACTTTCCCCGGCCAACAGGCTCAGACTGACGGCCTCTCCGGGAACCCAAGGCTGCCACACCCACGGACTCTCAGGGTCCAAAGCCGGCAAGCCGGGCTCCGCACCCAGCACAAACGTTTCCTCGCAGCCGGCCCCATAACGCGGCTTGATCACGCCTTGCTCAGGCAGTGGTTCCCACGGAGCCCACACCCGCGTATCTACTGCGGGAATGCCGGCCGCCTGGAGTTGGCGGTTGAGCGCCCATTTATCTGCAGCCAGGCGAATCGCCTCAAGCGAGCAATTTAGATTCTTTAGTCCTTCGCCCAACACTTCCTCGCACAGATGCTCAAGCTGGCCTTCACTTTCAGGCGCAATCACCAAAACCGCATCGCAGTGGCGAACGAGGTCCAGCCAGGCATCATGCCACGGGCCGTCGGGATTCCGGCCCTGCACCCCTTGCGGCAAGTCGAATGCGAACCGTTCCTCAATCAGGGTATAAACTTGCACCGAATCCGGCAGACGCGAGAAGTCCACGAGTGCCGCCTGCAGCATCTCTCGCCCCTGCTGAAGCAGGTCCGGGGGCGGCGAGTCGCCCTGAAAGCCTCCACCGCAAACGTATTCGAAAATAAAAAGCTTCATGCCCATGTGCCACATCATTCCCGTGCTTGACATCCGACAGGGACAGGTCGTGCAGGCCGCGGGAGGCGACCGCGCGCTCTATGAGCCGATCCAGTCCGCCCTGACCCGCAGCGTGGACCCTGTCCAGGTGGTCGATGACCTGCTTCGATTTGCTCCTTTTCCAGTTTTCTATCTGGCCGATCTTGACGCCATCATGGGCAAGCCCGCCCAATGCCGGCTCATTGTAGAACTATGCCGCCGCCACCCCGGCGTCGAGTTCTGGGTGGATGCCGGGCCGCTCCCGGAGCCGGAAGAGACCCTCCCGGGCAATTTCCGCCCGGTTCTCGGGACCGAATTCACGTGCGATTGGGCCCACCACGACGACCGTGTGATCCTGTCACTCGACTTCGATCGGGAAGACCTGCGCGGCGGTGCCGGAATCTGGGCAGAGCCCGACTCCTGGCCTGCCCGCGTCATCGTCATGTGCCTGCACCGGGTCGGCTCCCTGGAAGGGCCGGATTTCGAACTTTTGGGGCAAATCCGGATGATCCGGCCCGATTGCAGGCTAACCGCAGCCGGTGGCGTCCGGAATGCGGACGACGCCCAGCGACTTCTGGACGCCGGGATGGACGCCCTAGTGGCCAGCGCGTTACATCGGGGCAACATTTCTGCTGAAGAGATTCTTCAGATAAATTCTGATTATTCCAATTCAACTCCATGATAAAAAATAACTTTATATCTCAAGACCTTTTGTTTTCAGCACTGCCGTATACTGTATGAATCTTCCACTATAGAATGTGCCATCAGCTAAATACATTTCAATGAACCTAGCAACACCTGGGCCTTCCGGTTTTCTGAAACCGAGGGAAGGAATCGGGCTACAGCCCAGCCTGTTTCCAGGAGAAACACCCTCTGTACCGGCGTTCAAGAGCAATGGCCGTGTTAACAGGCTGGACGCCCGAGACCGAAATTTTCACGACTGGTATCGGTTCGTGCTTTCATTCCCTGCCCATCTTGTACGCGACTACATCCGCGGATTCGACCTGAATGAGAAAGACACCATCCTCGACCCATTTTGCGGTACCGGAACCACGCTGGTTGAGGCAAAACTTCACGGTATTCCAAGTATCGGCATTGAGGCCAACACCATGGCCCATTTCGCGTGTTCGGTCAAGGTTGATTGGTCCGTGAATCCGAACGACCTACTCGGGCACGCTGCCAAAATCGCCAAGAAAACGGAGAAGGCCATTGAATCGGAGGTTGCTCCACGCGTACTCCAAGAAGAGCAACTTTCCCTTTTATTGAAAGACTCAATTAGCCCGGAGCCGCTGCACAAGTGTCTAATCCTGCTAGAACAGATTAAGAAAGCAGGAAACTCGGCCTGCCGGCAACATGAATTGCTGGCCTTTGCCAAATCTCTAGTCCAGTCCGACAGCAACCTGCACTTTGGCCCAGAAGTGGGTGTGCGACGGATCAAAAGGCACGATGCACACGTTGTCGAGAACTGGCTCGCTGAGGTTCAGAAAATGGCGAAAGACCTGAATCAGGCTAGGGATAACAGCGCTAGCAACATTCCATCGATCGTTCATCATGCGGACGCACGCCAAGCAACCGAATTACTGGCACCCCAGAGTCTCAGTGCCGTATTTACTTCCCCTCCCTATCCAAATGAAAAGGATTACACAAGGACGACACGCCTAGAAAGCGTCCTACTCGGGTTCATCAAAAACAAGGAAGACTTGAGGAATCTGAAGAAAAGCCTTCTCTGCTCCAATACGCGAAATGCTTACAAATGCAACGATGATGACAAATGGGTCGCGGATCACGCAGAAATCCAGGCACTTGCAGAAGAAATCGAAAGGCGAAGAATCTCCATGGGCAAAACCTCCGGGTTTGAGAGACAATATGGACGAGTCACCAAACTGTATTTTGGCGGCATGGCCCGCCATCTGGCAGAACTGCGCACTTTTCTGAAACCTGGGGCTTATCTCGGCTATGTCGTTGGCGATCAGGCATCGTACCTGCAAGTCATGATTCGTACAGGACAGTTATTGGCTGACATCGCCCAATCTCTCGGATACCGAGTGGTTGGGATTGATTTGTTCCGCACCCGCCTCGCTACCGCCACCCGTCAACAGATGCGCGAGGAGGTCGTCGTTTTACAGTGGCCCGAAAAGTCAGAAACCATGGCGGACATGACGTGAAAAAGGACGGTAGCCGATACTCCAAACTATTGGAGAACATCTTTGCTAGGAAACATAAGCCAGGAATGGATAAGGTTCCCTTCGAGCGTGAGGAACTAGTCGATGCTGCAAAAAGGCTTAAGCTCAAATTGCCTAAGAATATCGGGGATGTCATCTACAATTTCCGCTATCGGAATGATCTGCCGGAATCAATACAAAAATCTGCCCCTGAAGGATTGGAATGGGTGATACGCTCAGTCGGACAGGCAAAGTATGAGTTCTCTCTGGCAAAAGCCGCACGTGTTGGCGCCAACCCGCTCCTCGCCGAAATCAAAATTCCAGACGCAACTCCCGGGATCATTTCTCAATATTCGCTTCGTGACGAACAAGGGCTACTTGCCAAACTGCGCTATAACCGACTCCTTGATGTTTTTTCGGGGGTCGTATGCTATTCACTCCAAAGCCACCTGAGGACCACGGTGCCCAACATGGGGCAAGTAGAAACGGATGAGATTTATGTCGGTACGGATAAACGTGGCGCTCAGTACATTTTTCCCGTGCAGGCGAAAGGTGGAGATGATCAAATCGGGATTGTCCAGATTGAACAAGACTTTGCCTTATGTGCCTCAAAATTTCCCCAGTTGATCTGTCGGCCTGTTGCAGCACAATTTATGAAAGGTGACCTCATTGCTCTTTTTTCATTTGATATCAACGGGCAAGAGATAGCGATTCTTGACGAGAAGCACTACCGCCTGGTTGATCCCGGGAAAATGACGGAAGATGACATAAACCGATACCGCTGTGAGGCTCTCAACCATGACAGATCGTGAATTTATTTCTCTTGGCATTGCCGTACTGACGGTTTCCGACAGCCGGGACACAAGCCAGGACAAATCCGGCGACCTGCTGGTCGGGAAGATCGAGGCTTCCGGGCACCGGCTCGCGGCGCGGGACCTGGTTGCGGACGACATCTACCAGATCCGGGCCCGGATTTCGGCCTGGCTGGTCGACCCGGACATCCAGGTGATCCTGACGACCGGAGGGACCGGGGTGACGGGACGGGACGGGACACCGGAGGCACTCGCCCCTCTGCTGGACAAGAAAATCGACGGTTTCGGGGAAATGTTCCGGTCGCTTTCGTATGAAGTCATCGGGACATCCACGCTTCAGTCCCGGGCCATGGCCGGCGTCGCCAACCGTCGCTATCTGTTCTGCCTGCCAGGTTCTCCGGGCGCGTGCCGGGACGCGTGGGAGAAATTGATCGAAAAACAACTGGACTACCGAACCCGCCCCTGCAACCTGGTCGAACTGATGCCGCGCCTCGGCGAATGATTCAACCGCCGATATATGACATCTCCACTTTCTTGATCTGGGACGTCTCTCCGGTACGAAGTTCGGAATAACGGTCCCCTCGGTCCTTCCACAAGCGGATCAAATCGCGCTGCAGCGCCACATCGTCCGCTCCTGAACGCAGCAAGCCCTTCAGGTCGTGCCCGCCTGATGCGAACAGGCAGGTGTACAGCATGCCATCGGCACTCAGCCGCACGCGGTGGCAGCCGCCGCAGAACGGCTGGGTCACGGACGCGATCACGCCAAACTCGCCCTGCCCGTCCCGGTATCGCCAGCGCCGCGCGACTTCTCCCGGGTAATTCGGGTCCGCAGGCTCTATCAGCCATTGCCCGCCGATCATTCCAAGGACCTCTTCGGCAGGCATGACCTGATCAAGATTCCAGCCATTGGCGTTGCCGACATCCATGTACTCGATGAAGCGGAGGATATGCCCCGTACCCCGGAAATGCTCCGCCATCGGAAGGATCTGGTCTTCGTTGGCGCCACGCTTGACGACCATATTGATCTTGACCGGCCCGAGTCCCGCCGCGGCCGCGTGGTCGATAGCCGCCAGCACCTCGTCGACCGGGCGCTGCACGTCGGACAGGCGTTGGAAGACTTCGTTGTCCAGCCCGTCGAGGCTGATCGTGATTCGGTTGAGCCCGGCTTCGGCCAAGCGCGCAGCCACCTCGCCGGTCAGCAGGGATCCGTTGGTCGTCAGGCAGATGTCCTCGATTCCCGGAACCTGGGCCAGGCGCTCGACGAGCTTCTCCAGATGCCGCCTGAGGAGAGGTTCGCCACCGGTCAAGCGCAGCTTGGCCACCCCCAGCCCCGCGAAGATGTGGGCCAGCCGCTCGATTTCCTCAAAGGTCAACAACCGGGAACGATCGAGAAAAATGTAATCGGAATTGAAGACCTCTTTCGGCATGCAGTAGGTGCAACGGAAATTGCACCGGTCGGTCACCGAGATCCGCAAGTCGTGCAACGAACGACCGAAGCGGTCCAGTGGTGACTGGGGAGAGGCGGACGGGACGGTCGAAGCGTTCATTCAAGCGTAAACCCCTTTATCAACCCGGGGTCGAGGAGTTAATAACCTATTTTACGGCGATATCCCCGCCCGGGGGCGGGGAAAATGCCTGAATGGAGCCAGATCAGGCGAACGGTGCCGCCTGCTCCGCATCCGGAGCCGGCTGGAGTTCCGCAGCGGGAATCTCCTCGGAAGCCGGTTCGCCGACTTCATTCGCCGCCGCCTGGATGTCTTCCAGCGACAAGGACAAGTCGGACTGTCGGCGTTTCATGTGGTACGCCAGCCCTGTGCCGGCCGGGATCAGCCGCCCGACGATGACGTTCTCCTTGAGTCCGCGCAATTCGTCCCGGTCATCGCGGATGGTGGCTTCCACCAGCACCTTGGTCGTCTCCTGGAACGAGGCGGCCGAGATGAACGATTCCCGGCTGAGGGACGATTTCGCGATCCCGAGCAGCACCCGCTCGAATTTGATCTGCTGGTCATCCGCCAGTTCGCGATTCTTTTCGATTGCCCGTGCGTGCTCGACGATGTCACCCACCATGTAGGTCGATCCTCCAGTCTCCACGATCTGCACCTTGCGCAGCATCTGCCGGATAATGACCTCAATATGCTTGTCGTTGATTTTCACGCCCTGCAAACGGTAGACATCCTGGACTTTCTGCACGATATGCTCGGTCATCGCCTCCAGCCCTCGCAGCCGCAGTACGTCATGAGGATTGAGTTCCCCGTCGACCAGCACCTCTCCGCGCGTCACCCGAGCGCCTTCGAAGACGTTCACATGGCTGGTGCGCGGAATGTGCATCTCCTCCACTGAACCGTCGTCGGCCGTGATATACAGGCGCTGTTTGTTGCGCACCTCGGTACCATAACTGACCACGCCCTCGATCTCTGCAAGCGCCGCATTGACCTTTGCCTTGGTCCGCGCCTCGAACAGGTCGACCACGCGGGGCAGCCCACCCGTGATGTCGCCGGATTGGGTCCGGGACGACAGCGGAATCCGAGCCAGCACATCGCCCTGCTCCACCGCAGTGCCTTCGGCCAGGCTGATCATGGTGTCGGCGGGCAAGGTGTAATGCACCGCCTTTTCCGTTCCTTCGAACAGAACCGACTTGCCGGACTTGTCGACCAAGGCGATGGCCGGGGTCAGCGCGCGTCCGGACGGCGGCCGGTCCTTGGCGTCCAGCACGCGAATGCTGGACAGGCCCGTCACCTCGTCGGTGGTCATGCTTACCGTCTCTCCATCTGCGAAATCGATCAGGCGAAGGTAGCCTTTCCGGTCCGCCAGCAACGGCTGAATATGCGGATCCCAACTGGCCAGCATCTGCCCGGCCGTCACGGTCTCGCCTTCCTCTACCTTGAGGAGGGCTCCGTAAGGCACCTGATAGACCTCCTGCTCGCGGCCGTGATCGTCCGTTACGATCAACTCGCCGGAACGCGAGGTCACCACCCAAACCTTCTTCTCGCGCGGCAGGGTCTCCAGTTGCCGGAACTTGACCTTGCCGTCGTCGCGGACGGTGACATTGCTGACGGACGTGACGGCGCCGCTGATCGCGCCACCGATATGGAACGTCCGCATGGTGAGCTGCGTGCCGGGCTCACCGATCGACTGTGCGGCGATCACGCCGATGGCTTCACCCCGGGTCACCAGGATGCCGCGCGCCAAGTCCCGTCCATAACATTTCGCACAGACGCCGCGCAGGGTCTTGCAGGTCACGGCGGAGCGCACCTTGATCTTGCCGATGCCCCAGTCGTCGATCTTGGCAACCATTTCCTCGTCCAGCAGCGTGCCGGCCGGGATCAGGACCTCCTTGCTGTCATCGCCACGTGTCGTGTCTTCCGCGGTCACGCGCCCGAGCACTCGTTCCGCCAGGGTCTCCACGACGTCCGCGCCTTCGATGATGGGCCGGATGACCAGCCCGTCCTGGGTTCCGCAATCATCTTCCACCACCACGAAATCCTGCGCGACGTCGACCAGCCGCCGGGTCAGGTACCCCGAGTTGGCGGTCTTCAGCGCGGTGTCGGTCAGTCCCTTGCGGGCACCGTGGGTGGAGATGAAGTACTGCAGGACGTTCAGCCCTTCACGGAAATTGGCCGTGATCGGAGTCTCGATGATGGTGCTGTCCGGCTTGGTCATCAGGCCGCGCATCCCCGCCAACTGGCGGATCTGGGCCTTGGAACCTCGTGCGCCGGAGTCCGACATCATGTAGATCGAATTGAACGACGGCTGCCGAACCCGGTTGCCCTCGCGATCCACCACTTCCTCATACTCCAGGCGTTCCATCATCTTCACCGCCACGTCGTCGTTCGCCTGCGACCAGCTGTCGACCACCTTGTTGCGGCGCTCGTCATTGGTCAACAGGCCGCGAGCGTACTGCTTCTCGATTTCCTCGACCATGTTCCCGGTGCTATCCAGGATGCTCTCCTTCTCTTCCGGCACCACCATGTCGTCGACGCCGAAGGAAATACTGGCGATGGTGGAATATTCAAAGCCGGTGTACATCAGGCGATCACAGAAGATCACCGTGTCCTTCAGGCCCAGGCGTCGGTAGCAAGCGTTGATGACATCGGAGATGGCACGCTTGTTCATGTCCCGGTTGATCAGCTCGAACGGCAGGCCTTCGGGCAGGATGCCCGCCAGCAAAGCCCGCCCCACCGTGGTCTCGATCCGCGCCAGACCGCCGTCCGGCTGTGGCAGCCGGACCGTGATGCGCGCATGCAGCGCCGCCTGGCCCGAATCATAGGCCCGCTTCACCTCGTCCATGTCCGCCAGCACCATGCCTTCGCCGGCCACGTTGATGCGAGACCGCGTCATGTAGTACAAGCCCAGCACGATGTCTTGGGACGGCACGATGATCGGCTCGCCGCTGGCGGGCGACAACACGTTGTTGGTCGACATCATCAGTGCCCGGGCCTCCAACTGCGCCTCCATCGACAACGGTACGTGCACCGCCATCTGGTCGCCGTCGAAGTCGGCGTTGAACGCGGTACAGACCAGGGGATGCAACTGGATTGCCTTGCCCTCGATCAGGACGGGCTCAAATGCCTGGATGCCGAGCCGGTGCAGGGTCGGCGCCCGGTTCAACATCACCGGGTGCTCGCGGATGACCTCGCTCAGGATGTCCCAGACTTCCGGCCCTTCGCGTTCCACCTGCTTGCGTGCCGCCTTGATCGTGGTGGCCAGTCCGCGCCGCTGCAGCTTGCCGAGGATGAACGGCTTGAACAGTTCCAGCGCCATCTTCTTGGGCAGGCCGCACTGGTGCAGCTTCAGCGTGGGTCCGACCACGATCACGGAGCGCCCGGAATAGTCCACGCGCTTCCCGAGCAAGTTCTGGCGGAACCGCCCCTGCTTGCCCTTGATGACTTCGGCCAGCGATTTCAGGCTGCGTTTGTTGTCTCCGGTCACCATGCGCCCACGCCGCCCGTTGTCGAGCAACGCGTCCACTGCTTCCTGCAGCATCCGCTTCTCATTGCAGATGATGATGTCCGGGGCGCCCAGCTCCAGCAGCCGGCGCAGCCGGTTGTTGCGGTTGATCACGCGCCGGTACAGGTCGTTCAGGTCGGAGGTGGCGAAACGCCCGCCCTCCAGCGGCACCAGTGGACGCAGGTCCGGCGGCAACACCGGCAGCACGGTCAGCACCATCCACTCCGGCTTGTTGCGCGAGTGGAGGAACGACTCGTACAACTCCAGGCGCTTGGTCAGCCGTTTGATCTTGGCCTCGCTGCGAGTCTTCTTGAGTTCTTCCCGGATCCGTTCCGACTCCTTGCGCAAATCCAGGTTCTTCAGCAGTGTCCGCACCGCCTCCGCGCCCATCATCGCCTCGAAGTCTTCCCCGAAGCGGGCGCTCCGTTCCTGGTATTCCGCCTTGGTCAGAAGCTGCCGCATCTCCAGGTCGGTGTTCATCCCCGGATTGGTGACCACATAGCGCTCGAAAGTCAGGATCTTTTCCAGGTCCGGCAAAGTCATGTCCAGCATCAGGCCGATCCGGGACGGCAGGGATTTGAGGAACCAGACATGCACGACCGGGCTGGCCAGCTCAATGTGGCCCATGCGCCGGCGGCGTTCCTTGGCCCGGGTGACCTCGACCCCGCATTTCTCGCACACGATCCCGCGGTGCTTCAGCCGCTTGTATTTGCCACACAAGCATTCGTAATCCTTGATCGGGCCGAAGATGCGCGCACAGCACAGACCGTCGCGCTCCGGCCGGAACGTCCGGTAGTTGATGGTCTCCGGCTTCTTGACTTCTCCGTAGGACCAGGAGCGAACCGTTTCCGGGGATGCCAGACTAATCCGGATCGCGTTGAAGTCGGTCGGGTCGTTGAAGGGCCGCAGCAGTGCGAAAGGTTCTCTCATGATGTTCTCCGGTCAGATCCGCCTTATAGGGGCAGCGTTGGCAGTGGATCTGCCGTTCGGTCGCGTTCCATGTCGATATTGATGCCGAGGGCCCGCACCTCGCGCAACAGGACGTTGAACGATTCGGGCAACGAGGCCTGAAGATCCAGTTCGTCCCCGATGATGCTCTTGTACACGCGGTTGCGTCCTTCGACGTCATCGGACTTCACGGTCAGCATCTCCTGCAGGGTATAGCTGGCCCCGTAGGCCTCAAGCGCCCAGACTTCCATCTCGCCGAAGCGCTGGCCGCCGAACTGCGCCTTGCCGCCGAGCGGCTGCTGAGTGACCAGACTGTAGGGTCCGGTGGAGCGTGCGTGCATCTTGTCGTCCACCAAGTGGTTGAGCTTGAGCATGTACATATAGCCGACCGTCACCTCACGGTCGAAGGCATTGCCGGTGCGCCCGTCGAACAGCCGCGTCTGGCCGCTGGTCGGCAGTCCTGCCAATTCCAGCATGGACTTGACTTCCTGTTCGTTGGCGCCATCGAAGACCGGCGTCCCGATGGGAATGCCGTCGCACAGGTTCTCCGCCAACGTGCGAATCTCTTCCGCGCCGAAGTTGCCGAGCTTCACTTCTTGGGTTCCGTCCCCCTGGTAGACCCGATCCAGGAACTTGCGAATCTCGGTCGCCTTGGAGGTCTGATCGAGCAGTTGGCGGACCTGTGCCCCGAGGGATTTCGCCGCCCAGCCCAAATGGGTCTCCAGTACCTGTCCGACGTTCATCCGCGACGGGACGCCGAGGGGGTTGAGCACGATGTCAACCGGCGTGCCGTCTTCCATGTACGGCATGTCCTCGACCGGGACCACCATGGAAACCACGCCCTTGTTGCCGTGCCGGCCGGCCATCTTGTCGCCCGGCTGCATGCGCCGCTTGACCGCCAGCGAGACCTTGATCGTCTTCAGTACGCCGGGCGCCAGTTCGCTGCCCGCTTCGATCTTCTCCTTCTGCTGCTCGAATTGCTGGTTCAGAAGCTGGCTCTGCGATTGCAGCTGCTTCTGCAGCGCTTCCAGGCTGCGGCTGAGCTTCTCCTGGCGCAGGCTGACCTTGAACCAGTCCTTGCGCTCAAGGCTGTCCAGGTATGCCGCCGTGATCGTGAAGCCTCCTTTCTTTTTCGGCCCCTTGTCCGCCATCTTGCCCTGCATCAGGGTACGGGCACGCAGGTAGATGTCCTCTTCGTAGATGCGCAGCTGGTCCGCCATGTCCTTGCGCGCCTGCTCGACCGCGATGGCCTCCACCTCAATCGCGCGCTCGTCCTTGACCTCGCCTTCGCGCGTGAAGATCTGCACGTCGATCACCGTACCCTCCATCCCCGAGGGCACCCGCAGCGAGGTGTCCTTCACCTCGGATGCCTTTTCACCGAAGATCGCACGCAGCAGTTTTTCCTCCGGGGTCAGCTGGGTCTCCCCTTTCGGCGTCACCTTGCCGACCAGGATATCGTTCGGGCGGACTTCCGCGCCGATGTAGACCACGCCGCACTCGTCGAGCTTGCCGAGGAGCCCCTCGCTGACGTTCGGAATGTCGGCGGTGATCTCCTCTATCCCCATCTTGGTCTCACGCGCCACGCAGGTCAGTTCCTCGATGTGGATGGTGGTGTAGCGGTCCTCTTCCAGCACCCGCTCCGAGAGTACGATGGAATCCTCGAAGTTGTAGCCGTTCCAAGGCATGAACGCGACCAGCATGTTCTGCCCAACCGCCAGTTCGCCCAGGTCCGTGGCCGAGCCGTCCGCCAGCACGTCCCCTTGTTCGATGTGGTCGCCGGGGCGGACCCGGGGGTGCTGGTTGATGCAGGTGCTTTGGTTGGACCGGATGTACTTGGTCAGGTTGTAGATGTCTACGCCGGACTGTCCTTCGCCGGCCTCTTCGTCCTCGACCCGAACGACGATCCGGTTGGCGTCCACGTCGTGCACCGTGCCGCCGCGGTGCGCCAGCACCATGGCGCCGGAATCCACCGCCACCGCGCGCTCCATGCCGGTGCCCACCAGCGGTTTCTCGGCACGCAGGGTCGGCACGGCCTGACGCATCATGTTCGATCCCATCAGCGCCCGGTTGGCGTCGTCATGCTCCAAAAACGGGATGAGCGAGGCCGCCACCGAGACGATCTGGCGCGGCGAGACGTCGATGTAGTCGACCTTCTCCGGCCGCTCTAGCGTGAATTCCTTCTGATGGCGGCAGGACACCAGCTGGTCGGTGAAGCGGCCGTCCGCATCCAGTACGGCGTTCGCCTGCGCGATGATGAACTGCCCTTCCTCGATCGCGGACAGATAGTCGATCTGGTCCGTGACCCGGCCGTCGGACACCTTTCGGTACGGGGTCTCCAGGAAGCCGAAGTTGTTGAGGCGGGCGTAGACCGCCAGGGAGTTGATCAGGCCGATGTTCGGCCCTTCCGGGGTTTCGATCGGACAGACCCGCCCGTAATGGGTCGGATGCACGTCGCGCACCTCGAAGCCGGCCCGCTCGCGGGTCAGCCCGCCCGGGCCCAGCGCGGAAATCCGGCGCTTGTGCGTCACTTCCGCCAACGGGTTGTTCTGGTCCATGAACTGCGACAGCTGGCTGGAGCCGAAGAACTCCTTGATCGCGGCGGACACCGGCTTGGCGTTGACCATGTCCTGCACGGTCAGATCATCCGCCTCGACCTGGGTCAGCCGTTCCTTGACCGCCCGCTGCACTCGCGACAGCCCGGTCCGGAAGGCCTGCTCCACCTGCTCGCCGACGCAGCGCACCCGGCGGTTGCCCAGGTGGTCGACGTCGTCCACCACGTCACGGCCCTGATGGATGTCGATCAGGACCTGCAGCACGTCGATGATGTCCTCGACCTGAAGAGTTCCCGGGCCCTGCATGCTGTCGCGCCGCAGCCGGCGGTTCAGCCGCATCCGGCCGACCGGAGAGAGATCGTAGCGCTCCGAGTTGAAGAACAGGTTGGTGAAGTGATTGCGTACCGTCTCCGCCGTGATCGGCTCGCTCGGGCGCAGGATCCGGTAGATGTAGGTCTGGGCCTCCAAGACCACGGCCTCCGCACTGTAGCGGGGCGGGCGGAAGTGGAAATCGTCCGTGCGCAGGGTGCCGGGGATGCCTTGCGTCGCCTCGGTGTTCTGGATAATCTCGAAGCCTTCGACCGGCAGGCTCATCAATTCCTCCAGCGAGTCCTCGTCCAGCAGGGCATTGAGGCGCAGCCCCCCGTAGATCTCCCCGGTCTCGGGGTCGAACAGGTCGCGCGCCAGCGCCCGGTCGTAGAAGAACGAGGCCGGAACCTCGATTTCCTTGTGCCCGGCTTCCTGCAGTTTCTTCACGTGGATCGGCATCAGGGTGCGCCCGGCGCGTACTTCCACTCCGGCCTTCTCCACCCGGACGTCGAACGACAGCTTCTGCCGCTGGAAGTGCTCCACCTCGATGAAGAACCGGCTGCGTAGCGGCAGGGAAACGGCGCACAGCTCCGGCAGCTTGCCGGCCCGGGCCGCGGTCAGCTTGGTGTCGGCCTTGACTGCGATACGGTCTTCGTGCAGCAGCGTGAGCGGCAGTTTCTTGCCGACAAACAAAGCCGGGCGGATTTGCCAACCCTTCGCATCGAAGATATACGCATCTTCTTCCCCGCCCGGTGCCAGGAAATCCCGAAGGAAGTCTTGCGGCGCCAGCACATGTTCTACCCCGTCCTTGGTCAGCTTGGCGATCGCGGTCGAAGTCAGCTTCTTGCCCTTGGCCAGAATCGTCTCTCCCTTGTCGGCGTCCGCCAGCGGGAATGTCAGTTTCGCGCCCTCAAGCAGCGGCAGCGGCACCTCGCGCCACTGTTCCATCCGCACCGGGCAGCGCGTCGTGAAGGTCTCCAGGATCTCCTCTTCCGACATGCCGATCGCGCGCAGCAGGATCGTCGCCGGAATCTTGCGGCGGCTGTCGACTCTCAGGTACAACAGGTCCTTGTGGTCGAATCCGAACTCGAGCCAGGAGCCGTACTCCGGCTTGATCCGGGCATGGTGAAGAATCTTGCCCGAGGAATGGCTTCGCCCCTTGTCGTCGGTGAAGATCACCCCCGGAGACTGCAGCAGCTGCGACACGACCACCCGTTCCGTGCCGTTGATCACGAAGGTGCCATGCGTGGTCATCAGCGGAATGTCGCCGAGATAGACGTCCTGTTCCTTGATTTCCTTGACCTTGCGCGGCCCGCCCTTCGGCGCGTCCTTCTCATGGATCACCATCCGCGTCTTGACCCTGAGGGGCGCCATGTAGGTCTGGCCCCGCCGCTGGCATTCGCGCACGTTGAAGCGCGGTTCGCCCAAATCGTATTTGAGGCAGCTCAGCTCGATATGCCCGGCGTGGCTGACGATCGGGAACGCCGCGTTGAGCACCGCTTGAATGCCTTGATCCTTGCGTTTCTTCGCCGGCGTGTCGACCTGCAGGAAGCCGCGATATGACTCGCGCTGCACCTGCAGCATGTCCGGAATCGGAAGCACTTCCGGAAGCTTTCCAAAATCTTTCCGGATGCGTTTTTTCTCAGTGTAGGAATAAGGCATGCCCACCTCGGGTGATCGTCAATTAAAAAGATGCCAGCGGCACGCCGAGCGTGCCGCCACATCGTGGTTTATTGCAGGGCCTCGCACTGAATTACTTCAGTTCGACGGTTGCGCCCGCTTCCTCCAACTGCTTCTTCAGGTCCTCGGCCTCTTCGACCGGAACCTCCTCTTTGACTGCGCACGGTGCGCTTTCCACCATTTCCTTGGACTCCTTCAGTCCCAGGCCGGTGATCGCACGGATCACCTTGATGACGCCGATCTTGTTGTCGCCGGTCGAGGCCAGCATGACCGTCCGTTCGGTCGCCGCCTCTTCCTCGGCCGCATCGCCGGCCGCTCCGGCCACCGGTGCCGCCGCCACTGCCGCCGCCGCGGAAACGCCGAATTTCTCCTCCATCGCGGAGATGAGGTCGACGATTTCCATCACGGACATGTTGGAAATAACGTCGAGGACATCGTCCTTGGAAATACTTGCTGTCGTCATGGGTCAATAGCTCCTTTGGTTGCAATCAGTAATCAGGATTCCGCCTGCTGGCGGTCGCGATGCGCCGCCAAGGTGCGCACCAGCCTGCCTGGAATGTCGGCGGTCATGCGGACCATCTTCTCGATCGGCGCACGCATGACCGCCATAAGTTGTGCCAATGCCTCGTCGCGGGTCGGCAAGTCTGCCAGCTTCCGCACCTCGGCTACCTCCAGCACGGCACCATCCATAGCGCCGAACTTGAGGTCTAGCAATTCGTTCTCTTTGCTGAAGTCCCGGAACAGGCGCGGGCCGTCCATCGGTTGCTGCTCGGAGAAGCCGAGCAGCAGGGGGCCGATCAGGCGCTCCTGCGCGCAGGCGTAGTCGGTGCCGTCCAGCGCCCGCTTGGCCAGGTTGTTCTTGATGACCCGGACGTAGACGCCGCAGTCCCGGGCCTGCCGGCGCAGTTCAGTCAGTTCGCCAACGCTCATCCCCCGGTATTCCGCCGCCACCAACGACTGCGCGCGGGCCGCGGCCTGCGTCACATCCTGCACGATAGCTTCTTTTTCTTCGCGTGTGCGTGCCATGATCGCTCCTTCGGGTTCTCCCGTCCGCCTCACACCGTCGCCGGGTCGACCCGGACACCCGGCCCCATGGTCGGGGACACGGTGATGCGCTTGATATAGACCCCCTTGGAGGAAGCCGGCTTGGTCCGGATCAACTCCGCGATCAGGGCACGGAGGTTCTCGGCCAATGCCGCCGCCTCGAAACTGGCCTTCCCGATCGAACAGTGCACGATGCCGCCTTTGTCGGTGCGGTAGCGGACCTGCCCGGACTTGGCTTTCTCGACTGCCGTGGCCACGTCGGGCGTAACCGTCCCCGTCTTCGGGTTCGGCATCAAGCCGCGCGGACCCAGGATCTGGCCCAGCGTCCCGACCACGGACATACTGTCCGGAGTCGCAATCACCGTGCTGAAGTCGAGATCGCCCCCCTTGATTTGTTCGCTCAGGTCTTCCAGGCCGACCACATCGGCACCCGCTTCGGTCGCGGCCTGCGCCGGATCGCCCTGCGCGAACACGGCTACCCGCGTGCGCTTGCCGGTGCCTTTCGGCAGGACCATCGCACCGCGCACGTTCTGCTCGCTCTGCCGGGTATCCACGCCGAGGTTGATGCTGACATCGATGCTTTCCTCGAACTTCACCGTCCCGCTTGCCTCGCGTACCAGTTCGACCGCCTCGTCAACCGGATACAGATGCTCCGCATTAATCTTGGCCCGGGCCTCGGTCATCCGTCGGTTCTTCATAGGTCCGTCTCCAAGCCCATGCTGCGGGCGCTTCCCTCGATGATCTTCACCGCCGCATCCATGTCGTTCGCGCTCAGGTCGGGCATCTTGGCCGTCGCGATTTCTTCCAACTGCCGGCGCGTCACTTTACCGACCTTCACCGAGTTCGGGGTGGCGCTGCCTTTTTCGATGCCGGCCGCCTTGCGCAGCAATACCGCGGCGGGCGGCGTCTTGATGATGAAGTCGAAGCTGCGGTCCGCATATACCGTGATCACCACCGGCAGCGGCATGCCCTTCTCCATCGACCCCGTACGGTCGTTGAAGGCCTTGCAGAAGTCCTGGATGGCCAGGCCGTGCTGGCCCAGGGCCGGCCCGACCGGGGGCGCCGGGTTGGCGGCGCCCGCCGGAACCTGGAGCTTGATGTAGGCTTGGATTTGCTTGTCTGCCATGAGCGGGTCCTCAGTCCTTGGTGACCTGGTCGAAACTCAGCTCGACCGGCGTGGAACGTCCGAAAATCTGGATGGCGACGCGCAGGCGGCCCTTTTCATGGTTGGCCTCTTCGACCACGCCGTTGAAGTCGTTGAACGGTCCGTCGATAACCCGGACCACTTGACCCGGCTCGTACATCACCTTGATTCTCGGCGCCGCCTGCCCTTCTTCGGCGCGGGCCAGGATGGATTCGACCTGAACGTCCGGAATCGGCTCCGGGTGATGCCGCGCCCCGCCGATGAAGCCGAGCACCTTGGGCGTGTTGCGCACCAGGTGCCAGTTCTCCTCGGACCATTTCATCTGGACCAGGACATAGCCGGGGAAGGTTTTTCGCCGGATGACTTTCTGCTTGCCGTCGCGCAGCTCGATGCTCGCTTCCGACGGCACCTCGATGCGTCCGAATTCGGACTCCTTGCCCAAGCGCTCGATGCGCTCCTGCAACTGGACGCGCACCCGCTCCTCGTAGTTGGAGTAGGCGTGGACCGCGTACCACTGGAGCTCTTGGTCTTGCTCTTGGTCTTGGCCGCTTTCGTTGGTTTGCTCTTCCGTCATCGTCTTCATCCTAAAAGCAGGCTGACTCCCCAAGCGAGGAGCCGATCCAGCAACCACAGGAATAGAGCCATCACGATCACCGCCGCAAACACCACCAGGGAGGTCTGCAGGGTTTCGGCACGCGTGGCCCACACCATCTTGCGCACTTCCGTACGAGCTTCGCGCATGAAGCCCACGAAGCGCTGGCCATGTGCCGAGCCCACCGCAACGGCTGCGGCCGCCGCGAACAGCGCGACCAGGCCGAGCACCCGATAAAGGAGCGCCTGATCTGCGAAATAGTAGAAACCGCCGACTCCCGTCAGCAACAGCGCAGCCACGGCCGCCCACCGGGCCATGTCCGCCTGCGAAAGGCCCGATTCGATGCGTTCCTGCACCATCACGCGGCCCCCCATCGCTGGCAGGCCAGGAGGGACTCGAACCCCCAACCTGCGGTTTTGGAGACCGCTGCTCTACCAATTGAGCTACTGGCCTTTTCAGACACGACTTTACCACCCTTTGGTTCGGTTCGAAGCAACGTTTGAACGGTTACTTGGAAATCTTGGTGACCACGCCGGCGCCGACCGTGCGGCC